>Ga0334885_1000221_pt1 | contig 106568 bp, 85 predicted proteins | sample GraSluR1_MG_8_FD_207233 | JGI IMG/M metagenome (GOLD analysis project Ga0334885, IMG submission 207233) | Sludge microbial communities from methane-producing bioreactor in Wageningen University, Netherlands - Granular Sludge_31_05-R1 | ecosystem: Engineered > Bioreactor > Anaerobic >...
CCGCCTTCGACCACTCGGCCACTTCTCCGCGTAACGGCAGGTATTATACCACAGTTTTTCAAGTTTGCCAGACTGGAAAAACTTCTTTTTTGGCGGAGAGGGTGGGATTTGAACCCACGGGACAGCATGCCGCCCAATTGATTTCGAGTCAATCGCCTTCGACCACTCGGCCACCTCTCCGCACGACCTGAATAATGATACAGGATTTTCGAGCGTTGTCAAGATGAATCCAGTCGCCGCAGCAGATGAAAAGAATGTATAAAAAACAGTATTTAAGCATATATTGCAAAGTTGAGTATTCTTCTTGGCGTAGTCAATCCGTCATTGTGCGCCATGATAAAAACTTGCACATTCGCTAATGTTCGGATTCTGACATTTAGGAAGGAGTAATGAAAATGCCAGTAGAAACAAAAGCGGAAAATATGTGCGCTGGATTATCGAATGAATGGATTCCCACCGAATCTCAAACCCCTCTCTTCGAGGATGCCTTTCGGGAGTTTATATCATTAAAAAAGCTTAACGGAACGAGGGATGCAACAATAAGAATGTATTTGCTTAATGTATTGTTTTTCTATCGGCCTGCCATTGAAGATGGAGTTGTCTGTGCGGAGTGGATGCGCGATGAACGGCGGAAACTCATCGCGTGGATGGAAGGAGAGTTCGGCCCCGCTCCAAAATCAGCTCGTAGAAATCGAATGCTCGTTTGTCTTCGTGCTTTTTGGAATTGGTGTTTGGAGCAGGGATGGTGCAAGTGGGAAGAAAATCCGGCAAAAGGTATCAAAACTGTATCGGAAGCAACGACTATCCGAGACATAGACCTGGAGAAAATCCAAGCGTTAAAGGATAAATTCGAGTATACGGTCAAACAGCGACCCAATCATTGGGAGAGCGTTCGCAACTACATCGTATTCCTCGTCCAGCTTGATACCGGCATACGTCCTGGAGAGCTTTTCAGGCTTGTGAGAGGCGAGATCGAATTTTCGGGCTCAGGGAAAAACCTCCGTTGCGAGATCCATCTCCCATCTTCTAAAACGAAGAATCGTAAAAGCAGAGACCTCGGGGTTTCTTTATCTGTTGCTCCGATTCTTCAAAAATTTATCAATTGGCACCAACGAATTTTCGCGTCTCCAGACACTCCCCTCTTTTGCAATCGGAAAGGACGAGCATTTACTATAAACTCATGGGGGCATAAAATGAAAACATTCGCTTCGGAAATTGGCGTCGATCTAATGCCGTACGACCTGAGGCATGCTTTTGGCACTACCCTTGCAAGGCAAGGGGTAAATGCTCAGGTCCTTGCCAAGACGATGGGACACAGCGTTCAAATGACTGAGCGCTACATTCATCTTGCCGAAAAAGATAGGCAGGAAATAGCAGAACTCTCTCCTGCCGCGGTCCTTTCCAGAGGTGGAGAAAAAAGAACGATTGACTCTGGAAAAAAGAAACGGGTAAAAAGCGTGTTTTCAGCGTCTGGATTTGACCTTTAACCTTGAAAACTCAACGAATGATGAAACATCATGCGTTGAGTTTCTGCTATGCTCTTCTTGCAGAGCAAGAATAATTGTGATCAAAATAGGATGTGATTTTTTTCAATTTCAACCTACGGAACCTCGAAAAAACCCGAAGAAATCTCGCAGGGATTTGATGAAATCGATATTTATTAAGAGAAATATTCTCTTTATTAAGATATTAATTTGATGTATTGAAGGCGCTCAAGAGCTTGAGCGCCTTCAATACACAGTTTCTCTCTAGAAACAATGGAGGCTTTTAATTTCGTCTATCGATTTCTCTACATTTTTATCCCTTCCAGTGGCAAAATCAAAGCCAGATACGAATAACCGTTCTATTTTCATCCTTTGCTCGCTTTCTTATAAAAAGAAGAGCTCGATCTTTTTCCGATTTTGACGAAAAATAGCGCGGAAATTTTGACAGACCTTCCGAAGTTGAATATAATCTCCGTCCTTGTTCACTTCACCCGATTCGACGACGCCGGTAAAAACATCCATTTTAAGTTTTTCGGCGAACACAGTCTTCTCCGTTCCAGGAGAAAAAGAGATTCAACCATCGCTTCAGATCGCAAATCAATCGTTTCGCTTCAAGAGCCCGTCAGGAGTACGACGTAACATGTCGCTTTCATGCTGTACGATTTTCGTCCGGTAAATAACTTTCTATCGGATGCGGCGCACATTGACAATCGGAACGGGAGATATCCGACGGTCCCAGAGGTTTTCACCGAAAGCGGGGATATTTTTTAAGGTTTCCGCGCTTCCGAAGACCGGAGAATTGCTCCCCGGGATTACTCTCAGGAGGGAAAAGACAAATGCTCGATATCGGTGATTACAGAGAGAACGTCGCGCTGATGCTGGATATTTCGATCCTCGGTCCGCTTCCCTGCACGCTGTTCTTCCTCTTTGCGATGCCGGCGGCGGAGATGAGCATGCTCTTCCAGAACACGCTCTACATGAAGGACGTAGGGTACTCGTTCGTGGCCTCGTTTCTGCGGGAGCGGTTCAGCCCGTTTCTGGTGACGACTGACCATCTGCCGCTTCTCCTCGCCCAGTACTTTCTCCTGGCGGGGCGCTTCTGGCCAGCTTTCGGGCTGATAGCCTTCGCCAACTTACAGATCTCGCTCCGCCAAAGCATCCTCCACTCGCTGGAAACGGAGGGGAACGAAAAAGACGGGAGCGCGGTCCGAGCGGTCAACGGTCTTTTGAACCTGCTCTTTCTGCTCTCTCTGACGGCCTTTCTTCTGAAGGCCCTCGGAGCGGCGTAGACAAGATAATCCGCGAACAGACGAAAGGAAAGGACGGGAGAAGATGATCGAACGGGAATTCGGCATGGAGGATGTGCTCAGCGTCCTGACGGGCATTCTGATGAGGGAGAATCTCTCGGATCTCGTGGAGATAGCCTCCTTCGTTCTGGAGCGGAAGGTCTCTCTCAAAGAGCTTCCATTCATCGCCGACGAGATACGGAGGCGCATTCTGAAGCAGCATCCGTGGCTGCGCTCCCTCGAAGAGGAGGATGGGGAGTGCGTGGAGATAGCCGAATGGGTGCGATCGGTCAAGGCGAAATACGGCGGGACGATCCTCTTGAAGGCCGAGGATTTCTCGAAGAAGAGCCGGTTCCGGAGACTGCGGGAGAGAGCGGCGAAACTTCTCTTCAAGACGGAGAGGCTGGGTTTGTAGGGGAGCAGGCATCCACGGAGGAGAGGGCGCGGCGGATATCGCGTGAAACGCTCTCGAAGCCAGGCGCGAAGGAAGGCGATGTTTTACAGGACGGGGCGCTGCGCTCCCCTTCGTCTTACGATGTCGCTCTCCTGCAGCAGCATCGCCTCCGTATCTTCTTTTCCCCCGTTTTCAATTAGAGATGGGGAGGAGTTTCATCGGGAAAGAACTATTCGGAGCGCGGCGAAACCGGATCGCGAAGGAGGAAAAGAAAGGAGCGCACGGATGCGCGAAAAAAATACAGGATGCACAGCGGAGGAGGAGAACGAGCCGGAGACGTACATGCTCCGGGAGGGCGTCGGTCTGTTAGTAGACTACTTTCGAAACCGCTTCCCCGACCTTGAGGAATACCGCGTGCGATACCTTCCCGTGATCGAAATGCTCGCCGCATCACCCACGCCCCTTCCGGAGCGCGCTGTCGGGGAGATTCTCCACCGGGGACGCGCGGAGACGCGTGCTCTTCTGGACGAACTCGGCCCGTTCTTCCCCGTCTCGCCGATTTCCTCCGCTTTCTTCGGAAACGAGGGAGAGCCGGAAACGTTCGTCTCGATTTCAAGCGAGTACGGGAGCGCGCTCCGCTCCTGGCTGAGAAGCCCTGCTGCGGGCGGGTACGCCGCGGACGAACGCCGCGGTCACCAAAGGCTCGCCGAGCGGGGATATCTTCGGTACCGGAAGCACGGCCCCGAGGGACTTTCGTGGGCAATGTTCCTCCAGCTTCCCGTTCATCTTATCGAGAGCGGAATGGCGGGCTCATGCGCCGCCTACCTCGCCGATCCCCGTGTTCGTGAGAGGGCTGCCGAACTCGGCGTATCTCTTCCGGAGGGGATCGGCTTTTATTTCCGGCGTCTTGCCTCCGAAGAGGGAGAGCAGGGGGATCCTCGGACGGAAGAACTTCCGGTCATCGTGCTCCCGCGAGACGCCGTATCCTCGCTTTTTTCCGTTCCACGGGAGCCGCCTCCTGACGAAACCGACTCCGAGATACAGCGGCCTGTTCATTCCGTACACGAGCGTCTGGCTTGCGAAGGAGGGAGAAGCCGAAAAAGAAAACCCGTCCGAAACGGGCAGATTTCCGGTCTTTCTGACCGTCTTCACCACCTCGTTCGTCAGGTCGGCGTTCCACTGCATGAATGAGGAGGGAAGGCTCCGCCTCCTCCCGTTTTCGATTCGAGAAAAAGAGGTGTCGATCGGACGGAGCGCGAGCTATTCGGACAGCGGTCAAACAGAGCCACCGAGGAGGATGGAAAGGAGCGCACGGATGCGCGAAAAAAGAACGAAGGCGGCGCCGAGGAGAAGAGCCCGAACAGGAAGAGTCCCACGTCGCATGCGGCGACGGCACCGAAACAGGTCTGGTACTGGGACATCACGCTCCTCGACTCGACTCGCCGGTGCGCGGCAAATACTGCTATCTCTACATGACCGTGGACATCTTCAGCCGCTTTATAGTCGGCTGGGAGATTCACGATGAGGAGAATGCGCAGTACGCTAAGACGCTGGTACAGAAAGCGTATCTCAAGGAAGCGATCTGAAAGAACGAAAAACCGATGGTGCTCCACTCGGACAACGGAAGCCCGGTGAAGGCATCCACATTCAGGGTCACGCTGGAAAGACTCGACATAACCGGCTCGTACAGCCGCCCGAGAGTCAGCGACGACAACCCGTACTCGGAGTCTCTCTTCCGGACGCTCAAATACCGGCCCGAATACCCGACCTACGGATTCGGGAGCCTCGAAGCGTCGAGAGAATGGACATACGGCTTTGTCCTCTGGTACAACGAGATCCACCGTCACAGCGCGTTGAAGTACGTCACGCCGGGACAGCGTCACCGGGGAGAATCGGCCGCGATCCTCGAGGCGAGGAAAGAGGTTCTGGAGGAGGCGAAGCGGAAACATCCGGAGCGATGGAAGGGGCGTGCGGTGAGGAATCTGGAAGAGAAGAAAGAGGTATGGCTCAATCCGGAGAAGGATGGAAGAACGCGGGAAACTTTAACCCCGGAAAAGCGACAGGTCGGTTGACAGACACCGAACTGGACATCTATGCGCCGATCCGCGACTATCTCTGCCGGAGACTCTCGTCCGAGGCCTGCATCGTCGCGACGGGTGCGACCGTACGGAGGAGATCGCCGTCAGGCATCTCCTGACGCACGGCTTCGGACGTCCTGTGCAGGCTGTCGGTATGCCTGTTTCTTGGTAAGCCTGCGTGAAAAGTGTATTCGTCACTCCTTCAAAAAGACGTTTTACGTCTTTCCAGTGAGTTATCATATTCTTGTCGGGAGAAAAGGTCGAAAAGGCTACAACAGCAGCTCTTTTCTCCGATACTCCGCCCTATCACAAGGTGTCGGTAATTACTATCTACGATATGGTACGGGAAGAAAAACAAGGGCCTTGGAGGTGAGCCTTAGGCGGGTTGGATTGGTCGGGCGCTGATTATCAGATCGACGGCAAGGATACCCTTAATAAGATATGTGTCGAAAAACAAAAGGAGGGATCGGTTATGCCTACGAAATCTCGAAGAGTCGAAAATGTTCGACTGAAGGCGCGCATTCAGGCTGCAGGCAGATTCGCGTCGAACGAGGAAAATCGTTCGCACGCTCGTCGGACTCCCGCTCCTTCTACTACTACTACCGAAATAACGCGCGTCTCGCGCCTCAAACCGATGATAGTCACGATACTTCTTCTTGCGATAGTATTCATCGGGGTTTCTGCATTGTCCGCGACGGCGCGGGAGCTTCCGTTCGCGCCTGAAATAAACGGATTCAAAGTGATGGAATCCGGAAGAGTAGCGGCGAGTTTATCGTTTCTCAAGCCGGAGAAGCTTTACAAGCCCGGCGAGGCAGTGTCGTTCAAAATTGACTCTGCAAGCGATTCTCGAATTCGACGGTTGAAGATGACCGTCTCTGCAAAAGGGAGACTGAACGCGATTCTCGAAAGGGAAATCGTCCTGGAGCGGGGAAAAGATGCGGTCGACTCGTTCTCGGTCGGTTCGAACGGTGTTTTCACCGTGACGATCGCGTTTCTCGATTCGGAAGGCCGAGTCGCCGGAGAGGGGCGGATCGACATAGGGTCGATGCCTCGAAACACTCGCTCCGACGACACCTTCCACTGGGGGATCGAATCCCGCATCGCCCGTCTTTCGGACTGGAAAGATTGCTTTATCGAAGGTTACGATGAAAAAGCGGCGCGAGACATACTCCTGAACTACATCGATGCGACGGGAGTGGACCTTGTCAGAGACGGAAGTACGTTCGCCAACGCCGCTCCCGAGGAGGGGAGATACGATTTCGGTACGACTCTCCGCCTCGCGCGCGATCTGTCGAGCAGGAGAATACTATTAGACTGGGTAATAACGGGAACGCCCGACTGGGCCGTGTCCGAAAAATACTGGGGCGTCGTCGGAGAGAGATGGCGAATGCCTCCGGATCCGGAAAAGTGGCGAAGCTTCGTCGAGGGGATAAAGCTGGCATTCGGCGATACGGACAATATACTGCACGAAATTTACAACGAGCCGAACGCGACCGAGTTCAACGGAGGAATCCCGGGATTCTGGCTCGGAACCCGAGACGAATACTTCGAGATTCTCGGAACAGCAGCAAGAACATTGCGCTCGAAAAGCGTGATGAACGGTGGAATAATCATCGACAGCGAAAACGGCAATCACAAGGTAAACGGTAGCGAAAGAGAGTACTTCGAACATTTCCGCGCCGGCCTTAACGATTCTCCTTTGTACGCGATTGCCGTCCACAGTCACGGCCCGATCGATTTTCTGCATGAGAACTGGAAAAACCTGACCTCTTTCGAGGACGGAGCGCTTCCGATCATTTTGAACGAATCGGGAGATCCCGGGATCGGAGGACGCTCTCTCGAGGACATCGCGGTTTCCGTGGCCGGAAAGGCCGTCTGGGCGAAGGCGCGGGGATTCGCCGGATACGTCGCGTTCCATCTTGGAGCCGTATCTGGAATGGATGCCGGAAGCGAGTTCGCCATGGTCGGAGAGAAGCTGGAACCGCGACCCGCGCTTCTGCAGTATATGCAGGCGATAAGAATGCTTTCCGGAGCGCTTCCGAAGCGCACGTTCGTCGAGGGCGCCGGACGATACGCATGGCTCTTCTCGAACGGAACGGCCGATATAGCGGTACTGATAGGCGTTTCTCCACGGGAGGCGGGGTTCGACGACAGCGGATACCGTATGTACGACGCATACGGAAATCCGACGGAGACTCGTTCGGAGGGAATAACGTACTACGTCGCGGGAGAACTTCCCGTACTCCCGTCTCCGACACCTTTTCCGCGCCCGACACCGAATGAATCCGAAGGGAAAGGGTGCTCGACAGCGTACGGAGAAAGCGACACGATAATCTCCAAAGCGCTCCTTCTCGTTCCTCCGCTGCTCGTTATCCTTGCGAAAAAACGAGCGAAATAAGCTGATTCCGGAGTTTTCCGGCGCGCGATATGATTATAATCGAGTGCCTGGGTATCTTGAGGACTGAAGAAAACGTCAAGAAGAAACCGCCTGTACAGGTCACCGATGCGACAGATGGAGAGGAAGGCGACGTGAGACGAGCATCCGGCACTCCTTCCGAAAGAAGGTTTGCGTCTTTCCAGTGCGCTGTCATGCTCTTGTCGGCGGCAAAAGTCGAAAAGCCGAGAACGGCGGCTCTTTACCCCGATGCTCTGTCCTGTCATGATGTACGGGTGACCGTCCGGATCATCGCCGGCTTCGAATCACCGAATCAGGAGGAGAGAAGATGAGGTGCATTGTCCTGTCCCGCATGCTTGTGGAAACCGAAAGCAGAATGTCCCGCATCGCGGAGCCGCATGCGGTCGTATCGGTATATACGCCTGGCGGCACTCCGGCGAAAGTGTTTCAGAACGAGCACTGCCGGGGAGTTCTTCCGGTCTGCTTCGACGACATCGCAAGAAAGGCGTTTCGGGACGAGAAAAAGCTCGCCGAGGCCGAGAGAACGATGAAGAGAAAACTCGTCTTTTTCGACGAATCGATCGCCGCGGCTATTCTCGACTTCGTTCGCGACAACCGTGAAGCGGGCGTCGAAACGTTCGTAGTCCATTGCAATCACGGGCAAAACCGCTCTCCGGCGATTGCCGCTGCTCTTCTGACGATCGCCGGAGAACACGTTCAGACGGATGAATTCCTCGAAAACATGCGATTCACTCCGAACAAAGAAATCTACGACATGTTGATTCAAGTCGCCGCTGCGAAGCGCTAAATTAAGACGCGGAATGTTGGCTAACGAATCGTGCTCGATTCGAAAACGAAACGCGCAAAAGGAGAGAAGAAACATGGCAAAAGCATCCGCAGCCGAAGTCTCCCTAAGAATCAGGAGTCTTGTAGAATACTTCGTGAACAGAGGCAACGAATCCACTCTGCAGGATGTATTCTCCGCAGTCTACCAATGCCGCGACACCCAGGACCGCGCAGTTCTGCGCAAGTTCGCCAGAGACGTGGAGACGCTGAGAGAGGTGTATCGAGAGCAGAACGCGACTATAACATACGACAGGCGGGCAAGGAAGTATCGCTTCACAAACGATGCCGGCTACTTGCTCCATTTGAAACTGACCGGGAAGGACGTTCAGGCTCTCGTCGCCGGAATGAAACTGAGCGAGCATTTTCTGCCGATCTTCGATCGAAGCGCGCAGAGAATCTGGACGCAGTTGAAGGCGAGCATTCCCGAAGATCTGCGAATCAAGGGCGACATGTTCGCCGAAGCCACCACAGTCGCCTTCCCGGTTTCCAAGACCGACGAGAGCATCTTTCAGAAGGTGGTCGACGCCATCTTCGAGAGAAAGGTTCTCAAAGTAACCCAGTACAGAACGTACGACGGAGAGGAAAAATCTTTTCACATCTCCCCGTGGTTCGTTTATTTCAAGCATCACTCGTGGTACCTCTGGGGCAAGGCGACGGAATACGACTCTTCAGGCCCTTTTCGAATCAACAGGATGCGGGTCGTTCAACCCGCTCCGGATTCGAAAAGGTACGAAGCGCCGCCATACGAAGCGGGAATGAACGATTTCATCCATCGGGATTCCGTTCCGGGACAGCCGCCGCCGCATTACACGGTGCGCCTTCGTATTCATCCGCCGTTCGCAAGCCCTGCGATGGATACCGAATGGTTCCCGGGACAAAGAATCCGCTGGGAAGACCCGTTGAAAAAAGACTCCGCCATTTTCGAAATGGAGGCACAGGGGCTCGAGGATGTGACGCGCTGGATAATGCGCGCGCTCGACAGCTTCGAAATACTCGAGCCTTCCGAACTGAAAGAGAAGGTGGCGGAAAAGATCGAGCAGTACCGGAAGAGGAATCCCCTATGCGTGAAATGATATCGAGCGTCTTCGCCGGAAGAGAGATAGAACTTGCGTGGAAACCGGATACGGAAGAGATCCCGTCGCTGATCCGCGACGGTTTCATTCCGATAGAAATGGCGGAGGGGAGCGTCTCCTACACCGACGCTCTCGAACTCGACCACCACAACCACCTCTCGGACCGTCCCGCCGCCTGCGTGACCGCGCTGCGACATTACGGCCATGTACGGAAGGGTGCCAAGGCGAGATTCATGGCCAACCACGCCGACGCCGACTGCATTCTGAGCGCTCTGACTCTGTTCGGACTCCTGGACCGATCGATACACGAGATCCTTAATGCGGAGGTCGGAATCCTGGACGTCGCTCCCATAGGCGCCCCGATTTGGGAGTTCCGGTACGGCAGGACGATCAACGGATGGAAGGCGGCGATGGCAGGAGAGAAACGAAGCGGATGGAGCTGGCTTTTCGGACTGAATCTTTTTCACGACATGATCTCCAGGGAGGGCGAGTACGAGACATATCTGCTGGGGGTGGATCAAAAGGAGAACGATCGTCTGGAAGCCGCTCGAAAGGATATCTCGACGGCGTTGAAGGGGAACTCGGGAAGGACGGCCGCGTTCGTTTCGTCCGTATGGGGGTTCGACTCCCAGTTCGGGAGACGGCGGAACGAACCTGCGGATTCTCTTGAAGGCTGGGATTACTGGTGCCTGATCGCCTACGTGGAAAATGCGCGAAAAGCGACGCTGTCCGCGCCGTCGGAAGCCATAGCGGAAAAGGCGTTCGGTAAGGGGGGGCTGATGAACGTCTATCCACTTCTCCCTAGGATAGGAGGGAAAGAGTGGGGTGGGCGTCCGTCGGTCGGAGGCTCTCCCCGAGGAGAATCGATGACCGCCGAAATGTTGCCCGATATTCTCTCCGTCGTGGAGGCGGCGCTTTCGGCGGAATAGGCTCTGTGTGTCTTTCTGGACAATGCGCGCTCTTCAGGCGGAACCGGATTCCCTCATCACGATAGGAGCCGCCCGAGCGCTTCCCTAGCCTCCTCGCACCCTTGATCGGACGCCTTCTCGAACCATGCCGCGGCTTTCATTTTGTCCCTTATAACTCCGCGGCCCGTGGCGTACATCTCTCCGAGCGCCGACTGAGCCGGCGCGTACCCCTGCTCCGCAGATTTTTCATACCATTCCGCGGCCCGCGCGTTGTCCCATTCCATGCCGCGGCCGTCCGCGCACATCTTTCCAAGAGCGTACTGAGCGGGAGCGTACCCCTGCTCTGCGGATTTTCGGAACAACTTCGCCGCTGTCTCTTCGTTTCTTTCAACTCCTCTTCCTTCGGAGATCATCTCCGCCAAGGCGTACCGGGCGGGGGCGTACTCCTGCTCGACCGACCGTCGATACCATTCTACCGCCTCCGCCTCGTCGCGATCCACTCCTGTTCCGGTCCTCAACATATCCGCCAAGGCGAATTGAGCGGGGGCGTACCCCTGCTCGGCCGACCGCCGAAACCATTCGACCGCCTCCGCCTCGTCGTGATCCGCTCCCGCTCCGGTCTTCAACATACTCCCCAAGGCGCACTGAGCGGGAGCGTGCCCCTGCTCAGCGGCGATGCGGTACATATCGACGGCTCCCGCTTCGTCGCGTTCGCACCCTTGTCCCGCCGCCAACAGATCGCCAAGACGGCAAGCGGCCCCTGGATCGCTCTTCCCAAGACTTTTCCCGTACAGACCGACCAGCTTCCCCGCAGCCTCCTCGTCCCCGGTGGATGCCGCATTCTCGAAAAACTCCGCAGCCCTTGTAAAATCGCGTTCCACACCGTTTCCCGCCTCGAAAATCTCCCCAAGACGGAACCATGCCTTCGCGTATCCGTTGTTTGCCGCTTTTAAAAAACACTCCACGGCCTCCGCGACGTTCCGCTCGACCCCGTCACCGCTCGCGAGCATCGTCCCGAAGCGGTACTGAAGTTCCGAAGACCCCCACTCGATATTGCTTCGATACATATCGACCATGCTTTGCAACGCCCCGGCGTAGCCCTGCGCGTCCGCCTTCCGAAACAGTCTTTCGGCATCCTCGAAGTCGAACCTGATAAAACGCCCATTCGATATCAAACAGGCAAGGCGGAACTGCGCCTCCGGATCTCCCAGATCTGCAAGTCGCCGATACGCCTCTACAAGACAATGCATCGCGCCCGTATGGAAGGTATCCTTTTCGGGGATCTTCAGCAGCCATTGCACACCCTTCCTGCAGTCATGAACAGCCCGCTCTTCGAGCGCGTACATTCTTCCCAGAAAGAACATAGCCTCGGCATTTCCATTCTCGGCGGCTTTCAAGAGCCACTCCTCCGCCTTGAGATCGTCCTTTTCGACTCCGTCTCCTTCGGCGAACATCCTTCCGAGAGCGCATTGCGCCCTTGCATTTCCCTGCGCAGCCGCTTTCGACATCCACTTCGCGGCCTGGCTCGCGTCGGGGGGATCGGCTCTCAGGCACAAAAGCGCGAGCTGCCACTGCGCCCTGCTCTCTCCATGCTCGGCCGCTTTTCGGAACCACTTCGCGGCTTCGGAAAGATCTTCGGGAATGTCCGAATAAGGCTTCCCGAGATACATCAGCCCCAGAGACACAGCGGCATCAACGTTCCCCCTCCGGCCGGCCTTCAGCAGCCATTCAAGAGACTTCTTTTCGTCCTTCGGGACACCGGGCACTCCCCACGAATACAGCTCTCCCAAGGACACCATGGAGATCGCGTGCCCTCTTTCCGCGGCTCTGCGCCAGCACTCCTCCGTCTTCCTCGCATCCATCATGACCCCGAGAGCGCCCTTAAAATGCATCGCGCCGACCACGCACAAGGCGTCCAAATCGCCTCTTTCAGCCGCGCGAAGAAAGCGCTCCCCCGCCTTCTCGTCGTTGTTTTCGAAAGCCTGGCGAAACTTCGCGGGTGTGGACTTGTCCACCCACGTTCTTGAGAAGCGCGCTCTGACGCTTCTCAAGAAGTCGAGGAGTCCGCCCGCAAGGGGCAGCCGACGTTCTGCCGCGTCTCCGCGATATCGCATCCTTTTCAAGGAGGCGAATTCCCATCGTGCTACTCCTCGCCCGTGCGGAGCGATCACGATTGCGCCGTCGGGGGAAAAAGCGGCCGAACGAGTGTATGCGTCTTCGATCGAGCCTATCGCTTCCCCGGTTGCGGCATCCCAAAAACGTATCGTTCCATCCTCGCCGGTGGTCATGACGACCCTCCCGTCCGGGGAGAAGACTGCGGAATGCACATCGCCCCGATGCCCCCGCAGAGTGCGGATCTCTTCACCCGTCGAGGCGTCCCACAGCTTGGCGGTACCGTCCCAGCTTGCCGTGAGAACGTTCCGCCCGTCGGGGGAGAAGGCTACATGCCACGAATCCTCTTCATGTCCTTTGAAGATCCGGATTTCGCCGCCGCTCTCCGTATCGCACATGCTCGCGTACTTGCCTTCGGTCGCCGTAAGAACGAATCCGCCGTCGGGAGAGAAAACGGCATGGCGCACATAGTAACCACCTTCGAAAACGCGAACCTCCTTCATCGTCGAGGCGTCCCAGAGCTTCGCGAAATTATCGTGACTCGCCGTAAGAACGAACCTGCCGTCGGGAGAGAACACGGCGGAGTATATATTCCCCATGGAGAAGACATCCCACGTGTGCTCCTGAACGGAGTGTTTGTTCTTGCCTGTCTCTCTGTCCCAAAGCTTCAGGACGCCGTCCGCGCCGGCAGTCAGAACGCTCTCTCCGTCAGGGGAGAAGACCGCGGACAAAACACCCGCGGAATGACGTCCAAAGACACGAATCTCCACGCCCGTCGAAGCGTTCCAGAGTCTGGCCGTGCAATCCCGGCTTGCGGTGAGCACGCTTCCTCCATCGGAGGAAAAGAGCGCGGAGCAAACGACGTCGTCGTGCTCTCCGATATCCGACATTCTTCCCATGAAGGCGTAACGGGCCTCCCGGTGGCCGGACTCGGCGGCGAGACGGAGCAGGTCTCCCGCGCGTTTTTCATTTCGTTCCACCCCCGTGCCCGCCAGCAGCATCTTGCCCAGAGAATAGCGCGCTTCCGCCGTTCCCTTGTCGACGAGAGACTCCAGCGCCGCGAGCGCGGGAGCGTAGCCCTTTCTCGCCGCCGATGCGTACCATTTGGCGGCATGCTCCCTGTTCATTTCCACCCCGTATCCGCCCACGCACAGATCCCCCATGAGGAAGGAGAAAACAGGGGAGCGCTCCCCTGGCTCTCCGAGAATCAGTTCCTTCGCTTCGGCATGACCCGCTTCCGCAGCGAGACGGATATTCAAGACGGCTCTCTCTTCATCTTTCTCCACGCATTCCCCCTTTTCCAGAAGTTCGCCGAGAAGGTAACGCGCCTCCGCTGTTCCGTCTTCGGCAAGGGCTTCCAGAGAGGAGAGCCCGCGAGACTCCCCCCCTTTCGCGGACACCGAATACAGATCGGCGGCTTGGGGGAGGTTTTTCTCCACATCTTTTCCGCCCTCGTACAAGCGTGCAAGGTGCAGTGCGGAGAGAGGTTCCCCCTCTTCCGCGATCGTTTCCAAATCACGAAGCGCTCCGACATGTCCCGCCTCCGCGGCCAGAGCAAACAGCTCCGCGCCTTTCTCACGGTTTTCCTCCGTTCCCTCGCCGAAGAAGAGAATGCCGCCGAGACGGTAGCGCGCCTCCGCGACGCCGTCGCTCGAAAGAGAGAGCAGAGCGTTCAGCGAGGCGGAGTCCTGCTTCACCGTGCCGAGCGCATACCATTTCGCAGACCGCGCACTGTCCTGCGGGACTCCTTTCCCGAAAGAGTACATCTCTCCAAGGCGAAAATCGAAAACGGGAGAAGTCCACAGTTCCGCATTTCCGATATTGTTCAAAAGGAACAAAGAGCAGTCGCGCTGCGAAAAACGTGCCGTGGCCGCATTGCCGAATCCGTTGCGAACAAAGACGCTCTCTCCGGAAAGGACGTCGCGTATCCGCAGCGTGTCGTCGCGATAATCGCCGCTCGTCAGGAAGAATCTTCCGTCCGGTGAAAAAGTGACATAGGAGACGTCTCCGTCCGTCTCGAACGAGCGAAGCGCTTCTCCGGAGGAAGCTTTCCAAATCCTTGCGACTCCCCGTCCGGCGCTCAGAACGTTCGATCCATCCGGAGAGAAAACAGCGTGATTCACACCGCCGGCATGACCTCCGAACGTACGGATCGCCTCTCCGGAGGAAATGTCCCACATCTTCGCCGTGCCATCAGCGCTCGCCGTCAAAACATACTCTCCGTCGGGAGAAAAAACAGCGGATGTCACCGTGTCCTCGTGTCCGTCGAAGACACGGATCTCCCTTCCGTCGATCGCATCCCAAAGTTTCGCCCTGTTGCCCCGAACCTTCGTTAGAATGCATCGTCCGTCGGGGGAAAAGACCGCGTCGCTCGGAGAGTCCGACTCGTCCCCCAAGAACAGCGCCGCGCAGGTGGATACGTTCCACAGTCTCGCGACTCCGTCGTCGAACAGGATGAGAAGACGCAGTCCGTCGGGGGAAAAAAAGGCTTCCGAAACACAGCCGCCCTTACCGGGGATAGTTCGAATCGTCTCGCCCGTGAGAGCGTTCCACACCCTGGCGATCCGTTCTCCGCCCGCGCCGACAATGCTATCTCCGCAGGCCGAGATACCAACGCATCCGACTTGCCCGTATGTCCGAATGGAGCGAATCGTCCTTCCGGTGGTCGTGTCGCTGATTTCCAAATCGTACGACGACCACCCCGCCTTCGTCACAAGACGACGCCCGTCGCCAGACAATGCGGCGAAACACCTGTTGGAGAGTTTGAAAGCCGCGACCTGTCGGAGAGACGCGTAGGAAGGGACAGGATGCGCCTCGCGTTCGGCTTCGCGAAGCCGGAGCATCTCCTCGGGAGTTTCGTCCAGTCGACAGCATTCTCTTGATATAAGCGGGTTCCCATTCGAAAAGCGCGGCTTCTGTTCAGGATGCGTCATCATACGACCTCCTCGACGGATGTTGTCAATTTTCGAACGATACTTCCGCGGAACCTCGGTCGGCGCTATGCATTGCCGTTTCGGACTCCGCTTTTCAGAAGCTTCACCACCTTGGACATTGCTCCGCTGCTCACTGCGACATCCAACGGAGTCCGACCGCAATTATCGCGCGCTTCAGCGTCCGCCCCGTTTTTCAGAAGCACATCCACTATTCCCGCTGCAACAGGATTATCAATATCTTTCGCGATATAGTGCAAAGCCGTTTCCCCGTCCTCGCTACGGGCATCGATGCACGCTCCCCTTTCCAGAAGCCTCTTGATTATTAAAGCTCCATGATGTGTTCGCTTTTTTGTAGCACAGTGCAAAGCTGTCCGTCCATCGTCGGTGCGGTCGTCGATGCTCATTCCGTTTTTCAGAAGTAAATCGATCATTTCGGGTTGCTCACAGCGCTCAACGGCGGCATGCAGCAAAGTCATACCACAATCAAACCTTACATTTGCGTTCGCTCCGCTTTCTAAAAGCAGCTCTACCACCACTATCCGAGGGACACCACCCATGGTAATATATATCTGCAGGGGGGTTGAACCGACTCTATCGCAGGCATTGACTTTCGCTCCGTTTTTCAGAAGAAGTTCCACCAACCACGGCGCCCCGTGAATCATGAGATTATGCAGCGCAGTGTCTCCAAAAGCATCGCAAGCATCGATATTCACTCCCCATTTCAAGAGTTCCTCCATAACCTCGTAATCGGGGTATCCCGTCACACGCTGGGGGCACGTAGCAGCATGCAGCGCAGTAGAACCCCAGTTATCGCAGGCTTTAACATCCGCTCCGCTTTCCAGGAGAAATTTTAGAAGATTGAGACGAGATCGGTTCCGTTCGACGACGATATGCAGCGCAGTACGTCCATGGGCATCACGCGCTCCGATGTTCGCCCCGCTTTTCAGGAGCAGCATCGCTACCTCCGGTTTCGGATCGGGGATCCAGATAAAATCTAGCTCGGAAGGAGAATATCGAGATGTTCCATCAAGATGAAACAATGAAGCATAAAGCAGCGCTGTTAAACCTTCTTCGTCGCGGGCATCTACATTCGCTCCGCTTTTCAGGAGCATTTCGACTACTTCGGGACACGCATCCTCACGTGCTACTGCGGTATGCAGCGCTGTCCGACCGTACGCGTCGCGAATATTCGCATCCGCTCCGCTTTTCAGGAGCATTTCGACCACCTCGGGACACGCATCCTCACGTGCGACTGCGGTATGCAGCGCTGTTCGACCGTACGCGTCGTGAATATTGGTGTCCGCTCCGCTTTTCAGGAGTATTTCAACCACCTCGGGACACGCATCCTCACGCGCGACTGCGAAATGCAGCGCTGTTCGTTCATACTCATCGCCGGCGTTTACGTCCGCGCCGCTTTCCAGGAACAGATTCACCAACTCGGGACAGGCTTCCTTAAGGTTGACGACGATATGCAGAAACGTCCAGCCGCATTCTCTTCGTGCGTCCATATGGGCCCCGGCCTCTATCGCGGCTCTGGCATCGGCCAATACTCTCGCTTTATCGGCATCGTTCATTCTTTTTCCCCTCCCTGATGTATCCAAAGCCGTTTCCCCGCACCGTTCGGGCTATTCTTCATCTGATCATCCTTATAAATGTTCGGATGATCATTCCGATAAAGACCACCGGCAGAGCTATGTTCACGATGAAGATCATCGCGAAATTCACTACGGTTACGAGAATCTCTCTCCAGAAGGAGAGCAGGAAAAGAAGGAAGCCAAGTATCGCGATCCCGGGCACGACGAACATCGCGCCTCTCAGAAGGCGAATCCTCGCGAGTCGCTTGCGCTCGCTCTCCTCTTCCCTTCGCAGATTCTCGCTCTCAAGAAGCTCCCTGTATTCCCGGATCGCCCGAGGAGCGTCGCCGTCGCAGGATTTGGCAAGACGGGTGATCGTTTTTTCGGCGGCTTCATCGGCAAGCCCGGACAGCGAGGCGCTTCTCCGCTGCGCGTTTCCGCCCGACAGAACCCGGTGAATGGAGAGGAAAAGCGCGACGTCCCTCGAAGGAAGCCTTTTCTCCCGCTTGACGAACGGCAGAGCGTACGCTTCGAACAGACGCATACGGGCGGCTTCGAGCGAACCGCCCGTATCGTCGCAGCATTCGAAAACAACGGAGAGATCGGATACAGCGGCTTCAACTCTCTCGTCGTATCCCCAGAGCACACGGCAGGCAACCTTTTCGTACTCGCGGAGACTCTCCCCGGAAAGCCGCACGGCCTCCGCCTTCCCGACCGCATTCAGCGGAATCGTCAAACCTCTCCGGTCGAGATCCTCCAGATTCGACAACGCCTTCGCATACCCTTTCGGCGAATCCGCCGCATCGGCGGCAAACTCTCCGGGGCAGACGAAATTCGAGAGAAAATCTTCCCACTCGTTCATTCTGCGAGGCGGCCTTCCGATCTCCTCCAACGCTCGCGCCCTCTCCTCCAGCGATGCCTTCGGAGAGACGAACGGGAGAAACCAGCTCTCGGGACGGAGAAGCGCGTCCAGGGTTTCGAACGCTTCTCTCGCGCTTCTGCCCTTCATAGAATCCAGGACGAGAAGGAGATCTGCAATTTTCTCGCTCCGTCCGCGCGATCCTGCGAAGTACTCTATTAACGGTCGCAACGAACCATCCAACATCCGCCCGACGATGGCGTTCTCCGCTTCGCTCGCGCTCCCGCCCTGCGCGATTCTCCCGACGAAGAGAAGAAGATTCCCGGGAGTGATCGTCTTGCCGAGAAAAACAGGCGCGGACGGTTTCCCGTAGCAAGTCACGAAACGGAAGACCGCGATATCAGGATCTGTATGCTCCTTCTCACCCGTCGAAGAGAAGATCGGGCATACGGCCGAAATATCGCACAGATCCTCGATCCGCCCCTTCCGCTCCAGCCATTCGCCTACATGCCCCCGCAGAAGGAGTTCTTTTCCCGAGCGCCACGAGGTCTCGTCCCGGGCGCAAAAGGCCGCGAAACCTTCAAGGCCGCCGTATTTGCGCTCCAGAAAAGCCAGATGATCCTGTTCTATCCGAGCGGATTCCTCGCAGTCCGCAGGGATATTCTCCTCTCCGCGAAGCCAGCGCGAGACCTCGTCGAACTTCCATCGCCTCTCCATACAGCGCGTGAGAAGTCCTTCGATAATCCGTCTCTGCCTCGTACCCAAGCATTCCGGTACCTCCGGGGAGTTAGTGGCAAGAAAAGCCTGGATCCTTCCCGGTGGCAGACCTTTGAACGGATTCGAACCGGTCAGCGTCTCAAGCGCCATCATACCCAGCCCCCACCAGTCGGACGATCTCCCCGCATTCCCGGCCCAGGATTCTGGTGACTGGTACATCGGAGTTCCGCGAGTTACAGTGAATTTTTCAGAAACCTCCGGGTCGATCGCGCTCACCGTGCCGAAATCCGCAAGCACGAACTCCAGCGGATCTCTCGAACGCACGAGGACATTCTCCGGCTTCAGGTCGAGATGCAGAATATTCGCCCCGTGCAGTACGTCCAAACTGCGCGAGATCTGCTCCAAAAGCGCGCGTAGCAAATTCTCCCTTTCCGGAGAGCCGGAGGGAACGCCGTTCGTCCTCATCTCCTCTAGAATATCCCGCAGGGTGCCTCCCGTCGTATGCTCCTGAACCTCGTACCAGCGCCCCGAACTCGCGTCGAATCCGGTCTCGAGTATTCTCACGAACTCCCGCGTGTGACTCCGGCTGAGAGAAGCCACGCTCTCCAGAATCTCTCTCTTCGGCGTCACGCCTTCGCGGTAGAGTTTCAAAACGCGCTTCTCTCCTCCTCCGGCGACGAGATAGATGTCGGCCTCTCCTCCCGTCGCAGCCAGAAGACCGAGGACGGAGAAGCCCCGAAGAGGTGCCGGGGGTTCGAATCCGGTGTAGACACTCTTTTGCTCGGAAGGACTCTCGTGCCTCGTCTCCACAATCGAAGGAAGTCCGCCGATAATCTCCTCGGGCCGTAATGTGTCTCCCCGCCTCACACCCTCGACGGCTGCGTATTCCACGGGTCTGACGCCCGAAAGACTCGCTGCGCACTCCGGATTCGAGCAAATTTCAGCGGACGGGTGATTGGCGCTCTTGCACACCTTGCAGATTCTGGCCAACGGCATTTCCGGCTCACCTCATATGGATTCGGCCTGCGGACGTTCCGCAAAACCTGGATTCGAACAACCGGGCGACTCTTTCACGAGATTCGGATTCCGACTTTCGTTTTTTCTCCCCGCTCTCTCCGAGTCTTCACGGGGGTCTTTGGCTAACATGGTCGTGCCTGCGTATCGTCTGTGTCACTCAGTCTCTCTCAACGAGTAAAATCCAAGAGACCTCTGAATAAAGTTGAGTTGACCTCACAGGAACTTGATACAATCGAGCTCAATGAAAAGGGAAACCCATTTAATCAGAGCGTCCCTAAAAATCCCCCCGCTTTATTCCGGAAGAGTCGGGTGGCACGTGATCAACCCGTGGTGCAAGAAAATCACCAAAACACCTGTGGTGAAAAGGGAGAAACAGGCATCAACCGCCGCTCATGCTGGAACCAATAATAAGAGCTAACCCAACAAAAATCACTATTAAAAGCCCTTTGAAGAAAGCCATAATCTGTTCCAAGTATTTGATGAAGAGTACCATGGCTATGATGACGACCACGAAAATAATCATATTTCTGCGGAAGTTTGATGCAATCTGCTGATCATTCACCTCGCTCTCTCTGAGTTTCTGCACGCTTTCGTCGCGGAGACGCTCGTACTCCCGAACAACCTGCATCGCACCCTCGCGCCGGGACGAGTCCTTCGACAACCGCTCGATCACGCCTTCGGCGACATCCTCCGGCACCGCAGGCGAAGAACCTATCATGAAAAAAGCCCGCCAGTCGAAGCTCCCGCGTGAAAGCTCCTCGCGGATGGCGGGCAGAAAGAGGCTCCGCCAGTCGAAGTCTTTTAACGACAGTTCTTTCCGCACGGCGAGCAACAGCGCCCTGTCCTCGGGAGGTATCCTCCTCTCCCGTCCAACGAACGGCGACGCGTACGCCTCGAACAGACGGCGTCTCGCGGCGGGGTACGGATCATGGACGTCCTTCGCGCTCAGAAGATCCGATATGGACGAGAGCGTCCTCTCCATCTCCTCGTCGTACCCCCACACGATACGGCACGCCTCGACCTCGTACTCCCGAAGACTCCCTTTCTCAAACCGAGCGACCGTCTCCTTCGGAAGACCGGAGACAGGGATCAGAAGCCCCCTCCTCTCCAGACTCTCCAGTATCGACTCTCCCTCGGCGCACCCTTTCGGAGACTTGCCGCACAGCGAAACCACTTCTCCGGGACAGACGTACCTGGAGACGAACTCCTCCCAGCGCTTCGCGCTCCAGGGCTTCCTCCCGCTCTCCTCCATCTCCCGCAGCGCCCGCGTTACGGTCTCCGGAGCGGCGTCGGGGGGGAGAAACGGGAGATGCCACTCCTTCGGACGGACGATCGCGTCCAGCGCCTCGAAGGCCTCGGACACGCTCTTGCCCTTCAGGTAGTCCGCTGCGGAGAGGAGTCCGGAAATCTCCGCGCCCGTCCCGCGAACCTCGGCGTAGTAGTCGAGCAGCGGCTTCAAGGAGCCGTCGAGCAGTCTCTTCGATATACTTCTCTCGGCTTGGGATATCGTCTCTCCCTTAGCGAGCTTCCCGACGAAGAGGCGAAGGTTCCCCGGCGTCAACGCCTTGCCGTTCAATACCGGCGCCGGAAGACCGGCGTAGCGGGTCGCGAAGCGGAACATGGCGTCGTCGGGGGCGGCGTCCTTGATCAGCATGTCGAGGTCGAGCGCCAGGTCGTACTTCTCCTCGCCGTCCAGCCAGCGACGAACGTTCCCCCGCATCAGGTGCTCTCTTCCACGCGACCACGACTCCTCGTCCGAGGCGAAGGCCGCGGCCAAATCACCGTTGTCGCGGTGGAACCGCCCCATGAACTCGAAGCCTCTCCTCGTCCCCTCCATGGGCCCGGCCTGCTCGAAGCGGACGGGGATATCCTGCTCCCCGGAGAGCCATCGCTTCGTCTGGTCGAAGCTCCACCGGTTCTCCATGCTCCGCGTCAGAAGTCCCTTGAAGAGCCGTTCGTACTCCTCGGGCAGCCCCTCCGGGATCGGAGCGGGGTTGTTCGTTATGGACGAACGAATCCCGTTCTCGGGGATTCCTTCGAAAGGATTGGCGCCGAGGAAGGTCTCGAGCGCCGTCATGCCGAGACACCACCAGTCGGAGGATCTGCCCATGTTGCCGATCAGGGATTCGGGCGACTGATACATCGGGGTCCCGCGGGCTCTCGTGAGATGTGCCAATACCTCGGGGTCGATGACGCTTACCGTTCCGAAGTCCGCGAGCGCGAACTCCAGAGGCTCTCTCGAACGCACGAGTATGTTCTCCGGCTTGACGTCGAGGTGCAGAATACCCGCCCCGTGCAGCACGCTCAGACTGTTCGAGACCTGCTCCAGCAGCGCACGCAACAGATTCGCTCTCTCCGGAGAACCGGACGGAACGCCGTTCGTCCTCATCTCCTCCAGAACATCCCGCAGCGTGCCTCCGGCGACATGCTCCTGAATCTCGTACCATCTACCCGAAGGGGCGTCGTACCCTGTCTCGAGTATCCGCACCAGATCCCGGTGCTCGAGGCTCAGAGCGGCTATTCTCTCCCAGGCGTCCTTCCTCGGCTCCATTCCGTAGCGGTAGAGCTTGAGAACGCGCTTTCCTTCCGGCCCGACGACGACGAATATATCGCCCTCGCCTCCCGCCGCGGGAAGGTTGCAGACGACCTCGTACCCGTGAACGACGGAGGACGGCCCCGGAGCGAAGGCTCTCCCGGAGCTCCCGGCGACGTCTCCTTCGAAGACCGTCGTTCCACGCTCGACTTTCGTCGGAACGCCTTCCACCTTCGTAGGAACACCTTCCACCTTGGTCGGCGTTCCCTCCACCTTCGTCGGCGCTCCCTCCACTTTCGTATTCCGAGAATCATCCGATCCGCCCATGCGATCAGCCTCCTTCAGCAAAAGAAATACTCAGCGAGAATTCGCCTTCTCACCTCGTGCAAACTAGAAAAACGCTCGACAGCAATCTTCATGCAAGTTGCACATCTTATTCCCGCCGACGTGTTCTCCTGTTTCTGCAATCAATATACAACCTTGAATTCACTAGCGTTCCTCGCGACAGGCAGAATCGCTATCGAGAGAAGAACTACGCTTTTTTTGCTAGACGAAAACCCAATCGATCGTCAAACTGAAAAGGACTCCGCATTTCGCGGTGTGTACATAAACAATCGTATCGACCGCTTGAAAGATTGTGCCCATCATCACCAATCCACTGTTGGGCACCTCTCAATACACGCTTTTCTCCGTTTGAAGGCCCCTCAGGATTGAATGCAACTCCTGGCTTCTCGTAGAAATGCTCTTCGTACCAGTCGTAACACCATTCCCCAACGTTTCCTGACTGTTGGTATGTTCCATATCCGCTTTTCCCCTCAGGATATGCATCCACGGGGGAAAGAAATGGATCTCCAAGAATTTGATTGTCAAAGTTACACTTCGATTCGTCCCACTCGTTTCCCCATGGGTACACATACCCGTTCGGGCCTCGTGCAGCTTTCTCCCACTGCGCCTCAGTCGGCAAATCGCAACCCGCCCATTTCGCGTATGCCATTGCATTATGCCAGGAAACATTGACTACTGGATAATCCGCTTCTCTGTTTGGGAAACGCTTCGAGAAAAAACCTTTCCAGTGTTCCGGCGGACGATGCCCTGTCTCTTTAATGAAACGGGCATATTGGACATTTGTTACGCAGTATTTTCCGATATAGTACGAATCAAGCCAGACTTTATGCTGTATACAGTCAGTTTCCATTGCCTGACATTCATGTCCGTCGCCCATATTAAATTCTCCTGCCGGAACAAGAACCATTTCGCTGCCGTCTTTTGTTTTTATACTCTTTTCGAGTGAAAATACATGCATCTTTTGCTTTGCTTTTTCGTGTCCTTGTTCTGCTGCTTTGCGGAATAAATCCTTTGCTTCGGCCTCGTTCTGGAGCAGCTTCTGACCGTTGAAATGCATCTCGGCCAAAACATATTGAGCCTCCGGATGTCCGTTTTCCGCGGCCTTTGAACATAGAGAGTTTGCTCTTTCTTCATCTTTGTCGGTCCCGTAGCCGTGCCTGAAACACTCGCTCAATCTGAAAAAAGCCTCCGGAGTTTCAGGCGATAGATAGCAAGTCAGCAAAACCCCAAGTTGTTCCTCGGGCGATTTCTCAAGGTATTTCCAGACATCTGATATACAGATTCGAAAACCTATGCTGCAATGTTTAGACGATGGTTCGAATCCGGTTCTGCCTCTGTATCCGTTCTGATATGTATCTCCCGACAATCTAGATTCCATCCAGCAGGATCCTCTGGTTACTTTTCCTGCATTGTTGCTTTCAGAAGATGGGCCAGTCGGATTGCAAGTTAATTCAAGATCGCTGTAGTAATCCTTGTCATACCAGTCGCAACACCATTCGTATACGTTGCCTGCCTGCTGGTATGTTCCGTATCCGCCTGCTCCTTCAGGATACGCATCAACCGGAACTGTTCCATCGCTTTTTATATCTATTGAATTACAGCACTTTGTTCTATCCCACTGATTTCCCCAAGGATACCTGTACCCATTCGGTCCTCGCGCAGCTTTCTCCCACTGCGCCTCCGTAGGCAAGGTGCAGCCTGCCCACTCTGCATACGCCATCGCGTCGTCCCAGGAAACATCGACTACAGGATGATTCGCGTTTTCAGGTTTCTTCCAGAAATGTTTTTCCCAGAAACTTTCGCTTGGCGGACGGTGTCCTGTTTCCTGCACAAAACGCATATATTGCTTGTTGGTTACACAGTATTTCCCTATCAGATAAGTATCAAGATAAATGCGTTTTTGCGGAGGAAAAGGGTATCCTCCGTCCATTCCCATATTGAACTCGCCTTCTGGTACAAGCACCATTTCGCTCCCGTCCCTTGCTTTGACGTTCAACAGTGCTTCAAAGTTTTTCTTCAACTTCGATACGCACTCAAAATCATCGTTCGATTCAAGCCACTTTCTTATCAACCCTGCGCGCGCCACCGTAAGAGCCTCGGTCCAACTCTCCCCGTTTTCGACGAATGCTCTTACAAGGACGTCTAAAATATGGTATTTTTTCCCTCTAAAATAAAACGGTATATCATATACTCGCACTTTTTTGGTTTGCGGCATTCGAGCTTCATTCCCTTCCGGCCGTTCTGTTTCAAAAAAACATATGTTTTTTCACCATCAAGCATTTTTCGCAAGTCGAAAACCGATAAACGGGCTACTGGAATTTAGTTCAAATATGTTTCGGCCCCCTGTGGTAATTTCTTTGACTTATCAAACTGCTACCGAGTATTTCGCTTGGAAACATCCGCGTTTCAAAAAAGGATTACGCTTCATTTCAAGGCATTAGTAAAGCGACAGCCGTTTTTCTTCTTTCAAAGGGCGATCCGAGCATGTCTCCCAGACATTCCAAGCTAACTGGTATATACCGTAGTTGCACGCCCCCTTGTTCGAATCACTGCTCCCGCACTGCACCTCAAGCAAGGAACCGGTCGCCTGCGCGGCGCGCAGGGCTTCCTCCGGAAATCCGTTCAATTCATGATCGTATTTCAGTGTGATCCGAAGGCAGAGCATACCGTCCCTCCCTTCGGAATACCCCTGGGCGCGCGTTCCGCGCGCCGTTCGCGAGGGGGTTCGACGCTCGGCGCTGCCGCGCTGGCCTGCCGGCACGCGATGAGCCCCCTCGCGAACAACGGATCAAGACAACAGAAAAAACAAAGCAGAACCCCGGCGCTGCCGCGACCGGAAAAACCGGCCGGAAGGCAATGGCTACGGCGTCCTCGCGAGGCGGAAGCCCAGGTCGTCGTGGCGGTAGGAGGGATCGATCCTGTAGCGGAACGCACCCCGGAAGTCCGACTGATAGACGCCCTTCCAGCTGCCGCCCCGGCACACCCGGTGCGAGCCCGCCGACGGCCCCCTCGGATTGCGTGTCTCCTCCGGTCTCTCGTAGTAGTACTCGTCGTACCAGTCGGCGCACCACTCGAAGACGTTCCCAGACTGCTGAATCGTTCCGTAGCCGCTCGCTCCCTCGGGGTAAGCATCCACGGAGGCGGTCCTCTCTGCTCCTCCATATCCCCCTCCGACGGAGACGTGGTTGTGACACTTGTTCCTGTCCCACTCGTTCCCCCACGGGTAAATGTACCCGTCCGGCCCCCGCGCCGCCTTCTCCCACTGCGCCTCCGTCGGCAGGTCGCATCCAGCCCACTTCGCGTACGCCATCGTGTCCTCCCAAGAGACGCCGACAACGGGGTGGTTTGCCTTCCTGCTAGGGTAGCTCTTCGAGAAGAATCCCTTCCAGTCCTCCGGAGGGCGATGTCCGGTCTCCTCAACAAATCGCGCGTACTGCGCGTTCGTCACGCAGTACTTCGCGATGTAGTAGGCGTCCAGACAGACAGTGTGCTTGGGGCAGCCGATTCCTCCGCCATCCCCCATCTCGAACTCCCCTTCAGGGATCAGGAGCAGTTCGCTTCCGTCCTTCGCCTTGACGATCTTCTCCAGAGAGAGCAGAAACGCCTTGTGACGCGCTTCTTCATGCCCCCGATCGGATGCCTTCCGGTACCACTCGAGCGCCATTGCGACATTCCGCTGCACTCCTCGACCCTCGGAGAGCATTTCAGCAAGCGCGTACTGCGCTCGCGCATGTCCCTGCTCCGCAAGGCTTCGGAAGAGCGCTTCAGCCCGCCCATCGTCCTTCATGGTTCCCCAGCCGTTTTGAAAGCACTCTCCCATACGGAAGAGAGCCTCGGGAGTTTCGCAAGCGCCGTACCTGAAGAGAAGAACGCCGATCTGTTCCCCCGGGCTCTTCTCCGCGTGCTTCTCCAGTTCCACTGCGCGACCGTAGTCTTCGTTCGACTCCAGCCACTTCAGAACGTACCCTCTGTCCACGGCAATCAAAGCATCGTTCCAGGCATCCTCGCTCTCGACAAATGCTTCGACGAGGCTTTCGATGGTTCGGCACTCCTTATCTCGGAAGAAGAAAGGCTTTTCGTAGCGTCTGTGAGCGGAGGCAGCCATATCGGAATGCGCGTTCGACGGACACTCATCGCTGTTCGTTTGTGCTGACATTTCACGAATATCCGCTTGCGGAAGCACGTTTTCATTACCTTCGCAAGGTTGATTTGGCATCCTTTGCACATCTCCTTTCGTTGAATTTCGTCAAGGGGGCTTCCGGCAGCATTTCCGTCCGCCCCCCGATCTCGATGTATCGCGTCAGCGCGCGGAAACCTGAAGAGAGCCTTCGATCCTGCCTTTATATACCTCTCTTCCGTTGACCCGAACCGTTCCCGTTCCGGGAGAGGAGTTCAGCGAAACCCTTCCGGAAGAGTCGGTCCGACCGCTTGAACTCGTAAGTCCTCCCCAGCTTACATGAACATCCGCGTTCGCAAGCGGTTTCCCGTTGTCACCGTACACTTGAATCGTTATCATTGTCTATCCCTCCATGCTGTCGTTTTGATGGATATTTGATCCTTACTGAAAAGTGTTCCGCTCCGATCCTGCAAAGTTTTTTTCATTCTTCATCGCGTCTTTCGCGCTCACTCACCACCTTTGATGTTTGTGGCCTTGACGATGAATCGAATCTATTGCTCGCGACTTGCGTCCGCGAAGATTTTCAGTAATTCGGGACTCGCAATATCCATAGGCGTCTTTCCATTGTTATCTCGAGCATGGACATCCGCTCCGGATTCGCATAGGAGCCTCGCTATGATCAATTGTGGGTTGGGTGCTTCATCAAATAAGATACATAAATCTTTCTCCTCTTCATTTCGAAAAATTTCTGTCACATGCATCAGAGCTGTCTTGCCGCTATCATCTCGGGCTTCAAGACTCACCCCGTTTTCCAAAAGCAGCCTTACGGGCTCCCCCCACCGCACTACGCACCTCACGGCAGAGTGCAGCACCGAACAACCGTGATTATCACAGGCATTGATATCCGCTCCGCTTTCCAGGAGTAGTTTCGCGCTATCGGAGCAGACGGCAAAATGAAGCGCGGTTCGACCGTCATTATCACGGACATCGACACCAACGCCGTTTTCCAAAAACAGTCTCATCACATCGGCGCTGCACGCACGATGCAGCACCGTCAGACCAGTATTATCGCGGGCATTGATATTCGTCCCGCATTTCAATAGCGACTTTACGAGTTCGCGGATCGGGTACGATCTGGTACGGTTCGTTACCGCAATGTGCAATGCCGTACGCCCCCAGTCATCGCGTGCTTCGGTGTCAACTCCGCTTTTAAGAAGCAGGTCTATTGTCCCGGGGGTCGGATCGTGACGAAATTCATTGTGCAGCGCGGTTTCACCATCGGCATCGCGAGCATTGACATCCGCACCGTTTTCCAGGAGAAGCTTCACGACCTCCGCATCCGAATCATTCAAAGGGCCTGTAGTATCAAGCAGTGGTGTATCGCCATAATTGTCGCGCGCATTGACGCTCGCTCCATATTCCAGTAGCAACTTTACAATCGCCGGGCTTGAACTCTCTCGTACGACCGCATAATGAAGCGCCGTCCGACCGGCTTCTGTGCGATCATCGATACAGGCGCCGCGTTCCAAGAGCAATTTCACCACATTGGGGTCTCTATTGTAGTATGCAGCATACATTAGAGGCGTCATCTTGTTTTCGATGTTAAATGACGTCATGTCTGCGCCATCATCAAGGTCTTCCCTTATTTGATCTAGAGTTCCATACATGCAAAGATCATAAAATGCTCTATTTGAGCAGGAATCGGACATTCTACCACCCCCAATCCGATAATCGAAAGCAATATTCCAATCGTATTTTTCCCAAAACGAATTTTCTCAAGCAGTATTTCTTCGCCTTTCGGCAACATACTTGAAGGGGAACTCTGTGTCTTCTCCTAACTCATCCTCAAAGATCGTGCCAACGCTATCCCCCAATGAGAATCAAATCGACCGTCACTGTTTCCACGGTTTCTCCACTTCGTCAGAAATCGCCCTGTAGAGTCGAATTTCTGTACGCGATGATTCCATATTGCCGGTGTTGTCGAAAGCAATGCATCGGGGGTCATTGAACTGCCCGTCGGCGCTTCCGATACTCCCTCACTTCGCAAGGAATCTCCCGTTGGAGTCGAACTTCTGGATACGGTTATTATGTCCTGCATCCACAACGAAAATGACGCCGGAGGAGTCAACCGCTATGCCATTAGGCTCATCGAATTCTTCGTCGCCGCTTCCGCGGCGACCCCACTTCGCCAGGAATCTCCCGTTGGAATCGAACTTCTGCACGCGATGATTGTACGGGTCTGTTACGTAGATGCTGCCGGAAGAGTCAACCGCTATGCCACGAGGTTTTTGAAATTCTTCGTCACCGCTTCCGCGGCGACCCCACTTCGCCAGAAATCTCCCGTTGGAGTCGAACTTCTGCACGCGATGATTATTCTGGTCTGTTACGTAGATGTTGCCGGAGGCATCCACCGTAACGTCACAAAGACCACTGAACTGACCGTCACCTCTTCCGAAGCGCCCCCACTTCGTCAGGAATCTACCAGTAGAGTCGAACTTCTGGATACGGTTATTTCCTTCATCCACAACGAAAATGACGCCGGAGGAGTCAACCGCTATGCCATTAGGCTTATCAAATTCTCCGTCACCGCTTCCGCGGCGACCCCACTTCGCCAGGAATCTCCCGTTGGAGTCAAACTTCTGCACGCGATGATTATACTGGTCTGTTACGTAGATGTTGCCGGAGGCATCCACCGTAACGTCATTAGGACGACTGAACCGACCGTTACCAGCTCCAGATCTCCCCCACTTCGTCAGGAATCTGCCAGTAGAGTCGAACTTGTGCACGCGATCGTTATTCCTGTCCACTAGATAGATGTTCCCTGATAAGTCAATCGCTAAGCCTGCTGTAAGGCGTAACTGGCCATAGAAAGACTGAGCGCTTTCCTTGCCGGTATTGGAGAAAAGAAGCATAAACAAGCCCAACACCAGTAGTACAACGACAAGCACAGCCGGCGAGACAACTCTTCTTCCTCGGTTTCGCACCTCGCTCTCTCTGAGTTTCTGCACGCTTTCGTCGCGGAGACGCTCGTACTCCCGAACAACCTGCATCGCACCCTCGCGCCGGGACGAGTCCTTCGACAACCGCTCGATCACGCCTTCGGCGACATCCTCCGGCACCGCAGGCGAAGAACCTATCATGAAAAAAGCCCGCCAGTCGAAGCTCCCGCGTGAAAGCTCCTCGCGGATGGCGGGCAGAAAGAGGCTCCGCCAGTCGAAGTCTTTTAACGACAGTTCTTTCCGCACGGCGAGCAACAGCGCCCTGTCCTCGGGAGGTATCCTCCTCTCCCGTCCAACGAACGGCGACGCGTACGCCTCGAACAGACGGCGTCTCGCGGCGGGGTACGGATCATGGACGTCCTTCGCGCTCAGAAGATCCGATATGGACGAGAGCGTCCTCTCCATCTCCTCGTCGTACCCCCACACGATACGGCACGCCTCGACCTCGTACTCCCGAAGACTCCCTTTCTCAAACCGAGCGACCGTCTCCTTCGGAAGACCGGAGACAGGGATCAGAAGCCCCCTCCTCTCCAGACTCTCCAGTATCGACTCTCCCTCGGCGCACCCTTTCGGAGACTTGCCGCACAGCGAAACCACTTCTCCGGGACAGACGTACCTGGAGACGAACTCCTCCCAGCGCTTCGCGCTCCAGGGCTTCCTCCCGCTCTCCTCCATCTCCCGCAGCGCCCGCGTTACGGTCTCCGGAGCGGCGTCGGGGGGGAGAAACGGGAGATGCCACTCCTTCGGACGGACGATCGCGTCCAGCGCCTCGAAGGCCTCGGACACGCTCTTGCCCTTCAGGTAGTCCGCTGCGGAGAGGAGTCCGGAAATCTCCGCGCCCGTCCCGCGAACCTCGGCGTAGTAGTCGAGCAGCGGCTTCAAGGAGCCGTCGAGCAGTCTCTTCGATATACTTCTCTCGGCTTGGGATATCGTCTCTCCCTTAGCGAGCTTCCCGACGAAGAGGCGAAGGTTCCCCGGCGTCAACGCCTTGCCGTTCAATACCGGCGCCGGAAGACCGGCGTAGCGGGTCGCGAAGCGGAACATGGCGTCGTCGGGGGCGGCGTCCTTGATCAGCATGTCGAGGTCGAGCGCCAGGTCGTACTTCTCCTCGCCGTCCAGCCAGCGACGAACGTTCCCCCGCATCAGGTGCTCTCTTCCACGCGACCACGACTCCTCGTCCGAGGCGAAGGCCGCGGCCAAATCACCGTTGTCGCGGTGGAACCGCCCCATGAACTCGAAGCCTCTCCTCGTCCCCTCCATGGGCCCGGCCTGCTCGAAGCGGACGGGGATATCCTGCTCCCCGGAGAGCCATCGCTTCGTCTGGTCGAAGCTCCACCGGTTCTCCATGCTCCGCGTCAGAAGACCCTTGAAGAGCCGTTCGTACTCCTCGGGCAGACCCTCCGGGATCGGGGCGGGATTGTTCGTTATGGACGAACGGATACTGTTCTCGGGGATTCCTTCGAACGGATTGGCCCCGAGGAACGTCTCGAGCACAGTCATCCCCAGACACCACCAGTCGGAGGACCTGCCCATGTTGCCGATCAGAGATTCGGGCGACTGATACATCGGGGTCCCGCGGGCTCTCGTCGTGAACCTTGCCAACACCTCGGGGTCGATGACGCTTACCGTTCCGAAGTCCGCGAGAGCGAACTCCAGAGGATCTCTCGAACGCACGAGTATGTTCTCCGGCTTGACGTCGAGGTGCAGAATACCCGCCCTGTGCAGCACGTTCAGGGTGTTCGACACCTGCTCCAGCAGCGCACGCAACAGATTCGCTCTCTCCGGAGAGCCGGACGGAACGCATTTCGTCCTCATCTCCTTCAGAACATCCCGCAGCGTGCCTCCGGCGACATGCTCCTGAATCTCGTACCATCTACCCGAAGGGGCGTCGTACCCTGTCTCGAGTATCCGCACCAGATCCCGGTGCTCGCGGCTCAGAGCGGCTATTCTCTCCCAGGCGTCCTTCCTCGGCTCCATTCCGTAGCGGTAGAGCTTGAGAACGCGCTCTCCGTCCGGCCCGACGACGACGAATATGTCGCCCTCGCCTCCCGACGCGGAAAGGTTGCAGACGACCTCGTACCCGTGAACGACGGAGGACGGCCCCGGAGCGAAGACTCTCCCGGAGCTCCCGGCGACGTCTCCTTCGAAGACCGTCGCTCCACGCTCGACCTTGGTCGGAACGCCTTCCACCTTGGTCGGCACTCCCTCCACCTTCGTCGGGATGCCTTCCGTTTTCGTCGGCGTTCCTTCCACCTTCGTCTTCCGAGAACCCTCCGATCCGTCCATGCGATCAGCCTCCTTCAGCAAAAGAAATACTCAGCGAGAATTCGCCTTCTCCTTCTCGAAGACAGGAAATCGTCACGCTTCCGCAATGCGTCGAAGATACTCCTCGAGTTGAGGATCCGAGTCCCCTTTCGAACGATTCGGCAAGACGACTTCTTCGAGGAAGGCGCGCTGCCTTTCGACGCATTCGCGCGAGCATCCGCTCCATTCCAGCTCCCCGGCGAGAAAAGCCAGGACGGTCTTTCGTACGCCCCCTCCCCGCGACAGAAAATATCTGCGCAGATCGTCGAGCCGCTTTCGCTCCCTTGTCAGGGAGGAAGGAATGTCCGGCATCACAATCAGGGCGGCCGGAACGGAAAGATCTCCGTAGCCTTCGTGATAATCGAAACGGAGAATCATCGAAACGCTTTTCACGCGCGCATCGCGGCTTTCGTAAAACGGAACATCGAACATCCGCTCGCACGTCCTGCGGGCGCGGCATACTCGCTCGAAATCCCCTTCTTGCATCGCCTGACCGACATCGCGGAACCAGTCGGCGACGGCAAGACCGGCGCTCAGGTTCCAGCGCGTGCTTAATCCGGCGCGGCTCAGGGCATGGTCCCTGGCGAGCATATCCATCAATCCGTTGAAAAGAATCCGAGGCGCTTCCCCGGTCGCCCACTCTCCGAAATCCTCGGTCCTCGCCCTCTCGAGCGCGAGGACGAGTTCGAGCGTTTTTCTCGAACGCTCGAGCGCGACAGGCTGTCTTCGGAGCATCTCGGCGAACCAGTCCGGAGGGGCTGCCGCCCCTCTGAAAACGACGTCGAAAGGCAATTCCCAAAGTATCTTTTCGACCTCGAAATCTCCGTCGCACAGTTCTCCGGGAGAGAACTCCGAATCGAAGAAAACCCTGTATGCATCCTTCCGGGCGGCGGCGAGAATTTCCGCGGTTTCGCCCCCGATAGCCTGCATCCTCTCCGGCATTCCTGTAAAAGAACGCACTCTCCATACCCCCTTCGGGCGCACTGGGCGCAGGTCGAACTCGGAGTCGGATTCCTCCGGGCGTCGCATCCCGCCTTCGAAAGACGGCGCGCGACTCATATCTCCGCGAAAACGAACGCTACATTGTCCTCGCAGTCGGTCTCGAGGAGTTTCCTCCCCAGCTCGTCGCACCCTTTCAGCATATCCTCCGCTCCAAGACACTCCTCCAGCTCCGTCAGCGGCAAGGCCTCCCAGACTCCGTCGCTGCAGATGAAAAACTTTTCGCCGCCCGCCGCCGGTATGTTCTTGAAGAAGAGAGGGGCCATGCTCATGTCCGCATTCACTTGTACAGCCGACGTAACCATGTTCTTGCGGGGGTGCGTCCGCATCTCCTCCTCCGTTATCGTTCCGCTGTCAACAAGTTCCTGCACCACGGAATGGTCGCGGCTCAGCTTGTCCAGATAGCCGCCGTGAAAACGGTAGACTCTGCAGTCGCCGCAGTTGAAGACGCACACCCCCTCCTCTCGCGCGGCCAGTCCGGCGAACGTCGTCCCCATGCCGCCCAGGGAACCGTCCAGAGCCGCCGTCGCCTTCATCCGGCCGGCGACTTCGCAGAGGACGTTCCGCAACTCCGTCTCATCCACGGACTCCTCTCCGCCGAAGCGTTCCAGAAGCGATAAAACGAGCATGCGCGCCGCCAGCGCACCTCCTTCGTACCCCCCCATGCCGTCCGCTACGACGAGAAGAGCGTTCCGGCGGTCGGAGAACACGACCGCGGGACTTTCCATAAGCGCTTCCGAGACGACGCATCCTGAGACCAGAAGCGCATCCTCGTTCTTCCGTCTTTTGTTCCCTCTGTGAGAAAAGAATACGGCTCTCATGTCAAATTCACTCCCTTCTTCTTCACTAGAAGCTCGCATGACTTCGAAAGAGAGAGAACATCACCCTCCTTGAAGGGGAACGGCTCTCCCCGGTTCGTTTTCTTTCCGTTCACCCACGTCCCGTTGGTGGAACCAAGATCCTCGACAGTCCATCGGGCGCCGTCGAAGGCGACCCGAATGTGTCTTCGAGACACCGTGTCGAATTCAGAAAACTCGTTTTTCCCCGCCTCCTCTCTGCCGAGGACGTCTCCGGAACGAACACTCAGGCATCTTCCGTTCCTTGAAAAAACGAAAACGGCCTTTCCAACGGTTTCGATCACCGTCTCCGAAGAAGATCCCGCGCGTTTCTCCGCGCGTACTTCCTCCGCCGCTTCCCCGTTTTCCCTCCAGTCTGCGGGAGGCTCGCATTCGACGATCTCCTCCGGTCGCACGCCCGAGATATTCGCCATGCAGTTCGAGCATAAATTCGCGATGGCTTCGTTTTTCGTACCGCACGACCTGCAGATCCTCACCAATGGCATCTTCCCGTCACCTCTTTCCGTTCCGTCGAAGTGCGTTCCTCACCTTCGAAACCAGAGATGGCACATCCTGCTGCCGAGGAATACCGACAAGGTGAACCTCATCCATGTACCGCACCGTCTGCAATCGCCCCTTCGTCCCGGTCGACCAGAGTGCGTACCGCTCATCGAACTTCGGATTGAACACCGTCAGCGTCTGGTTCGCCGAACCCTTCCAAACAGCATCCGTAAAGGCCCCCCGGACGAAAGGTCCGTCCACAAGCGCGGCCAGCGCTCCGATCGTTTCCGGATGTTCTCTGAGGAGATGCTCCTTCCCGTACCCAGAGTAGACAAGCACGTCGTCGACGCCGAGCCCGCGAAGCATTCCGACGATCGCTCCGAGCGCCTCCGGCTGATCGAAAGGCTCGCCGCCTGAGATCGTGACCCCATCGACCTCCTCACGGTCGAGCAGGTCCCTTAGAGACTGTTCGACGACATCCAAAGGAACCTTGCGTGTGGAATCGAAGGGGCGATTCTCCGGGGCGAGACATCCATCGCAACCGATGGAGCACCCCTGAAACCATATACCTATCCTTCGGCCCGGTCCGAGCGTCAGCACGGGCCAGTGAAGCAGACGCAGGAGAACTCCGCCGCCTCGCGCCGCTGCGGCGCGGACTTCTTCGCTCACGCTTTCGCGTCCTTCCTCGCTATCTCCACGCACCATCCGGTCTCCTCCTTCCGTACTCCTTTCAGAAGCACGCTCTCCCCTTCGCGGACATCCGCGGCGAAAAGAGCCCTGGAGAGCGGATTGACAAGAATCTCTTCCAGATTGTTTCCAATCCCCCTCCCGCCCATCGAGAGATCTGCGCAGACATGCTCCGCGAGTTCTCTCCGGACGGTGTCGTTCATGGAAAGATCGACGCCGTGTCCGTCCTTCAGGCGGAAGAGCACGTTGGCGAGCATCGTGCCGAATATCCCTTCAGCCGTCTCGCGCCGGATGAAGTCGAAGACCACGATGTTCTTGCCGATGCGGTTGAGAATCTCCGGGCGATTGATACTGTACTTGAAGAAGTCGTCGATCGCCTCGACAATCTTCGCCGAAACTTCGCCGTACTCCATCTCCGGCGAGACCACCTGCCGCTTCTCTCCGTTCGGCAACCGCTCGTAGACGCCCAGGTTGCTGGTGAAGACGACGAGACACTCGGAGAAGTAGACCGTCTCCCCGCGTCCCGAGGTGAGCCGTCCGTCGTCGAGGATCTGCAGGAACATGTCCAGTATCTTCGGGTGCGCCTTCTCGATTTCGTCGAAAAGGACCACGGAGAACGGGTTCTGCTTCACCGCGTTGGTGAGTTCGCCGCCCACGTCGTACCCCACGTACCCCGGAGGCGCGCCGACAAGACGCTGGTCGGCGTGCTCGTGGCCGAACTCGCTCATGTCGAAGCGGATGTAGTTGGTGGGAGAGCCGAAGACCAGCTCGGTGACGGCCTTCGCCAGCTCCGTCTTGCCGACGCCGGTGGGTCCGGCGAAGAAGAGCACTCCCTTCGGTCTTTGAGAATCCCTTGAGAACTGCGCTCCGGAGAGATTGAAGACGGATCGTTTGAGGATGTCGGCGGCGTGGCGGATGGCGCGCTTCTGCCCCATGACCTTCGAAGCGAGCAGCGACTCGGCGTCGGCGATTCTCGCGCGGTCCAGCTTGGCCCAGAGGTTCTCCACCACGCCGAGCTTGTATCGCCGTATCGCTTCTCCGATCTCTCCGAAGCGAAGCCGCTCCTTCCGGGCGAGCTGAACGATGGAGACGATCTCCTCGGCGAAGAGTCCGCCGGTCAGCGAGACGAAGAGCCCGAGGTTTCGCTCTTTTTCGGCTTCCTCCATTCCGTCGTATCCATCCAGGAGAGGAGCGACGGATCGGGCGATGGTGCGGCGGATGTCGTGGTCAGGACGCGGCACGGGAAGCACGCGGAGTTTCTGGTTGTCCAGGGCGAACCACCCGGGGAGGTCGTTCTCCTTGTCGAGAATCCATATCACGGGGTTGAATCTGGAGGAAGCGATCCCGGGAGATCTCCCCCCTTCGTGAGCGCGCGGCATTCCGGGGGAGGCATTCCCCGCCAGGCGGAACATGCTGTAGAAAAAGTCCTCGGCGTCCCCATGGCAGATATCCTTCATTCTGGAGGCGAAATTCAGAATCACCGCCGTCCGGCCCTTTCCCCCGTCTTGAAGCTCTCCATCGACAAGACGCTCTATGATGTTCGCCACGCCGATGAGTTTATTTCCGGCTCCGGCTTCCGGAGCCTCGATCCTCATCCCGGTAGCGCTCTGAAAGAGTTCCGGAGTTCCTTCGAGGAGGGAGAAGCCGAAGAGAGGTTCATACTTGACGACGAGCGAGTACCCCTCCCGCCTCAGCGCCTCGTGCAGAAAGTCGCAGAGGCGGAACGTGCTGACCACGCCTGATTCGATCCGAAGGGGGTAGACGTCGTACACGTTCCCCCACAGCAGGAACTGCGACTTGACCGGGAGAAAGCGAAGCAGCTCCCTCGTCCATTTCGGCGAAACGAAATCCGTGCTCATCGAATCATCTCCCCCTTCAAGGTCGTGCGCGCATCTCGGCGCATCGGGAGGCCGCGCGCCTCCTCGACGCACAACGTTCGTCCACTACGACCTCCACAAGCTCCTCGTCCGGCTCCTTTCGGAAAAGATTCGCCATGAAGATCCCCTCGTTCTCAAGCGCGGCGTAGAAGGCGTCCAGATCTCTGCACCACGATTCTCCTGCCTCCACGTCCTTGCGGCGCTGGTACTCGCCTCCTGATCGAGCCTCCTTCTCGTCGGCCGCGACACGGACAAGACGGGTCGAGATCTTTCCTCCGTCAACGCGAAGGCGCACGCGGTATCCGTCGTAGGGCGTTTCGATATACCGGATCTCCCCTTCGCGCAGCCCTTCGGAGCCTACCTCCTCCGCGAGGGCGTAGCCCATGCCCTCCAGAACTCCTTCCACCTTACGCGCCACCGCGGCGTCGACCATGCTCTCCATCTGCTCGGCGAGCAGGCGCTGCGTCTGCGTATATACGGGAGAGTACGCTTCCCTCGGAATGTTCCTCGCTTCGAGAAGCTCTTCCATGCGTACTATCATGGACTCCGCGTTCCTCGCCTTCTTAAGAAGCGGAAGAAGTTCCCGAATCTCCTGCTTGAAGCTCGCGGTAAGCGTCGCCGCCTCCTTCGCCTTGCCGTATCCGGTCATGAAGACATCGCGGATGAGCGAAAGACGAAAAACCGAAGCGCAGTCGGCCGCCTCCTTCAGAAGATGCCGGTGCTTCCCGGCTTCCTCTCCGTCGAAGAATGCGATGCGCGCCGCGAAGTCCGCGATGGAGGCGCGAAGGCTCTCTATCTCGTCATCGCCTCCTCGGCTGACGCCTCCCTCCGGACGGCGAAGAATCGCGACCTCCTCGGAGATGCCGTCCAGAGAGATACTCTGAACAGAACTCATCCGGCGCGCGAATTCGTTCGCCCGCTCCAGAAGCAGCGGCATCGCCGCGATTCGCCGCTCCCGGGGAAGTGTCCGCACTTCCTCCAGGGAGCGCAGAATCTTATCCCATTCGCTGCGGGAAGCGGGGAGCAGGTTCTCCTCCGCTTTCGAACGCAGCACTCCGAAATCGGCGTAAAAGCCTTCCGAGAACTCCTCCTCAAGCGCGGCGTCGAGCAGATTACGCCGGAACTCCCTGAACAGCGCGTCCGGCGAACGCCCGCTCTCGATTTCTGCCCGGCACGAACGCATCGTCGCTTCGAGATCTTCTTCAAGGGAGCGCTTCGCCGGCTCATCGCGGAGTGCGCGGATTCTTTCGAAGCTCTCCGCCCGAAGCGCCTCCATAGTGTGAAGCAGCGCCTTTCGACGCGCCGCCTCGTACTCCGCCTTTCGCCTTTCCTCCATCTCGCGGATCTTGCCGACTCCCGCCGATACAAGGGAGGCCGTTCCGACGACGGCGAAGCCCGCCACCGCTATCACCGCCAGAGCGCCCGCCCCGATCACCACCGGACCTACGACGGCCGCTCCCACTCCGACCTGGCTCATGGAAATACACCACCTTTTCCGAGTCGTATTGCATCCGTTCATCGGCTTCCGTCGCCAGAGTTTTCCGAATCCCGCCGCCACCGGAGCAGCATCGTGCAGCGGCTTTTACCCCGTTCGACGGGGAGAGTACCGATAACCATCTCCGTTCACTACGAAAAATCAACCGAGTAGAAGGAACGCGTTTTCCTATAATAAAAATACCACATGGTAAGCCGCTCTATAGAAAAAAATCAATGAACAAAAGAAAAATCAATGAACAAAAACTTCTCCACTACAACGGGTGAAAATACATTGACAGCCATCCATTCATGCGTCTTACTTATTCCGAAGTACCTCTCATCTGCGCAGCGAGTACGAACCGCAAAGAGAACGATCAAATGAAGAGAAAGGATGATCACGATGATTCCAGGAAATTATCTTTTGCGCAGGTGCTCCGCATGCTCGGGAAAGATCGCCTGGCCCATGTTCGTCACGATGCATCTGTCGGAAACACTCTTCTGGACCGACGGCTATGCGGAAACGCTCGGTGCTCCGATTGGAAAGCCCCTCATCAGATGCCCTCGCTGCCGCGCCTTCATCTGGGCGTACGAACTGGAGGAGGCCGGAGAGGCACCCCGTACCGGGATCGCGAGAGACGAGAAGCCGTTCGACAAGTTCATCGCGACAGGAGTTCGATCTTTCGAGGACGATATCGCGATGATCGAAATACCGACTTTTCAGGACTATGCGGAGGCATGCTCAAGTTCCTTCATCTCGGAGAACGCCGAGAAAACGGTCGTCTCGTACGCATGGGACGTTTCCTTCATCACCACGACGGAGAAGCATATTCGCCTGAACGCATGGCATACCGGGAACCACCCCAGAAGATTCGGCAATCCCGATGCGGCCTCGCCTCTCTCCCAGGAGGAGCGTTCGAACCTGCTCGCACTGCTCGGCATGCTTGACACGACCGGGAAGGTGGAGTTGCTCCTGAAGGCCGAATGCTTGCGCGAACTCGGCAAGTTCGAGGAAGCGCGCGGAATGCTCCGCTCGTCGTTCGGCGCGTACGCGAACATCGCCCGAACCATCGGCCTGCTGACGCAGCGAGAGTCGCGCACGGTCGGAAGAATAGAGTACAAGTACTTCGTCTACACCGACGAACGATAACCTGCGCGATCGCGCGGTCGCGCCTCCTGCTGCGGGGAGACGGTGTTCCGTCCCCCCGCAGTTTCGGATTCAACCGGAAACTTCGGCTTACTCCTCCTCGCAGACCTTGAGAATAACCTTCTCCATCATCTTCTCTGCGAATCTGCGGCTCGCGGCCCGCAGCAAGTTCAGCGCCCGACGGAAAAGAATCTTGTAATCCTCCGGGTTTGCGCAGAACGTCTCGAAGGTTGCCCAGACGCTCTCTTTTATAATGTTGATCTTCACCACTCTGATCGTCTTCGTGACCTCCAGCGCCGAACGCATGGCGGCTTCCTGCTCCGCCTCGCTGTCGATGGACCAGAAGGCGGGGTAGATCAGTCGGAAGTAGTTCGTCTCCTCATCCATCACGAGGTAGAAGATACTCCCCTCGAACTTGAAGACTATGTCCCCGTCTTCGTCCACCGTCGGAGAAAAACCTTCCTCCCGCAGATACTCGCTGTACATCGTAACGTACTCCGTCTTTTCCATCACAGTACATCTCCTTTCGAAATCCACTCTTTCGAATCGAACGAACGGAATATGCGCAGGACAATATGAACGACGATTGTCAATGTGCGGCCGGCACGCGACTTTCGAAGCGACGGCGAGCAAACGTTTTCGAGACGGCGCTTTCGCTTCGGCCGGCGCGAAAGCGCCGAGTCCGCGGCGGAAGACCCCGATCACCGATCGTTTTTAGCAAAATGAGGATAACGCACGACAAAGACGTAAAACGTCATCCTGGGCAAAGGCTCGAAAGAACTCGAGAACGGCCCGCGAACACACGAAAAGCCGCGATTCCGGATCGACAACCGATGCGTCGAAACGACATGAACAACTGCATAAACCAACAATAGGAGAATTTTTCAGGACAGTTATTTGCGGAAAATGATTTTCCCGCGAGTGGGTTTTCTTTCCGGAGACTCTATCACATGTGATGCAGTTTGACAAGAGGGTCCGCGATTCCTTGTGACGGGATTCCTAAACGATGTGCCTTCTCTCTACTCTGCTAAAAAAAGATATCAGTTGCCACCTCCCGCAAAATGCGGGGAGTGGCAACTTCGACAAATACTATCGGAAACGACGGCGGAGCAGCGCCTCCTTTTGTCGTCGCCCTACTTCGTCTTGAGAAAGAGCGAGATTCTCACATCCTCGTCCGCTTGATACCCCGAGATGCGCACCTCCAGCCTGTCCCCTTCCCTCAGTCGTACGTTCAGGGGACGTTCGCCTCCGAAGGCGATCATGTCGCCGAGGGCGACCGAAGCGACGGGGGCGCCGTTGATCAGCAGACGCAGCAGACTCCCTTCGAGGCGCTTCTTCGCGTCCTTCCCGCCGGTCTTCAGTACGAGGCGCGTCAGCAGGGAGACCCCTTGCAGAACGCCGGCCCCGGCGCTTCCCTCGAAGAGAAGCCCCTCTTCGCGAGGCAGCGGTCCGTTGAAGACCTCGATTCCCGGGCCCGTACCCTCCGGGGATGCGCTCTTCCCGGAGCGCGCCGCTCTTCTTAAACGCGGCATGCTCATGGAGATCGGCATTTCCTCGGCGGGAGGAGACGAATTCCCGCACACCGAGAAGCAGTCCATATCCTCCGGAGCGGAGCTTCCTGGCATGGAGGCGATGCGGGACATCCGCGGAGCGTTGGAAGGCGCGAAAACCGCTCCGGTCAGCGATGCTCTCGTCGCGCTCATCGTACTTGCGCTTGCGGCGAAGCCCGCGTCCCACCCTCTGGGGAGCGCGTTGGCGGCGACCAGCGAGCGCGATACGACCCTCCCCGCCTTTTCGTGCACGGCGACGAAGGCGGTCTTCGAACAGAGCACCCCCATTCGGAGCGCTTCCTCGAGGATCAGTCTCCCGATCTCTTTTCGCGCCTCCCTCTCCCTGTTCTCGCGGTAGAGCGCCCTCTTTTTCCGGCCGAGGATTCCGGAGGAATCCGTATTCTCCGGGGAAAGCCCGGTCATGCGGAGGCTTCGTTCGACATCCTCCGCCTCTCCGTGCTCCATCTCCTCGCAAATGGCCTCCAGCCTGCGGACGCGCAGCGCCCCGGCGAGCGCCGAGACGGCATCGGCGAAGCGTTCGGAGGGTATGCGCGGCTCCGCAGAAGCGATCATCTCTCCGTTTTTGTCCGCAAGCTCGAACCGGCCTGCGGGGCCGGCGGCATATCCGCAGATCCAGCGGGAGCGCCCCGAGGAGAGGTCGCCGAGATCGAGCGAGCCGCTCTTCCCGGGCATTCCCTTCGCCTCGTCTTCGCCTTCCGCCGGTGGTTCGCCGATGCTCCGCAGACCCTGCGCGTCTCTCAGAGAAACATCGCCGCGGAGCCGCACGCCGAGGGCCAGAGGGCGCGAGAATTCGTCGAAGACGTCGTCCAGCGCGGTGGCGATGTCCACTTCGTCGGGGTCGGAGGAGAGAAAACGGCAGACGCCCCGTCCTCTCTCCGCGATCATCCGCGAGAGCGGTTCGTTGGGCGCCGAGTCGATGCAGACGACGTTCGTTCTGCGGGCAGTCTCGCGTTCCCGCTCGCGTTCGAGGAGCGTCGAGATTCGTCCGTAGTCGCCGACCTGTCCGTCCGTGACGACCACGACGTGCCTGGCGAACTCTCCGGGCGCGCGGGGCTGGAGAAGCGCCTCTTCGAGAGCGGCGCCCAGATTCGTTCCTCCCGAGTCCAGGGCGTTCTCGATAAAGTTGAGCGCCTTCGCGCGGGTCTCGTCGGTCGCCTTCACGGAGGCGCTCTCCATCCAACTGCAGACGTCGTGAAAGAAGCCGACGTTCACAAGGTCGTCCCCGCCGAGCTTCGAGAGGAAGGAGCGCACCGCCCAGTCGGAGGCCTCCCACTTCGCGCCGGTCATGGAGCCGGAGTGGTCCACGAGCAGCAGGATCTCTCTCGGAGGGAGATTCGCGGGAGGTTCCGCGGGGGGCGTGACGAGGGCGAGAAACGCGCCGTCGGGAGCGGCGAGGACGTCGAGGCGCGGAGAGCTTTCGGCGACGGGGCGAAGACGGAGGACAAGATCCTGATCGGGGAAGACGCCCGCATCCCCTCCGGAGTCTTCGTCCCCGAAGGAGACGAGAATCTCCGTCGAATTTTCGTCCGGATCGCTCCGCTCGGCGGTACGGATGGCGTTGCTTTCGCATTCGACCGAACGAAAACCGACGCAGCGAAGCGAGAGGCGGGCGCGGTGCCCGGGATCCCATCGGATGTCGAGCGGCTGCGCGTTTCTTCGCGGGTTCCTCTCCTCGTCCTTCCGGACGTAGCGCGGCGCGATCGTCAGCGGCACGCGAAGCGAAAAGCCGTCGTCGAGCGGAGACAGCCAGAGCAGAAAGCCGGTCTCAACCAGAACCTGCTCACCGGAGGTTATTCCGGCGACGCGCAGGGTGAACGCGTCCTCGGATTCGCGGGTGACGAGGGCTCCGCGCTTTCCCTCTTTCTTCGCCTCTTCGTACGTCTTCTCCGCCTCCTTCCGCTCGGCGAGCGTTGTCCGGATCGTCGTCTCTCCGAAGCGGACGACGATGCCGCGAACCATCGCGTCGCCGGGGAGAGGGAAGCGGTAGAGCGCCTCGGCGGCCGTCCCCTCCGGAAGAAAGGAGCAGTCGAAGGTCTGGGAAAGCGTGAGGCTCGCCAGCGGTCCGCGGACCTCTCCGGAGATGACGGTCTCCTTCAGCGGAGCGGGAGAGGGGGTTCCCTTCGGGTCCGGAATCTCCAGAAAGGCCGCGCCTCCGGGGCGCGCATTGTCGTAGCGGTGCGGCGACAGAACGGTCATCGTGTATCCCCTTCCTTTTCGAAAAGAGTTTTCGTTGCGCGGAGAAGAGCCTCCTCGGTCAGGAAGCCCGACTGCAGAAGCGCCACGGGCGATGTTCCCGCCGCCAGAAGAGCGCCTCCCAGAAGCAGCACCTTTTTCAGGGTGATCGGAGAGACGCCGCTCTCCAGACGCTGCCGGAGAAAGTCGAAGAGCGACTCGTTGCGCCCTCGCGGCGCCGCCTTTCCGGTCTCCCAGCGGCTCAGCGTCGCGACAGTCACCCCCATGATCTTGGCGAACTCCTCCTGGCTGCACTCAAGAGAGAGCCGCAACCGCCGGACAGCCTCCGCTCCGAACTCCGTCTCTCTTTCTTCCGGCATTTTCCATCCCTCCCTCGCTTTGCGTAGCACTATTATACTACTTGTAGTTTATAAGTCAAAAAACGTCTTCACGCCCTCGCCGCTCTTGAAACAGGCGAAGCGAAAGATGGATGCGAAGGGAAGCGATGGAGTTGGTGGAGGCGAATTCCGAGGAGGTTCGCGCGTTTCTTGACATGTCACATCGCAAGTCCCATGCTCTTGAGAATCCTCGGATTCTTTAGGATGCGCGGAGCTGATCTGATATTTTATAAATCGATGGGTTCTGTTTCGCGCATTTTTACGATGATGGATGAGCATCCGGCGCGTTGAGAAGAAATGAATAAGCACCCCGGAAGGTACGCCGCAGAGCAAAGTGTAAATGTGTAAATCCGCGAGAAAAATTGCGGCGAGGTGAACGGCCCCGAAATCGGGCCTTTTTTATACTCGCGAACGCTGAACGACGTGAACGGTATCTTGAGGCTTGGAGAATAACAAACCGGGATCGCTCTCTCTTTCAGTTGAATCAAAAGATGCCTCGATAAAATAAAAACGACAGAGCCGCGCCGCTCAGGCTTGACGGTACCCACTTGCCGAGCATGTCGAGACGGGCCGGGATGTGATCCATATAAGAAGCCTCGCATTCCGGATGTTCGTAAACAGCCACGCGATATGAGATTCGAATCGGCGAAGCAGCCAATCCTCCACACACATCGCACTTCAAAACATTCGGAGGCGAAGTCATTTCAAGCCGCAAAAGGAAATCTCCGGGCAAGAGGCTGCCGTACACGATTTCCGAAGAGCCGGTAATAATTCCGCAGCAAAGTAAAAAAGACATGCACATTTTTTTCACTTCATCACACCTCCATCTGTCTTCGTATCCTATCTTTTCCTGCACATCCAAGAAGAGATGCACATTACACGCGCACTTTCTCCTTAAACCCGATTCCCTGTGGTATTTTTCCCTCTTTTTTCTCCAGCAAACAAAGTATTTCCATGCGGAAAAAGTCCTGATAACAACCGGCAACGGGTCTCCTCTACTTCCCGAACTCCTTGCTTCTTTTTCTCCAGTTCATCAACACCCCGCATGTTCTACACGCCGTACATACAACCATCGTCGTCGCTAAAGCGAAGAGCGCGTACGCCACTCCTTCGTACGCGAAAAACGAAACAACCCCGCCGAGAAGAGCCATTAGGACAACCATCGACGCACCGAAGAGTTTTTTCACCGGAACAGCCAGCGACTCTATTTTCGCTCTTCCGTCGGCGAGCATCCTGAAAGCGCTCCCTGAAAAAAGAATCGAGAGAGAGACCGCCATCGCGATGGAATCTCTATCGATCCCCGTTTCTTTTGCACCGAAGAACAACGAGCCGGTAAATGCTATGGCCGTGCAGAGAAAAGCGAGCAGCACCGGTATGATGAACGAGAATTTGACCCAGGCGACCAGAAGCATGTTCGACGGCTCATCGTCGTCGTCCAGAAAGCCACCAGCCTCTCTAAGAACTCTCGCGTACTCTACCCAGGTTTCCTCGGCTTCCGACATACTTTTCGCAATGCGAAGTCCGAAATGAACCCCCAGTGCTATTTCCGCGAGAAACGCGACGTCCACTCCCTTCAAAGTATTCCGCCTTCTTGATTCAAGCGTCGTTTCGCACCGGATCAAACCGAACACATCCCTTGTAATCGCCCGTTTTCACCTTTGCAATATCACCTCGGCAGAAAAGGTACATCCAAGCGCCTCGCGCGAGAGATTCGCCTTGCCACCGTCAAAACATTCCCTCTGCTTATCGATATTCGCATCCATTTGGAAGCGGATTACCCGACGAGAATCGTACATTATGAGAACGACATGTTGTGTCTGATCCAGAGCGTTAAACAGGGATTTTCGGTCTGAAGGGATGCTTTATAATGGAAAAGCAAGTGGAACGATTGCTATGGCTACTTGCCGCGTTTCCCAAATGTTCGCCATGATATCGTAGTATCTGGCAAAATAAAGAGAAGGAGATATTCTCATGATGTATCTGGACCTGCATATCCACTCCACGGCTTCCGACGGAGAGCTTTCACCTTTGGAAATATTGGACATAGCTTCGACGAAGAACTTTTCCATGGTCAGCATAACAGATCATGACAGCGTCAACGGGTACGATTCCCTTGACGCAGCTTCCTTCTCCGGAGTTCTTCTGCCCGGGGTGGAACTGAGCGCCAATCTGGGCGAAGAGAGAATGCACATTCTCGGGTACGGAATAGACCCGTTTGATTCCACTCTGCGCGATACTCTTGAGCAAATACGCCGTTTTCGCTTCGAACGTCAGGAAAAACTGATTGCCGCGATGCACAGGGAAGGATTCGAAATTTCGGAAGAGGATATTCTGCTGGAGTCCGAAGGTGGTGTTCCTGGACGTCCTCATATAGCCGCTGCAATGGTGCGAAAAGGGATGGTAAAGACGGTGAAGGATGCATTCGACCTCTATCTGGACAATCCCGACTCTTCTTTGTACATTGAAAAACGAAGGATCGAAGCGAAAGAGGCAATTGCACTGATTCAAAACGCGGGAGGTGTGGCTGTTTGCGCTCACCCCCTGAGCGAAAAGAAGGGGAAGAAATGCCTGCGCACAATGGCCATCGAACTAAAGGAGATGGGCATTGAGGGGCTTGAGGCGTTCTATTTCCGCTACACTCCGGAACAGACGAGAGACTGCCTGGAAACCGCCAAGGGACTCGGACTGTTTGTCACAGCAGGCAGTGACTTCCATGGTTCGAGAGCCCCCGATGTTCCCTCTCCGGGAATGCGAGTTCCCGGAGAAGCGATGGAGCCATTTTTCACGTTGCTCGAAAACCGCTTCGGGATCGTTCCGCTTTAAAACGAGGCGATTGACGGAGAGGAGTCCTCGAAGGGGGAGGAAGGAATTTGAAGACCCGGCGTAGTCGCAGCCGGGTCTTGTTTTTTAGATCGTCGCATGTTTTCAATCCGCGCACTCCGCCGGTTGTTCCCATCTCTTTCGCATATCAAGCGGTTTCATTGTTTGTTTCGTCGCGGGGTTTCATCGTGTTTTCCGCCCGGTCCGCCGCGGAAGATCTCATGGAAGACGCGCTCCATGGTGTTTCCGGGCGCATCCGGAGATTTTCACATCCGTTTTCCCCATGCTGTTTTTCTTCGACGTTTCGCGTCGTACTCGCCCTATACAATCTTTCTGCGAAGAGAGGAAATGGGCGCGGGAAAGGACGTCGTCGGCAGAGGAAATTCCGGAAGCGGGGAATGAACTGTCCGTCGGGGTTTTCGAGCGACGTTTCGCGTCGTGCGCGGGGAGTAATCTTCTTCGTGCGGAAGAGAGCGGAGGAATCCGGCAGGGAGTCCGAGAACGTGCGGACGGGAGTCGAACTCGAAGGAGGAGATCGCGGATGGCGAGACTGTGCAACGGCAGGTTGGTGGACGGGAACTGGCACAGCGGCAGGGAGATCATGGCGGACATGCCCGGCGGGAGACGCGTCGTGGAGATCGGCAAGGGCGGAGTCGTCAAGAATATCGACCCGAGAAAGAACTACGACCCCGAGACCATCGCCCGGAAAATCAAGACGATGCCCGAAAGGTGCAAGGGAGGGTACTTTTCTCCCCGTTCCTCCGTCTCGAAGCGTCTGATCCTCGAGCAGATAGTGGACGTTTCGGAGAAGCTCTTCAAGGGCGCGACCGGTATCGACTACGACGACCTGAACTTCGACTGGATGGTGGTGGAGCGCTACAAGATGCCGCCGAACTGGTCCGTCGGCTATTCTCCGCTGATGCTGATCTTCCCGACGGAGTATCCGCAGCTTCCGCCCGTGGGTTTCTATCTTCCGAAGACGCTGAATTCCCCCAACGGGCATCTGTTCGACGGCGCCTATCACGGGGCCAGCGACGCGCCGATCCGGGAGGGGTGGAGGTGGTACTGCTCGTACGTGGAGCAGGGCGCCTGGCAGCCCTCCTGGGGACGGTACGCGGACGACTGGAGGAAGGGAGACAACCTCTGGGACTACTTCACCCTCGTCGGCGAGGTGCTCGCAGGAGGAACGAACTGAGGTTTACGGCTGCCGGTCCGGAAGAGCGCGGAAAGTCCGGAACTTCCCGTTCCGTCGAAGCAGCTTTTCGACGGTTCTACAGAACTCGCAGAAGGGGGTAATGGATATGAAGATCGTCAACCTTACGCCTCATGACGTGAACATCGTGTCCGGCGACAAGAAGAGCCGGTTGGCCTGTTTCAAGTCCGACGTGAAGAGCGGCGAATACGAGCTTCCGCGAGTCCGCTTCGGGCGGATGGAGGACCGGAGCGTCGGGATCATTCCGATGTCGCTCACCTACATGTCCGGCGTCGAACATCTTCCCCCCGAGGAGGACGGGGTGCTGTACATCGTATCCATGCTGGTCTCCGCGGCTTGCCCCGACCGAAGGGATCTCGTCAGTCCGGACAACGTTCTGCGCGAAGAAAGAGGGAAGCCGTGGGCCTGCACCGGTTTCACCCGAAGCCTCCCTCGCGGGGAGGCGGAGAGTCCCTCCGACGAGGGGGACGTTCGATTCCTGACGCAGGGATCCGACGTCGCGAGGCCGACGTACGCCCTCTTCGACCGTTCCCTCCGAAAGGGCGTACGCGAAGAGATGGAAAGCAACGGGGCGAGGAAAACGACGCCGTCGGAAGTTCTTTACTGTTCGACGCGTTGAAACGACGGTTTGCGTCGCTGCGAGGGAGCATACTGTTCCATGCGGACGGGACGGGATCATGATTCTAGGAGGTTGAAAGACGATGGGAAGCGTAGGGAGGGCGCCGAGGACGAAGAAGGGCGCGTGGTTGTACGACGCCTCCAAGTCGGTGTCGCGCAGGAAGATCAAGAGGGCGAGGAACAAGGAGGTTCGGCGCATTCTTCGAAAAGAAGCCCGCGAGGGAGAGTGAACGACTTTTTGCGTCGGATCTGCGGGTTAGGATGTATTTGTGAAGGACGAAAAAACACGAGGAGGGGTTGCGAATGAAAACGGCGCTGTTCGTGGATCACGAGAACCTGAGCATAGCGGCGAGGAACAGGGGAGTCGGCATCGACTGGTACGACTTCAAGGAGTATCTCGCGGGCGACGGGGAGGGGCGTCCCGCGGTGGGGGCGTTCTGCTACGTGGCGGTGGATCCGAGGAGTCCGAACGCGAAGGACCGCGAGATCGACCGTCTGTGGGAGGACGGGTGGCTGGTCAGGACGAAGACCGGCGCTCCGGCGGGACCGGGACGGTACAAGTGCAACGTCGACGTGGAGATGGCGATGGACATGATCTTCTTCGCCGGCGACGTCCGTCCCGACATCGTGGTCATGGTGACTGGCGACCAGGACTTCGCGCCGGTGGCGATCAAGCTCCGGGAGAGAGGCGTCCGGGTGGAGGTGGCGGCTTTTCCCGAGAGCGTGTCGAAAGTGCTTCTGAACGCCGCTTCCGGTTACATCAACCTCGAGAAGTGGCTCGAGGGAGGGGACGGGGAGAGCAGAGCGGAGAGAAACGGAGAGTGCGGGGAGCGCGTCGCGGAGGACACCTGCGGGGAAGACGGAGAGGATGCCGGTGACGGGGAGGAGTTTGAAGCCCCGGGGAGCGGGGCGCAGGTCGCGGACTATCGGGACCGGGGAGGCCGCGCCCTTCCGAAGAGCGGCGGATACGGGGGCGGGGAGGATGACGCCGACTACTGACGCGAAGCTGCGGCGCGGACGGTTTGATGTCACGGGGAATCCGCCGTTTCGGCGGACGAAAGGTTCGAAGGAGGGCGATACGAAATGGGCGCTGCGATCCTGATGATCACCGGCGTGTGCGTGTGGCTGCTGACGAGAGGGGGAAGGTCTCCCGAACCGCACGGAAGGCCTGTTCCCGCTCCGGCTTCCGCGGAGAGGGGCGCGGGAAAGGGCGTCGTCGGCAGAGGGATTCCCGGAAGCTGGAAATACATGAGCCGTTAGGGTGTTCGAGCGACGTTTCGCGTCGTGCGCGGGGAGTAATCTTCTTCGTGCGGAAGAGAGCGGGGGAATCCGGCAGGGAGTCCGCGAGTACGCGGACGGGAGTCGAACTCGAAGGAGGAGATCGCGAATGGCGAGACTGCGCAACGGAAAGCTGCTCGACGGGAACTGGCACAGCGGCAGGGAGATTCTGGAGAGCGCGCCCGGAGGACGCCGCGTCGTCCAGGTCCGCGGGGGAATCGTCTCGGGGATCGATGAGAAAAAACGATACAGCCCCGAGGAGATCGGCAGAACGATCAAAACCATGCCCCCCAGATGCAAAGGCGACTTCTTCAAAAAACGCTCTTTTTAACCATTCTACATAACGACATTTCGCGTCTCACAACCCTGAGATAATTCCACGTGAAAGAAACACACCCCGACCCCGAAGGAGGAGTTCAAATGTACTATGGAAGAGACGGGCGCTGGCACTCTCACAAAGAAACGCCCCGGGAGTACTCGAATCGGAAAAACAGAAACGTTTACAGATACGGGGGAGGCTCTCGGAGGCGGGGAAACAGCTCTTCCGGAGGGGGTTTCTGGTTGCTTGCCGGACTTGCGGCTCTCTGGGGGTTCTTCTCCTAGACGATTCGACCTTTCTTGTATTCCGAAAGTTTCTAGAGGCGGACCGTTGAACATGTCGATCCCAGCGTGAAGCAGTCTTAAAAAAAGAAGGGGGAATTATCGCTATGACAAAGAAAACCAAGAGAAACGGCAACATAACAAACAGCGTTCAGCAGGTCTACGAGAGCAAAGCCGGTGTGGAGGCACTTATACGGGGCGGACAAAATCCTAAACTTAAGGGCGTTGTACACGAGGTGCTCTTCAAGGACAAGCTAAACGCCGCGAATCTGCTCAACGGAAAAAGAGCCTCCCTGACACAGTCCACCACCGCGGTCCGCGACGACGTTATTGTGAAGTCGGTCGGCAAGGTAGTCGAGCGCTATCAGCTCAAGGACGCTCCAGCCTCGGTCGAAAGAGTCATCAAGCAGGCAAGCGGCGGAAAGTATGCCGGAACCAAATTGGTCGGAACGGCGGAAACCGTAGAGAAGTACGCTGCCGCTGGAGGGGATGGCGTAAAAAGCATGTCCTCTTCGGGTATTTCCTCCAAGACAACTGAAAGGATCGCTGATAAGGCGCTGGGGAAGATGGGTTCCGCGAAGAACGTGATGAGCGGAGCGGGGCGGGCCGGAGTGATCGGTGTCGCCGTGGGATGCAGTATTACGGCAATAACCTCCGTGGGCGAGTTGATCGACGGAGAGATAGACGGAGGCGAATTCGCCGGAAGAGTTGCAAAGGCGGGCGTTACGGGCGGCGTTTGCAGCGCGGGTGGCGCGGTTGCCGCATCCGCCGCATCCGCAGCGACAGGGGCTGCGATAACGGCGAGCGGCATCGGTGCCGCCGCTGTATCGGCGGGCGGCGTAGCCGCAACGGCAGTGGCATTCGCGCCTGTCGTCGTCGCCGCGGCGGCGGGAGTTCTCGTCGGCAGCCTCATTTCCAGTCTTTTCGAGGGACTTTTCGACTGAGGCGGTACTGGAGTGTACAAAACAAACAGAGGTTCAGCCATTGAGGAAGTTTTACTCCTTGAGGGAGCCACTAAATGTTTCCTCCGCTAAGCCTCTTTCCGACGAAGAACATTCACAAAATTTTGCTTCGCTGTTTTGCGCTCCGCTAGCTTGAACGCAGCAGTGAAAGGCTACCAGAACATGTTGCGTCCCTCTCTTGAAACACTGAGTTCTCTTACGTCTGCTCCTTTCGACTTCTTTCGAAGGAATTGTTTTCGACTATCCGCGTAAAAAACCTTACGGAGCTTGGCAATTTAAAAAATGCGCCAGCTATTGCTCCCCCGCTCGTTCTTCGTCCGGAGCCACTAAAGCCGCAACTATGCGAAGTTTTTCCGCTTTGAAGGGAAACTCTTCACACAGAGTTTCCGTATTTGGTACAAGAGCAAGGATCATCTTCCGGGCAATTTCAAGAGCACATTCAGCGTCCTCTCGGGTAACTGGGCCTCCGCCATGGATGTGTTTGTTGCGTACCTCGATAAGCTGATGGATCCGGTTTTCCTTAGGTTGGTTTCGCCTGCGAGAATCATTATAGGAGTTCCAGAATGTTGTATACTCCCTGTCTTTAAAGACTGTAGAAAGCAAATACCTACCGGGGGCGTAATCGATCCTGTTTCCTTCCGCCGATAAACGCAATCTTCCGTTTGCTTTAGCATCTTCAAGAATCAGAAGATTACGTGTGTTTCCGCTTTCCGTGTAGTTGCTACGATTAATTCCGTATATATTCACAAGTCTGAAAAAGACGACGCCTTCTCCAATTCTCCAGAAGCGGGACAGAGCATCCGCGAACCCTCCTCTTCGGATGCAGCGCTCCATGTTGAAAAAAAGATCTGTAAGAATTTCCGGAGTTTCCCCGGAATCTTGGTTCTGCTGTTTGTCAATCGTTCTCAAAAAAGATATTTGCGACTCTATGGTTTTTTTAATTCTCTCGGCGTTCTCCAAAAAACGGCGAGGGAGGCTTTCAAGATCTTCAAGGGCTCTCAAAGCCTCATTATAGCAAAGTATATCCAAGTGGAAATATGCAGTGAAGACTTTTTGTAAAAAGAGAGCTGTTTCCCGTCGATCCGGAATTTTCGAAAGTTCTTCACAATCACTGGTTATTGGAAGAAATGAACAGGCCTTAAGGTTGTTTTTGATTCTGCCGACGATAACATGCTCCTGCAGGAAAGGGGTGTCGATATTCCGAGTGCGTGACTCCCCTTTCTCCAAAAAGTGAGGATCCTTGCACTGCCATCGTTGAATTCCGGGAAACATTCCACTGTCGGCGAAGACATAGGCGAGCGCCGCCATCTGCTGCGTGCCGGAAGAACAGTTGATGTGAAACGAATATTCTTTGAAATCGCCGAGTCTAGAAGCCACCTCGCTAAGGTTTTTACGGAACTCCCTTGAAAGAACTTCAAAATCAGTGGGATCCGGCGCATCAAGAGGAAGCACGGTGCATTCAAATTTTCGCAGAAGATTCTTCAACTCTCCGATCCTCTGAGACTTATCGTTGTATCGCAGCATCCTGCTTATCGAGTCCTCAAGCTCCTCCCATCCGTCAATTCTGCTCCTTAATTCGTCGATAATATCCTGCTCATTCTCCATACTCAGAATCTGCTCGACCAGATTCGTTGTTTCTCTCTCGTAATCGCAGTCCAAAATCGATTTTGTCTCTTCGGCGTTTTTAAGCGTGGAATTTTTGCCCCCGTTCGAGGGGAAGAGATAGACGATGTCGGGGTGAATAGCCTTGCAAAGCGTAAGCAAGCTCCCTTCGCTCCGAGGGAGTGGCTCTTTTCCTATATCACACGAACATCTGGAGAAAAGACAGGAGAAACGCTCGCCGAAAGTTTTTTTTCTTCCGATAGGAATGCTCTTGGGTTGCGGCACATTATAAGGATCCCTGCCTCCTACGAACGAGAGAAGAACCTTCTTTTTCTCTTTCGTTCCGTTTTTTCCGTCCAACCCTTCGCTTACGTTCATTTTGCGTACCTCCCTTGGTAGATGTCGTCCTTATCCCCCGTCTTTACTTGACGGCTTTGTCGACCATGTCGGAATCAAAACGTGTTGTGCACCTCTCTGAGCATCTTTTGTGATGTCGATTTATTGTGCCTGTTCGCAGTATGCCCGAAATGCCTCAGTATCCTGGTAAAACCCGGGCTGTAGCGGCTGCAGATGATTTCCGTTATGCAATGCAGCATCACTACCTTTTTGCCAAATCGACGTATCGGTTAAAAAGCACAAACCACATCTTTCACATACCAAGTTCGAAGTCGTCGTTTGTCAAACCCGAGCCTTCAACGCACCATCCACGATCTCGAGAATTTCCGGAAGCATCGCCGCATCTACGGACTCTCCTCGCGGAGAGCCTCCGACAGAGCCCCTCCCTCCCCACTCTTTACCGTTCACCTTAGGAAGAAGAGGATAGACGTTGAGCAGACCGCCTTTCCCAAAAGCTTTCTCGGCGATGTTCTCCGTCGGAACCGAAAGCGTCACTTTTCCTGCGTCCTCGATGCGAGCTGCGAGACACCAGTAGTTCCAAGCCTCCAGAGAATCTGCAGCGATGTTTTCTTTCCTTCCGAACTGAAAGTCGAAACCCCAGATGGACGAAGAGAAAGCGGCGGTCCTTCCGGAGTTTCCTTTCATCGCGCGGGATATCTCTTCGAGGGCAGTTTTCCGTCGTTCCTCTTCTTTGCTCTCCACCTTTGAAATATAGGTCTCGTACCCCTTTACGTCGACGATCATGTCGTGAAAAAGCAGCAGGCCGTAGAGCCAACTCCAGCCCCCTCTCTTTTCTCCCGACATCGCGCTCTTCCAAGCGTTGATGATTTTTCCGTAGCGAAATTCCCGCACGGGAGCAACTATCGGCTCCACATCCAGAAAACCTACTTCTCTGTTGAGTGTCTCGTGAACAGATCGCTCCAGAAGACCGGTCAGAGTCAAAGCAGATACGACACAGTCGGCGTCGACGTGGTTCACCATGAATCTGGCGATTTCTCCTTCGGGTATGTGAGCATAGTAGCGAAGGGCGGTCACGGAAGCGGCGGGACGGTCCGAAAGCCAATTGTGGTGGTCGAGTTCAAGCGCATCGGTATACGAGACGCTTCCCTCCGCCATCTCTATAGGTATGAAACCTTTGCTCATCAGGCCGGGAATCTCCGTCTCCTCCGGTTTCCACGCGACCTCGATCTCTCTTCCGGCACATACGCTCGACAGCATTTCACTCATGTCTCGACTCTCCTTCCTCTCTGTTTTGCAAACTCACCGCATATGAATCGACGTCAGTTTTGCCGTTGAAAATGCATTCTCCACAGCGAGACGTTCTGCGACCAAGCGACCGTGTCGGGGAATACATTACCATTTCCTGTATCTCAACGAATCATTTCATCGCGGGGAAACACTACCGGATGTATTTTGAACTGCTCGGAATGCCTCTCCCAGCACCTGTTCCACGAGCCACGGAGTTTTTGCCGAAGCCTCCCCTGTGTGATCGTGTTGTTGCCTGGGCACGACGAGCAGAGGCGTAGATCTCGGGAGCCGGATGAGAAACTCGATCCGTCGAAGAGGGAGAACCAATCTTGCCGATAAAGAGAAAGACTACCGCCGCCACAAGAAAAACGATGAACATAACCATGCTCGTCAACCTCCTTCGATTCGTTCAAGAGAGATGAAAATCGTTCACCGTCCGCTCTTTCGCATCCGATAAACTATCGCCGACGTTGCCCGTCCGTCCTCTCTTGCCTTACACTATACGGTACCTCGACGACTCGAAATGTCTTTCTCATATCGGTTTTTCACCGTACTTCAGCATCTTCTCCCGCAATATGGGGAGCTTTCACCGGTTTCCCTTCGATAGAGGCAACGAGATCGCGTATCTTCTCTCCGTTTTTCCCGATCTCACGCTCGGAGAAGTAGATGAAATTCCCGCTTCCCTCGATCTTCTCCAGAGAGTAGACGATCCCGTCCTTCTTGTACATTCGTCTCTCGTGCTTCGATTCGAATGCAACCCGACACCCCATCGCGTCCAGAAATTTATTCATGAGAGAAGAGGGGGCATTGAAGACTTCCTGCTCGTTGTCGATGAAGCCTATTGTGTACCAGTCCCATCCGCCTTCCAAGCGGTAGTTTTCCTTGTACAGGATCATCTTCGCCGTTCCGGCCTCATGCTCGTTGTGTCTGATCTTCATGCTGTAGCCGTTTTGCGCTCCCTCCGGCATTCTCACGTGTACATCCTTGAACTTCTTGAGTGATTTCTGCTCCGCTCCTTGGGCAAGCTGCATAAAGACCTTTTCCGAAATGGCGAAGAGGGCCCCTTTGTATCCTGAGACGTATTCGTCGTAGCGAATGAGAGCGGGAGAGTGTCGTCCGTATTTATCGGCCATCATACGGACGAACTAGTCTCCCTTGCGATAACACTCTTCCAGAGACACCCGCTCAAGGTCGTACTTCCGAGCATCCAGCATGCAGGGGTGATAAAACCTGGAGCCTGTGAATGTATCGTCTCGAAGACGGGCGCAGGACTCGCACCCCACGCCGCAGGAGCATTTCGTGACCTCGAGCAGGAGTCCGAAATCGGCGGCGTCGAAGGTCGTCGTCCTCATGTTCGAGAAGACGGGCTGGCCGAGTCTCTTTCTCAGCATCGCCACCACGGAATCGCTCTTAACGTACATGTCGTAGTACTTTTCGTCGGTGACAAGAAATTCGATGAGCTTGACGTATTTCGCACCCGATTCGCTCGCGAGACGCAAGAGTGCATAAATGTCCTCCCAATCGCTGTTGACGTTCTTCAGAAGAACGGAGTTCACTTTCAGCGTTATTCCCTTCGATGCCGCGAAAGCAAGCTTGCGGGCGATCTCAGCCGGCGATACTCTCCGCTGGCCCGTGATATCCTGGTATTTTTCGGTGTCCGCCGTATGAATCGAAACGTGGATTTTCCTGTTGGCGCAGCGGGCAAGCCGTTCCACAATGTTTTCCGTAAGAAGCTCTCCGTTGGTGATCAGCGATACCCTGGCTTCGCTTCCCTTCATCGCGAACCAGTCAAGAAGACGGTTCAGAAGCGTAGTATTCACTGTTGGTTCACCGCCGGTGAGAGAAAAATCACGGCGTCCATCCTCCCAGAGTTTTTCCACAAGGGCGAGGGTATCGTCCGTTCCGGGGGTGTACTCTTCCTCCGAATGGCCGCCTTCGTCGTGACAGAAGAAGCATCTGAAGTTGCACTTATCCGTGAGCCTCAAACGTACATTGTTGTCCTTGCGTTCTTTATCGAATTGCATTTGACTCCTCCTGCTCGCTTTCCAGCGTCGTCGGAAAAACGGCGCGTTGAAGCGGGATAAAAGATGGTTGTTGCCTCGGGTGAATCGTGATGCCGAACAACGCTCGGAAGACAGTTCGGCGACCGTTCCTTAGAAATAATCATTCTACTCGGTGAAAGCGACGCGAAACGTCGGGTAGAAAAACTTCACGCGTGCATATTGATTGAATATAGGAACTCCAACAGACGGAAAGAGGGAGGCAATATAATGTTTTTGCCTCCCTCCGGAGTTTTTTGCGGTGGAGTACGGGGCGCCTTTTTCGAATCTCGTCGCATTTCCGCATCCATGCAAATACCGCTACACGCACTCGTCAGACTTCTATTCCAAGCAGCCTCTCTCCCATGAAACGAAGGTTCCAGAACTCGTCTCGATCAAAGTACTCCATATAGCGCAAAAAACAGTGTGTATTCTCGCCGGGGAAGGGCAAGGGAAGATCCATGAAGCCTATTCTATGCTCGAACATTTCTGTCCAATCACTTCCATGGAAGGATACAGGCCCTTTGGCGGCTCCCCACAATAGATAGCGCCCTTCCCTGATAAAACAGTCCGGTTTCTCGACGGAAGAAAAATGTCCGTCCAAGGGCTTCAGTCCTGCCTCCTCGGTCAGCAGCACCGCTTTCCCCTTCTCCAAATCGCCGTATTCGCGCACCCAGCGAAACTCGAAGCGAGAGGTGAACAAGCGAAGTTCGAAGAAGTCGTCGATTTGTTTAAAGCCGCCTTTCGTTCTCAGAAGAGGCGCTCCTTTTTCGTCGAGCACGCCGAAGCCGCACCATTCGGGAGAGTAGATCAGAAACGCCGCTCCTTCTTTAAGAGACGCGGCGAAAGAGAGTGCTTCCTCGGCGGGAAGTTCTTTCGCGAAGTGTCTGTATATCGTGGTCGAGCGATTATTGTCGGCGTTAGGACTCATTTTTTTCCCTCCTCGGCGTCGACGAAGGCCTCCAGTCGGCCCTCAGCATCGACGAATCTCTTCCAGGCTCTTTTCCGGGCATCGGCGTCTTCCGCCTCAAGCCCGTCGACCGATGCAACCTCGATCTCGCCGAGCCCCCTCAGGCTGCCGAATCCCAACGGAATCAAACCAAGTCGGAGATCGCTCGTCACAAGTTCGAGAAGCGCCATTTCGGCCTCTCTTAACTCCTCCGGCAATGGGGGGAGCGGCTCCGATTTTCCGGAGGCTCCGGTTCCGTCATCGTCTGCGAAAAGAAGCGGCTTTTGAAAGTCGAGCGCGAGGAGTATCGGCTCCCAGGAGACGGATTGCTTTACAGGACGTGCACTGTACAGGGCGCCTTCGGAGGCTCCTCCGGTGAAACGGTCGATCGCCACGTGCTGCTCGAACGACGTCGTTGCGTCAAGAACCTCCTCCTGCTCGGAGAACCATTCGTCCACCGACGGCGGCGACTCGACAAGGGCGTAGACATCGCCGAAGAAGAGTCGCCCGCTCCGCGTATCGTCTCCGAAAAGATCCCGGATCATATCGAGCGTCGCTTCATCGTCCTGCTTGCCCGAGAGGAAGAGCGTCCTGAGAATTTTCTCGGCGTGCGACCGGAAGACGCCTTTCAAAGCGCTCCCCGGAAGAACGGGGACAAGGCCCTCCCCGTTGCCGCTCACCAGAGGAAGCATATCGGCCTCCCTGCCGTCTCTCCCCGACTTGACCATCAGAGGAGAGCGAGGACGCCATTCTATCCGAATAGACTTTCCTGTGCCTTCCAGCAGGCGCACCGTACGCAAGTCTTCGGGCGTCTCCAACGTCTCCAGTCCGCCGCTTACGGAGGCGCGCTCTCCGTCGAGCCACCTCCGAAGATCCTCCTCCCGAACATCGGAAGAGAGAAAGTCGTACCTGTCGATCCGGAAGTTTTCCATACGTACGCGCCCGTACCCTCTCGTCTTCCCGGCGCCGAAACGGATACGCCCCTTGCCGAGAGCGTCCAGCAACAGAAAGAGAATCTCGGGCAACGGAGAACCCTCTTGAGGAACATCCAGCTCCATTGAAAGCGGGAAGCTCGTTCCCTTGGCAAGAATCGCCCTCGTGTAGAAGAAGCCTTCTCTGGTGACGCCACTTCCCCGATCGATCGCGATCCCGTGCCGCCGCTCTCTTCCGTTGCTTTGGACGACAGCATCCTCGATGAAGATGCGGGAGGCTTCCCCCTTGTCATCCTTTTGAAAACCGAACATCTTATCGGCGAGTTTCGCCCCGTCGACAAGGAAGCGCTCCGTCCAGTAGCGAAGGGGACCGGCTATACTCGAACCCGGAATGTAGAAACGTCCCCGTCCGTCGATGGCCAGTTCCAGATCCACCTGCTCTCCTCCGCCCATCCCCCCTACGGAGAGGGGCGTCTCGGCGACGAGGACGCATTCGACCTTTATTTTCGAAGAGATGCTTCTGCTCATGCCCTTCCCTCCTCGTTTTTCCTGGTCTTCTCCCTGTCGAAGACTGCCTCGCAGAAAATATCGAAGAACGTCCTCAGTGCGAAGGGGCGCATTTCGCGCAGATGCTCGGCTAACTCGGGAGAACTGGAGAATCCAACCGTCGCCCATACATCCTTGTTCTCACCACGTGGATCGTCGTATTCCAGCTCCAGCAAGTCACGCACCCATGCTCTCCACATGCCCCATTGCTCTCTCCGTGCGTCGGGCCAGAGATCGGGAGCGTTCCCCACAGGGAACGCCAGCCAGCGCCTGAACGCGTCGAAACCTCCGTCTCCGTCGGAGAGAGTGCATGCAGCCTCGCGCAAAGCCCCTATCTGACTCGTCGAAGGCAAGGCACCCCGGATGCCGAAATTGCGCCCGCCTATTTCATCGTACACCTTGAGCCTTGCAAGTCTCCTGAACTTCCGTTTGACGACCTCTTGCGTCAGCATGCCCAAGTACTCGGCATCTTCCGCGGAGAGGGAGCGACTTTCCGTGACGCTCCCTTTGTTCGAGGCACCCGAATTGCCTTCCGATACCGCGCCCTTCCCCCGGAGGAGAAAGTCGGGGTTGAACATCACCCTGCCGAAGCCCTCGGCGATGCGCTCGCCGATCCCCTCTTCCTGCATACGGGCTGCGCGGACGGCCTCTTTAGCCCCCCATTCGCCCTTCACCTCGAAAAGATAGACGCCTCCCGCCTGAAGATAGACCAGCGACTGCCGCGGAAGATTCCAGCGCGTGTGCCAGGACTCCGCTCTGCCCCCTCTTCCTCCGTCTCCTCTGTCTCCACCCAAAGGAGATGTTTCGCCCGTCCACGTCACCCATTCCAGAGAGACTCCGAGCTGTTTCGATAGAATGCGTTTCAAATCCTCCGGGTTTCCTGAATACGCCAGATTTTCGTCGCGCACCAGAACATCGGAGGCAAGATAGGCCACAAGCAGCCCGTTTACCAGCGAAACTCGGCCCGACTCCGTACAGATGTTCGCCTTCTCCGCCCGCAAACGGATACGACCGTACTCGTCCTTTTTTGACTGCCCGATGGAAAGCTCTCTGTCGAAAACGCTCCGCAGCTCTTTTTCGGAGAAAGTTTCGCGTATCTCCCGCCAGAGAGCCGATGAAAAGCGGAGAGTGCCGCGAAGAACGCGCCCTCTCGGTATCGACTGATAAGTGTAAACGCCGCCGACATCCGAAGTCGGACGCTGTCTCGAATCTTCGATAGAGTTGTGGGTTCGCAGCAGCAGAGAGGCCTCATCGTCTTTCTCGGGAAAAACGACATTGCCCTCCCCGTCCGTACCCATCCACCCCGAACGAAGCTCCTTCATCTGAATTCGTTCGTCTCCTCGCTGAACGAGTCGATTGACAACCCCTTTGACTCCCGAATTCTCCTTCGGCTTGGAAAAAACATGAGGAACCGGCAGGCCTCTTCGACCTGCCACCTCCGGCACGAAAGAAGAAACTGCAAGTTCCCCCTGCATCGAGGCCTTGCGCAGCCGAACCGCACTGATCTTCGAAGCGAGCGCTTCAAAAACCAGAGGGAAGATGGTACCTCCCGGAATCACGGACGAGGAGCGCACGATGTTTCCCGCCGTCGCGATATTGATCAGGATGGGCTGCAAAGTCTCCAGACGCAGATCGAATTCAACACCGTGCGGGCAATCTTCGGAGGGAATAGAGAGAGGATTCGTTGTTTCATAAGATGACGCTTCGGCTTTTTCCTCCAGAACCAGAACGCATCTTCCCCCTCCTCGGCGCCTGTCCGCGCCCATCCTGCGCGTTGCCTTGACGGCGTCTTCCAGAAGGCTCCGCTCTTCCTTGGCAAGTTCGCGATTTTTATATACTGGAGCGCGAAGAATGCACCCTGCACGCACCTTCTCGAAGCTGAACAGATGATCTTCTTCGGCGCGCCCGCTCTTGCGAGAAATCTTCACGCCGGGCTGCACAAAAAAGAGCGCCTGTGCGAGTTCCGCCCGCGCCGCGATCCGATCACGCAGTCCGGATGAGAGAACAGCGTCGCCGAAACCTATGGCGGCGGAAGACGCAGCAGCAACAGGAGATCCTCCATGCGCCTCCGGCTGCCCTCCGAAGAGAGAGACAAGCGCGCGCCTCCACCTGCCCTCTCCGTTTTCTCCGCCGTCACGCACTTCCGCGACCATCTCCGCAGCATCCCGAAGAATGCCGGTGATCGTCTTCCCCGGAACGAAAGGAAAGCCTTCGACATCCCGCAGCACCTGCCTGTCGACGCTGCCCGGAATGCCCGCTCCCGAGCCGATGTGCCAGTCGGATTCGAAGCGCACCAAAAGGTTGTGCGACACCGTCATGCATCTTCCCCTCCTTCCAGAAATTCCACGGCTTCCAGCGCGTCGAGGAAAGGCGTCGCCGCGAATCGTCTCTCCTTATTCTCGTCGGAATTGTCGACGAGCTTCTTGTAAAGCGCCGATCCGCCGGTAGCGCTCCTCCACGCGGAAGCAAACTCTCCGTACGACGAAAGCATGTGCCCCCATTCGGCTTCCTGCGTTACCGTCTCTTCGGCGAAAAGAAAGTCCCGCACCGAATGGGCCTGAGACGAAGGGAAGAGCTTTTTTCCGTCGGAGTCGGATGCTTCTATGGCTTTGGCCGCTCCGCGGAACGTCATCCAGTCGTGAAGCCCCTCCCAGAACGAGTACTTTTCCTTGAACGACGCTCCTTCTCCGGCAACGACGAAAGGTTTGGCGGTCAGAATCACGTCCCCTTCGGGGTCGGCTGGGCGACGAATTCTGAGTTTCTCACGTATCTCGCGCAGCGACGTCACTACGGAGTCGTAGAGTATATGGAAGTCGATCGCGGTTCCTTCGGGACCGACGGCGTGCTTGACCTGTTTGGCGCTCTTGAGAAGCTCCTCCGCAAGGCGATAGGATTCGGAGAACGGAAAGTGACCCTTCGCGACGCAAATCCCCGCGCAGATACCAAGACGCCTGCTCGCATGGCCGGCAGCTTCGCAGATTTCCGAGACGACCTCCGACTCTCCGGTTCTGCGACGGAAAGATTCAAGGAATCGCTTGGTAAAACTCAGAGCGCGGGTTCCGTCGAGTATGACGGTCAGATCGTCGCCGCCGACGACCACAGGTACAAGCGGAATTTTCGCCCTTTCCTTGAATACGGTTGCGTCGGCCGCCTCCCGGAACGCGCCCTCGCATATTCTATCCAACTCTGCGGAAAACATCCTGTAGTAGTCGATGTAGGAGCGTCCGTCGGCTATTTTGTTCTTCACTGTGTCGACGTGCTCGTGGAAATTCGTGAATATCTGTCCCAGCCCGTTGCCGTCGGCGTGCACCACCGCCAGCCATCGGCACTCCTCCAGCATATCGTCGTTCAGCCCTTGCGCGACGATGCCGTTCTTTCCGGGAGGGTAGATGGATTCCATTCGCCTTTTGAATTCGTCGGATCGCCCCGCTTCGATCTTGGCAAGCGAGAGCAGGGAGAGAGGGACGGGATCGCCGCCCTCCGAAAACATCTCCTCCGCAGGATAACCGGAATACCGGCACGACGCGACCGGCGGCAGCCGCTGGAATCTGGATTGCGGGGCAGCCCTTCGCGTCTTGGCGATGCTGAATCGCACGTGCGCATCCCGGAAGACGTTCAGCAGAGAACCTTCCGACTCGTTTTTCTCTCCGCCATCGTAGAGCGGAAGGGAAAGGTCGAGAGGTATCCCCGAGAAGACGGCCAGCGCGTCCACTCCGGGCGCTTCGGAGACCGCGATGCGGCTCCATGCCTCGATGAATCGCCTTTTAAGATCGTGATCGTCGGAGTCGCGCACCAGAAGCACGGCCTTTCCCGATGTCGCGATGACGACCTCGATGTCGGGAGAACCTTCCTTCTCGACGGGGAGTTCCTTCAAAATATCGTCCTTCCGGAATGGCCTGCCGGTGACCTCCTTGACCGCGCGCTCCACAAAATCCGTCCCGACGCGGTAGATCAGCTCCGAAGCCCCTACGACGTCGCGCAGTTTGTTGGTGGAAAAGATGTACGACTGATTCCCGCTCGTCTCCAGGATCAGCAAGTAGATTTGTTTCTTGCTCATACTGTCCGTCACCTCCGCGTCCGGGTCAATAATCCAGTGGCTGGCACATTTCCGGAAGACTCACCTTCGGACCCTGCCTCGACTCGTTCTGGACGAACCATTCGTACCCATTGTCGCTCCGTCCGCGCCCCGTCCTCGGAGTATGCACCGGTCCGTCAGGCCCCTGCATCGACTTCAGCAGATCCTCGACAAAGGGGAGCGCGCTCCAGAGTTTGTTCGCGATTTTTTCCCGTCCCAGCTCGATGATTTGCCGTTCCTGAACGTAAGCCTCCTGCAGTTCCACTTGTTGGTCTTGGTACAAAACTTCAAAAAGGGGGAATTCCTCTTGGGGGAACGCATCCAGATTTCGCGCCGTCGCATCCGACCATATCCTTCCGAGTTCTCCTCTCTGCTCTTCGTCGAGCATCTCTATCAATTCAAGGTTCCTCCATGAATCAGCGGGAGCTTCGGTAATATCCCCTACCTCGCCGTAGGCGTGCGCGACGGAGAGTTTATAGTCGCGGATCAGCCTCCTTCGTTCGTTTTCCGGCATGCCGTCGGCGCATTCCGAGTTCAAGGATGCGTACCGCTCACGAATCTGTTCGGAGGAGAATACCTGCAACTCATGTGCGTTCCTCAGGTTCAGGGAGAGTGTGACGCTGCCGAGCCCGAGGGGTTTCGCGAAGCCCAGACGGAAGCAGTACCCCTGCGCGGAGAGCGTGAGCAGGGTGAGCAGAGCACCCAGCTCTTCCCGCGTCAGATTCTCGACAATCAGGTCGAATGTGAAGACGGTGTCTCGCGGAATCCACCCCGTGATAGAGCGGTTCTGATTGCTCCTCTCATCGTCTCCTGAGAGCTGACGGTACTCCTGGTACATTCCGTCAACGCGCTGCTTCGTTCTATCGTTGTAGGGATAGGCCCAGTAGTTAACGTTCCCGGCAACAACCTTGTGGTGCAAATAAACCTTTCTGCCTCGGAGTTTTTTTTCTGTGGAATATCTTGTTTCTTCTTTCAAAATTCCGTCCTTCTGCGGTTTCCCTTCGCTGTCACCAAGATAGAACCTTGCCTGAGTCGGTTTCGGGGAACCGAGAATGGCGAGAGGGAGACTGATATTTTTGCCAAAGACTAAAACTGGTGACTCTTTGTCAGATTCACGAGGTTTTAAAAAAAATGGGTTGGTGATTCGCACTTTTCCTTTCCATGCCTTGGTTGATTTGTTGTTCTGGCTTACCCACCCGAAGAGTCTCTCGGCCGGAGAGAGAAATTCCATGCCGGAGGGCGGTCGAAGAGAATCCGGAAGACATTCCCAAGGAGGTGTTTTATCTGTTTGCTTTAATCCTGCATCTCTAAAAACAAGTAGTTTCTTGTGCTGTTTTTCAGAAAACACGCCGTACCTGCTGTTGGTGATCGTCTCGTAGGCAGAGCGGAGTATTCCCTTGATGGCCGTGGCTGGGATCGTCTCAAGACAGTCGTACACCATATGGTCGGAACGCGCAGGGTGCGGATGCGCACTTTTCGGATCGGTAATGAAAAGAGGCGTGCGAACCTTCAGCTTTACCGGAATGCTTCCCGTATAACGTTCCGGCCAGTATCGCGAGTGATCCTCCTCCTTCGACGAATCTGACGGATCGTAGTCCCCTGCAAAATGATCTTTCGGGATACCTTCTCTGTCCGGCGTTCGAACGAAGTAGTAGGTATTGCAGAAATCGGGCATAACCATAAACCTCCTTTCGATCTCTTTCGTTTCCATCTAATTCATTATACAATCTCAAAAGAAAGTTGCGCATTTTTTCGCTGCCTTTCTATTTCTCTTCAAAGGGGATTTTTCGAATGAAAAGTTTCGTCCTCCGCCTGCGCGCTCGTTCAAACTGTTCTATTCCTATATCTAATGGATATTACGTGTATTCATCCCTCTGTGCCTTCACGCGCGGCAAGACCCTCGACAACGTATTCCATCCCCGCGAGGAAGGAGAAAAATCGCTCGCGATCTCTCCGCTCTACTGCGGAGATTTTCAGCGGAGTACAGGAGCAAACGATCTGGAGTTCCGCAAGAACGAAACAGGTTCTCTCAAGATTTCCTTTCTGATCGACGAGAACGGCGACGAATTCGCCGGCATGATTGAGAGTCTCGCTCAAAAGGGCGTTCTTATGCGTATCGGGCGAGATGCACTCTTTTCCGTCGATAGTGTGGAACGTCCGGGACAGCATCGGTTCGCGCTCGCTCTTTCTCCGGAGAGCCTCCTGAAGAATGGAAGCTTTTCGACCGTCGGTTTTGAATTCTTCTCTCCCTGCGGCTTCAAACGCCAAGGAAGACAGATATTCCTTCCTCTTCCGGAGCTTATCTTCGGAGGATTGCTGAGAAAATGGCGTTTCTTCTTCGAACCGGCCGCATGGCCCGCTCTCGACGAGTCGCTTGCATGCATGGAAATTTTGCATTACAGGACGGAAAGCCGCGCTGTAATGATGCGCGAAGATAGGGTTTTCAGGGGATTCGTTGGAAGCGTCGAGTTCGATGCGAATATAGGGTTTTGCGAATCCAAAGAAGCAATAGGCGCTCTTGCAGGATTGAGTTTTTTTACGGGAGTCGGATATAAGACGGTTCAGGGAATGGGGCATACGGTTCCCTATTTCAGAATGCGGGGCGATTGAAGATTCATTGGAACTGAACATATAGCTCAGCACACGTTAGCTGCTTTCGGCAGTGCGACACCCCCTCGCGGGGATTCCTCTCTGATGACGCCCGTAGGCCGCGTAGGATATAGGCGCGGAATGTTTCTACCCCCTCGCGGGAATTCCTCTCTGATGACGTCTCCACGCTTGCCCCGCAGAACATTGCGGGGGTTTCTACCCCCTCGCGGGGATTCCTCTCTGATGACTTTTGCTGGTAAACAAGCGTTATGGGGTGCGTCGTTTCTACCCCCTTGCGGGGATTCCTCTCTGATGACGTTTTACTGAATGGGTTTTAGGCTGTGTAGATAGTTTCTACCCCCTTGCGGGGATTCCTCTCTGATGACACAACAGTGCGGGTGTTCGTCAGGACTCCTTGGTTTCTACCCCCTTGCGGGGATTCCTCTCTGATGACATTATTTTGCTTGGCCCGGCGTTGACAGAATTCGTTTCTACCCCCTTGCGGGGATTCCTCTCTGATGACGTTTTATCTATGTGGTTTATAGGAAGATTCTTTGTTTCTACCCCCTTGCGGGGATTCCTCTCTGATGACATTGGTGGTGGTGTAAAATCAGCCACTGTAAAAGTTTCTACCCCCTTGCGGGGATTCCTCTCTGATGACGCGCACTGGGGATAATGGCCAACCGCGCACATCTGTTTCTACCCCCTTGCGGGGATTCCTCTCTGATGACATTATTGTTAAGAAAGATCTAAGTACAAATATTGTTTCTACCCCCTTGCGGGGATTCCTCTCTGATGACTGGATTTCGCGGAACTGGGGCGGAGGATTAGAGGTTTCTACCCCCTTGCGGGGATTCCTCTCTGATGACGTTCTCTGATAAAAATGTAAAGTGTTGTTCGTGTTTCTACCCCCTTGCGGGGATTCCTCTCTGATGACACGATGACTTGTGGGCACAGCTTAGGTCCGAAGGTTTCTACCCCCTTGCGGGGATTCCTCTCTGATGACATGTGTTGAGCACAACAGATAAGACATCTAGATCGTTTCTACCCCCTTGCGGGGATTCCTCTCTGATGACCAGAATGGGCGACACTGTTCGCCACAGACCTCGCGTTTCTACCCCCTTGCGGGGATTCCTCTCTGATGACTGGACGAAGCCGAAATGCTTGTCTATGACGTCAGGTTTCTACCCCCTTGCGGGGATTCCTCTCTGATGACTTCATGGGTGGTCTGAGTCTCTCAGAGTCACTTGTTTCTACCCCCTTGCGGGGATTCCTCTCTGATGACGTGGTACGAAAATCCCCCGCCCAGTGGGGCTTGCGTTTCTACCCCCTTGCGGGGATTCCTCTCTGATGACGGACAAGCATCACAAGCCCGGACGTTTCTGTGGTTTCTACCCCCTTGCGGGGATTCCTCTCTGATGACGTGAAGCGTTTGGTGTGGAAATGGTACGTAAAGTTTCTACCCCCTTGCGGGGATTCCTCTCTGATGACTTAGCCACACTGGCTGGTTGAACGCAAATTATGTTTCTACCCCCTTGCGGGGATTCCTCTCTGATGACAACATGGGCGTCCGCGAATCCGTTCGCTGCCTTGTTTCTACCCCCTTGCGGGGATTCCTCTCTGATGACTCAAGAAGTTAGAATAGGGTACACTAATAAAATGTTTCTACCCCCTTGCGGGGATTCCTCTCTGATGACGACGGAAAAGTTGTTTGGGGATACTGGTACGACGTCTCTACCCCCTTGCGGGGATTCCTCTCTGATGACCTGGTCATGGGCTTACGGCGCCTTACAGGATTAGTTTCTACCCCCTTGCGGGGATTCCTCTCTGATGACGTTATTCCGAAGCTGGGGATTATGGCGTTGTATGTTTCTACCCCCTTGCGGGGATTCCTCTCTGATGACGGCAATTACTGTCCACTTTGGCTCCTCGACCAAGTTTCTACCCCCTTGCGGGGATTCCTCTCTGATGACCTAAGTTGCGGCCCCAAAAGGTTTGAGTTCGATGTTTCTACCCCCTTGCGGGGATTCCTCTCTGATGACGGTCAGAAAAGGATTTGAAGGAGTTGAGAAGAGGTTTCTACCCCCTTGCGGGGATTCCTCTCTGATGACGGCAGCAGAAGACTATATTTGTTTGCTGCATTTGTTTCTACCCCCTTGCGGGGATTCCTCTCTGATGACAGCAAGTGCTGACTCAGGCTATGAGTGAGGCAGGTTTCTACCCCCTTGCGGGGATTCCTCTCTGATGACCTAAGTCTTGGAAGGACTTAGGGGAACTACAGGTTTCTACCCCCTTGCGGGGATTCCTCTCTGATGACACCGTTCGAAAAAAACCCAGAAATCCTCCGGTGTTTCTACCCCCTTGCGGGGATTCCTCTCTGATGACACGGTGATTAAACAAGTTGAAATGATGAAGGCTGTTTCTACCCCCTTGCGGGGATTCCTCTCTGATGACCCGAATATTGTCTTCAACAAATGCCCAATGATGTTTCTACCCCCTTGCGGGGATTCCTCTCTGATGACTTTACCATCTTCAAGGCATTGCGACAAGGGGGGTTACAGAGTCTTTTTTTCCACCCTTCGCTGCAATACCGAAAACACGGGTGTAAAGCGTCGAAAATTACCTTGGAACACATAATACATCCTCTGCTCATCAGCGTTTCCACCCTGTTGTATAAAAAGTCGGCTTGCAATCGGCCTTCGCAAAGTTGAACACTCGAATATGCGGAGGGTGGAAATGTACAATATTCTGGTGATGCCGGATTGAGCTTTCTTATGCGGATGTCAATCACCGGCATCAACTGAAAAAGCTCCATAGCCATAAGCGATTTTTCAAAACACTCGAAGCGAGAAAAGCGCACGAAACGGAGTATGCGCTGTTTTTCGGAGTGATACGGCTGGCTTGATGGTGGTATAGGATGCGGTCTGGTTAGATTTCAAAGGGGCGATACGGGGCTCTTCCTCTCAGGGCCGCGACGAAAAGACGAGCCTGTGATTCAATATGGTTGCCGAAGCTGCTTCTTGTACCGTTTGCCCGATTGACCGTCTCTTCGCGGACTCGCCTGGAGAATTCCAGAAGAACTCGTTGTCGTCCATCACGGTCAAGGTGAAGTCCGTCGTCCTCGGTGCGTTTAAAATCCGAAGAATCAAGGAGTCTTTGGTTGAACGTCGCGAGCGTCATTCTATCAACTATCGGCGAACGGAATTCTTCCATCAGGTCGAGTGCAAGGGAGGGGCGGCCTCTGTATTCCGGATGCAGAAAGCCGACGCAGGGTTCCAGTCCTGCGACGGTGACCGCAGTGACTACGCGACTGAGCAGCAGGGTGTAGCCGAACGAAAGCAGTGCGTTGACAGGATCTCGCGGAGGGCGCCGATTGCGGTGAGTGAATTTCCATGGAGGAAGCAATCCCTTCCCGAATACTCCGAAGTACTCGGCCGCAGCGATTCCTTCAATACCGCGCAATTCCTCGAGGCCGCAGGAAGAGGATGCGCGTTCCGCCAGCTGTTCCAATCTTCCTATCGCCACGATAAGCTCTCCATCCCTTGGTCGGTTACGATAAAGGATTCGCGTAAGAGTCGCTTGCTGATTTCGAATCTTGGACGTGACAACGCTCTGAACGAATCGCACCATGAACTCGTACGAATCCGCCGCTTCGAACTGAAGGCGCTTCAGTGCGTATCCCTTCCCTCTGCCGGAGGTGAGGCTTCCCTTGTACTTTCCGCCTCCGTCGATGAAGTGCACCGGGATATCCTCCTCCATCAGAAGATGAAGCGCGGGGGTGGATATGGAACCTTTCCCGAGGAGTATCACATCGTCGACGACGCCCACAGGTACGAGTTCGGCCGATCCTCCGCGTTCTTTCCGGAACGAGACCGCGTTTCCCTTTTTTCCGAGCATTCCGTTGTCATGAGTGACGAAGATCGTTACCATTCGTAATTCACCGCCTCTCCGACAAGAGCGGCCATATCCCCGTCATATCCGTACGCTGCGCCGATGTTGATCAGCTCTCCTCTTGCGCGTCTTCGGGCCTGCTCGCTCCCCGAAGTTTTGTAGTCGGTCAGCGCCCTTCCGAACCAATTCCAGGCATTGGCGCCGGCCGACGCGCCGGAGGCGTTCAGTCGGTACCCAAGAAATTCGGTCTCGCACAGTCGGAGGTCTCCAATGCCGCTCTTCTGAAGGTTCACGGCTATTTTCATATCCTGAAGCACCTCCGAGGCGTAGTGAAAGCACCGTAGCGCCTCTTCTCCGGCTTCGACCATAACGATCCAGTCGTCGCCGTAACGCACGAGCATGTACCCTTCCGAAAGCATCGCCTCGTCGAAGAGATGGAGATAGAGATTCGCAAGGATCGGGGAGATCGGAGATCCTTGCGGAACTCCTTTGCCTCGTTGACGGATTCTCCCGCCTTCGACTACCGGAACTCTGACGGCTTTGTTCAAAAGAGCGAGCATGCGCGTGTCGGGAATGACGGATTTCATGAGCGAGGAAAGAATATCCCAGTCGAGCACGTCGAAACAGCCCCGGATATCCCCTCTGACGAACCATGATTTTCCGCCCGCCATTCGATGCAGTACCGCTTCGACGGCGTCGGTGACGCTCTTACCAGGTCTGTAGCCGAAGCTCGACGGCAGGAAGAGGGGATCCAGCGTTTCCTGGAGGATACTGTTGACGGCGCGAAAGACTACTCTGTCGCGCACTGTGGGAATGCCGAGACGGCGGAACCCGCCGCTGTCCTTGGGAATTCTGACCGCCATGAGAGGCGATGGAAAATACGATCGTTCCGACAGCTCTCTGGAAAGCCGATTTATGTTGCGTTCAAGTCCGCTTTTGAAGTCGGCGACACTTCGTCCGTCCGCTCCGGAACATCCTTTTTTCTTCTCGACTTCCAACCATGCGCTGTAAAGAAAATCCGGCGAACACAGTCTCGCGTACGAATCGAGCATGAATATCCCCCTCTTTCTTTTACTCGAAGAAAATATCCGATTCCCAGTCGATAACGGCTCCTCCTATCTGGACGCAGTGTTTCCGGCAGCTCTCGCAGACTCTGTAGATCCTGAGGGAATCCCCCTCCTCCTTCTTTACGAAAGGTGCGCTCTTATCAATGATTTTCCGGAGCGCTCCGGGCGAAAGACACGCCTCGAATACGCTGTACTGGACTCTTCGTGCGACGCCCTCCATTATCGCGACAAGCTTTCGCCGTCGCTTGTCGTTGGAAATGTCGTAGGAGAGCACGTATAGCGAGCGTGGCATTCGAAGCGCTCCGGGTGAGCGATGAAGCTTTACGGTTTTTCAAGAAGGAGAACGAGCCTTTGAAGCTCCTCCTTCTTGAACGGGAAGTCGTTTATGCGCCTCTCGGCGTCGGGGACGAGAGCGAGCATCATCGCTTCGGTGATCTCGACACAGTCTTGTGCCTGCTCTTCTGTGACCGCTTTCATACCGTGAGCGACGATGGTATCGTTGCGTTTTTTTATGAGATTCTTTATCTCGTTCTCGCTCCAGACTTTTCCGGGGTTCTTCGTGTATCGCGCCCATAAAGCAATGTACTCCTCGTCTTTGAAGACTTCCAGCAGAGCGGTTCTCCCGCGGTCGAACTGAGCATGCTCGTTCTGACGAGCGGTGTTGGCGAAATCCTTGTGTTTCCTCAAACGCTTAAGGTTTTCCGTGTCGGGACTGCCGTCCACATTCCTGGGGTAGATTCCCCATTTCGAGCGCAATCTGTAATAGACAAGGCCTTCGCCGACTCTCCAGAAGCGCGAGAGAACATCCGCATACGCCCCCCGCTCGAAACAGCGGCGCATGTTGAAGTAGAGGTCTATCAGATTTTCAGGAGTTTCATCGACATCGCCCTTTTTTAGTTCGTCGATAAGAGAGGTTTGCATTGCGAGTATTTTGCCGGTTTCTTTATCCAGGAGCGCGTTGTTCTTTTTTACGGCGTCCTTCATTTTCGCGCATGCGCTCTGGTAACGCAAAGTATCCTGATAGGAGTACGCCTTGAATACCTCCAAGAGAAAGAGTGCGATTTCTCTTCTTCGAGGCGTCGTCGATTTGTCCGCGAGAAGAGCACAGTCGTCGGCTATCGTTGCAAAGGCGTAGGCATCGATGTTTCTTTTGATCTTCTCCACAAACGTATGTTCTTCGAGAAAGAGCGTGTCTATCTTGCGGACTCTGTCGCCCGGAAACTTGGGGTCGCGGCACTGCCAGCGCTGCACGCCTGGGAACATGCCGCTGTTCGCGAAGACGTAGGCGAGGGCTGCCATTTGTTGCGTTCCGGAAGAGCAGTTGATATGGAAGGCAAAATTTTTAAAATCACCGAGTTCCGAAGCGGCCCGTCCCAGCTTCTCGCGGAACTCGCGCGATAGGGTTTCAAAATCCGTAGGGTCTTCTCCCTTGAGAGGAAGAATTGTACATTGTGCATCGGGGAGTATGGATGCAAGCTCATGTTTGACGCGCTCGGCGTTGTGAAGCGTCACAGATTTTCCCTCGGATGAAGGGAAAAAATAGACGATGTCCGGGCTGATTGCCCTGCAAAGGGTAAGGATGCTTCCTTCGCTCTTTTCACCGGAAACCTGTTCGACGCGGCAAGAACACCCGGAAAAAAGGCAGGATAAACGCTCCGTGAACGAATTCTTTCCGACGGTCACGGGACGTTTGGACTCGTCGTAGGGATCTCTGTTTCCCACGAAAGAAAGCAGCACCTGTTTTTTGTCGCTCATTTCGCATACCTCCCTTGGTATTGTTCGATTTTATTCCGTATTTTCTCTTTCAGTTCTTCCGGTTCGAGCACTTCGAAGGAGTCGAGCGCCCGCATTATCCAGCGCGTGATGTCGTCCAGCCCGTTCGTTTCGAGTTCGTAAAGGGCTACTTTCTTCTCCCTTGGATCCTCCCACTTCGTGCGCTGCCCCGGAAACCATTCGGTCTCCATCGCGGGACTGGCGAACGGAGGGTGGATGCGCAGACGCACTTTGTACGTCTTCTCCGCCTGTCCGGGAACATGGTCGCTGTAGACGAAGTGCCTCATGTTGAAGCCTTCCGGAGGGGCTTCGTACTTCTTCAAATTCGAAGAAACAGGCTGGATGAGGCGCATTCTGCTGATCCGAAAGGGACCGGAAGCGTTGAACTCTTCAGCCTTTCCCCAGAGATACCAGGAGTGATGCTTGAAGTAGACGAACCACGGAGAGATGTGCAAGTTTTTTTCTTCACCTTCGTAGCTTTTGTACTGTGTAACCTTGAGTACCTGTTTGTCGAAAATGGCCTTTGCGACCTTTTGAAAGACATCCTTGTCGATCCTGGAAACAGGTAAGGCCACGGTTGTGGCTTTCGCAAGCATTTCCCCCTTCTGCTGAAGTGATTTGTTCGATATCGAGTTCTTCAGCTGTGCCCAGACCCTGTCGGCGCTGTTTCCGAATATCGGCAGGAAGTGCCCGCTCAATTTCATTCCGGCAGCGAGCGCCTCCACGTCCTCCTCCGTCAGCTTCAACTGGAGAAAGTACTTGACGTCGCTCTCCAAAACGTACTTGTCGTTCTTTTTGTCGTAGATGATCGATATATCCTGATCGTAGAAAAGCTTCTGCATCTGTTCTCTGTCTCTATCGAACTTCCTCCGAACAGCTTTATCCTGCGTGTCGTCGCATTCGTATATTCGCGACAGAATAGTGTTCAGGCTCAGTCTGTTGCCGTTCAGTTCAAAAAGCGCGATGAGGTTGTGGATTCTGCGGGCTACTTCAGCAGCGGACGCTTTCGTCATAGTGCTTCCTCCTTTTTGATAACGGTTTATATGCACTCTCTGTTGCAGGCGCATCTTCTCGCCCGCTCTGCGATGCTTTCAAGATCAGGGTAGATGCACGGCCCCGTGTTGTTTTCATAGACCCAGATCGCCCGATGTTCCTGCCGTTCGGTGAACTGGTTGATCAGGACATCGACGGCGATGTTCGCGAGCATGGAGTTGAGTGTTTTGACCGCAGGCTCTTTTACATCGGCGCCCTGAACATACCCCCTCGTCACGAGCTGCTCCCGAATATGCGGGTCGAAGTGCGTCTCCCTGGCTATGGTCGCCGGATCGAGACGACCGAGGCAGGAGAGGCAGAGGTTGTCTCCGGGACGGATCGTGATTACTTCCCCGCTGACGTCGGTTACATCGCCGTTCTCCACGGTGATGTTGACACCGACGGAAACGAGGGGCGTGGAGTACTTCAGGCACAGATTCTGCACAAGCAATCTGCTGCTTTGATTGTCCGTGCAGAGGAAAACCCAGTCGCTTTCGGCGAAGAGCCTTTCGAGAGACGGTTCGGAGACGAAATGCGGATGAGCGAAGATTTTCGCTTCCGGGTTGATTCCTTCGAGATGCTCCTTGAGACACTCTACCTTCAGCCTCCCCGCTTTGGCGTCCTTCATGGAGGCGCCGACGATGCGGTTCATGTTGGAAACGGAGAGGGTATCGTGATCGATCAGATGCAGTCTTCCAAAGCCGTTGTGCACCAGGTTCTCGGCTACGATGGAGCCGAGTCCTCCGGCTCCGACGACCGTGATTGTCCTGGAGGCGGTTATTCTGCGCATCGCGTCCAAGCCGAGCGCAAGCACGCTGCGGTTGAACTGGGAGTCCTCCGCTTCGAATGTATGGCCGCCTTTGACGCGTTTACCGAGGGTGAACTCCGAGGGGAAAATCTCGTCGGAAGGCGTGGGTGTCTTCAGAATCGCCGGTACGGAGACGGGCAGAGCGTCTTCGGAGAGGCGCCACAGACGTGCGGAGTACTCCTCCCTGGAGAAGACGACGCTTCCGTAGGAGATGCCGGGGAACTCCTCGTGAAGATATCGCACGAAGCCTCTTTCGTCGGCGTCGTCCGTTCCGGAGAAGAAGGCCGAACGCCGAGAGAAGGGGTGTGTGTGCACATCGATGATGGTATCCACATCGATTCTCCGCGCCATATCAAGAAGTATTTCGGCTATTTTCTCCTTCCGGATGCCGATGAAGGCCTGAGACTGCCCTTGAAGATCGTGTCTTTCGAAGCGCCGGATCTCGAGGACGTTCACGATCTCGAGATCCTCCACCCGCTCCGTGCGCCCCAGAAGAACGGCGAACTGCTCGTTGGAGAGATCGGCGAGAAGCTGTTCTCTCAAATTGCCGAGGGAACCGACTCCGAACTTGAAAAGACCCTTGGACGTCGTCGCGTCTTTCTGTATCATCCTTTCGCACCTCCTGCGATTTTTGATCTTTTCGTCTCCGGAGCAATAAATCCTACCGGTGTATCGCGATCTCCCGCAGGCGTGCGGTGCGTTCGCGCTCTCTCGTTTACGCAAGGACATTGTAAGGGCTGGGAAAGACGCAAAATGTCTTCTTAGGCGCTTTTTTGATTGTAGCACATGTTTTCACGATCCTGCCCGTGCACTTTCCATCCCCGCGAAGGACATCTTTGGTGCGGAAAAGCGTGCGTTTCTTCGAAAGTTATCAGAATACAGCTTCATCGCATTTCCTCCAAAGAGGCTACGAAGGTCTTCTTCACACCGGCTTCGAAATCGTCCACGAATCCGTGGATCGCAGTACGAAGACTCGCTTTGAGATCGTCCTCGGAGAAGTATTTCACCACCCTTGATATAAGCACATCGACCAGAACGCTTATGCCGAAGGTTCCGGCGGCGGTGAGTCCGGAAACCGAGAGCGCCGGTATCTTCGCGTTTATCAATGCGGCAAGTTTCTGAGCGGCGGGCAGACGCATGACGGCGACGCCGATGTGTGTCCCCCCGTATATCCCTCCTGTTAAACCGAGAGAGTGGATATTGGAGGCAAGCACGGACACTCCCTTTACTTTGCTCTCTCCGAAAAGGCGTTCCAATTCCTCGTCTGTGAAACGAGTTTCGAGCACTGCAAGCATTTTCTCGGCGTAGATCTTCATCCGTTTTTCAACAAGCTGTTCTATGCCCAGATGAAGAGTCCCCTGAAATACCGAAAGATCGTACAAGACATATTCTGCGAGCATGCTCCGTATTTCCCCTTGCACGCGATCTCTGTTGGAAAGTACGAAATCCGTCAAGCCGAGGAAGAGAAATTCGAAACCCTTGAAATAGCCGAAGTACTCGTCGGAGAAATCATCGAGCCTGGCGGAGGATGCCGCGCGATATTTGTATTTCCCGCACTCGGAACCGACGTAGGAGAAAACCTCCTGTCTGAGCGCCTGCGCTTCCGCTTTCCAGAGTTTCGCCCCCTCGCTCCGCATCACACTTTCGAAGCGCTGTTCGAGCAAACCGTCCTGCGAAGGTTCGTTGCGTGGAAGGAAGATGTTCTGATCTGCGAGCAGGGAGACGGCGGCGGCAATGAAGAAGATCGCCGCGAAAAAATACGCTACCCAAGGTCCTTTTCCGGCTTTTTCTCTCTTGTTCATTGCACCCATTGTTTCTCCTCCCTTTCGTGACAGAACGTTCTTTTCATATTCATACCGCTTCATGCAGCCGCGCCTTTCCAAGAGTTCATCGAGCCGAAGGATCCTCGTAAAGCCGACGGATTCTCGTGAAAAGACGTACTCCGAAGGCCGCGAGCAGAATTGCTATGGCGACTCTGGCCGCATTGCCGACGAAGGGCGCCAGCTCGACGATCTCCTTTTTGAATTCTCCGCTGGGAGAACCATCTCCCGGCTCCGCCGAAATCATTTCGTGCACCTGATACATGGCGTATCCGCCGACGAACACTTTCCAGTTTTCCTTGAGGAACCGAATCCCTTTTGCTCCGTATTTTGCGATGATGTCCAAAATTTCGGAGACTTTGCCGGAGGACAGCCCCTCGTTCGAGGCACGCTTCAGAAGAAGCGCCACATCGTCGCCGTAATGCTGAAAAAGCCTGACGGCTCTATTTCCTCCGATAACGGCGATCTCTCCGGCGATTGCGGCGCGAGCCTGCGGCATGGCGGCGATTCTGGCTCTGACTACGGGAGAGGATGCGTTTCGGGCAAGCGCTTTCGTTGTCGTTTTAACCGCTTCTGCTCCTGTTTTTCCGGTCACGGCTCTTGCAATATCGTCGCCGGAGTTTCGGGCAACGCTCTTGCCGAAGCCCAGAAATCTCGCCACTGCGGAAGGAGCCTTTCGCATCCAACTAAAGGAAAGCGCTTCCGCCGAGAGGGGGGAAAAAATAAGAGTCAGAAGAAACATCGCGAGTATTTTTCTTTTCATCGTCGTGCGTTCACCATCCTTTTTGTATTGTCCCTTTACGAATTCACTGCGGGGAACCCTTTGAGAATCTTTAGAAGAAGAGCTTGACTGCCAGAAGAACAACCACGATCCAGAAGAAAAAACTTCCTCCTCCGTTGGAACCGCCTCCACCGTATCTCCCCCAGTTCCTGTTTTTCCGTCTCCGGTACTCTCCGGGAGTTTCCTTGTAGGGGTGGTATCGTCCGTCTCTTCCGTAGTACATTCGAACTCCTCCTTCGGGGTCGTGGTGTGTTTCTTTCACGTGGGATTATCTCAGGGTTGTGAGACGTGAAATGTCGTATGAAAAGATGTTTTCAAAAATGGACGGAAAGAGGCGCCGTGAAATGGAAGCGGAAAAGACAAGAAGCGGAGGCGCGGGATCGAATGCGTTCCGTGCCGGGAGTCGGCCGACGCTGAGGTTCAGTCCGCGTTCCCTGCGAGCACCTCGCCGACGAGGGTGAAGTAGTCCCAGAGGTTGTCTCCCTTTCTCCAGTCATTGGCGTACCTTCCCCACGAAGGCTGCCAGGTTCCCTCCTTCACGAACGCGCAGTACCATCTCCAGCCTTCGCGAAGAGGTATCTCGTTCGCCTCGTGGTACGTTCTGTCGAAGAGATGTCCGTTCGGTGAATCCACCGTTTTCGGCAGGTAGAAACCCACGGGGGGTACTCGGTCGGGAAGAGCACCATCAGAGGGAGATAGCGAACCGACCAGTTCGGCGGCATCCTGTAGTTCTCCACCACCATCCAGTCCAGGTTGATATCGTCGTAGTCGATCTCCGTCTCGCCCTTGAAGAGCTTCTCGGAGAGATCGACTATCTGTTCCACGATCAGGCGCTTCGACTCCGCCGAACGGGGCTTGAAGAAGTCTCCTTTGCATCGTGGGGGCATGGTTTTGATCGTTCTGCCGATCTCCTCGGGGCTGTATCGTTTTTTCTCGTCTATCCCCGAGACGATTCCCCCGCGGACCTGGACGACGCGGCGTCCTCCGGGCGCGCTCTCCAGAATCTCCCTGCCGCTGTGCCAGTTCCCGTCGAGCAGCTTTCCGTTGCGCAGTCTCGCCATTCGCGATCTCCTCCTTCGAGTTCGACTCCCGTCCGCGTACTCGCGGACTCCCTGCCGGATTCCCCCGCTCTCTTCCGCACGAAGAAGATTACTCCCCGCGCACGACGCGAAACGTCGCTCGAAAACCCCGACGGACAGTTCATTCCCCGCTTCCGGAATTTCCTCTGCCGACGACGCGCTTTCCCGCGCCCATTTCCTCTCTTCGCAGAAAGATTGTATAGGGCGAGTACGACGCGAAACGTCGAAGAAAAACAGCATGGGGAAAACGGATGTGAAAATCTCCGGACACGCCGGGAAACACCATGGAGCGCATCTTCCGAAAAAGTTTTCCGCGGACCGCGAGAAAAACATGACGAACAAAACAAGGAATCGGCTTGATATACGAAAGGGATGAAAACAGACTGCGTACTGCGCGGATTGAAAACATGCGATGAGCGAAAACATGCGATGAGCGAAAAAACAAGACCCGGCTGCGTTTACGCCGGGTCTTCAACTTCCTTGTGGGGATTCTCTCATGCTGACATGCTTTACGCAGTAGATTTAAAATCTTCCGAGCAGAGCTGTTTTACACCGATATATTCAGTATGCAGCATACAGATCCGAAGAATCCTTGCTGCAACCGATCAGGAACTCAAGATCCGCCGGTTTCGCTATCTGCTGGTGCGCGAGCACGTTTCGCAGCCAGCGCAGTCTGCTCACCTGCTGTTTTTTCGCCTCCGTGACCTGAAGATCGCCGCTCTCTATTTGAAACCAGACGTGACCTATTTCGAGATCCTCCGCTTCCTTGATGAGATGATCGTAAGAAGACGGGAAGGGGAGTTTCAGCCTTCCTTTGAGACTCTCGATGATCTTCAGTCGCTGCTCCTCTATCAGAGGGAAAAGACAGGTGTTCTGCCCCTTCCATAGACGTAAATTCAGTTCCTTCATACTTCCGTTCAGGGCGAGAAAGGCCGAATGCGGCGTCAGGCGACCGTTTCGCCTTTCCCCAGCGCCGTTCTCCCAACGAGGTTCGAAGCCTTTCGCGTTCCACCCTCTTTCCCGTCCCATCTCTTCAAGAATGGCGTACGGGGCGAGCGTCTCCAAGAATGGGATCTCCGCGAGACGATCTATCACCTCCGGATCCCACAACGCAAGACATGCCGCCATGTTGAGCGCGAGTTGCCTGCGCAGGTCTCCTTCGGAGGATCGGGGAAAGGTCCAGTGCGCGTAGAGGAACATATCGAAAAAGTCGACGTATCCCCGCCAGGGCAGAAACTTGAGACAGACGTCCTCCTTTATTTCGACCGACTCCGGAGGGCGTCCGAAGATGCAGAAGCAGACGAGAGAGCGTTCGGCGAGTTCGATGTTTCTGCTCGCCCTCTCGTATTTTCGTAGAAAGGAGAGCCATTCAACAATCTTCAGATCGTTCGTCTCCTCGATCCAGAGTATCCGGTTCTTGAACGATTCGCTTCTCGCGAGCGTTTCGTAGGACAGAACGTTGCCGCTCCATTTTTCTTCCGGTTCGACTTCGAAGAAACGAAAAAGAGAGGTGAGCGGAGTAGCTTCCGGATCTAAATCGCTCGGGAAGAGTTCATCGAAACACTTGTCGGGAGTTTCCCGAGCGACGTCGCTCATTACCGCTCTTTTGAGTCCTTCGGGGATTCGATCGGGCAGAAAGAGGATCAAGCTTCTTCCTTCTACAAGGTTAGCCAGAACTCGGTCGCAAAAGTTCTCGGGACCGGGCAGGTTCCAGAAGCTTCTGGAACTCATTCTTCGCTTCCCTCCTTTACGTCGTGCTCCGCAAGATCGAGTAGTCGGGCCACTACAGGGTCGATGTGCAGAGAGTCATCTTCATCCGCACGGACATACTGCAATGTCTCGGCCCATCTGAGCGTTCCGAGAGCAACGGAGAGAAAAGGAGGCTCGTTTTCGAACAGATTCTTCAGATCCTCCCGGCTGCAGGGGGCAAGCTTTTTTATGGATTCTATGACGACTTTTCGCTCGTTGTTCTGAAGAAGCTGAAAGTCATCTCTCAAAGCGGTTTCGACGAAATCGCGCGACTCCGCCGCGGATCTTATCTCGCGTAGAAAATCCTCCGCGTTGTGGGGGCGAACCGACGCCCTCTTGACAAAGAGGCGCAGCATGGCGGGCCATCCGCCTGTGAACTGCCGAATTTTCTCAACTCCCTCTTTTTCAAGAAGTGTGGACGGAATGTTCTCCCTTTCCTGCAGCCAGTGCTTCAGCGTTCTCTCGTGCCATTTCGTCAGCGTCAGAAAGTCGTCGCACTCCTCCACGACACGCTCTCCCTCCGACATAGCCCCCCAGAGAGTGGACGGGTTCGCCGAGAAAATAACGCGGAAAAGCCTCCCGCCGTTGATTTTCGGCTTTCCTAACTCCTCCTTGAACCACGAAAGCCACTGGCGGGTCCACGGCGTCGTCTCGCAATCGAAGAAGATGATGTGCAAACCTTTCAGCATCTCCTTAGAGACGAGAGATGCGAAATCGCTTCTTGCCTTGGAAAGTTCGAGTGCCTGCATAGGATGAAAGAACGCGGGCTCGAGACGCTTCTCCAGAAAGAGGCGCAAAGTATCAAGCCCCGCCGCTTTGCTGCCCGCGACGACGACGACTCCGTTTCTTCGTTTCAAAAGCACCTCCTCCTGAAGGACCGTCAGCGGAGAACGAAGCTCGGTTCCCTGAACGGGAGGGCAGTACGTAGCCGGATTGTACTCCGAAATGGGCTCTCTCTGGCTGCAGAGTATCTGCATGATCTCATCCTCCGTTCCGAGAAGAAGCGGCACGTTGCGTCCTCTGAAGGTGTAGCGCCCCCCTTCAAGCTGCGAAAGGACGCCCAGTCCGACCATCTCGTCGAGGATCACCCGGAACTCCTCCGGCGTGGCGCATCCCTCGAATCCATCCGGCCAGGAGTCCACGGCCCACTGGAGTATGGCATGCTCCGAGAACCCCTCCACCAGACCGGAATCCTCTTGAAGTAGGACGTTGAACGCCAATGCGTATGCGATAACACGGTATCTTTCGTCCAGTTGGAGCGTCAGGAGAAACTTTTCCCTTATGGCGTTTCGGAGATCCCTGTCCTTGTAGGCGCCGTCCAAGTGTTTCCTGACGATCTCGAAGGGCGGCACGTTCGAGGAAAAGCGATTCGCCTGCTTCTGCTGCCGCGACGTCAGATACATCAGCAGGTTGTGGCAGTATATCTGTATCAAACTCGGATAGTAGTTCGTCTGCGAAAGGATGCGGGTGATCAGATCCTCGGATATTTCGTAACCGGCCACCTGAAAAGGTTCCCGTACCAAAGCTCGCGCCTGAAGGTGCTCCTGACGCTCGATGAGCGGCCCGACGCATACGGGGGTTCCGAGGTGCGCTATCGGATTGTTGGAACTCCTGGTGTTCCTGCCGACGTTGTGCAGACCGGCGAACACGACTTTGAAGCGGCGCCCCGTCTCGTCCATCAGTACCTTCAACCTTCGGGTCGCCATGAATTCTCCGGCGTCCCCGTTGCGGGATTCCCTGCCGTTCGCGCCGCAGAAGTCCCTTTCGAAAAAAGAGTCCGCTTCGTCGAGCAGAAGAAGAATGCTTCTTCGAGAATCCTTGTTCAGCCAAGACTTCGTCATTTCGGCAAACTTCTCCGCGGAGATCTGCGAAACGTGAAAATCCAGAGGGAATATCCCTTTGTCCCTGAACTTCCTCGCGAATACCTCCCATACAAGTGAAAGGCGACTTCCAACCCCCTCACCCTCGAGGTCGATCCAGACCGCGATCTTGTGTTCTCCGTCGCCGAACCGCCGCTCCGCGTCCCTCAGGAGCACCGTCTTTCCAAGCTGCCGTCCTCCATAGACAAGGCAGGCTCCTGACGGGGAGATGATGTCCTCCAGTTCCTCCTGACGTCCGTAGAACATTTCAGGAGGGAGGAAGCTCGCCGATGTTACGAACGGCTGGATATAGGTGAAGGGAAGCGTGCAGCGGAACATCGGGTTGAGACGTTCGTTTCGTTCGCCGCAGAGAAAGAGCATCAGGGTGTCGTCTATGAGGAGAAACGTCTTCTTCTCCTCCAGGGAACGCGCCGCGAGCGCGCGCCTGCGGGCGTGAGTGAAGCAGCCGAAGTGAAATACGAGGACGGGGGCCTTCAGCGTGCCAGGCGCTGGAACGCTGCTCAGAATTTTCTCCTCCGAGGGCCTGTCCCAGTCGCAGAGGATGCGGTAGTGACCTCTGGCGGAAGAGCCGTAGCAGGCTACCGGGCAGAGATTGCGGTCGGCTATGGTTTCGGCCTGGAGATCGATCCACCATCTTCCGAGTTCGGGTGGAAGGACGGACACCTTCTGAACGTTGAAGCCAAGTCCTCTGAGAATGACCCTTGCCTGCCCCTCTGTGATTTTCCTGCTCTTCGCCGCATCCCACCAAGCCGTCATCATATCGGACGCCTGTTTGGCGTGTTTTCCGGGAACATACTGCATATCGACACCGCAGACTTTAGACCGTTTCCCGATGAGTTCCAGCAGGTCGTTCTTAGAAGGCTGCCGATTTCCTTTGATAAAATCTAGAAGGCTGTTTTCTATTTCTTCGGCCTTCTTGGGGAAGAACTCGGAAAAAACGTTCCGAGACTCTTGAGGCAGTTCTCTTCCTTCGGAAGCCATCTGAATATAACTCTCCGCCGTGAGGAAGTCGTTCCGTGAGAGAAGAGCGTCGATCCGCCCGAAGAAGGGGTGTCCCTCTTCTATCCCCTCCTTCCGCATGCGCTTCCGGCACTCCTCGGATGCGTTTCTTCTTTTCTCCGCGAGTTCTTTCGCTATTCCCTCCAAAACGGCCGTCGCTCTCCTGAAATCGATCGCCTTCTCATTTCTCGTTTCAAGCGCCAGCTTGATTTCCTCCGTTTTCCCGAGCATCGCGCCGCGCTCGGCCTCTTTCAGCAAGCCGGAGTTCAAAGCGTCCTCGATGCCGTTCTGCGCTTTCTCCATGACGAAGAGAAGGTTCTCGCGCCATTCTCTCTCCTTCTCCAGAATGTCGCGTTCAAGAGCCTCGATGTCCGCCGCGTCGGGTTCGTTTTCCTGAAGATGCTCCGCGATAACGCGCAATCCAGTCAAGTCCTGTTTTTCCACTCTTGCGGAGATCGCGTCGGACCACGAAGGTTCCTCGGAGGAAACAAAACGCAGGATGTTCCTCACGCCCTCCTTGGGGTTGGATTCCGCGATATTCATATTCTCGTCAAGAAGGAGGCTCGTCTTAAGAAGTCCGGAGTTCAGCAGCGTCTCAAGCCTGGGCTCGACGGAAGGGAGCGGCTTCGAGGGATCGAACAGGTTCGCTATGTCGTCGAGAGTCTCTACTGCGCAATGAAGCCCGGTTTCCAAGGGATTTTCCTTGTGCTTCCTCTCAAGAGAAAGTAGTTCTTCGCGAGCTTCGACGTAGGTTTTCTCGAAAGTTGCCTTGAAGTCCTCGGCGTGTTTTTTCAGAAAGCTCTCGTCATAGGATGTCCTCGTATGATGAAGACGAACCCAGGTGTCCGCGACTTCGCAGGCTTCCTGGATGTTTCTGTGAAGCTTGTCGCGCGCTCCCGCCTCTATCCCCTTGATCCTGCTGGCATGCTGTTTTTTTGTTACTGTTTTGAAAGCGGTGTCTATCGTCTGTTCGCGGTTGCTTCGGACGGAGAAAAACTCCAGGCGCTCCATGATATCGTTCAGTTTGGAGACGTCGCCGGAGCGTATCGGCGCGATCATATTCTCGATGCTCAGGACGCCGTCTTCTTCGGCCTTGGATGTCATCAGAAATCGCCACACCGCAGTCGCCGGCCGATAATTGGTCGTGGAGACAACCGCTTTCTCGTACCACATATTCGCCCTGTCCACCGTATCTTTCACGCTTCGCTCCCGAGCGGAACGCCCCTTGAGCCAGTTTGGTTCAAGAGGGCGGGAGTACGTCCCGAAGTCGGCGGCGGCACGAAGGATCTTCAAGAAGCCTTGAACGGAGATGGAAGAGAATCGGATGGAGTTGAGGATGGCGCCCGCATTTGTCGAAGGAGCCAGAAGAGCGGGGCGAAGCGTCGCCGAAGCGGTCAGGAAGTGGAGCGTATCTCCCCATTCTCCCTTGAGGGATGCGTATTCTTCCAAATCCATTTCATTGAAATCCGCCTTGAGTATCTGGGCTATCTCTCCAGCGGAGGAGAGCGCACGCCTTCCAAGAAGGACATCCCGAAGAAGAGAGGATGGAAGATAGGTGCTCTGCCGGCCGCATACTTCTTCCATCAGCTTCTGGACGTGATACGCCAGGCTTCCGCGATTCTGAAGGAGAAGTGTAAGCGATAGACGGGAGAAAGCCGCGTCGTCCGGGGTGTCGGCGTCGCTGAAGAAAGAGTCGCAGGCGGCGGAAATCCGCGCTTCGTCCGTCGCGTCGGAGGAATACGGAACAGATCCCATGGACCAATCTTCGTCGTCTGTCTCGGAAACAATGCGTTCTTTCGGAAGCTCGCCCTTCGGGAAAGGCAAAGCTCCCTCCGCTGCCGAATCCGGCGTGCCGACAACCTCGTCCTTCAAGAATGATTCCTTCGATTCCGGACCCTCGTGTTCCTCAGGAAAATCCGCTTTCAATTCGGTGACTTCTTCGCCTCTCTCGCCTGCTTGCATATCCTCTTCTTCCGATTCCAGGGATGGAATGAATTCCTCATCCGCACCGGGAGCTTCGCTCGACTCTTCGCCTTGTTCCTGCTCTCCTTCGATGATCTCCGCAGCCGGACCTGCAAGTTCTTCGAGATCGGCAACCACCAGGGGATCCTTCGAATACTGCGTTTCACCCCTTTCCGCGCATCCTTCATCGTTCCGTTCTTGAGTGCTTCCCTCTTCGGATTCGGCGGATTCGGAAAGAGCGTAAATATCTCCGCTTACGAGTTCGCGTGCGAAAGAAATTCCGAACTCGGTCTTCACCTTTGCGTACAGATTATCCCATTCGTCGTCGGGAAGCTTCCCGGGATTCAGAAGCCGCTCGACAGCGTTCAGGATGTGCTCTCCTTTTTCTAGGAGAGGGATATCATTGCAGGGGGTTTCCTGATCGGCCTCCTCGACCAGTTTTCCGACACGGTCGAGCTCCTTTCGGAAGAGTTCCATAGAGGCGCTCTTCTCGCCGTTTTTGTGCCGTATTCCACGCAGCAGAGCGATCGTCTTCGTCAATCTCTCCTTTTTCAGCAAGGAGCGATACTGCGGAAGTCCCTTCTCCCCGATCTCGTTCAGGCATTCGTACATCGCCTTCAGGGAAAAGATCTGCCGGGCATCCGCGCGCGGAGAGAAGGATATCTTCTCCGAAAAGGAAGCGACATTCTCTCTGAAAATCTCGAAACGCTCCTGGAAGTTCCCCGCCCTTTCGAGCAAATCCCGCCGAACGGGGTGTCCGTTCTGATCGAGCTTTTTAACGGCTTCCATCAATTCCTTGGAAAGAGAATGAGATATTTCTTTCAGATCTTTCGCTTGCTCAAAAATTTGCTTGAATTCTTTTTCCAAACAGTCCGCTTCCTTTCCGTCGGTTTAAACGACACGATACCCGAAAGATTTCGGAGTGATTTAGGAGAACGGAAGGGAGAAAAAAATTTCCGTTGCTCCACTGAATTATCCGTCTATAGCAGAATCAGCATCAACAGTGCGAATACGTTGCATGACAAGTATGGGGAGCAGTAGAAAAAACGGACGTTTTGGCGCACTCCCGTCGCTTCGAGCGGTGCGCCGAAGATCCGGCTGCCCATTCGGGAGACGGACAGAGGGACGACGGAGCAGATGTCCGGCGGCCCTGACTCCACCTGCTTTCTTAGATTGTTGCGACAATAGACGAGGTGATTCTACCACCCGGTTTCATGGGGTGCAATGAGTTTTATTCACGTTTTCTATGCAAAATAATGGTTTTTATGAACACAATGAACACAACCCATGTTTTATTCAGTTCCTGCAAGCTTTCAGCCCTTTCTATGGATGTTCGGCGGTTTTCTCGTTTTCCTCGTCGAGTAGCTTTTCCTCCTCGCCTTCCCCGATGTGCCATTCGTCGATTTCACCCTCGTCGAGGGCGGAGCAGCGGTGGGCGAGAACACCTCCCGTTCCGGCGAGCATCGGGGCGGCGTCTGCGGTCTTGAGCAGCGTCCGAGCATCGCTCATGATCCCGTGCAGCTCGACGGATATTTCCTGGTGCTTTCGTCCGCTCTCTCGAAACCGCCCTTCGAATCGTTCCACTTGCTCCTTCAGCGCCTCGAGGCGGGCGTCGGTTTTCTCTGGTTGTGGAGCGGAACGGTCTTCTTAAGCGACGTTTCCGCAAATTTCGCCGATAACCGGCTCCTTGCAGGAACTAATGGAGAGAGGAGGCACTACATGCGGTCCGCTTTGAAAAGAATGTGTCCCGGCGCGTCGAGGCTTATTGAAGAACGCTTTCTTCTCCCGTTATGACGGAGCAAGCGCGGCGGGGGCGGGGCGCGATGTACGACGAGCCTCCCTTCATCTTGTAACAACGTACGTACACGAGCACACCGCAAAAAAAGCGGTTCCACTATGCCGTATGACGTGGAACCATCATCTCTAATTTTTGTGAGCCGTGCCGGAATGCCCGTAAGGAAAAGACCACCGCTCCGACACTTCGAAATCACTCGCCTTTTCGAGCGATCTGTATGCGTCCGTGCCTTTCAGGTTCTTGTTTTCTTCGGCCATGTCCAGCGGACTGCAGCCTCCCGCATCTCGGATCTTCGCGTCGGCTCCGCTTTCGAGCAACACCTCTACAACCTCAGGGTTCGTATTGTCCATTGCGGCCAAATGCAGCGGCGTGACGCTCTCCCCTGTTTTCGCGTTCACATCCGCTCCCGCTCCGAGGAGGATTCTTATCACTTCGGGGTTCGTGTTTTCAATCGCAGCCATATGCAGGGGGGTTACGCCGTTTTCCGCCCTCGCGTTCACATCCGCTCCGCCTTCGAGAAGCGACGTTATCACCTTGGTGCGGGTATTTCTCCCTGCGGCCATATGCAGCGGGGTGTATCCTCCCGCCTGTTTTGCGTTTACGTCCGCTCCGCCTTTCAGAAGCGTTTCTATCACCTTGTAGTCGGGATTCGCCCCTGCGGCCGCATACAGCGGGGTGAAACCGCCGCGTTTCGGGACTCTTGCGTTCACGTCCGCCCCGCCTTTTATAGCATCCCCGACAAGGGCGTGCGAACCCAGCGAACAGAGCACCACAAAAGCCTTGTCGTTCATCTTCGCCGCCCCCGGAGACGGCAGCAACAATACCAGCAGCACTGCGAACAATATGAACAGCATAGCGGTATAACCTCCTTATTTTGACGTCCATTGAGCTGCGGAGGAAAAGCGAATCAACTGATTATGTCTTCTTTCAGTGAAGATTTTTCCGCTCCGCTTCCGCCGCTCTTCGGAGCAACTGGTAGCCGGACTCCCCCGGAAGCTCCGCGTGTTCGGTACGATTCGTTCCGTGACCGTTTGCTTCAGTTTTCCATCGAAGAGCATACGCCGTCGAAGTCGCCGGAGAGGCAGCCGACGAAGGACGGCTAATCGAATCTCGCGTATCGAAGCTTGACGGAGTGTCTTTTGACGACGAAGTTGAACTTCGAGGCGGCGAAGGGAGCCAGCGTATATCCGAAAAGGCTCCCCCAGTACTGCTCTTTCGTATGGAGGTTTGCGTCCTCCGATTTCAGATCCTGCATCATTCGTGCAAGCGCTTCCGCGGAAAAGACACCGGATGCGCTGTACAACGTCAGGGCGTCCAGAACGGTCGACTGGGTGACGAACTTTTCGTCCGCCGACATGACTTTGATTTCCACCCTTTCAAGGACCTCCATATCCAACCTCTCCGCGAGAGAACGGAACGCCGACTCGACGAACGGGGTCTTGAAGACGCTCAGAAATGTGGAAGCGTTCTTCTCCTGCATTTCGGGCAAGAGATTCTTTCGCTCTTCGTCCTTTACAAGCGTCATGCCGACATAGGGAAAGAAAAGGCCGTTGTATTTGTCCTGCCAGAAGACGACGTCGGTTCCGCAGCTTTGAACGTTCCTTACGACCGATTCCGTATCGACGGCCTCGATCGCGGCCAGGCACAACGCCTCCGGCCGAACGAAATTGCACGTGGTGTACGGAAACTCCAGGGACAGCATATTTCGAACATCCTCCCTTCATTCATCCTCGCAACGAACTCTTCTCCGTCTCCTCACGATGCGCCGCGGCACAAGGAGAAGTCCGCGAAACACTTTTGTCGACACCTTCTTTTTTCGATTCTCAATGTGCCCGGCATCCGACAGGAAGCGGCCTACCGGACGAGAATCGTACAGCATGGAAGCGACATGTTACGTCGTACTCCGGACGTGAAACGATGGAGAATACTATGGATTCGGGATCTGAAGCGATGATCGGAACTCTTTCGTCTCCGAGGAGCGGAGAGCGGACGATGCCGGACACATATTCAAGGGACGAGCCCGTCGGTGCGGCGGGCTCGGATGAAGTGATCAAGGGGTGAGATTATATTCAAAAACGGGGGGGGGCTGTCAAATTTTCTCGCGAAATTCTTGAGCTTTTTTACGGGTGACGTTATCCCGTTTGTTCATCGACAGCGCTAAAAAACGAAGTTCCGTTCACGCACACTCTTGTCGAGCGGGGCTTCCGTATTCCGTGGCTGTACTGGAAGGCGCGTACGCTGGAGGAAGCGGAGCGCTTTCTTCGTCTACGGAGCTACCTGCGTGAACACCGTGCGCAAACACGGGGAGCGACGTCTTCGCGAGATCTCCGGAGGGAAAGTGAATAGTTACGAATCTGGGGCCTTTTAACACCAAGAGATTAGGTATGCGCTCATCTTGCGGGAAACGCGCCGAATACCTGCGAAGGAATCCAGCGCGGCGCTCGTGAACACCATTCCTTTTTTGCGACCCGGAATGAAACAAGAACGGAAAAGGGTGATTCTTACACATTTGCTATTTGCTTCGATCATGGTTGTTTTTCATAATAGAAGTCTTCATCATCCGCCTATTCTTTATTATATTTGGACTTTGATCTCTTCTTGCTACTTATAAATGAATACGTGCTGAACGAACATTATAAGTATTAATATATAAAAACTACTATCCATTATCTTTTTTCTCCACTTCTGTTGATTTAGTATTTATTGGTAGATTTTTCATTTCTTTCAATTTCATATTTTTAATCCTTTCCCAATCTTCTATGGAAACTTCAAACCGCCCAGACTTTTTTAACGTTTCTAATTTCTTTAATACTCTTTGTCTCTTTTCTTCTCTCTCTTTTTTATAATAAAAATGACAAGATGATAAAAAATATATTACAGAGGCTGCTATATATATTGTTCCTATTAAATGTGTATTTTTAGAAAGATTATTAAAATTTATTATCCAATATATACCTGGCAATGAAAGGGCAAACAAAGCATCGAACCAATGTTGAATATTTTCTATAATAAGTATCCAAAACATAAACACACATCTAGCAATAAAACAACCAAGCATCGATATTGTTTTCATTTCTACATTAATAGGGGTAGGGAAAAACACCATTAAAAACTCCTTTCATAAATTCACTTTCAATCCACACGCTTTTAAATCTTTTTAAATGTATTGAGTGTGACTATATTTAAAGATATAGAGTCATAAACTTCATCGCGCTGATCATACAAATGCTTAAAGAAGCTATATCGTTCTTCCGGATTATCTTCTTTTATAAAATAAAATCGGCGACTGTCAACCGACCGTCGCTTTTCCGGGGTTAAAGTTTCCCGCGCTCTTCCATCCTTCTCCGGATTGAGCCATACCTCCTTCTTCTCTTCCAGGTTTCTCGTCTGACGCCCTTTCCATCGCTCCGGGTGTTTCTGGTTTCCTCTTCGCTTCCTCCAGAACCTCTTTTCTCGCCTCCAGGATCGCGGCCGATTCTCCACAGTGACGCTGTCCCGGCGTGACGTACTTTAACGCGCTTTGACGGTGGATCTCGTTGTAACAGAGGACAAAGCCGTATGTCCATTCTCTCGACGCTTCCAAGCTCTCGAATCCGTAGGTCGGGTATTCGGGCCTGTATTTTAGCGTCCGGAAGAGAGACTCCGAGTACGGGTTGTCGTCGCTGACTCTCGGGCGGCTGTACGAGCCGGTTATGCCGAGTATTTCCAGCGTATTTATTGCATAATAGAAACGGCCAAAGGCCGTTTCTATTATGCAATAAACAATTTGGTTAATGAAAATCAGTTTTTTGATACTCTCCCCCGACGCCCTGGTTCTCCCTCAGATATTGATAGAGCGTCTCCCTCGAAATCCCGAACTCCCTCGCCAGAGCTGCCTTCCTTTCACCATTGGAGGCCCTTGTCCGAAGTTCTTTGCGCTTGTCGGCCGGGAGCTTCTGTTTTCGCCCCTTGTAGACGCCCCGTTTTTTCGCCAGCTCTATCCCTTCCCGCTGTCGCTCGCGGATCAGCGCCCGCTCGAACTCCGCGAACGCCCCCATCACCGAGAGCAGAAGCTTCGACATCGGAGCGTCCTCCCCCGTGAACACAAGCCCCTCCTTCGTGAACTCTATCCTGACGCCGCGGGCGGTCAGCTCGTGCACCATGTGGCGCAGATCGTCGAGATTGCGCGCCAGACGGTCCATCGAGTGGACCACGAGAGTATCCCCCGAGCGGACATAGCTCTGCATAGCTTTCAGAGCCTCCCTGGAGGTGTTTCCGCCGGAGGCCTTGTCGGTGAAGACCCTGTCGAGAGTCGCGGCGCGTATGCCTTCGAGCTGACGTTCCTCGTTCTGCTCCGCGGTCGATACCCGCACGTATCCCACGCGCTGAAAGTTGGCCAAAAGTCTTTCCTCCCGTCGAAAAGTGTCCACTGGAGTCTAGACCAAGGTTGACCATATGTCAATATTATGAAAAAGGACCCTAAGCTGACGTGTTTTGGGGGATTCGGAGGCACATGATTAGAGTGTACCCTATAATGACACATTTGATTGATTCGAAAAAACCCCGTTTATGTAATAGGAGCGCGTTAGTCTAATATAGAATCAATACGCGGACAAATACGCTTTACCCTTATAAATGCTACTTTATACCCTGTCCAGGCATGTTGTAATTTGAAAATCGAAAAACGGTCGGTTTTTGCGGGTTTTGCGACTCGAGGCGGAAGCTTTCATACACTTTATCATGGAAAGCGTGCAGCGAGAGCATGCTCTCAGGATGTTGCGCACTGGGATGGGCGCCTCCTTTGCAACGGAGTGCGGCGACCTCCAGGAGGACAAGGTCGCTCGCCTCGCCGAAGAGGCGCGCCGATACGTTCGACTCGCGACGGGGGCGCGCTCGCGCGAAACGGGGAAGAACACGGAGGCCGCACGGGGAGCGTGAAGCGTCGCCGATATCCTCCGTATCGCCTCCGGTCATGGTTGTTGCTGATCGGGGGATGTCCGAGGGTCAGTCGTGTATATTTTCGTCGGCGAGCCGACGTACTTCCTCCTCGGGGAGGTCGACACACTCGGCGATGAGGTCGATGTCCAGCCCCTTGCGCAGCATCCGAAGGGCGTTCTCGCGCTTGGTTCCTTCCGCTCCGATGACGATCCCCTTTTCGATTCCCTTTTCGATTCCCATCTCTTCGGGAACGCTCACATATGCCATCTTCTCTCCCTCCTTCGTCTTGACCTCTTCGAGGTACTTCCGGTACTCCTTGAGGGCTTCCTCTTCCTTGGGGCGAAGAAGGGCCTCCATGAAGATGAAGAGCCGCTCCTTCTTGCGCCGGGACCACCGCTTCTCCTTCAGGATGTCGTTCAGCTCCCGCAGGTAGCGCACCTTCTTCGCGTCGTTCCGCCCGCTTTCGAGAACCCTTCGCCCGGACAGCAGCACCCAGTGGAAGGGGTTCTCGGAGTTCGCCATCTCGGCGGGGTCGCACTCCCAGACCTTGAGCGCGGGGTATTCGAATCGCAGCGTGTTGCGGAAGGAGGAATGTTCGTAGTACTCCTTCTCTCTTTTCGGGCGGCGCGCGGTGAGTATCGCCAGGGAGACGATGTCCTCGGCCTTGTCGTTGACGAGCACTGCCCTGCCCTTGTCCTCGTAGCTCTTGAGGTAGCGCGCCATGAGAAGCGATCTGTAACGAAACATCCTCTCGGGAAAGTCGTCGTCGTCGCTGTCCTGTATCTCGATGTGGAGCAGCACGTGGACGTTCTTCCCCGACTTCAGCGCGACCTTCGCCAGAAGGTCGATGTTCCGCTCCTTCCCGCCGGTCGTCGTCGCGACGGCGCGAAGCTCCTGCTCCTGAAACTCGGGTCTTTTGTCGGTGTCCATCGCCTCCAGAAGCTCGGGAAGCGCCGCTGCCAGCAGGTCGTCGAAGAACTCGCACGAGACTTCCTTCCACTGCCCGTCGCGGTCCACGGTCGAAGCGGTCGGCACGCTCTTTTCCGTCTCCGTAATGGCCTTCTCCTCCTCGATGATCAAGCTGCGTTTTCATTTGAAAGAATTGTAGCACATTACGCGGCGCGGGGAAAGAGGCAAGCGCGCGTCACGATATCGCTCGCAAGCATTTGGGTGAGCGTTGAGTGCCAAGACATCGTAGACTGATTGTAGTGCCAGGACATCGTTGACAAAAGTTTTTCTTGCGAGACGGGTTTTCGCCATAACGGACAAGATCTCCAGCCTGGAGGAGATCAACGACGACCCTGCCCAGGCTCCCTCGAAGCTTTTGAAAATGCTGAGGCCTGATTACTCGTGCAGAAAGATCCCGATATCGATCTTCAGCCAGCTATCGTGCGTCTCCTTGGCGGAGATCCTGCCGAAGAGGAGCTTTCCCGCGTCCATGAGTCGCGAGAAAACGACGTTGTCGGCCCTCGGGACATAGCCGATTTTGACGCCGTCGGTATTCCTGATGACGATGGCCCGCTTGTCGTACGGATTATCGGCCTCGCGGAAGAAGTCCAGTTTGTCGCCGATATTCAGGTGCGGTTCCAGCTCCTCGATGCCCTCTACGTAGCTTGTTCCGGCGACGTAGGTGTCGAAGAGGAAGATATCCCTTTCGAAGGGCTTGCCGACAGGGAGGTTGCCGTCTTTGCCGTGAAGCAGACTGATCAGACTGCCGCCTTCGCTCTTTACCAGTTCCGACATGCTCTCACCTCAGCATCTCCTCGATCTTCGCCGTGTATGCGGCAAGAGTTTCATTCAATCGGCCGATGTACTCCTGAAGCTCGGTCTTGCGCGCTTCCGTCTTTTCCGGACTTCGAACGATCGGCTTCATCGTATAGGGATACTCCGACTTGATCTCGGCTATCCTGTCTTTCACCTTCTGCATCAGCCCGGAGAGGCGTTCCTTTTCCTTCGTCAACTGCGCGGTTGAATCCGGTCCATCGCGGACGGACACCGGTTCGCCGAGCATCGCGGCGATGATACGAAGTCCATCAAGGTCGCCGTTTCCGTACGCGGCCACGGCATTTTGGAAAAGCTGCATCTTCGCGTCGCTCGAATCGGGGTGGAGGTCAGGATGGAGCGCTTTGACGACGGCTCGGTAGAGACTCTTGAGTTCGCGGGCCTCCTCGTCGGAGAGAAACGCTCCCCGGCTTCGCTCGATGGCCGCGTTCATTTTTTCGATCCTCTCGTTCAGCTTCGCCTGATATTCGGCGAAGGCGATATCGAGAAGCTCTTCGATTTTGGAGAGGACAACCGGCTCCTGTCGGTTCCTCTTGGCCTGTATCATCTCCGCCTTTCTTTTCAGCCGCAGTACGGCGCACTCGATCTCGTACGCCTTGTATTCGAGGACGCCGATGGCGAGCATGTACACCGTCTCTATGTTCTTGCACTCGACGAACAGCAGCTCGTCCCGTTCGAGCACGAGCATGGAGAGTTCCGTACGAATCCGTTCCACTTCGGGCTTCAGGCTTTCGAAGTCCTGCGCAATGAGAATAAAGGGGGTTTCCTCGGTATAGGGTCTTACGTTCGTTTCGCGGCTCCTTCCGGACGGCGACCGGTTCATGCGGACTCTCGCGGCTTTCTTATTCGCGGAGCTTGCCGACGACCACGGCGCCGGAGGTCACGGAAAAGCTTACCGTCTCATCCTTCGAACCGCAGGACTCCGCGTAACCTACCGACAACGGCACGACGCTCACCACGTCGTACCCTTGAGCATCGAAGTTTTCGTGCAGAGTCCGCAGAGCGTCCGCGAACTCGCCGCACTTTGCCCTTATCTGTACGGTTCCCGTAGGAAAGGAGAGAAACGTGTCCTGGTGTTTTTCCAGCGAAACGCAGAACCAGGAAGAAACAAACTTGCTCGCCACTGTACATCCCCCCTGTGATTCTGATATAAAACGAAAGACGCTCTTCCGACGTCGAAAAAGAGGCGCCTCCGCTCCGCGGATAAGGGAAGAGCACGATTTAAGGAATCGTTTTTTCGAAGACATGCGATGCGGGGACAGCGTCGATCTCCCGTTTCGTTTGTTCGCCCGGAAGCGGTTTGCTCGGTTCCGCCGAAGCATGCCCGATGCTCCCGGATGGTTGATCGCGGCCTTCGGGTCTTTCGATGCACGACAACACATCATTATAGTCCGAAAAAATGCCTGAAATCGATTCGGCTTGAGGAGGCTTTCAAGCGAGTCTATAATGGATGCGGAAAAATCTGTGCCGACGCGCGATACGAACCCTCGGGACGCGAGGAGAGGCCCGTCGGAAACCGCGTTTTTTTCGCAGGGAGAGACGAGCGTAGCGGACTCGGCGCTCTCTCTAAACGAAGAGGAGGCGAGTATGGTGAGATTCCTTAAGGGTGCGGTTCTTTCGTTGGTGTTCCTGTTCTCGTTCGGCTCCGCCGTCCTCTGCTCGGATGTCCTTGAATCCGTGGTCTCGGCGGCGGCGGACGCTCACAGGGAGAAGATGAAAGACGCGCAGGACGCCGTTCCGACGACCGCTTTCGCCGCGCTCGGGCAGACGTTCGGCGCGGCGTTCGGTTTCGAGTTCGACGAGGAGAGGATGTCGAGGCTCTGGCAAGCCTGCCGGACACCTTCTCTCGCGAGGTCGAACGACGCCGTTTCCGCAGTCCACGAAATGGCTCGGGTCTGCGGAGTCTCCGGGTACGAGGTCGCCGTTCTCAAGCCCGAGAACACGCTCTTCCTCTCCGAGAGCGCCCTGCGGGACTACCTCGCCGACGGCGCCGTCATGGTCTTCTTCGAAGACAGGACGGCGAAGACAAGGCGCGAAACGGAGCGAAACGTGAAGTTCTTCGATAATCTCTTCTCTCTTTTACCAGGTTCGAAGAGCGGACGCGTTCTGCGTGACACCGCAAAGAGAGAAATCCTTGCGAACTCGTCGAGAACGGTTCAGAGCGGCGCGAGGTTGCTCTCTTTCGAGAATGGGGTCGCGACACTCTCGTCCGACTCGGAGAGGATCGAACTCTCCTTGGCGGAGCTTGAAAACAGGAGCGCGTACATTGTGGGGATGCGGAGAAGCAGAGATCTCGAGACCGCGTCGCAGGTGAAATAGAACACCATACCACAGCACCCCGCGCAGCGAATCTTCCATGTTCTCGAGCAACACCCGAATCAATACGTCATTCAATTTCCGTCCTTCTTCCAGAACCGGACGAGTTATGCAATCGGAACAGCTTCCAAGTCAATCATCTTCACGCGGAGTCTTTTTCTTTTCCCGCAGATGCTCGGGAAGGCGAGGTATCAGTCCTTCGGACTTCCGCCCCTCGGCTTCGAGTCTCTCCCTCACATCCAGTATCCGCTCGGTCAAGTCTTCCCGCTCCAGTTCCACCTGATTCAAAAGCTCGTCCATATTGAAAACTATGTCCCAGTACTTCTTCACGGTCTCCGGCAACAGGTTGTCGGTCCATACGACCGGGATGATGATTGCGTCGTGGGCGTCGCAGAGCACTCCCATGTCGGGGCAGACCTTGTTCGGAACGACCAGCGTCATTCCTCCGTCCATGTAGTAGCGCCATACGTCGTGTTCTTTGTCGTATCTCCATCGCATGGGGTCGAGGCGGCAGAGCGTCAGCACCGTGTAGTCGACCCTCTCCCTGGAACGCCAGTATTCCGGAAGTCCCGCCTCGCGCACCATCGCCTGCGACGTAAGGTGGTCGGCGGTCCGCTTTTTGTCGGGTGTCGCAGCCTGCCCCATCGCGGAAGCCATTTTCTCCACGCCGCTTTTTTGAAGCAGATGGTCGCCGTGCGTGCTCAGATGAAAACCTTCGCTCTTGCTGCCCGGTTTTTTCTTCATCGTCATCCCGTACATCCTCCTCCGTTTTTCTTCCGCTCGAAAACTCCCGAAGACGTTCAAAACCGTCGAAGCTCGAAAAAGAGCCGCTTCGGCATGCCGTTCCCCTGAAAACGGTCCGATTCCTCTACGGTTCCTCTGCTCTTCCGGGGTTGTCCGCGCTCCCCCGCTACATATCCTCCGACTCCGCGCCGCCGAGATAATCCTCCCAGTCTTCCAAATCCTTCTCGACATACGGGTCGTCCCCGCCTTCCGTACGGAACGCTTCACGAAAATTCTCGTTCATCGAATCGCCCCCCTCCCGAAAACGACGTGCGCCGTCTCTCTAAGCAGGCTGGTCCGAAGCTTCCGGAAACGCCGTATCCGCGAACAATCCTAGCATTGCATCCCTTCGCGGTCCAGAGCGCCGGGGGAGCGAAAACGAACTGCGGGGACCGGCGGAATCCCCTCTGTGAAAAGCGAGCGGGGCGGCGCCGTCCGAACAAGGTCTTCGGACACGCCGCCCCGAAGGTAGTCGATATGTCTTTTCCTATCATGAGATTTTTACTAAATCCGAGAGATAGGCCACCGCGGGGATGTACTCCGTCCCGAGAATCCACTCGCGCTGATTGACGGTTTCACTCGCGTTCGACAGATTGTGCGAGCACCCCGTCCATATCCCGCTCACTGGTGTTCTCCTTTGCGTCGCAGTATCGGAGGTATTCGCGATAGCGCAGACGTAGACGTCCTCTTCGTACGTTTAGTTTTCCTCTTCCTCGTCGTCGTGGAAGATGCCGTCCTTCTTGAAAAGAAGGGATTCCTCCTTGCCGAGTATATCGTCCTCGTCAGCATGTTGTCGATGTCCCCAATCTCCGGGGCGAAGTAGAGCACCTCTTAGTCTCCATCGATGGTATCCTCTACCTTGATGCGGTTCAGTCCTTTTTTGCAGAGAGAGATGGTGCTCACCGTTCCGTGGACGCCTCAGACCTGACCGTCGAGCATCTCGTAGCACGGAGCGTACTTTCCCTTCCGAAGTATCTCCCCGCCGTGTACGAAAACAGGGTTGCATAGCGTGGAAGAGTTGCCCGCTCTCTTTCCTCCGAGGTTCTTTCGTTGAACGGGCGTTGTGCGTTTATAATCATCGGGGAACCGTTCACGAGCGCCGCAAGAGCCGGATCGAAGAGTCCGGGAAGAGTTGTTTCGAAGAAGTCTCGCGCGGTGCTGGGGATAGACGAAGGATGTGAGCAGCGATGTACGACACGACGATTCGGCGCACCTCCGCGAGGTCGTTCAGGAAGGCAGCCTGTTTCGCTGGACTTCGCTGGAGCAGAGAGGACCGTCTCGACTGGGGCCTCGATTTTCTTCTGAGACGGGAAGATACGGAGGAGTTTCGCCGCTACCGCGAGCGGAGGCTCAAGGAGCTCGCCGACGCCGGAGTCCTGTTCACGAACGGCGTTCCCCTTCCGGGGATACTCTTTTCGGCCATGACGTTCCCCTACTCCTGGTCCTCCTCGAAAAAACTGAAAGCCGCCGAGAGCGTCCTTGCAGGAGTCGCTGAGAGTTTCGGGGAAAAACAGGCGTTCACGAGCCTCGAAACGGACCCGGTCAGGGGGGGCGGAAACGTGAAGCTGATGAGTTCGGGAGACGTCCGAAACGTCTCCGAGCAGATGACATCCATGCTGAAAGAGGTCTCCTCCGGGGGAACTCTCTCCGGAAGAACTCCCCCCGAGGACCCCTGGGGGTGCTTCTCCGTTTGGGTGCAGCTAAGCACCGACCCGACGACTTCGGAGGAGGACGATAAGAGTGTCGTCCAGGCAAATTTCTGCTTCGCGGAGGAGCTTTCGGGGTTTCTCGACATCCTCTGGGATAACCCCGAAATCAGGCGGGAGCGCATCTGGAGCGTCGTCGAGGAGTCAATCGGGCGAAAGTGCGCGTATTTATATTCGCTCTGCTACTGCTGGACGGACAGCATGTGGGGGGTCCTCGCACGCGCGCTTTCCGGGGCGGAGAACAAGTAGAGCGTCCGGAAGACCCCGCAGGGTGCGTTTCCCGACGCGAAGGACGGCCCGAGGGGCGTCCTTATTTCGGTCCCGTTACCCGACCGCGTCAATCGTCCGCGTACTTCTCCAGAATCTCCTTCAGCACCGGGTGATTCCGCACCTCGTTCAGAAAAGAGCCCCCTGCGTCTTCGAGCAGCGACGCGACCTCCTCCGGCCCGTTCAGCTCCGAAAATACGGCATACTCCTCGAACGCTTCGATGAAGCTCTTCGCGTCTCCGATAGCAGCGAGTCCGGTTAACAGCTCCCCCACCATCCCCGAGAGCCATTCGTCGAGTTCGCCCCCGGGAAAGTGAGGACGAAGCCTGTTCACGAAGACCAGCTCCGCCTCCGAGTCCTCGAGCATCTCTTCGAGTTCCTCGACGCCGTACCCGCTCTTTTCGAACAGCGCGACGAAGCCCGGAACGTCGCCTTTTTCCGCAGCCTCCTCCAGCTTCTTGTCAAAAAACATGTCGACGAGTCCGTCGAGGCGTTCGTTTTCGGACGCCCGCCCGCGGAGTCCGGCGATGAAACCCTCTTCGGCGTCCTCAAGCATGTCGAGTACGTCGCCCACCTCGACGACGCCGTACCCGTGCAGCCTCGCGAACTTCCCGGCGTCGCCCGTCTCCAACGCGTGGAGCATCTCCTCGGCAACGTCCTCGGGCGAAAGCCCGCTCGTTCCGTGTTCTTTCATGGCGGTCCCCTCCTTTTATTCCGACGGTATTATTCCATGCGAAACAGTCCCGCGCAAGGGAACACCCCCGCGCGGGACCGCCGCCTCAATCCGTCGATTCCTTATTCAGGATACTCTCGCATCGCTCTCCACGCTTTCTTCCATCGGCCGAAGGGCGGCAAGAAACTCATCCGCCGGAACCCGCCGGCCGGGGAAAGCCTCGGGAGTCTTCAAAAGCACTTCGGAACGGGGCGCGACGTTCCTTTCCCCGTACCCTGAGTGCAGCCGCATGTCCCCGTCCTCCGCCTGGTCGAGATCCAAAGTCGAGACGCACCGATTGGGTCATCGTTCTCTGACTCCGGAAAACGTTCAAGTGCCCGCTCGTTTTTGGGATACGATTGAACGCTAATCGCAAAGCAGTCTTTCGCCTCGCGAACAAAGAAGATCGCAAGGAGTTTAAGCGAATGCATCCGCTGCTGGATGTGTACTTCTTCCCCTCTTCACTCCGGATTGATCCGTTCCAGCCTCCTTTTTTCAATATCGCGTGAAGCGAGATCGGCGGAATGCGAACGCATGCGGTGCTTGAAAGAGAAAAGCTCCCTTCCAGAAAAAATGATATGAACGTCACGGATCGCGTTTTTCCCTTGTCTTACTTTCGGTTTTACTCGAAATCGAAGACAGATTCCGACCACGCTCTTAGAACAGTCTCCTCGAGATGTTCCGCGTGCCTTCCGTTCCTGTTCTCCACGAGCCAGACCCACGCCTGAAGCTGGGAAACCCCGAGAACGCGAAAGTAATGCGCAACAGCCCAGTCCGCCGCTTCTTTATCCTTGCGCCTCTCGAAGGTCATGTCCCAGCGCTTTCGTGCTTCTCGCCGGGCTATGGCGCCGGGAGAGGAGCCGACTTTTGAAAGCCCGACTCTTTTCGTTGAAATCGTCTTGACCGAAACGTCCGTTACCCATCTACCTGCTTTTGCGTCGGCGTGTTCTCCGTTACAAAGAGGCGGGAGAGCTCTGTCCATAACCTCCGGCGAGAGGCGCGCCTCTTTGAAAAGGCGCGCTTCCACCTCCCATCCTCCGCGTTTTTGGTTCCGATATCCCGGAAGGCGCAGCACTCGCGAAGTGTCCTTCACTGCGGGGTCGCCGCCGGTCGCTTCACAGAGTCGACGAAGAAGAGGTTTTGCGCACAGTGTGCTCAGGGGCGTGTCGAGCAGCCAGATCGTCTGCCACCGTCCTTCCGAGGTGCTCACGACGAGCTGCGGAGCGGGTATCCCTTCCCATTCCTTCCCGCGGACAAACTGTTCGCTTGCCTGAGTCGGCGAGTCGAAATCCGCGTAGAGACAGGAGAGAGAGAGAACGTTCTTTTCAGTTCTAAGTATCCTCTTCCCTCCGTCTTTGGTGTCCTCGTACATGGAACCGTAGCGCGCGGTCGCGTAGTAGACGTCCATCAGCAGCCTTCTGTTCGCCTGACGGAGCGGACCGAGATACCCCGCAATCTCCCGTCGTTCGAGCCACAGCGTCCGAGGCCTCTCGCGAGGCCACGCGACGCCTCTCGCTTCTCCGGGGAAGCACGGTATTTCGCAGCGTCCAGTTCTCTTCTTTTCTTCACGGCGTGCGTCGAGAAGGAGAAGACATATTCGCGAAACGGGATTCGGATGCACGAATTTGAGAAGGTCGACCGAAGAAATCAATCTCATTGCGATACCTCCGAGACGACACTGTTTTTCTCAACGTTCTCGGCCCGAATCTTCTGAAGTCGCGACGAAAAAACGTTTGTTCCGGAAAAAAGACGCTTTTCCTCGACGACCCTCCTTACTTCTTTTGCGTCGGGAGAGAAATAAAGCCCGTCGACGAGAAAATCGAGCTCGAAGAAAACCTTGTCCGGTCCATTTCTGTTCTTGGTCACCGCGGCTATGAAGCGTTTCGTATCCAACCGTCGAGGAGCGCCGTCAACGATCAGCTCGATCTCGAAGTCGACGAGGCGCTCGATATCCCCTCCTCCAAGACCGTGACTCCCGAAGTTTCCTTTCTTCGTATCAGCCTTCGCGTTACGCCCCATTTGCGAAAGAAGGACAAATGTAAGTCCCCATCGGTCTCGCCAACGTCGTACTCGGCTCACGATCTCCTTGATCTTCTCGTAGTCGTTCCCCGCGGAGGAAATGGCCGTGAGATAGTCCACAGAAACGATCTCCGGACGGAACTGAAGGATTTCATTCTCCATTTCATCTAGCGTCTTCTCTCCATGGAGAGCGCGGAATCTTTCTGTGGAGCTTCGTATCCGCTCGGCGGCTTCGGCGTATCGTTCAGGTTCGAATGTCCTCACGTGAGCGACCTCTCTCGGAGCGACGCGCAGCAATGCGGCGAGACGCTTCTCCGTGAACTTCATCTGGTTCATATCCATGTTGAAGTGCAGCGTTCTCCCATCGTGCTTTTCCAACATTCCAAGCAGTAAACTGGTTTTTCCAGCACCTTCCGCAGCGACGATCGAGAGCGTTTCCGCCTTCTTGATTCCTCCTTCGAAGAGGCGATCAATCTCCGTGATTCCTGTTTTCAATGTGCGTTCACTCAGAAGAGCCGCCTCGTAGCTCGCGAGATCGTCTTCCTCGTTCTTTTTCGAGAGGCGAATCTTGCTTCTGTCGACTGCGAATCGAATCTCCTCGGGAGAAAGAAGATTACCGAGCGCGAGGGAGCATTCGTACGCGAACTTGTCTCTTCCTGCCTTTCCGCCTTCGAAAGGCACGTCTCTCGCCCACGCCTCGAAGCTTTCGATACGCTCTTCTCTTTTCAACGGACGAAGAGCGCTCTTGAGAGCGACGGGAACCTCCACCGCGCTCGTCTTCTTTTTCTTCTCCGCACCGCTAATCATCCTGGACGTCCTTCCATTCGACGACGCTCTCTTCAATGCCAAAGTCCGGATCAGTCTCCCGCAACCAGTTCCGCAGATCCTTGACGTAGCGACTTTCTCTCCCCTTGCACTGTTCCGCGTAATGCAACGCTTTCCCGAAGAGATTCGAAACGCGTTGATCGTTGAGTTCCTCGTCCTCTGTGAAGAAGCTGCAGAAGAGAGAGAAAACATCTCTGCTACAGTCCGGCTTGGGATAGATTTTCAAAAAATCCTTAAAAATATCTTTTACAGCCTCAAGAAAGTCGGGCGGAAGCCCAAAAGACTCTGACATTGGAGCATCGCTTTCGATATCAGTTGATGGGTTAGTTCTATTGGTTAAGTTCGAGTGCGACTGGCACACTACCCTTGGTTCAACAGTCGAGCAATCCTTGTACGATGACCGCACCGTCTTCCTGCGGTCGCCATGTTTTTCCACCACTGCGACGGAGCCGAAGAAATAACCGTCGGCCAGTTTATAGAGAGTCGTATCGTTCGTACGGCCATTCTCTTTTTTCCGTTGTTTCCGCTCGATAACGCCGATTTCACTCAGTCGTTTCAGCGTCGCCGCGACCGTACTCCGTGCAAGCGACGACTTTTCCGAGATGCTGTTTAAGCTCGGGAAACACTCTCCGTCAGTATTGGCATAAAAAAGATTGAGGACCGCAAGAATCAGTTTCTCCGACGAGGAGAGTCTCTTGTCCGAGAAAACGAGATTTGGAACACGAGCGTGACGTAAACTTGTTTCTTTCGAGTTTTTCATTGGTTTTTTCACTCCAATCAAGTATTTGCTCTTTCGAGCATGGGAGTGAATTTGCAAATACAAACTAAGCGCGACAAATGCAAAAACGTGTTACAGGTTTTTGCGCGCGACGAGTGTCGTCCGTGCAATGTGAACGGGACAGAAATCATCGATGTAAATATTACGAAGCAACATGCGCGCGGCGGCGTTCCGCCGCAGAAAAGCGGGGAATCGGGAACGAGAGGAATAAAAAGCCTTGCGGTTATTTTTTGCGGTCATGAAAACTCGATACTCCGGAGGGGTGCGTACGATTTCAAGAGAGGGAAAAGAACAGGAGAGCGGATGCCGTCCCATTGCTTTCGATTCTATGAAGGGTTGACGCACGAGTAATTTTTTCCAGGTGGGTCTTGGACAAAGCCCTCTCGTGGCTCTTTGAAAAAACTTGCGAGGAGAGGGAACCGAACGAAACGAAAATCTCTCGGTGCAACCAAGATAAACCAAGAAAGCGCCGTAAAGCCCCTGACTTCAGACATGGGAATATATTGCGCTTCCGCACTCTATAGCGGTCACAGATTGGAGGATCACCTCCTAACGCAAAGACTTTTTGACAAAGAAAATGAAAGGAAGGGGATTCATGGCTGCGCCGAGAAAGCGATATCCTCCTGATTACAAAGCAGGGGTGGCCTTGGAGGCCTGCCAGGAACAAAGGCCGCTGGCTCAGTTGTCGAGCGAGTTCGGAGTATCCAGCGAGCGGATATACAGGTGGAACAATCTTCAGTCGGACGCGAAGATCGTATTCGGAGAGAGAAAAGACAAAAGATCGGAGGAGGCGATCACCGCTCCCCTTTTCAAAGAGATCGGTCGGCTGAAGATCGAGCTGGACTGGATGTAAAAAAATGCAAACCTCATCAGCAAGGATGTAAAGGACAGAGCCTTGGACAACGTATTCATAGAAAGACTCTGGAGGAGCCTGAAGTACGAGTACGTGTGCATGAACGACTTCGCGACGGTGCCGGCTCTGACGAACGGACCGATGAAATAGTTCTTGTTCTACAACGAGGAGAGGTCGCACGACTCGCACCGGGACGAGATGACACCGAGAGAGGCAGACTTCAACATATAGTCTCCTCACCTCGGAGAAATCATCTTGTAAAGTCTCTCAGAACAAGGAAAATCTGACTTTGACTAGCCATGAAGGGAAATTGGTTCCGTCAAAGAAAAAAAATTGGTACTTGACTAGGGGGCCTTTTTATAATAGCTTCATAGTGTTGTAGATTGACGATACTATTGAATCCGCCGTTTTAGATAGGCAACAGACTATTCAGCTGGAAAGACCTTGATCTGATCCTCTGGACGGTGGAGCAATAAAAGCATCTGAGCAGTAAGGAGCTGGCGCTGACGATCTGCGAGAACTTCGAATGAAAAGCTCCCAACGGCAAGGAACGCCTTCGCGGCTGTTTCGACCTGTTGGAAAAGATTGAAGGCGACGGGATGGTGATACTCCCGAAAAAGTGTCTGCTCCCTCCTTCAGAACAAAAAGCGCGCATCGCCGCCGTATGCCGGGGTATTAAAGGAGTACACGATTCCGGGACCGTAGAACTCGAGCGTCTCCGACAACCCGGCGAAGGACGAAAGTCCGCCGTCGAGGAAGACACCGAACTGCATGTCGACCTTGAGACGTTCATCGTCTCCGAGACGCGGGGCGACCAGCAGTCACCGCTCCGCTGAATATGCAAGGGCACGCGCAGACTCGCCGCAGAACTACGGGCGATGAAATCCAGACGCTCCGTCAGCCACCCCCTGGTAGCCAAGCTCCTGCACGACCTGAGCTACAGTCTGCAGGGCAACAGCAAAACACTGAAAGGAACCGAACACCCCAATCGGGACGCCCGGTTCCGGATCATCGACACCGCGATGAACGAGTATCAGCAGAGGGGAGAGTCTTGAGGAAGAAGCGGAGCCGGAGAAGCTCCGGAACGAGAGATACACGACGCTGCTGGTACTCAAGGGACAAGAGGTCTACATCAAGCAACTAGAAGAACACTTTTCCAACAACCGAATTTAAACAGGTAAAAAAAATCATATCATATCAAGAGATTAATGCTCAATAAGAGTCCGAGGAGGGGCGTCATGCTTATCGATTTAACATTTGACTCGGAGGATGGATCGCTTCGCGTTCCTAAGATCAATCTTCATCTGTTCCAAGGGATGCTCTACAACCTGCTCCCTGCTGCATTCGCCCAATTCCTTCACGACACCGGTTTCGAGACGGAGAAACGGCGCTTCAAGCTGTTCGCTTTTTCCTGGCCTCGCGGGAAAGGCAAACCCGTTTTTATGGATAATCATCTGGTATTTAAAACACCTCTGCGAATGACGATCTCCACGCCAATCGGTGAGACCGTATCGGGTATCACCGACGGAGCGCTGGGAAAGAGCACCGTGCGTATAGGGAACAGCATGCTCTTCTGCTCCGGCATTCTGATAAGAAACCCTTTGGTCGACCGTGAAGAGATTAACCTCTACACCCTTTCCCCCATCACGTGCTACTCCACTCTCTATAAGAAGACCGGCGAACCGTACACGCTCTACCACAGCCCCGTCGAATCGGAGTTTATCTCGCAAATTCATACGAACCTGACGAGAAAGTACAACGCACTCTTCCCGAACCGCACGCTTCCGGAGGAGAACGTCCGCATTACTCCTTCCGGTGAGATAAGAGAACAGATCGCCAGGTTCCGGCCCGACGACCCGCGCCCAATCAAGGGGTGGTGGGGACGGTTTAGGCTCCGAGGGCCGAGAGAACTGCTGCAAACAGCTCTCGACTGCGGCTTGGGGGCAAAAAACTCTGCGGGTTTCGGGTGTGTGGAACCTGCCCGCTCCCGAAGCCAAGTAGACATATCTTCGGAAAGCAGGTGATGATCAGGCTATGGGTTTTTTGGACGCAGTGAAATCGCTTGGATGTATGGATGCGGAGATGTCTTCGAGCAAGAGAGAAGATGGCGCAAGCGATCCTTTCGAAGGCATCGCCGATTTTCTGGAGCTACCTTTGAGTCTCTCAGAGAAGGAAACGCCGAAAGTGATCAGAATATGGTGCAAAATACCCGATGTCGCGGCAAACCTCGCCGACGAGACTCTGCCTTTGGATATTCAAGGCATCGAAAAGATCGACTGCATAGAGTACGGGGCAGGCGGAGACAATCCGGATATCGAGAAGATCAAAAGGGAGACCCTCTACCGATCACCGGCCGGAAGCAACGTGACGTGGAGCTATACGCCCCTGTACAAGCTGGGCAAAAGCAAGAAAAACGAAGCAGTTGTTCACGAGGATTTAGCCGGAATAGACGGCACGTGGAGAGAAAATAAGGAGACCCGTTTTTTCAAACTGCGAAAGAACGTGCTGCAGGCGTACGAGGAGAGCGGCGTATGGACGTGTGGAAGCGTGGAACGCCTCATGCAGGAGCTTGAGGATAGGGCTGGGATTCTAGCGAATCACTGGATAGAGGCGAATGCCTCGACGATACTTGTTTTTGGACTCCTTTCACCGATAGGATGTTTTCTATGGCCTGGCGAAATCCCTTGCTACAGGAGATACTTTAAAGAAAAAATCCAGTCTGTTTCACCGACGGCTCGCAAAAGATCGTCGCAAGATTCCTCTCAACCGTGGCAGTGCGCATCTTGCCTCCAAAATATGGAGAACAATGAGCCGCATATCAATGTGAGTGAAATATTTTCCTTCTCGACATTCGACAAACCGGGGTTTCTTCCCGGAGCTTCCAAAGGTTCCAGCAATACGATTTCACGCAAAGTCTGGCCTCTTTGCCGTTCCTGTTGCGGTCTCCTTTCACGAGGACGCAGCTATATAGACAGTCACTACATGAAGAACAATATCGTCGCCGGATTGAATCTTTTCGTGATACCTGAGTTGCTTACTTCCAACAAGAACCTTGTAAAGGCAGACGAGCAAACCAGTAGCTTCTTAAAAAAAGGGATCAAAATCGAAGAAAGACTCTTCAACTATTTGGCGAAACAGGGAGACTCGCTTGTTTTTCATTTTGTATTCTGGGAGAAGAACAAAGCGCAAGAGCTGCTCCATCTGATGGTGGAAGACGTTCCACCAACCCGCCTAAAAAGGTTAAATCTAAAATGGAAGGAGGCAGTCGAAGCCTTCCCGTTTCCTTCGAGCGACGAGCAGACAGGAGATGTCAGAACATCCTTGGATTTCGCACTCAAAGCGGTTCTCTATTTCTATCTTGCGGCATCGAAAAACGAAGGCGAAAAGAAATGGCTTAGAAACAAAGCTCTGGCCGTTTGGGGGCAGCTTCTCGGAGGCGATCCGGTGGATGTCATGGAGGTAAAGAATCTCG
>Ga0334885_1000225_pt1 | contig 105359 bp, 93 predicted proteins | sample GraSluR1_MG_8_FD_207233 | JGI IMG/M metagenome (GOLD analysis project Ga0334885, IMG submission 207233) | Sludge microbial communities from methane-producing bioreactor in Wageningen University, Netherlands - Granular Sludge_31_05-R1 | ecosystem: Engineered > Bioreactor > Anaerobic >...
AACTTAAAGACTAATCATCTTACAATTAATTCCATTGTTCGTGTTTTTCAATGGATTATTTGCTATGCAAATTTTTACTCATAAATTATTTTTTTAATTTCTATTGACTTTTACTAGCTGGTCTTTACTTATTTCTACATTATTATAATGTGGTATTCCATATAAATTTAAAATTCAATTATCTTAATCCATCTTCGCATTTTGCATCTTCAACCTTTAATCCACCTACTCTTGGATGAGGTCTTCCGCAATTTGTAACTACCAATATTACAGCTATTTCATTATCTCTTGGACCATCCGGTATTCTTACTTCCATTGCATCAAAGTGTGTTCTTACAAAAGCTGCATCTTTATAGTGAAGAGGAACATCTAAGGTACAACCTGGATATCCCATTTTCTTTGCTGAAGGAATTATTGCTTTTCCACCGTCCACTGCATCTCTAAAAGGTTTCCCTAGCTTTGGATGAAGTATTGCTGCAGCATGTTCTAATTCTCCATTACCACCTACAATAGCACCTTTACCATAACTTTCAACCTCTGATTTATCTATCCCAGCTGTTTTTAGCGCTTTTTCTACAAGTACTGGTGCTATTTCTACGCTCCAATCTGTAAGTGCTGATAAATCTTCTACGTACTTTCCTGCAAAAGGATTTTCAATTACAACTGCTGAAGCTGCTCTTATATGAGTTTTGTCAGTTATCTCTTTCCCTCCATCTGAATTGATTTCTTCAACGAATGTATAAAATTTTCTTATCTTGATTTCCATAAATAAATCCCCCTCTATATATAGATAATAATTTAAAATCTAAACGTCTTATTAAATAGACACTTCTAAAATTTACTGTGAATAAATACTCTCAACAGATCTAGAAATTGTATTTTTACCACTTAGTAGAAAATAAGCTATTTAATATTGAATCATCATAATAATTCCTTTAATATTATATTATTAACAAAAATGCTGTATCTTTATTAATAAATTAATTTTATTATAACAGAAACATATCCATATTTAAAATATTTTATATGTATTAATCCATATTCAAAACATATGGATATATTAAATTTATAGAAAAAAGCAAGTAATCTCACCTTATGCCACAGACTACTTGCTCTTTTAATTATTATATTTTTAATTTTAATCCTTTAAGATCATACCTTTAGTTTCATCACCAAAGATTCCTACCATTAAAGCAGCTATTACAAAGGTTCCTGCTACAATACCAAATACTCCTGTTATACCTAAAGAAGCAAGTCCACCACCAATAACTATAGGTGCTAGCATAGATCCTATACGTGAACAAGCTGATGCAAATGCAACTCCTGTAGCACGAATTCTGGTAGGATATGATTCTGGAGTATATGTAAACAAAACAGCCCAAGTTGCAGAAACAAAGAAAGAAGTAAATATACCTAATATCATTACGATTGTACTACTAACACCATGTCCTAAAGCCCAACCGTAAGCTATAGTAGTTATCCCAGATAATATTAAATTGGGAACAAGTAAAACTTTACGTCCTATTTTATCCATAAGATAAGCACATATAAATTGATTAGGTACAAAAGCTATTTGCATAACTAAAACATAGAAGAAAGACTTAACCATAGTGTGTCCTGCTGCTACAAAAAGTGATGGCAACCAGGAGAATAGTCCGTAATAACCAAACATACCTAAAAACCATACAATACAAAGCATAATACTTCTCTTAATATATTTCTTAGAAAATAATGAGGCAATGCCTACCTTTTCATCAATTGCTATTTCATCTTCTTTAATATCTTCTATATTTATCTTAGGAATAGTAAGACCTTGATCAATTAGTGATTGTTCTATATCATTAACAATTTTGTCTGCTTCTTTTACTCTTCCTTTTGACATAAGCCATCTTGGTGATTCTGGCAAATGTCTACGTATTACAAAGATAAAGAAAGCTGGCAATGCTCCTATAACAAATGTCCATCTCCAACCTACTGTTGGAATAACAAAATAAGCTATTATTGCTGCAGCTAACCAACCTACTGCCCAAAATGTATCTATAAGCCCTTGTAATTTACCACGTTTTGATGCTGGGATAAATTCTCCTAAGATAGAAGTAACAACTGGAGTTTCTCCACCAATTCCAAAACCTACAAAGAATCTAGCTACTAATAGAAATGTAAAATTAGGTGCAAATGCGCATATAAGAGAAAATAAAGAATAAATTAACATTGTTGCCTTAAATACTGATTTACGACCAAACTTATCTGCCAAAGGACCAGATGCTGCTGCTCCAAAGAACATTCCAAAAAGACCGACGCTTAAAAATAATCCTACCTGTGCAGTACTTAAATGCCAAGATTTTGTAAGAGCGGTAACAATAAATGTAACTATACCTACATCAAATGCATCAAAGGCCCATGCTGCACCATTTATATATAATAATTTGTAATGAAATTTTCCAACTGGTGAACTTTCCATACGCGCCACCAGTGTTTTATAAGATGCTGTTTCCATTATAATATCCTCCTTTGTAAAGTTTTAATCTTTTAACACTAGACCTTTAGTTTCTATCCCAAGAACAGCTACTAATATACCTGCTAGTATAAATGCTCCAGATACAATTGCAAATACTCCACTTATACCCACAGAAGTAAGTCCTGCACCAATTACCATAGGGGCAAGCATTGATCCTATACGAGAACAAGCTGAAGCAGATCCAACGCCAGTAGCTCTCACAGTTGTAGGATAAAGTTCTGGAGTATAAGTATAAGTTATTCCCATTATAGCTGAAACAAAGAAGGAAGTAATAACGCCAAGTAATACAACTACTCCTGTATTAACCCCATGACCTAATGTCCATCCATATACTATAGCAGCAATGCCAGCTAATATAAGGTTAGTAACAAGGAGCTTTTTACGTCCTATCTTATCCATAAGATAAGCACTTAATACTTGATTAGGTACATAAGCTATTTGCATTATCAATACATAAAGGAAAGATTTTACCATAGTATGTCCTGCCTTTACAAACAGTGATGGCAACCAAGAAAATAATCCGTAATATCCAAACATAGCTAAGAACCATAACCCCCAAAGCATGATAGTACGTTTAATATATTTATTTGAAAATAATAATGCAACATTGACTTTTTGCTTCTTTTCCACTGTATCTATTTTAACTTCCTTTAAATTAACCTTTGGAAGTTCAAGTCCTTCTGACGTTAATTTTTGCTCTATGCTTTCAACTATTTTTGCTGCCTCTTGGTTTCTTCCTTTAGAAATAAGCCATCTTGGTGATTCAGGTAGATGTCTACGAACTATGAATATATAAAAAGCTGGAAGTGCACCTGCAACAAAAGCCCATCTCCATCCTGCTGCTGGTATAATAAAATAAGATATAACTGCTGAAGCAAGCCAGCCTACTGCCCAGAAAGTATTAAGTAACCCCTGCAATTTACCACGTTTTGAAGCTGGTATAAATTCTCCTAAAAGTGATGTAACAACTGGTGTTTCTCCACCAAGCCCAACTCCTACAAAGAATCTAAAGATTACCAGTGATAAAAAGTTCGGAGCAATTGCACATAGTAAAGAAAATACTGCGAAAAATAACATTGTGATTTGAAATACTGCCTTACGACCCCAGCGATCTGCTACGGGTCCTGATACTACAGCACCGAAGAACATTCCAAATAAACCTACACTTAAAAATAATCCCACCTGAGCAGCTGTAAGTCCCCAGGATTTTGTAAGTGCAGTAACAACGAAAGTTACTAAGCCTACATCAAAGGCATCGAAGGCCCATGCTGCACCATTAATACCTAGCATTTTATAGTGAAACTTTCCTACTGGTAATCTTTCCATACGTGCAACAAGCATTTTTGAAGATGATGTTTCCATTTTTGTTTCCCCCTCTAAGATAATAAATTTACTATAATTTCGTTTCCCTTGGTTTTATAATATCCAATAATAAATTCTTAATTCATATTAAATAATATAAAAATCAAAGGTTTAATTGAGTGATTTAATAAAAATTTGATTAATTTATTAATAAATTGTTTTTATTATATCAGAAAGATATTCATATTAAAAATATTTTATTTATATTAATCCATATGTAAAACATATGTAAATGTTATTATTGTAGCCTCTTCAATAAATTATCATACCTTTTATAATTAATTTGTAATTTAGCTGAAATTCTATACCAGTTCTTTTATATAATTCTATTTAATTTTTAATAAAATAAAAAGAGAGTCCCCCTGTTAAAAACTCTCTTTCATTGATAAATCTATATCATTTTAATACCGCAATATTATCAGGTACCATTACAATTTTATCCTTTACACACAATACTGCACCTTTAATTATATTTTTATTGTACAATTCTTCTGCTTTTTCAAGGCCATTTAACAAAGCCTTGTACACATTTTTTTCACCAATATCTCCTACTTTTAAAGTTACTAAATGACCTGGGATATCCGTTTCAGAATCTATTTCTTCCGCATAACAACGTACTATATTCTCATTATCAACATTAGTTGCATTGCCCAAACAGCTAGCACAAGCATCTGCTATAGCCGCATTTTCTCCTAGAGAAACTGCAGCAGTAGCAATTCCCTTTGTAAAGCTTCTTCCTCCAAGACCACTAGTACAAATACCCTTAATATTGCTTTCAGAAGTAATATTAAGTACTAGTTCTGTATCATTTAGAGGTATTCCAACATTTAAAGGATGACCAGTTATATCCTTTAAAGCTATATCTCCGCCATTATTTACAATAACTCTAGTTGCTCCTAATTCCAATGCCTTTTCCAGTGCAAAATCTGAAAAGGAACCAGCTACAGCAGCGAGAGGTGTTAAACTTTTATCACCTGATCTTTCAACTGCATTTATCATTTTTTTAAGAACTGCAGAAGGTCTATTTTCTTTTATTTTCACAAAGCTATTGTTTTTTATATAAGGAATATATTCCGCCAATCTATTGAATTCATAAATTACATATTTTGATACTTGAAGACCTAATTCAGGAGTTTTTTTATCTCCTATAGATATATCAAGTACCATCTGAATAGGTCCATTGTCTATAAATACCTTTTCATTTTCCAGTATTTCTACCATAATTATTCCTCATTAAGTTCTTTCAGCAATTGTTCCTTTGTTATTATACTCTTTACATGTCCACCAATTTCTTCGTATTTTTCTCTAGTCATAGTATATTCTACAGGTGCCACAGTAGCAGGTGTTGGTACCCACGTTGTAGCCTCCGGTACCATTTTAGAAACATCTACCATAAAATTTATTCCTCCACCAGGAAGAACAAAAGTAGGTGCTCCTGCTATAGTCATTGTAACCTCATTGTTATGAATTGCATTGGTAAGTTTTTTTGGAAAAGTTGTAACTCCAGCTCTAGCACTTCCTCCTGTACCCCCTGTGTATATAATTGAAACATTTGATCTCTCGCAGTTATCAGAAATCAAATTAACACATTTTAGTACCTCCTCAGTCATTTCAATTTCATTTACAGATCCGTCTTCTTGTACTTCTAATAAGGCAGCCTTTTGTGCTGTAGTCTCCGTTACTAATATTTTATAACCCGCCTTTGCTATAGTCATATCCACAGATTTTACAGCATCCAATGGAGTCATAATTTCTGTACCACCCCAACCATGTCCATGACCTCCAAAATATCTTCCCATAGTACTTTTTCTTCCATAAGGTATTACTCCACTGTATTTCATACCAACTTCTTTTCCTGCTGCATGTTCAGAAAGCAAGCCTACTACATGAAAGTCCAATATAATTGCCTCATCCACCACCTTGCATAAACTTCTTGCAAACATACCTATGGTTGCACTACCACAGCCAACTCTCATATAGGTTTCTTCAATACCATCTATAATAGGTGGCTGATTCTGCTGAACTTCTATTGTACTTCCATTATCTATTTTCAATGTAACTCTTCTTCCGTTAGCTAAATCCACAATTGTCTTTGCTACTATAAAACCATCATTACTTCCACTTAGAAGATTAGCTCCTCCTATAGTAAGCATTTTGGAGCCATATTCTTCAGTAGTTACTCTTCCAACACATTTACCATTTCTTTTTACCTTTGCACCTTCTTCGCCTATGTCCATATTTGTGTCAATTTTAACCTTTACTCCGCTATAGCTAAGGGGTGCTTCTGTAACTACAGTTACCACGTCTACTCCATCTATTGTATCCTGAACTATTTTAGGTGCTGGTCGTAAACAGGGATAATTTGTACCACTTCCTACTGCCGTAATAAGTGGTTTATAAGTTCCTTTACATTCAGAATCCTTTGCTACCGACTCTACCACAAGTTTTCTATTTCTAATAAGTTCCCCATTTACATTAGTATACCTCTTACAAGCTCCAGTTTTATCTTGTGGCACAGAGCAATTAACAGGACAATGAGTACATGTAGAATTTTCAGCCTTTTTTTCTTCTGTCTTTTCAATGACACCAAAAGGACACACCTTAAAACATATACCGCATGATACGCAATTATCATTTAATCTTGCTTTTTTATCTATAACCTCTATTGCCCCAAGAGGACAATTATTCTCACAAATTTTACAAGCTTTACATTTATCAATATCAACTGAAATCAATTAAAATACCTCCTCAATAATTATCAATGAACCTTACTTAGTACTAGTGAAAATTTGTACTTCTACCAAATTTACATAAATTATTCACAGAAGTACCCCTATAATATAAAGTATTAGCTTCTCAAAATAGTTTATTTTTAATTAAACTTATTATTTAATCCCTCCACTACCTTTTCAAGAGTTAATGGTATTTCTGTAAATCTAACTCCAATAGCATTATGTACAGCATTAAGAATAGCTGGTGCTACAGGAATTAATGCGGGCTCACCTACACCTTTTGCCCCAAAAGGGCCAGTTGATTCTTCACTTTCTACAATTATAGGATATATTTCTGGTATATCCTTTGCAGTGTAAATTAAATAATTTGAAAAATTCAATGTTTTCATCTTTGCATTTTCTACCTGCAGATTTTCAAGAATTCCAAGCCCCATTCCCATTAAACAGCCACCTTCTATTTGACCTTCTACCATTTTCCTATTGATTGCCTTACCTACATCATGAGCTGCAATAACCTTTAATACTTTAACTTCTCCAGTATAGATATCAACTTCAACTTCTATAAAATGTGTAGCAAAAGCATAAGTAGCAAATGGAACACCCTGCATAGTATGTGGATCAAGGCCTGTTGTATTAGGATTAAAATAGCCTGAACCAACTATCATAATACCCTTAGCTGCACATCTACTTAAAATTTCCTGAAGACTTACGTTGTTATCTTCATGACCTTTTACATAGGCTCTCTTATTTTTTAATATAATATCTTCTTTCGGAGAATTTAATAATTCCTCAGCCACCTGCATCAAGCTTTCCTTAGCCATTTCAGCTGCCTTTTTACAAGCATTTCCCGATATGTAAGTCTGCCTGCTGGCTGAAGTTGCCCCTCCATCAGGAGTAGAACCTGTGTCCGCTGATATAATATTTACTTCTTCATAATTGACCCCCAAAGTTTCCGCTACTATTTGGCACATTACTGTGTTTGATCCCTGACCTATATCTGCACATCCTGCCATAACTGTTACTGATCCATCTTTATGCATTTCTAAAAATGCTGATGCAGGGTTTGGAAGGCCTGTATTTCCTATGCCATACCACATACAACCTATTCCCACACCTCTTCTCTTCCTGCTGCTTAACTCACAGGTACTATTTAATATGACCTCTTCTGCTTTTTCTCTTGCCTTTTCCAAAGTCTCAACAACACCAATACTATCCTCCAATTTTTGCATAGTACAGGTATAAGATCCTACTCTAAGTGCATTTATAATTCTTATATCATAGGGGATCATATTTAATTTTTCTGCCAACATATCCATCTGCTGTTCATGGGCAATTGACACCTGTGGTACTCCAAAGCCTCTGAAAGCCCCTGCCATTGGATTATTTGTATAAACCATGCTGGCCCTCACTCTTACATTAGGTATTTCATAGGGACCTGTGGAATGAACAACTGCCCTTGTAATTACTGCTGGTGCATAAGATGCATATGCCCCAGAGTCCTCAATGAATTCTGCCTCCATGGCAATCAATTTTCCATTTTTATCTGCTCCAGTTTTGTATTTCATAATATGAGGATGTCTTTTTGAAGAAACTTCCATGGATTCCTCTCTGGTATAAGCTAGTTTTACAGGTTTCTTTGTATGATAGGTAAGAAGGCCAAGAAAACATTGAGTAGAAATATCAAGCTTACCTCCAAATCCCCCGCCAGTTTCAGCCTGTACAACTCTTACTTTACTTTGAGGAAGTCCTAATACTCTTGCAACCTCTCCCCTATCAAAATGAGGATTCTGCGTAGATGCCCAAATAGTAAGTAATCCATTTTCATATTTTGATACTCCAGCTTCTGGCTCTATGAACATATGAGCATAATAATTTGTTTTATAGATTTTTTCTACTATTACATCACATTTTTTAAAAGCCTCATCTACATCTCCCTTTATGAGAGTCCTAGTTGTAAGTAGATTTGTATCACCATGTACTTTAGGAGAATCTTCCTTTAAAGCTTCATATACATTGGTAACTAAAGGCAACTCATCATACTCAACTTCAATTAAATTCAGTGCCTCTTCTGCAATTTCTTCTGTTTCTGCCGCAACTACGGCTAGAGCATCTCCGTATCTTCTGATTTTATCATCTACTAATACCGGTTCATCCTTCATAATTATTCCAATCCTATTACTGCCTGGTATATCCTTGCTTGTGAGTACTGCAGCTACACCTGGTAATTTTTCTGCTTTGCTGGTATCAACTCTCTTCAATAGGGCATGAGCAACTTTACTTCTCAAAACTTTAGCATAAAGCATACTCTCAAACTTTATATCTCTTGCAAAAAGGGCTTTTCCAGTAACTTTAGGAATTCCATCCTTTTTTTGAACACTTTTACCAATAACATTGAAATCATTCATTTATATCACCATTACTTCTCTCTACCGCCAACTGTACTCCATCTATAATCTTCTTATATCCTGTACATCTGCATAAATTACCTGATATAGCTGTTTTTATTTCTTCTAAAGTAGGATTTGGATTTTTCATTAACAAAGCCTTGGCAGAAAGTATCATTCCCGGAGTGCAAAAGCCACATTGAACAGCACCTGCATCTAAAAATGCTTGCTGAAGTATATCTAGTTCTCCATTTTTTTCAAGCCCCTCTACAGTAGTTACTGAACATCCATCAACCTGAGCCCCTAATATACAGCAAGATGTAACTGCTTCTCCATTTAGTATGACAGTACATGCTCCACACTCACCTTCAGAACATCCTTCCTTCACACTGGTAAGCCCAAAGTCTTCTCTTATAACATCTAGCAATCTCTTACTAGGATCAATTTCTGATGAAACATCTTCCCCATTCAGCTTAAAGAACACTTTCACTTTTCCCATAATTATGCCTCCTTACTGACTTTATCTCTGAACAAATTCTTTCAAATACTTCTAATCCAATTCCCTTTACTGCATATCTTTTATGTGAAATTAAATTTCTAAAAGGTGATTTTTCAAGATTACTAACTGTAAATTCTGAAATTTTGTCCAAACATTTTTCAATATTATCTACATTTATTTCTTTACCTATTAAAATATCCTCAGCCGCTTTGGCTCTACATGGATTTCTTGAAATTGCCCCAAGAGAAATTCTAATATTTTTACATATATTTTCTTCTGGCATTTTTTCAATAATTATACCGATGCTTACTACAACTATAGCTAAAGCACTTCTTCTTCCTAATTTTTTAAATCCAGATACAATATTACTATTTGGTGTTTTAAAGAATATTTCTTTTAAAATTTCGCCTTTATTTATAACTGCATTACCATTCTTTCCATAAAGATCATTTATATTTACTAGTCTTTCTCCTTCAGATCCAACAATAACACAGCTAGAATCTAATGCAACTAGTGCAGCCACAGAATCTGCAGCTGCGGATGAATTCATAATATTTCCACCTATAGTCCCTAAATTTCTTATTTGAGTAGAACCAACATCTCTGCACGCTTCAGCCAAAATTGTAGCTTTTTTATTAATTATTTTATTTTGTTCTATCTGGGAATGAGTTGTCATAGAACCTATTTTAATAATATTATCTTTTTCTTCTATATAACTAAGTTCTTCAACTTTTTTTAAATTCACTACATTTTTAGGTTCTACTATTTTTTTTCTCATTTTAACAATGAAGTCAGTACCACCTGCCAAAATATATGTATTCTCACCGCATCTGTCTAATATATTAAGAGTTTCTCTGACACTCTTTGGACTATAATATTGAAATGAATTCATTTTGCTCATCCCCCCTTGCTTTACTAATGCTAATCATTTTAATCTTTAAAATAAAGCTAGTTATACGAAATTAATTACTATATTATATATCATTTGTCAAATTGTAAATATTTTTGTCGATTTATTGTAATATCGATTTTTAAATCTACAACCACTTCTCATAAAGCTTCATCATTGCTGAAATATCTTCTTTACCCATTCCTTCACTTCTAGCCATTTGATACATCTGCTGAGTTAAATTTCCTATAATCAGTGGCATTTTTAAATCCTTTGCTGTATCTACTGCAAGTTGTAAATCTTTATATTGGAGATCTATCATAAATCCAGGTTTAAAATTTTTTTCTTTTATAAACCTTTCATATTTAGAGGTTAAAGCATAGGAATTACCTGAGCTTTTACTGATGATTTCAAATAAAATATCTGTATCCAAACCAGCTTTCATTCCCAAAGTAAGTGCTTCTGATACTGCTGCCATATTTGCACCAAGTAAAAGATTATTTACAAGCTTTACTGTATCACCTGCCCCTACACTGCCTACATAATAAATTTTTTCCCCTATACTTTTCAAAACTTTTTTTACGTCATTAAATACTTCTTCCTTACCTCCAGCCATAATAGTCAGTGTACCTTTTTCAGCACCAGTGGAACCACCACTAACGGGAGCATCTATTACTTCTACGCCTTTCTTCTCAGCTTCCTTAGCTATATGTTGAATAGTTTTAGGCGTAATACTGCTTAAATCTATTATTACAGTTCCAGCTGAAGCACTCTCCAAAATACCCTTTTCACCTAAAATAACACTTTTAACTATTTCAGAGTTTGGAAGAGAAGTCATTACTATATCTGCTCCCTTGGCCACTTCAGCAGGACTCTCTCCAACTAGAGCTCCTTTTTCCTTAAATTCCTTAACAACATTTTCTGACAAATCATAAACCTTAAGTTCATAGCCTTTTTTTAATATATTATTAGCCATATTTTTTCCCATAACACCTAATCCGATAAAACCTATTCTCATTTGTATACCTCCAAATATCTTCTATATAAATAACTCATTAATTTCTAATCTTTATTTTCCTATATAAAAATTCATATTTTTACTCTAAATATATTAATCCACTAAAAATTCTTCACACTATATTAATATAGAATAATTATGATTTAAATTTGTATAATATCAACTCTTTAAATATTAAACATCACTATCTATAGATACAACATCTTTTATGTTTCTCGTTTTTTCTTTAACTAAATCTACCTTTGGTTTAGTCAGCATAGATGCTAAAAGCACCGCAACAATAGGTATAATAGTTAAACTGGATACCGCTGCATGTATTCCATGATTATCTGATATCCATCCAAGCAGTGGTGAAACTATTCCTCCCATAGTAACTGCCAGACCTAAAGTAACTCCAGAGGCCAATCCCATATGATTTGGCAAGTATTTTTGTCCAAGTACTACCATTGGACTAAAAGGAGTATAAAGTGCAAAACCTATAGGTATTAATAACCCTGTAGCAATAGTAATATTATGAACATTTATAAATATAAATAAAAGTGGTATAAGAGCAGAATATCCACCTATTATTACTTTTTTATTTCCTATTTTATCCGATAGACGTCCTGCAATAAGATTTCCAACAACTCCTGAAATAATCAATATTGATAATGCTATACTTCCAGACCTCTCTGATTGATTAAATACATGTATCCAATATAGAGGCAGGAATGTATTAAGTCCAAAGAATACTATAGCACGACAAAGAAGTGTTGCAGTTAAATTTACAAAAGGCTTCCATTCATCAGCAGTATTACTAATTCCATTTAATGCCTTTTCCTCATTAATACTTTGTAATTTGGCATAAAAAGTATTTAATTGTAACAATAAGATTAAACTCATTATCATTGCTGGCAAACAAAGAATGATTGTTCCTTTTAGTCCAAATAATAGCAATACTTCTGTTGTTATTATTGGCCCTACGGCAAAGCCTACATTTCCACCTGCTGAAAATGTGCTCACACTAGTGGCTTTATTTTTATCGGCAAATTTATTTGCCAAACGTGCTCCTTCTGGATGAAAGGCGGCTATTCCAATACCACTCACAGCCACTGCAGCAGCCATAACCCAATAGTTAGAACTAATTCCTGCTACACCTATTCCAAGTCCTCCAAGAAAAACTCCTAACGGCAATGTCCAAGGTGCTGAAATCTTATCCGAATAAAGTCCAAATATAGGCTGAACTATAGAAGAACTGAGATTAGCTGCAAAAATTAAAAATGCAGCCGCTGCATAGCTGAGATGTTTTTCTGTAATAAGAAATGGCAGCATAGCAGGTAATGCCCCTTGATAGATATCTGTAATTAAATGTCCTGATGTCAATAATTTAATATATCGATTCATTTTTCTCTCCTTTTATTATATTTATTATGTCTTCATTGATAAATTATTATAAAATAAATATAAAAATCTACATTTTAATAATTTTCAATAATTTTTATTGCCAAAAATCTATTTTTTTCTTATTATTATAACAAAAACATATTCATATGAAAAATATTTAATATATATCAATTCATATGCAAAACATATGGATATAAAGGAGATTGTAAAATGGATATTAGACAAATTAGATATTTTCTTGCCGTTGCAGAGGAAGGGCAAATAACTGCTGCAGCTAAAAAGTTAAATATTTCCCAGCCCCCTCTTAGTCAGCAACTAAAAGCTTTGGAAACTGAACTTGGAGTTAAATTATTTATACGAAATAGTAGAAATATAGAATTAACAGAAGCTGGAATCATACTTAGAAATAAATCCGAACAAATAATTGAATTAGTTAATGCTACTGAAAAGGAATTAAAAGATTTAAATAAAGGATTAGAAGGCACCCTTAATATTGGTACTGTAGGCTCTTCTGCCATTACTGTGTTACCCAAAAAAATATATGAATTTCATCAAAAATATCCTAATATAAACTTTCAGATGTGGGATGGAAGCAGTACTAGAATAATGGAGCTTTTAAATAATGGAATTATAGAGCTAGGCTTTGTACGTACTCCCTTCAATACTAAAGTCTATAATTCATTATATATAAAAAACAGTGAATTAAAAAATCATACTCATGATATTATGGTAACTGTAGCAAAATCAGAATTATATGGAAATATAGACAAAGATAAAATATCAATAAAAGAACTGGAAAATAAACCCCTTATAATTCATAGAAGATTTGAAAATGTAATAACAGAAGCTTTCAATAAATTAGGTTTATCTCCCAATATAATATGTAAAAATGATGATATTATATCATCATTAACTTGGGCAAATGCTGGTATTGGCATAGCATTAGTACCAAGAACTTCTTCTACACTTATGTACAATACAAATCTTGAAATTAAAGAGATTACAAATCCATCTATGGAAGCTAAATCAGCTTTAATCTGGATGAAAAATCGATATTTATCTACAGCTGCATCTCATTTTATAGAGTACTTTTATTGATTAATCTTTTCATCAGCAGGGATTTATAAACTAATTGTCCCTGCTCTAATACCTTCATAAACTAAAACAAAGCTGCCTAAGAAAGTTTTTCATTTCCAAACAGCTTATAAATTACAACAATCCACCTACAGCTAACTTTAAGAAAAAATCCCTATTTAATTTCTCTTTACATACTATAAGTGGTAAAACCATATCAAATACAGTTTTATCATTAAAAATTGCCGCTGTAGGAATTCCCATAACTGGTATATGATTTTCATATCCAAGCAAAAACATATTCCCAGGCTGTACTGGCACCCCATGAACAATTAGTTCCTCTATCTCTTCCTTTATAGCTATTGGAGTTAAATCATCCTCATCTACGGACATCCCTCCAGTACAGACCACCATATCGACTCCCATGTTGATAGCTTTTCTTATTTCCTCTTTTATTCTCTGCTTATCATCTGGAAGTTTTACTGTTTTTATAATATTACAGCCATAATATTCAAACTTAGGTCTTAGTGTATCATAAAATTTATCTTTAATAGTACCATTAAATATTTCAGTACCTGTAATTATTAAATATATATTTTGTTTCACAAAAGGAATAACTTTAAATATTTCTTCATAACTACATAGTCTTTCAAGCTTTTCAATATTTTCTCTCTTAGTATATAAAGGTACTATTCTCTCCGATATAATTTTCTGCCCTTCTGATACCACTGCATTATTGACAATAGTTGCTATAGTAATGTGCTCTATTTCGTTAAGCTCATAAAGTCTTTTTTCATTTACTCTAAAAACTCCATCAATTTTTGAGTATATATTTATTTTTCCTTCTGATACGCCACTTATATCATAATCACTATTATTGCAAATAGCCTTGGCAATTCTTACAGCACAGTCATCTTCATGGATGAATTCATCAGGTATATCTTCTATATAAATATGTTCTTTACCTAAGGATTTTAACTTATCTATATCCTTTTCTTCTATTATATGCCCTCTTTTAAAAGCTACTCCCTTAAACTCTCCTGGAATAATCTGAGTAATATCATGTCCTATAGGAAGACCTATAGCTTCTTTTATATTTATAGTTTTCATTTATTTTCTCCTCTCACCTTAATGAGCTCTGCCGCTATACTGACAGCTATTTCTGCAGGAGTATCTGCATTAATTTCCAATCCTACAGGAGAATGAATCCTTAAAAAATCCTCTTCTACATATCCTTCAGCTTTAAGTTTTGAACATATTTCTGTTCTTTTTCTCTTACTTCCTATCATTCCTATATATTTAGCTTTTGAATTTAATACCTGTTTCATAACTTTAAAATCCGATGCATGGCCTCTAGTTATCAAAACCATATAAGTATCTTCATCAATTTCAATGTTTATATCTTCATCAAAAGAATTTATCACCATAATTTCATCTACTGATGGAAATCTCTCTCTACTGGCAAAGGTATTTCTATCATCTATTACTACAGTTTTAAAATCCACCATTTTTGTGAGCATTGCCAATTTTTCAGATATATGTCCAGCTCCAAAAATATATAACACTTCATTATTAGATATGGATTCAATAATATAAGTATAACTATCTATATCTACAGTTTTTAACTGTTTTTTACCTAAGCTATCTTTAAGTTTATCATAAAGTTCTCTGTCTAATCCCCTGGAGCCTTTAATATTTTCATTGTTATAAGTATAAAGATACCTATTTACAGTTAGGTTTTCTTTATTCAAAGAAGTTATAAAATAAGCTCTTTCATTTTTTTCTATAGAATTAAGAGAAGTTTTATAGATATCTACATCCCTTGGATTTAAATATTCTAATAAAACTTCTACTTCTCCACCACATATCATATCCGTTTCTTTTAATCCATTCAAATCAAAATGCATGGTAATATTTTTTTTACTGCTAAATATTTCAGTGGATTTGGTTAAAACCTGTGATTCAAGTCTTCCTCCTCCAACGGTACCAAAAATATTTTTATCTTTAAATATTATCATTTTAGCACCTGAAGTACGAGGAGAGGAACCTCGACTTCCAAATATAGTTGCACATACTACAGGTTCTCCCTGTTCTAATGAATCACATATTCTGTTAAATAATTCTTTCATTAAATCCCTCCTCTAATTTAATTTTTATCTTTCTTCTCTAAAATAAGAATTTCCAAGTGCATTTGGTGGAGCATTCTTCTTTGATTTTCGCATAGAAACCACTATAAGTATTATAAAAGTTACTATATAAGGAACTGCGGCAATCAAATACTGAGACACTATAGGTTTTGCAAGTCTAAATCCTATTATATCTAATCCACCGAAGAAAAACGCACCTATTATAGCCTTGAAAGGATTCCATCCTGCAAAGATTACGAGAGCTACTGCAATCCATCCTCTTCCTGCTGTAACATTATCCTGCCAGGTTGGTACATAAACCAGAGATAAATATGCTCCTCCAAGGCCCGAAAGAGCTCCTCCTAATAATATATGCACATATTTATACAAATTAACATTTATACTTGCCGCATCTGCCGCTGCAGGATTTTCACCTATAGCAGTTAAATTTAAACCCTTTGAAGTCTTATACAGATATATTCCAAGTAAAACAGCACATACATATCCCAAATACACAAATACATCATGAGTAAAAAATATAGGACCTACAAATGGTATTTTAGATAATATAGGCAGATCAATAGGCTGAAAGAAATTTTTTATAGAATTTGGAGCAATCTGTCCAACCATTTTTGAACCCACCATACTGGAAAATCCGCTTCCAAAAATAGTTAGTGTAAGTCCTGAAACTACCTGATTTGCTCTAAGTCCAACAGTTAAAAAAGCATATATAAGTGCACCGCCTGCACCGGCTGCCATAGCCGCAATCAATGCAAGAATAGGATTACCTGTCTTAAATCCTACAATAAATCCAATTACAGCTCCCATAAGCATTATACCTTCAACACCAAGATTTAAATGACCTGCTTTTTCTGTAATTATTTCTCCAAGTGTTCCAAAAAGTAGTGGCGTTCCTGCAACTACCGCTGCTGTTAAAAAACTAATTAACCAACTCATTATGCTACCTCCTCAGCCTTTTTTTCTTTTGATGCAAATTTAACTTTAAATCTTATAAAGAATTCACTTCCCAGTACAAAGAAAAGAATAGTTGACTGCAGTATAAGAGCAGCAGACTGAGGTATTCCAAAGGCTGTCTGTATATAATTCGCTCCCGTTATAAGTGCTGCAAATAATATGGAAACTAAGGCCATTGCTATAGCGTTAAGATTAGCAAGCCATGCTACTATTATAGCTGTATTACCAGCACCACCTGTTATTTCTACAGATAAAGTATGACTTACTCCAGAAGTCTGCAAAAAACCCACTATACCACAAATAGCACCACTTAAAAATAAAGCTCCAAGAGCTGCTCTTTTTATATCTATTCCTGAATACAAAGCTGTATTCTCACTTTCACCTATTACTGAAATTTCATATCCTTTTTTTGTATAGTTCAAGTAAATGAAAACTAATATGGTTACAATAATGGCTATAATCCATCCTATATGTACCCCAAATATTTCTGGAAGAGTAGCATTATCTGAAAAATTTGGTATTTTAGGGAATCCGAGAGCTGCTTTATCTTTCCAAGGCCCATACTGAAGATAAGTTACAAACTTCAGAGCAATATAATTCATCATAAGAGTAGTAATAGTCTCATTAGTCTTCCAGTTTACTCTAAAGAAGGAGGGTATAAACGCCCATATACCACCAAATATAAATGCTGATATAAACATTAATATAAGTAATATTGGCTTTGACATATCTGGAAAGTTTAATGCTATTAGAGAAGCTCCAAAAGCCCCCATCATTATCTGACCTTCTCCTCCAATATTCCAGAATTTCATTTTAAAAGCTATACATACTCCAAGAGCTGATATAAGTAGTGGAATAGCTTTTATTATAGTTTGTCTTATATTATAAGGTGAACCAAAAGCTCCTTTTATCATAGTTCCATAAACCATAATCGGATTTAATCTAAGTATTGCTAAAAATATACTTACTACTAATAGAGCAAGAATTATAGCTGCTATTCTTATCTGCATACTTTTTTTATTGCTTATATCTGATCTTTTAGCAAGCCGTATCATCATAATTATCACCGCCCTTATCTGCATTTGATACCATCAGCATTCCAAGCTTTTCTTTTGTAGCATCTTTTGCCTCTAGAATACCTGTAACATTACCACTGTTTAAAACCATTATTCTATCACAGAGTTTCATCAATACATCTAAATCCTCTCCTACAAATAAAACAGAGTTTCCCTTTTGTTTTTCTTCATTTATAAGATTATAAATTGTATAACAGGTATTTATATCTAATCCCCTTACAGGATAAGCCATTACAATTAGTTTTGGATTCAAACTAAGCTCCCTTCCCAGTAATATTTTTTGTATATTACCACCAGATAGATACCTTATAGGATAGAATATTCCCGGTGTCTTTACCTCTAATTTTTCTACTAACTTCTTTGCTTTTTCTATTAAAGGCCTTCTGTTTAATAATAGTCCCTTTTGATTCTTATAATCTTTAAGCATAAGATTATCAACTATATTCATAGAACCAACCAGTCCCATTCCAAGTCTATCCTCTGGTATGAATCCAATAGCTATATTATTTTTCATCATTTCCTTTGAAGATTTTCCTGATATATCTTGTCCCTTAAATATAATTTTTCCACTTTCTATATTACATATGCCGGTTATAGCCTCACAGAGTTCTTTTTGTCCGCAGCCTGCAATACCAGCCACCCCAAATATTTCTCCCTCTTTTATTTCAAAGTTTACATCTTTTAAAAGTTTTACATTATCACTACCTAAAACATTTAAATTTGAAACCTTAAGAACTGTATCTCCCGGCTTATATTCAACTCTATCTATGAACAAATCCATTTCTTTTCCTACCATAAGCTCAGTAAGATTTTTAGGATTGGTAGTTTTCTTATCCACTGTACAAATTGCTTCACCTTTTCTAAGAATAGTTATCCTGTCTGCTACTTCCATAACCTCATCCAATTTATGAGTTATAAATATGACAGCACAACCTTGTTCTTTAATCCTATTCATTATATTAAACAACTTTTTTGTTTCCTGTGGTGTAAACACAGAAGTAGGCTCATCTAAAATAAGAATATCCGCACCTCTATATAGTATTTTTAAAATTTCAAGATTTTGTCTTTCTCCTACAGACATATCATATACATACTTATCTAAGTCTATATTGAACCCAAATTTTTCACAAATTTCATTTATACTATTAGAAGTATTTTTTTCATCAATAAATAATTTGTTATTCTGACCAAGTAAAATATTTTGCCTGGCAGTCATTGATTCCACCAGTTTAAAATGCTGAAATACCATTCCTACACCTGCTTTAATTGAATCCTTAGGAGACGAAAAATGCACTTTTTCCCCATGAATAAATATAGAACCGCTATCAGGAGTATAAACTCCTGACAGCATGTTCATAAGAGTACTTTTACCAGCGCCATTTTCACCTAAGAGTGCATGTATTTCTCCCGCATTAACACTAAAGTCTATATTGCTATTAGCTATAACTTTTCCAAATACTTTTGTTATGTTTTTTACAGAAATCAACTCTGAACTCATAAGTATCACTCCACACTAGTTATTTTTGTATAGTTCCATCTACTCCTTCAACAAACCAATCCATAGATTTTATTTGTTCATCTGTTAAAGAACTGCCTTCTTTAATTTTTACAGTACCTTTTTGATCTTTGATTGGTCCCTGAAATATTTTATTTTTACCTGAAATTATATCTGCCTTTGCTGCTTCTACTTTTTCTTTTGCTCCTTGTGGTGCATTAGCTGTAAGTGGTGCTATATCTACAATACCATCTTTTATTCCGCCCCAATAGCTGCTTGATTTCCATGTACCTGCCTGTATTTCTTTTATCTGAGCTGTATAGTAAACTCCCCAGTTAAATACATCTGATGTTAAATTAGCTTTAGGAGCATATTTGCTCATATCTGTGTTATAACCTATAGAAAATACTCCAGCTGCTTCTGCTGCTTCCTGTACACCAGGAGTGTTTTGATGTTGTCCTACTACATCTATACCCTGTGCTATTAAAGCCTTAGCTGCTTCTTTTTCCTTTGCAGGATCATACCAAGTATTTGTCCATACTACTTTTACTGTAGCATTAGGATTTACAGATCTAACACCTAAAGTAAATGCATTTATTCCTCTTATAACTTCTGGTATTGGGAAAGCTCCAACAAATCCAACTTTATTGCTCTTAGTTTTCATACCAGCAACAATTCCTGATAAATATCTTGCTTCATATTCTCTTCCAAAATAGTTAGACATATTTGTTTCCTGTTTATATCCACCAGCATGAAGGAATTTTATATCTGGATGTTTTTTAGCCTCTGCCTGTATTCCATCCATAAATCCAAAACTTGCACCTACTATTACATTAGCTCCTTGATTTATCATATCTTCACATACTCTTTGAACTTCCGCTGTATCTTCTGGTACTGATTCTTTGTATATAGTCTCTACTCCAGTTTCTTTTTCTAAGTATTTTCTTCCCAAATCCTGAGCATAGTTATAACCACCATCTGTTACAGGACCACTAAGTAAAAATCCTACTTTTATTTTTTTGTCTTTGTTTGATGAATCTGATGAAGTGCTGCTTTGACCTGATGAACATCCTGTCAGAAGCATAACTAACAATAATGTTCCTATTGCCATCTTAGTAAATATTTTTTTCATGTTTGTTACCCCCTTAAATTTATCACTCAATATTATATCAGCAATATTCATGCCAACATCAATATTGCAATTTTGTTAATACTTTTTTATTATTATATTGCATTTATTGATAATTTATTAAATATTACCAATTAAATTATCATTATCATTGTGATAAAAATTATTATAACGATAATCATTAAGTGTTTAATTGATATTCTTCAATCTTTCTATAAAGAGTTGCAATTCCTATACCCAGCTTTATAGCTGCCAATTTTTTACCTTCTGTAGTAACTCCATAGATATTAAGTGCATTTTTTATAGCCTGTTTTTCTAATTCCTTTAAATTTAGTATTTCTGTATACTGAGTATTTAATAAATTGTTCTCAGTTTTTTCAACTATTCTCTTAGGCAGTGTTTCTTTTGTCATAATTCCACTTGAATCCATCATATTTATCATAAATTCCACTGTATTTTGAAGTTCTCTTATATTTCCCGGCCAGTTATAGGTAAGCATATGGTTCCATATGTCTCCATCTATACCTATAAACTTTTTATTAAATAACTTACAGTATTTATTTGCAAAATTATAAGTTAATATTTTTATATCCTCTATTCTTTCACGAAGAGGCGGCAGGTCTATAGGTATTACACTTAATCTATAATATAAATCTTCCCTAAATTTATCTTCTGTTATAAGTTCTTCTAAATTCTTATTTGTAGCTGCTATTATTCTTATATCTATTTTTATAGGATCATTGGCTCCAAGTTTGGTTATTTCCTTCTCCTGGATTACTCTCAAAAGTTTCACCTGCATATGGAGAGGCATGTCTCCTATTTCATCTAAAAAAATAGTACCACCATTAGCTAATTGAAATTTACCTTCTCTTCCCTTTGGATCGGCTCCTGTAAAAGCTCCTTTAACATAGCCAAAGAGCTCACTCTCTAAAAGATTCTCTGGTATTGCACCGCAATTAACTGCTATAAAAGCTTTATCATTTCTATTACTAGCTTTATGAATTGCTCTTGCAAACATCTCTTTACCAGAGCCGCTTTCTCCTGTAATAAGTACTGTAGATATGGATTTTGCTATTTTTAATATTTTCTTTTTAATAGTCATTATTTTTGTAGAAGTTCCAAGTATATTGTCAAATACTATGTCATTTCCGTTATCCGTCAACCTATTTATTTTATTTTTTATAGTTTTACTTTCATTGAATATAAATATGTACTTATATCTTTCTCCTAGTTCTATATCACTCATATTTCCCACCAAGAAATATTCTTCACCCTTTAGTAAAACTCTAAATTCCTGATCTTCCCATAAATAATTCCCCGTAAATTCTACATTCATTTTTACACTGCTTCCATCATAGAGATCTAATATTTCATTGGCTTTTTTATTACAATGAGATATATAATAGTTTTTGTCCAATATTACTACTCCTTCAGCTATCTCATCTGTCATCACTTTTAATAAGTTAGCCATGTTAGTAGTATTTTCATTTTTTATAGTTTCAGAAGCTTTAGCACTTATAAGATCAGATATTTGTTCTAGAAAAACTGAATAGGTATCTATATTTGATAAAATTTTATCTTTTTGATAATCATCAAAACAAATGAGGCCTATTACTCCTATTACCTGATTATTTAAATTTATCGGTGTGCACATTTCAAATTTTTCTATACAATTATTGTGACTGGGACATTCTAAACAAATCTCATGTTTTCCCGGCTCAGTTATTATATAATTTTCTCCAGTTTTTAAAATGCTCTTATAGACATGACCTTCATTCTCAAGGCTAGAATTTATGGCATCTTTGTACTTACCCGTACCAGCAATTCTAACAAGCTTGCCATCTACAATCTCCACATCTACCCCTAAAACTTGGGACAAAATATCGGCACATTGAATTGCAGTATTTTGTATTTTTTTCAATATACTACTCATAAGTTTCACTCCAATGTAAGTTAGTTAATGTCTATGAGTATATTATTAATAAGTGTATATGTCAATAATCATTTTGATAATTTAATAAAATTATATTATAATTACTAGAATTTTATTATAAAATTGATAATTTTATATCCATATTATAAAATAGCATCCATATTTTATCCATAAAATAAAAAGTAAACTGATTCTAAAATATAGACACAGTTTACTTTGATTTTTTTAAATTATTACATATTAACGAACCTTATTTACTATTTTAAAATCAGTAACAAAAATATGTTCACTTATCCAATTCACTATAAATTCTAATAATTCCATAATATATTTATCTTGATTTTCATCTATAGCTTTTAGATCAACCTCATTTAATTTCTTGATAAAATTATCATGTTCCATTTTATGAGAAAAGAATTTTTTGTATTTTATACTCATCATGTATTTTTCTTCTTCCTGGAAGTGAAAAATAGTATAATCTCTAAGCTCCTCAACAATCTCTATTATTTTATTATATTTGTCCACAAAATACTCACTTTTAAGCAAATTATAAGCTGACTCTGCTATTCTAAAAAGCTCCTTATGCTGTTCATCAATTTTTTCAATCCCAAGCAAATAATCATCTTTCCATTTTAACATGCTTTATCCCCCTCATTTTTTTGTAAATAGACTTATTATTTTACAAAGTATATCTCTTAAATTTATATATAATAAAAACCATTCTTTACGCAAATTGTCTTTACAATAGAATTATTCTGTTAAAAATAGCTTATAAGTAATGCTATATTTAGTATTGTAACAATTATTCCTATTACCCAAAGAAGTATTTTATCTATAATAGAATTTACAAATTTACCCATAACTTTTTTTGATGAAGTGAGATAAATTTGAGTAAAAATAGTTATAGGCAATTGAACACTTAAGAACATTTGAGAATAAACTAATCCCCTAAAAGGATCTCTTATAAAAAATATCACAAGAGCTGCTAAAATCAATGTAATAAAGACCCCAACTTTTGTATGACTATCACTTATATCATAAGGTTCACCATATATACCGGCAAAAATACTCCCCCCCGCCATTCCTGCTGTAACTGTAGAAGATATTCCTGCAAATAAAAGTGCCAAAGCAAATATTATAGACGCTCCACTGCCTAAAAGAGGTTTAAGCATTTCTTGAGCTTGACTTAATTCAGTTACTTCAACATGATTTACAAAAAAAGTTGAAGCTGCCAAAAGAATCATGGCACTATTTATTGCCCATCCTATTATCATAGAAAATAAAGTATCTGCAAACTCATATTTAAGCTGTTTTTTTATAACACTCTCATCCTTTAAATTCCACTGTCTGCTCTGTATAATTTCTGAATGTAAAAATAAGTTATGAGGCATGACTACAGCCCCCAGCACACTCATTATAACAGGCATAGAATTTTCAGGGAAAGATGGGGTAACCCAGCCAGTAACTGCTGATTTCCAATCCACATGTACCAAAGTCAATTCGAATATAAAGGATATTCCTATAATTGAAACAAATCCAATAATCCATCTTTCAAGTTTTTTATAAGAATTTGTAAACAACATCCATACAATCAACAGAAGCATTATAATTGTACCCAGCTTAATCGGTATTTTAAACAGCATATTAAGAGCTATTGCACCTCCCAATAGCTCAGCTAAAGCTGTTGATATCGAGGCCGCTACAGCAGTTATAAGTATTATGTTTTTTATAACAGGATTAATATTTTTAGTGGCCGCTTCTGAAAGGCAATCTCCTGTAACTATACCAAGATGAGCTGCATTATGTTGTAATATTATGAGCATAATAGTTGACAGAGTTACCATCCATAAAAGAATATATCCAAAGTTTGCTCCCGCAGATACATTTGATGCCCAATTACCGGGATCAATAAATCCCACAGTTACCAGTAATCCCGGTCCTATATACTTAAAAAAATCCATAGCGGTAAGCCTGGGTTTATGTTCTCCTTTGAATATATTAAATTTAAGAAGACTTTTCATAACCGCACCTCCAAACAATAAAATTATTACTAACTGAACTTAGATACTATAAAAAAGGCGAAGCAACTTATATAATTATGAGTACACTTGCTTCGCCTTTTGTCCTATTTTATAACACTTTTTTATGTAAAAATCACTTAAACATCATAATCATAATAGAAATTGCAATGAATATAAGGAATGCAGAACTAGATATCAAAAATATTCCAAATCCTTTTCTATCTATACTCTTGCTAAAAAAATCTAATCCATTGAATAATTGAAGAATTCCTAATAACAAAAGTATGGTAGGCATCATTATCCTCTTATCGCCAATTTTTAAGAAAGTAAGTACAGATATTAAAACAATTAATACTCCAAGTATTACTCTTATAATTAAAAACTTATTTTTCAAGTATATATCCCCCTCGCTGAAAGATTAACGTGTTCCGAACAATCTGTCTCCTGCATCTCCAAGCCCTGGAACTATATACCCTTCTTCGTTCAATTTTTCATCGATTGATGCCAAATATATATTTACATCTGGATGCGCTTCTCTAACAGCATCTACCCCTTCTGGAGAACCTATAAGACACATGAGCTTTATACTTCTAGCTCCCTTTTTCTTAAGAATAGTTATTGCATCAATGGCAGATCCTCCCGTTGCAAGCATAGGATCTGTCAATATTATATCTCTTTCTTCAATGTCCTTAGGAAGTTTACAGAAATATTCTACTGGCTGAAGAGTCTTTTCATCTCTATATAGTCCTATATGGCCAACTTTAGCCGCTGGAATAAGTTTAAGCATACCCTCTACCATACCAAGACCTGCTCTTAAAATTGGAACTATAGCAACTTTCTTACCTGTAATTCTCTTAGATTCCATCTTACAGATAGGGGTTTCTATTTCTACAGTTTCCATCTTCATATCTCGTGTTACTTCATAAGCCATAAGCATAGCAACTTCTTCTACTAATTCTCTAAAATTCTTAGAAGGTGTATTTTTATCCCTTATAAAAGATAACTTATGTATTATTAAAGGATGTCTTATTTCTATTGCTTTTCCCATATTATATTCTCCTAACTAACGTTAAAATTACTATTTACTTTCAATTTCAGAAATTTTATTTATTCTTTTTTCATGCCTTCCGCCTTCAAATTTTGCCTGTAAAAAAGCATCCACTATATCTATAGCAAGTCCTGGCCCCACTACTCGTTCTCCAAGAGCAATTATATTGGCATTGTTATGTTCTCTGCAGGCATGAGCTGAAAAAGTATCAGAACAAGCTGCTGCTCTAATTCCCTTTACCTTGTTGGCCGCAATACTTATACCTATTCCAGTACCGCAAACTAATATACCCAAATGAAATTTATTATCAGCTACTTGAACCGCTACCTTATATGCATAATCTGGATAATCACAGGAATCTTCCGTATATGTACCAAAATCCTTTATTTCTACTCCCTTTTCTTCCAAATGTTTTATTATTACTTTTTTAAGGGATAGACCTGCATGATCACTGCCTAATGCTATTTTCATTATAATACCTCCACTCAATAAATTATATAATATATCTAGATAAATTAATTATTATATCTTCACAAAAAAAGATAAATGTATCTTAGTCAATACCTTTATCTTGTAATTTTTTAATTAAAAGTTCTATACTTTCCTTTAAATCATTAAAAGTATTAGTATATATATTGATATCCCCACCATAAGGATCGGTTATATCTTTACCTAAAGAAACATACTCATTTAAAGGATATACCTTAGACTTATGTTGTTTAAACTTATTTTTAATTATGTCAGCCATGTAAGAAGTCATAGTAAGAATAAGCTCCGCCTCTTCAATCATTTCTTCCGTAAGCTGAACTGCTTTTCTACTCGCTAAATCCATGTCTAGATTTTCTTTAACTAACAAAGCTGAATTTTTAGAAGTAATACTTTCAGGTACTACACTTAGTCCTGCCGAAAAAGCTAAAACTCCTTCTATATTACAAAACTTATTGAATATAGCTTCTGCCATACAACTTCTACAGGTATTTCCTGTACAAACAAAAAGTATCCTCAATATTACTCTTCCCCTTTGCATATTAAAATTATAGAATAATTATTATAGATATCAAAACCATAATTAACCGCTGTTCATTATAAATATATTTCAAAAACTAGATTTTACTCAACAATTTATATTGCAGCTATCTGAATACATACATTGATATTATTATACCACAAAGCTGCAATTATCCTAAAAGTATTTAATTATAAATAAGTATTTCTTCTAGACATCTATTACATTAAATCCTGCAGACTTTTTTAATCTATTCATTATGGCTATGCCAAATCCTTTTTCCTCAAAGGCCTCAGATAGTATAACATCCACTTCGTTGTCATCAAAAGTTCTAAGAGTTTCAAAAAGATTTCTTCCTATACTATCCATATTTTTTCTAGTTCCAACAGATATAATCAAAGCATTTTCATATTGATCCTTTGTCTCTTCAGTAGCCATAATTCCAACCTTTTTGCCGTCATTTCTATAAGCTTCCACCATTTCATTAATTCTTACAATGGTTTTCCTCAATTCTCCATTAACAATTTTTACAGGTGCTTTAGGAGCATAATGTCTGTATTTCATGCCTGGAGCTTTGGGCTTAAAATCTTTTTCTGGCTTTTTCATTATTGATTGATCTATGTAAATATCTTTATCTACTTCTTTAAGCATATCAAGAGTTATACCACCGGGTCTTAATATACAAGGAGGAGTGACAGTACAATCTATAATAGTAGATTCTAGTCCCACTTCTGAGATTTCGCCGCCTACTATATAGTCAACTTTTCCCTTTAAGTCTTCCACACATCTCTCCATATCTGTAGGACTAGGCCTCCCGGATATATTGGCTGAAGGTGCTGCAATAGGCACTCCTGATTCTTTTATTATTGCTCTTGCAATAATACTTTTTGGCATTCTTATACCAATAGTACTTAGTCCCGCAGAAGTAACTTCCGGTACTAGATCTGTCTTTTCCAGTATAATTGTCATGGGACCAGGCCAAAATTTATCCATAAACTTTCTGGAAATTTCAGGTATATTCCTAGCTAAAGAACTTATTTGATCCAAATCATAGATATGAATTATCAAAGGATTATCCTGTGGTCTTCCTTTAGCTAAAAAAATCTTTTTTACAGCTTCTGGCTCCAACGCATTTGCACCTAATCCATAGACTGTCTCTGTTGGAAAAGCTACCAATCCCTTATTTCTTATGACATTTGCAACTTCTTTCAGTATATTCTCATCTAAATTATTAGAATCTAATACATTAACTTTAGTCTCCACTAAAATACACCTTCCAAACAAAATAAAATCGTACTACAAACAAATTGACTTCATTGTACTATTAAATATTTTAACTGTCAAATTCTCATAATGTAAGGCTATAAGATTAAAGCAGCATTTTATTATAATAACTAATAATATAACAGGTACTTATATCATCTATAAAACTGTGCACATAGTAAGTCCAAGCAAAAAACCCCCTAAAGTTCCCAAAGTAGTTGTAATTCCAGAATAAATAGCATTAGATTCTGGTATCATTTTGCCACATACTACATATAACATAATTCCAGAAGCAAGTCCAAGACTTGTACCTAATACACCTTGGGATATACCTCCTATAAATATTCCCATAGCTGCGCCAAAAGCTGTAGGCAATGCTGTTAATGCCGTATACATAAAAATCTTAAGAGAATCCACTTTAGATGCTACCATAGGAGCTGCCACCGCAATTCCCTCAGGTATGTCATGAATTGCAATAAGTATACACATTTTAATTCCTAAACTTCCCCCTGCAATAAATCCACATCCCATAATTATTCCCTCTGGGAAATTGTGCAGCATAAGCCCTAAAGCTGTCAAAAATGCAATTTGTAAGTGTTTATTTGAATTAAACTTTTTACCTGCAGTAAGCTTGTCTGTAAAAGCTATAATTGCTATTCCCACAAAAGCAGTACTAATAGTACTCGAAAAGTTCCATCTTTTTATACATTCTGGAATAAGATCAAAAGCTACAACTGCAAGCATAATTCCCGCTGCAAAGCCAATAAGTCCTCCTAAAAGTCTTTTAGATGGATTCCTGATTAAAAGTCCAACTGAAGAACCTATCAAAGTTCCAAGCAAAGATACTGTACTCACAAACATCAATATTATTATAGTATCTACATTCAAAAAATCACCCCCATATCTGTAACATTCTATTTATAGATATGGGGATTTATTCATTTATAGGACATATAAAAAAATAATCTATGCATATTGCTGTTATTTTCTATTGCCTGTTTCTATATTCTTTTATTTGAAGTATGGCCTCTTCTGTAAAAAAAGCACTAGTACAAGATTTGTATAATTCATTTAATAATTTATATTTTTTATAACCTCCAGTAGAAATTACTGTATAAAAATAATTACTTTCAGGATTATTTTTTTTAAATCTGCCATAATGGTATCCTGCATAGGGATATCTTTTCAGAAAGTTAGCATCAACTTTTCGTATAAATCTACTGCGTGTAGTAGCCTTAGTTATTAAAACTACTCTCATATCCTTTTCACTGCCCTCTGCATGAATTATATCTACTTTTTCACAGAGTAATTTTATATCTTTTTTAGGGAAGCCAATACTAATCTTAATTTTATATCTGTCTATTTCGTAAGTTAAAACCTGAATTTTGGTTTTAAAAATCATTGCCGTTAAAATAAATATCTCTATTAAAGATAAGTACACGAAAAAAAATATATTTATCTGCTCAGATAAATACCAAACTAAAGGAAGGAAAACAAGTATAAAGCTCATGGCTATCATAGACCTCCTATAAGAAGCTCTCTGTTTTTTAATAGCTTTATCTATACTCATTATCCTTCCCACCACCTTAGCAATTGATTTATACTGCTTCGTTACCTATTGCTTTCATCTTTTCTGCTTGTTCCTCAGTAATTAATGCATCTATAATCTCATCTATTTCTCCATCTAAAAAGGAATCAAGCTTATATAGTGTCATTCCTATTCTATGGTCTGTAACTCTTCCTTGAGGGAAATTGTAAGTTCTTATTCTCTCACTTCTATCTCCTGTTCCCACTTGACTTCTTCTATCCTCTGCAATTCCCGCATTTCTCTCTTCCTGAGCTTTTTCATATAATCTTGCTCTTAAAACCTTCATGGCTTTTTCTTTATTTTTAAGCTGACTCTTTTCATCCTGACAGGAAACTACCATACCTGTCGGCAAGTGTGTTATTCTAACAGCTGAATCCGTAGTATTTACACACTGACCACCATGTCCAGAAGCTCTAAATACATCTATTCTTAAATCATTAGGGTTTATCTCTACATCAACATCTTCAACTTCTGGTAAAACTGCTACAGTGGAAGTTGATGTATGGATTCTGCCGCTGGATTCTGTATCCGGAACTCTCTGAACTCTATGAGCACCACTTTCAAATTTAAGTCTGCTGTAGGCACCTTCACCCTTTATCATAAATACAACTTCCTTAAATCCTCCTATATCCGTTTCATTAGCACTCATAATCTCTACATTCCACCCCTTTCTTTCTGCATATCTTGTATACATTCTAAAAAGATTCGCGGCAAATAGTGCAGCTTCCTCTCCTCCGGCACCACCTCTTATTTCTACAAATACATTTTTATTGTCATTTGGATCCTTTGGAAGAAGCAATATCTTAAGCTCCTCCTCATATTTAGTTAAATTTCCCTGAAGTTCCTTAACTTCTTCTTCAACCATTTCCTTAAGTTCTCTATCTATTTTTTCACTTAACATTTCCTGATCGTCTTTGATGGTTTCTTGAGCGCTTTTGTACTGTCTATATTTAGTCACTATGGTTTCCATTTCGGCATGTTCTTTACATAACTTTTGCCATTCTTTTTGATTTGCCATAACAGTTGGGTCGCTAATTTTAATTGATAATTCTTCATATTTATTCTCTATAAAATTAAGTCTTTCAAGCATTAATTTATCACTCCGTATTTAGATATTTATTTGAATTTCAAAATCTTTAATGAAATTTCTATTTAAAAATATCTTATATTTTAATAATTCTATATTATAACATATAATTGTTTTTATAACCATAAATTTTTAAACCTTAGTTCACTATTGGAGAAAAGGACGAGACATTTACCCCCTATTATTTTCCCCATTTGATATTTGTTCTTTGAACTCTGAACTTTGATTTTTACTTCGTCTTTTTCAACAAGTCCTAATATAATCTTCCTTTAATTACTCTATCATTCCCAGAAAGATCTTTAACACATACCACATCTTTAAATCCACTTACTTCCAATAACTCAGTAATTTCTTCTTTTTGATCATAACCTATCTCAAAAATTATTGATCCATCAGGATTTAAAACTTTCTTTGATTCTTCAATTATTCTCCTATAAAAATCTAATCCATCTTCTCCTCCGCAAAGTGCTATAAAGGGTTCGTAATTTTTCACATCTTCCATCAAAGTTTCTATAACTTCTTTCTTTATATAAGGAGGATTGGAAACTATAATATCAAATTTACATTTATCCTCTATAGCCCTTTTAAGCAAATCACTTTTTAATACTTTAACTCGCTGCTTAAGATTAAATCTTTCTACATTTATATTGGTTACCTCTATAGCAATACTGGAAATATCATAGAAAATCACCTGTAAGTCCTCTATGTAATTTGCTAAAGAAATACCTATTATTCCACTTCCACAACATACATCACAAAGTTTTCTTAAATTTCTCATTTTAATTTCTGATAGAGCTTCTTCTACTAATATTTCCGTATCTGGCCTAGGTATAAGAACTCCTGATTTAATAAAATAGTTAAATCCCATAAATTCTGCACTTTGTAAAATATATTTTACAGGCATTTTTCTCTCTCTAAATTTTATTAATCTAAAAAATTCTTCTATTTTATCTTTGTCTAACTGTAAATCCCTATTTGTGATTATAAATAATTTATCTCTATTTATAACCTTACTTAATATGAGCTGAGTATCTAACATATAAGTCTCAATATTTTTTGATTTTAATATATCATAACCTGATTTCAAAAGTTCCTGTATTTTCATCTTAATCCTCTATATTTTTACATCTTCTATATAATTTTCATTTTTCACCTGACTAACCTGGCATAAGTCTCCAACGCACTCTGTACAGCGATTCACACAAAATCAAAAAAAGATTTTGGTTCTCTGCTTGCACTCTGTGAAAGTGATTCGCACCAAATTAAAATTTGGGCTCTCTACTTTTCTTCAAGTGGGAGTTCGACACCAAGTAAGCCATGCATTTGCAGTTCTAAAATTCAGATGGAGTAAAAGAATCCCCACCTGAATTAAGAACTTGCTTCAACTTCTTCTGCTACTATGTTAATCTCTTCATCATCTTCTATACCCTCTGCTGCTTTCAAAGCTTTAATGGCAACTTCTAATTGACTATAGTCCGGTTCCCTTGTAGTAAGCTTTTGCAGCATTAATCCTGGATATGAAAATATTTTTGATAACTCATTATCACTTCTTCCCATCCACCTTATTACTTCATAAGTTACTCCAGATACAATAGGTAAAAGTACTATTCTTGAAATAATTCTAAATACAAGAGAGTTCCACCCTGTAAGTGAAAACACCAATATACTTATTATCATAACCAAGAATAAAAAATTTGTTCCACATCTTGGATGAAACCTAGAATATTTTGATGCATTTTCAGGAGTTAGCTCCTCATTATGCTCATAGCAGAATACTGTCTTATGTTCTGCTCCATGATACTGAAAAACTCTTTGTATATCTTCCATTTTACCTATTAAAAATAAATAGAGAATAAAAAGTGACACTCTTATTATTCCTTCTAATAGATTTAAAACAACAGTATTATGAATATTTAAATATTTAAATATATTAGCTGCAAAAGTTGGCAGTACAAAAAATATTCCCATAGCAAAAATAATTGATATACATAAAGATACTGCCATGAGTACATCGTTGACTTTATCTTTAAATATTTTCTTCAAAAATTCATCAAATTTAGAAGTATTACCTTCATTCTCTTCATCCTCAAAAAAGGAAGCTGAATAATTTAAAGTTCTTATTCCTATAATCATGGATTCTAAAAGGGATACAAATCCTCTTATAATCGGAAGTCCAAGAAATCTATTCTTTTTAGTATAAGGTATTATTTTTTCAACTTTTAATTCAATAGTGTTATCTTCTTTTCTAACGGCAGTGGCAACTCCTTTAGAGCCTCTCATCATAACGCCTTCAATTACAGCCTGCCCGCCTACAGAAGGTTTTTCATTCATATCTACACCTCACCTTTCGGAACACAATGACATTTCCTGCATCGTGCCTCATAGGATTCCTTAGCTCCTATTAATATTATAGAATCATTATAATTTGCTGGTTTACCGTTTATCAGTCTTTGAGTTCTTGTGGCTGGATTTCCACAGCACATGCATATTGCCTGTATTTTATCAACAAATTCAGCTATTGCCATAAGCTTTGGAACACAACCAAAAGGTTCTCCTCTAAAGTCCATATCCAAACCTGCACATATAACTCTTTTACCACTATCTGAAACTTTTGTTAATATATCTATTATATTTTCATCAAAAAACTGTACTTCGTCTATAGCTAAAACATCTATATCTTCTTCAATAAAATTCACTATTTCCTGACTATTTTTTACCGAAATAGCTTCCTCTTTTTCTCCACAATGAGATACTACATCATCTAGGCTGTATCTATTATCAATTTCCGGTTTAAAAACCTGCACTTTCTGCTTTGCAATCTTTGCACGCCTTATACGCCTGATTAATTCCTCTGATTTTCCACTATACATCGGCCCAACTATTACTTCTATCCAACCATGATTTTTAGGTCCATACATTTAATATTTTCCTCCCCAATTTAATGAACTATAGACATAATATATTTTATCAGAAGTCTATAATTTATTAAAGAGTAGTTTTAACATATATTGACGAACTTTAAATACATATGATATAATAGCAAAGTTGATATTGTAGTTACTTATCATGTATTGAAAGAGGTGAAAAACATGAAAGAAGGCATACATCCAGAGTATCATCATGATGCAGTTGTTAAATGTGCATGTGGAAATACTTTCACAACAGGTTCAACAAAAACAGAACTTAAAGTAGATATTTGTTCAAAATGCCATCCTTTCTTCACTGGACGTCAGAAGTTAGTTGACGTTGGTGGTAGAGTTGAAAAATTCAGAAAGAAATACAATTTATCTGAAGAAGAATAATATGGTTTTAAATATTACTACGTGAAAATAAATACAACATTAAATACAACAGCGCTGTTTTATGATGTTTTAAATGGGAAAGATAATATTATCTTTCCCATTTTTCTTTACTTATGATATCTACAAATTCTTTATTGTTTTTAGTTTCACTCAAGAGATTTATTACCTTTTCAGTTACACTTTGAGTACTATTTTCATTATACAATACTCTTCTTATTAAATATGATGCATCATATTCTTCCTGTGATAAAAGAAGCTTTTCTTTTCTCGTTCCAGATTTATAAATGTCAATTGCAGGGAAAATTCTTCTTTCTTGGAGTCTTCTATCAAGATGTACTTCCATGTTTCCTGTACCTTTAAATTCTTCAAAAATCATATCATCCATTCTGCTTCCTGTATCCACAAGAGCTGTAGCCAGTATAGTAAGGCTTCCTCCTTCTTTTATGTTCCTAGCAGCTCCAAAGAATTTCTTAGGCATTATTAAAGCCCCTGGATCAAGCCCTCCAGATAAAGTTCTTCCCGTAGGTGTTATAGTAAGATTGTATGCTCTTGAAAGTCTGGTTAAACTATCTAAAAGTATTACCACATCCTGTCCCTGTTCAACCATTCTCTTAGTACGTTCCAAAACCATATATGCAACTTTTGTGTGATGTTCTGGCTCCTCATCAAAGGTAGAATATATAACTTCTCCCTTTATAGATTCCTTCATATCAGTAACTTCTTCCGGTCTTTCATCTATTAAAAGCACTATGAGTTTAACTTCTGGATGATTATGAGATATGCTTTGGGCTACTGTCTTTAGTAAGGTAGTTTTTCCTGCTTTAGGAGGGGCAACTATAAGTCCTCTTTGTCCCTTACCAATAGGTGACATAATATCCATAAGTCTGGTTGCCAACTCTTTTTCATTTTTTTCCAACTTCAATCTTTTATTTGGATAAACTGGTACTAAGGTTTCAAAGGGTTTTCTTCCTACTGCCTTGTCTGGATTTTCACCATTTACACTTTGTACATATAAAAGTGCTTTAAATTTTTCTCCTTCTTTAGGTATTCTAACTTTACCTTCTACCTCATCTCCTGTTTTCAGATTAAATCTTCTTATCTGAGATGGAGATACATATATATCGTCTGGACTAGTTAAATAATTCTTACCACGTAAAAATCCAAAATTATTATTATCTACTAATTCTAAAACTCCTTTAGCAGAATTAGATTCATGTACCATTTCTTTAAATTTATCATCTTTTTCTTCTCTAATATGTTTGTCTTTGTCATTGGCATTTCTTGTTTGATCAAAATTACTTTTAAAATTATGTGAGTCTTTTCTTTCATGATTTTTATCAAATTCAGCTCTATTCCTATCATGTTCCAATTTAATATTGGTTTCTGTCCTATGGTTTTCCCTAACAACCTCAGTATTTCCCTTTTGAATCTCTTCCGCACTATTTTTTGAACTTTTAGTATTACTGATGCTAACTTGAGTCTTTTCTGCTTTTATTTTTGTTTCATCTTTTTTTAATATATTTTTATTTAATATCTCTTTATCATTAACGATTACATCATTTTCATTTTTTAAATTTTCACTATTATTCTCATCTATATCCGAAGCTACATTTTTACCTTTTTTAGGAGATATTTTCTCACTAAGCACAACTCCATCTTTTTCTATAGAAACAGGAGAAACTTTTTTAATTTCTTCAATAAGATCTTTCTTTTTAAATTTTGAAATATTTTTTATTCCTAGCCCTTTTGCCATTTCTCTAAGCTGTACAAGCGTCTTACTTTCTAAGTCAACACTAAACAAAAAGACAACACCTCCATATTGTATTTTTAAATTTAATCATTAGGGAATTTACAAAGAATTATCAGATGTGAAATTCAACTTTTATAGATTATAACCTATATTTCTTTATTTATCCATAGAAGCAGAAAATTTAGCACCTTAGAATTTTCCATCCATATAATATTTTGAACTACTAACACTCATAAGAGTGATGGATTCGTGTTATAAACATAATAGACTACCAACATAATTAAAAGGAATATATAGAAAATTTAACAGAAATGTATAGAAATTATTATATAAAAATAATGTTACCCACACAAGTAACATAAATTTATTTTAAGAACTGTGCTAATATGTATTATTTAAAAACTCCTTCTTAAGATGTACATATCTTTCATATTCATCATCTTGTATTGATCTCTTATCTTTAAGTTCATTTAATAAATAAATCATATCATTGCAAAGGCTCTTTAAATACTCTTCACACTTTTCCATATCTTCGTCCATAATTTCCTCCAATACATAAGCATTTGAACAAATTCATCTATAATAATATCACAATGTAATAAAATTTCAAGATTAATCAATATGTATAATTATAGTATAGATGAAGTTATTCTTCAATATTTACAGCATAGCATATACTTTACTTTTTATATTTATATATTTATTTATTACACCAGCTACCTTTTCAGTATGACCTATCAAAAATATCTGCTCTCCTAAAAGTTCACATCCACCTATAGTAATTTCTCTCTTAAAAAATGTATCCAGATTATAGGTATAATAATGATACTTATTACATAAAGGACATTTTATCTTAAACGTAATTTCTTTATTTTCGGTATACTTAACATATACCCCCTTAAATTTATCATTTAAACTATTTATTTTAAACAAAGCAAAGTCTCCAACATCATATTGTCCTACTTGGTTTTTCAAAGCGAAACTTAAGTTTGTATCATATAAAAACAAAATTTGCACCTCCACTACCTTTCAAAGATAAGACAAATATTTATTATTCTATATATAATAATATTCTATAATTTTTTTAAAATTCCTTTAAACTTAACATTTTTTTTTACTTTAAAAAAGTTAAAATATTTGATTTATTGTCATTAAATATTATATTTTTACTTTTTTAGATATATCATTACATTCTATAATTGAGTTTATACGATAAACTATATGTAAAAAATATATATCATTTATTTAATTACCTATTTGAGGGTTTAACTTTATTATATTTGGACAATAATTCAAATGAGGTGTTGTATATGGAAATTAATAGTAGGTATCAGAAAATTATTGAGTTTATGTGTGAATATAAAAATATCTCTGAAGATGAACTTTTAAAAATATTAAAAGATAAAAATTGCAAATATCTGTTTTTATTACTTTTAAAAAAATATAAATGTACTGACTTAAGCTTACTAAATAATTATTTCCCTGATTATAGCAAAAAATCCTTGAATTACGGTTTAAAAAAAGCAAAAGAAAAATTTTTTATAAATAAAGAATTTAGAGATGAATATTTTCAAATTGAAGATGATATAAAAAAATCTTTATAAAATAAGGTTCTAAATTTTTAATAAAAATAATATATTCATAAAATAATTTGATATTATTATTAAAATGTTCTATACTTTACAGTTGTAGTCAGTAAAATCTATCCTATTCACACATCTTTTATAAAACATTATTTAAATTAAAAAAGAAAAATTTAAAAAAATGTAGAAAAACATAATTATATGTGTTACAATATGATTTATGTTAGTAAGAACACAGAAATCCCATTTTAAATATTTTATAGGGTAATTTTTATTATAAATTTAATTTATGTGTTTGTCAACTAATTTATCCAATTATTATCTAAAATCACATTTAACTTTATACTATAATTATTATTTAAATAAACTTAGTGGAAATGTAAATTTCCACTAAGTTAGATTTTATTGTTAAATTATATTAATGTATCATATGTAATTGTTTATACGTGGGAGGATATCAAATGAAAAATACTAAGTACATTTTTGTAACTGGTGGTGTCGTTTCATCATTGGGAAAAGGAATAACAGCGGCTTCTCTTGGAAGACTGCTTAAAAATAGAGGTTTAAAAGTCTCCATACAAAAATTTGATCCATATATAAATGTTGATCCAGGCACTATGAGCCCATATCAACACGGAGAAGTTTTTGTTACAGACGATGGCGCCGAAACCGATTTGGATCTTGGTCACTACGAAAGATTTATAGATGAAAATCTAAGTAAAAATAGTAATGTTACTACAGGTAAAGTCTATTGGTCAGTTATATCAAAAGAAAGAAAAGGTGACTATCTTGGTGGAACCGTACAAGTAATTCCTCATATAACAAATGAACTTAAAGACAGAGTATATAGAGTTGCTAAGGAAAAAGATGTAGACATAGTCATAACAGAAATAGGTGGAACTGTTGGAGATATAGAATCCCTTCCATTCCTAGAAGCTATACGACAAATAAAATATGAAGTAGGTAGTGGTAATTCATGTTTTATTCACGTAACCTTAGTTCCATATTTAAGAAAAGCAGGAGAAATTAAAACAAAACCAACTCAGCATTCAGTTAAAGAATTAAGAAGTATTGGTATTCAACCTGATATAATAGTATGTCGTACAGAAAAAGAATTATCTGAGGACGTTAGAAATAAACTTGGTCTATTCTGTAACGTAGACGGAAAGGCTGTAATACAAAATTTAGATGCCGAAAACCTTTATGAAATTCCTCTATTACTTCACAAAGAAGGCTTAGATACTCTAGTATGCGAAAAACTTGCACTAAATTGCAGTGATGTTGACAATACTGAATGGATAGAAATGGTGAAAAATCTAAAAAATCTATCAAAAGAAGTTACAATAGCACTAGTTGGTAAATACGTAGAATTACACGATGCTTATCTTTCAGTGGTTGAATCCCTTGGTCACGGAGGGCTTGCAAATGGAGCAAATGTAAATATAAAATGGATAAACTCCGTAGATGTTACCAGCGAAAATGTCAATGAAATCTTGAAAGATGTAGATGGAGTATTAGTTCCTGGTGGTTTCGGAGACAGGGGTATTGAAGGGAAAATAGAATCCATAAGATGGGCAAGAGAAAACAAGCTTCCATTCTTTGGTATATGTCTTGGAATGCAATGTGCTGTAATAGAATATGCTAGAAACGTACTGGGATTTACAGATGCTCACAGTTCAGAAATAGCTCCTGATACCAAGCACCCTGTAATAGATTTAATGCCTGACCAAAAGGATATAGATGAAAAAGGCGGCACTATGAGATTAGGTCTATATGCTTGTAAATTATACAAAGATACAAATGCTATATCTGCATATAGCGAACCTGTTATATACGAAAGACATAGACATAGATATGAATTCAATAATGAATATAGAAGCAGTTTAGTTGAAAATGGACTTATACTTTCAGGAACAAGCCCAGATGAAAGATTAGTAGAAATTGTAGAAATTAAAGATCATCCTTGGTTTGTAGCTGTTCAGTTCCATCCTGAATTTAAATCAAGACCAAATAAACCACACCCACTTTTCAGAGACTTTATAAAGGCTGCATTAAAATAAAAACACGAAACGTACATAGGTTTTCTATGTACGTTACTTTTTTCTCCTATTGCACCTTTATATTTATATCAAGAGATGTTTCCGGAACCATTTGCCCAGATATGTTCATATCATATTTAACTGCAATATTTCCGCCTTTTTCATTTACATCTATATCTATCTTTTTTGTATTCACTTCCATTTTCAGTGTTCCGTAAGGAGTATCATACATAGATAAATTATTTTCACCATTAACAAAATGCATATTTGCATTAGTGGTCCCTTCTCTTAATAATATCAACTCCTCAGGACCTATTTTCAACGTAGTAGTAGTCCCCTCCATACCTGATATTTCTGTTTCTTCATAAACAGCATAATAACAATCATCCTTTGAATAAAAGCTTCCTGGAGTAACCACTTGTATAGAATCATCTTCTTTATTCCCTTGTATACTAGAAATAGTTATAATAGCTCTTTTCTCCATATTTATCTCCTTGGTATAATAATAAATAATATATAAAATCAATTTATGTATTATTTATTAAATCATTAATTAAATGCAAAATCAATATAATCCATTATAATATTATAATAAATTATATTGATTTTATAATATTTGACTGAAACTTTTTTTCAAATTAGTAATGGTAAATAATAATTTAACTATTAATTTCTATATTAATTATTATTTCTCTCTATTGCAAATTCTATAAGTTCACTAATTAAATCTTTATATGCCTTTCCTGCTGCTTCCCACATTTTAGGGTACATACTTATTTTAGTAAATCCCGGAATAGTATTAACTTCATTCAAATATATCTCTGCAGTTTCTTTATCCACTAAGAAATCAACTCTTGCCATACCAGCACAATCTAGTGCGGTATATATTCTTACAGCAGTATTCTTTATTTCTTCTAATTCCTTGTCATTCATATTTGCAGGTATTAGTAATTTTGATTCTACATCTTCATATTTGGCTTCGTAATCATAAAATTCTTTGGCAGGAAGAATTTCTCCTGGTACACCAGCTTTAGGTTTATCATTTCCAAGTACAGCCACTTCAACCTCTCTAGCATTAATAGCTTTTTCAACTAACACTTTTCTATCATACTTTAAGGCTTCTTCTATACCATCTACAAGTTCTTTTTTGTTATGTGCCTTAGTAATTCCTACTGAAGAACCACTATTTGAAGGCTTTATAAATACATCATAATTTAATTTTTTTTCTATTTCATCTACTATTTTTTCCTTATTTTCATTATATTCAACTGAGGTTAAAACCACATAATCTGCTTGTTTTATGCCAAAATGTTCCAATAAATATTTTGTGTATACTTTATCCATACATACAGCTGAAGACATGACATTAGGTCCTACACAAGGAATATCTATAAGTCTGCATAATCCCTGTATAGTACCATCTTCTCCGCATAATCCATGCAGCACAGGGAAAACCACATCTACTTCTCTGTTAAATAAAACCTTTTCTCCCTCCGGCTTTTTATAATATTCATCTTTTTCCCATTGACCATTTTCTATTTTATCTATGTCACCAGTATATTCAAACCATTCTCCTTTTTTTGTTATACCTATAGGATACACATCGTATTTTAATAAATCAATATTTCTGAGAACAGCTGATGCCGATACCCTTGAAACTTCATGTTCTGTTGACTTTCCACCAAATAATACACCTATTTTCTTTTTCATAAAATTCTCCTCCGAAAAATTATTTAATAAAATATTATAACAGTTTTTAAGCTAAAAGTGGCGTAATACTAACCTTAAAACTACAAACAAAAACACATCTACTATGATTCCCTTTTATATTTTATGATTTTATTCCCATAAAAAAAAGAACCACAGCAAGCTCAGTTTTTCTTTTCTGTGGTTCTATTATATCATATTGTAAGTTTACCATTTGGTGTATTTCTTATTTGCAGTATCCTCATCTCATATCCAGTCTGAGCATTTACATAAACTATAAAGGAATCACCATTATAATTACCCACAAATTCATAACATAATACTTCTTTGTTTGACTCAGTAGGTATAACAGCTAATCTAGAAGAAGTAATATTCAATCTTTTACTTACTCTTTCCTGTGCCTTATCTTTGCTTATAAGGCTGCTAATATCAGGAATTTTCCTATTTTCATCATGAGCTGTAAGATATTTTGCAGATTCCATGCCAATTATATCGCCTTTATCTAGTGCAATTTTTAATTTTATTTGATCCGTATATACAGCTACATCACCTATGTTGTAAATATAGCTTATAATAGCAGTATTATTGTATACCAAACTATATGTAGGCGTCATATTATGATATCCCCTATCCGCTAAATATTTACTTCCTATATCCTGAGCTCTATTCACATCTATTGCAGGTTTACCTATATTCCTATTATCCAAAATATAGTATATCATTCCACCTTTTTTAGTAACTTCACAGGATACTGGATTATCCTCATTTCGTCCTTTTATATTTACATTAAAACTATAACAAGGAATTCTCTGCTTATTTACATCCTCTTGCCTTTTAATATTAGCTATTTTTTCATTACCAATAGCTTTTCTTACAACAGCTTCTGCTTCCCCTACTGTGACATCTTTTGCAAAATTAATCTTTGGCTGTATATCCAGGTTATTATCGGAAAATGGTCCATCATATATAAGTGCAGGATATTGTGCTATTTGCTTTTGAATACTTTCAAAATTGTTGGATATTGAATTTTTATTATCAGCAAGAAAGACTCCGCTGGCCTTTTTTCTTATCTCTCCCCACTTTACATCACCATTATTTATACTGTTTTGTACATTTTTCAGCTGGTTCTCAAGTACATAGGACTGCTTCTTTAATGTTTCAATCTTTGTTATATCCTCATCTGAAAGTTCCTGACCTTGAACAATTTTATTTCCTAAGGTGTAGCAAAAATCTCCCACTTGATTTATAAATTTACTTGTTCCACTTAATTGCTGTTGATCAACTGGCAGCGAATGAAGTTTATCATTAGCCATTGCTGAAAATCTAAAAATTTCACCTAGTGCTACGATATTTTGATCTTTAGAACCAAGTACTGGTACTTTAGATAAATTACTTCCTATATTCTCAACTGAATTTATTAATTGGTACATACTCTTACTGTATTCCCCCATTAAATAATTCCTATAATCAATTCTTTCAAGTGTCATAAGAATCGCAAATGTTGTTGAAAATACCACAATTAAAGCTACTGATATAGTATATATAATTCTTTTTTTAGTTGTGTTCATTGCAAACTCTCCTTTATCTCAACCTTTATTTTTTTATTATCTGTAATTTATTTTTACTTATTCATCCTATAATCTCTATAGTTATATTTTTGTAAAAAATATAGAAAAATATTTGTGCTTTTCCTTAAATTTTATATAATTAAATTGGTATTTTACATATAATTTGTTTTATAGTGCTAAAAATAACTTAATCATACTTTTACTTGTTATTTATTTTCCTAAGTCTAAGTTGTATAATATAGACTATACATATATAATTAATATTTGCAGTTTAATTTAATTGAAAGGTGAAAATAATGAGAGCTTTAATACTTTCAGTTTCAGCAGGCGGAGGGCATAAACACGCAGCTCTTGCACTTAAAGACTATATTTTTAAATTCGAACCAGCTTCAGAAGTTAAAATTTTAGATACAATAAAATATATAAATCCAATTTTAAATAAAGTTTTAATAGGGGGATACCTTAATACTTTAAAAATTAAGCCTTCACTTTTTGGGAAAATTTACAAAATTACAGAGAGCACTAATAAAACTGATGGTATATCATCTTTTAAAAATAAATTAACTAAAATTATGGCAAATAAAATATTATCAGCAATAGAAAAATTCAAACCAGATATAATAATATGTACTCATTGGTATCCAGTAGAAATGGTATCAATATTAAAGAAAAAAGGTAAAATCAATATTCCTATTGCTTGTATAATCACCGATTATGCCCCCCATAGTTTTTGGATATATCCAGAAGTTGATTCTTACATAGTTTCTAATGGAGATATGATAGAAGAAATGATACATCAAGGTATAAATAGAAATTCCATATTTGACTTAGGTATACCTGTGAGCTTTGATTTTTTTGATAAATACGATCGAAAAGATACCCTAAAAGAACTGAGTTTAGATCCAGATAAAAAAGTTATACTTATCATGGGCGGCAGTCTTGGTATGGGAAGAATTTCAAATATATATTCTGAACTTGCCAGTTCTACTAATAAAGATGCTCAAATAATAGTAATTACAGGTAAAAACAAAAAATTATATGCAAAACTTATGTCTCTCAGTGAATCTTCCAATATAGATACCAAAATACTAGGTTTTACTAAAGATGTTAACAAATACATGAAATGCAGTGACATTCTCATTACAAAACCTGGGGGTTTAACTATATCAGAAGCCTTAATATGCGAATTACCCTTAGTTCTCTTTTCACCTATTCCAGGGCAGGAAGAAAAAAATGAGGAATTCTTATTGAAACATAATCTTGCCATAAGTATAGGTAATGGCAATAATTGCAGAAAAAAAATTGAGGATCTTTTATCTTCATCTGAAACCCTAAAAATAATGAAAGGTAATTGTAAAAAATTCTCAAAGCCAAATTGTGATTATAAAATTTTTAATGTTATAAATGACCTAATTAAAAGAAGAGAAATTGCCATTATGAAAAATGATATGGAAATATAAATAAAGAGGCTTTTTAAGGCCTATTTATTTATATTTTATCTAGTATATTTCCCAATTTTTTAAATTCATCTACTAATTTAAATTTCACTACTATTTTTTGGTTATCCGCTGTATTTACAATATTCTTATCATTGTTTTCAGAAGTCTTTTTATTGCCCTCTGATTTATTTTCCTTCTGTTCATCCCCAATATTATTTACATTATTATCATTTGATGTAGAAATCTGTGCAGTATTCTCATTGTCAGCAGTTATATTTTCACTGGATCTATTTTCATTATTACTTTTATTTACAGGCTTACTTTGGTTATTTTTTATACTATTATTCTGTAACTTATTGTCATTATTTTTTTTATTAATTACAGATTTGGATTTACTTTTAATGTCATTTCCCCCGCTATTTTCATTATTACTGCTGCTATTATTTCCATCTATACTATTACTTTTATTAATATCTTTATTGTCATTTTTATTGTCATTTTCCTTTATATTTTTATCTACAGCTGTAGAAGTACTTTTATTACCTGAGTTATTGTTATTTGAACTATTATCTACTAATTCATACTCTCCTTTAGTTAAAACACTTTTCATTTCTTCCTGAGTTTTTTTTGGTTCTACATTCCCTTTAGTTATATCAGTAAAACAAAGAGGCGGAAACATAACACACCACCAGTTATGTCCCTTTGCATTGCCTATTAAAATTCTATAGGCTTCATATCTTCCCTGAGGAAGTATTATATTTCCATAAAGCTTAACTGGGAAATCTGTATAGCTCAATTCTGTCTTAACAGAATAATTATAACCATTTTCTTTTATTACTTTTTCAGCTATATCATTAATATCTTTATCATATTTTTTAAGTATTTCTCTAGATTCATCAATACTTTTAGAATTACTAAGTTTAGGTGAAATGTATTCTAATACTTTATCTCTTACTTTTAACTTTAAAGCTTGATCTTCATTGGAATCACTATTGGCTAAAATATGAAGTCTTATTATCTTTTTGGCTACACTCTGTTGATCAGCCTTTCCACTAATAGCTTTAACTTTAACATCTTCTGTAATAACATCTGTATTTTTATTATAATTCCAAATTAATATACTACTAAATAATAATATTATTATTAAAACAATTCCCTTTTTCATTAATAAATCCCCCTAAAATAAAATTTATATTGTAAATTATTTACATAAATAAAATTTATATTCACAGATAAAAAATTTTTTAGTTTATAAATTAATATTTATGACAAAAATATTAACTGAAATACGTTATTTATAAGGGGCCTTAATCTTATGAAAAATATATTTAAAATTTTAAGTTTTAATATAAATAAAACAGAGGAAGAAAAAAGAACCTTTAAAGTTGGCATACTTTCTACTCTTCTATTAGAAGCTGGAATTGTAGTAACTTTAATTAGAAATGATAAACATGATTCAATAAAATTTATATTTCTTTCTATAATTATTGCTATTATATGCATTTTAATGCTGATTTCCATAAAATTATATGAAATATATATTTTTTTAAGTGCTGATTATATCATATATACTGTAAGAACAGGAGATAATCTTATAACTATATCAGAACAATTTCTTCCGGAATGCAATCCTTTTAGAACTGCATATATTATTAAAATTAAAAACAACATAGATGAGTCACTATACCCAGGGGAACAAATACTAATCCCCATAAAACATAAAATTTAAATTATAGATAAACAACTTTAATAATTAATCTTTATAAGTAAAAGCATTTAAAATATTCTGTTTTATCAATGCGTAAATTAAGTTTTCATATCGTTTATCTATAGTGAAACTAGTTTGAAACTAAAACTAAAAAATTTATAAGCCTTGATAATACTATATTTGTATCTATTAATTTCAAGCTTAAATGTAGCTTCACTATAGATTGAAAATAGAATACACCAATATTTTATTATTTTTAACATTATATAAATATTAACTTTTTATATTTTTGTAGTATAATATGTAATATAAAAAATAAGGAGTATATGTATTTAATAGTCATAAATTGTAAAATAAATTGATGAATGTAGGGATTTTTCCAAAATAAGAAGTAAATCTACTAAGATAATTTCTACCATAAATAATCTAGTGAATTGCGCATAAACAAGTTTAATTAAGAACTCTGAATTTATAAAACTTTATCTTATCATGTATATATTAAAAATAATATAAAATAATTTAGGAGGTATTTACTATGAATAAATCAGAAATTATAAATTATATTGAGCAGTCTCATAGATTACCTAAAATAAATAAAGAAATTACCAATATGATATCTATATTACAGACATCTGATAAAATAGATATAGATAATCTTGTAGATGAAATCTCAAAATGGTCAACATTAAAGTTCTCTCTTCTTCAAATGATAAACTCTGGTTATTTTAAAATTCCTAAAAAGGTTGATAGTTTAAAAGAATCTATAATGTATCTGGGCACAACTACACTTTATCGTCTAGTACTATCTTATTTAATTAAATGTTTACTTCCCGACAATCTTGGCAGATCAGACTCAATTGACAGATTAAAATATTTGAAGCATTGTTTAAGTACATCCATAGCGGCCACCGCTATAGCTGATAAATTAGCCTTAAAAGATAAGTATAAATATTTTGCCTATGGATTAGTACATGATATAGGAAATGCTGTACTTGATATTTGCTTACCTGGAATTATTAACGAAGTTGTAAAAATAGAATTAAGGGGAGTTCATCAAATTGTTGCTGAAAGAACTGTAATGGAAGGTTGTACCCACTGCGATATTGGAAATTGGTTATCTAAAAAATGGAATTTCCCAAAAGATGTGGAAGCTGTAATTACCTATCATCACACACCATTGCTTGCCACTGAATATATAGAAGAAGTTAATGTTATGAGTGTAGCTGATTCCATTAGTACCTTATATTACGAAAAACTGTTATGTCTTAATACTTTTTATGTATTAAATAAAACAGTTACTGATTCCTTAGGACTAACCATGAAAGATATTGAAGAAATCAGTAAAGAGTTACCTGCAAAAGTTGATGAAGTATTAAAGATGTTAGATAATTCAATTTTTAAAGCCAAAATGGCAATTTAGCCATAATTATTTTGTGATAGATTATTTATTAATAATCTAATCACTTCAAAGATCTTGTAAACGTTCCTACCAAAAACCATAATTACTCTCAAAAATATTTCATATAAACTATAAATATCATATAGTTCTGGTTATGTAAGTCTCATCATATTTTTTCTTTAGATTTTCAAAGCACTGCTGCGCTTTTATACTGTCATCAAAAAATCCAAAAATACTAGGTCCGCTTCCACTCATCATAGCTCCCAAAGCACCATCTCTTATAATTAGATCTTTAATATTTTTTAATATACTGTATTTCTTAAGTGTAACATTTTCAAGTAAATTTTTCATATTTTTACTTACAAATTCCAAATCATTTTTTCTCATAGCTTCCATTAGAGCCTCTGTATCTGGGTGCTTAAAGACTTTCTCCATATCAAAATTTTTATACACTTCTTTTGTAGATACTCCAAAATTAGGTTTAACCAATACCAATATTTTATCTTTAAATAATTCCAAAGTAGTAATTTGCTCTCCTATACCTTCACATAGGGCAGTACCGCCCACTATACAATAGGGCACATCTGCACCTAATTTTAACCCAAGCTCTATAAGTTCTTTATCATCTGCATCAATATTAAAAATACTCCTCATAGCACGCAGTACTGCCGCCGCATCTGTACTACCACCTGCAAGTCCAGCAGCTACTGGTATATTTTTATTTATCTCAATACTAATACCTGATTTTATATTATAAGTATCCATAAAAAGCTGTGCAGCTTTATAAGCTATATTTTTACAATCAGTAGGTACGTATGGTTTATCACAACTTAATTCTATCCCATTGCTTATTTTATTTATATTTATTAAGTCATACAAATTAATTGTCTGCATTATCATTCTCAATAGATGATAGCCATCCTCTCGCTTGCCCACTATATCTAGAGATATGTTTATTTTCGCATATGCTTTTACTAACATGTTTTTCTCCTCCGTATTAATTTAAATCTACATCTACATTATAACAAAAAAGCCTTTAAGCACCTATAGTTCAGTGCTAAAAGGTTTTAGTTCCAATACTTCCTAAGTATATCATTTTTAATTTTTATTAATAAGCTATATTACAGCCCTTCCCGGAATTATAAGTTTTTGTCCTGGCAAAACATAATCTGTATTTTCTATACCATTAATATCAACTATTGATTCCACTGTAGTAAAGTATACTTTAGCAATTTTCCATAATGTATCTCCTGCTTGAGTAGTATATATGGTAACACTGGCCTTCTTTTTAGGCTTTTCACCTTCTAGTGGAACTATATTTATAAGAAAATCTTTATTTGAATTGTAGTTTACCCTTCCATATACAGATACAATTGCTTTAATTGCTATTGTATTAGCTTCAATTGAAGCCTCAATATTATCCAAATCAACCTTTGCAACAGAATTCATATCTATTTTGGCACCAGGTATATCTACAGTACTTGTAAATGGTATATCTTCATTTAATGAACTTAAATTATCCTTTTCACTATTTATTTTATAAATAACAGAAACATTTACTATTCCTTCTATTGATAATTTATCCTCTACTAATTTTTTATCCGTTACAGAAACCTTTCCAGTAGCTAAGATTACTTCCGTAGGAACTGCATTTTCTTCTTTAATTTCAAGATTTTCTTTAACTATATTTTCGGTATTTCCCTGACCATGTACTAAATTAAACTCATAATCTTTTTTCTCTATTTTAAGATTTAAATCTGGTGAATATGCATCCTGTATAACATCTAAATTTTCTCTACTCTGAATTTTTATATTAGCTTTTACTAAAGCTTCTATATCAATATTTCTATTCTCCCCTAAATCATCTTCTTTTATATTACATTCTGTAGCATCCACAGTAAATTCTCCATATGCATTCATAGTTGAATTTACATCTTCCACTTCAACTTCCTGCGTTAAAGGTACATCATCAGACAAACTAAATACGTCTGCAGTATCTTTACCTTTATATAAAACATTTATTTGAGCAAATGCTTCTATACCTATCTTACCCTCTAGTATCTTTAATTGTTTTTTATGGATATTAACATCGTATTTTAATATGTTTCCAATTTGAGGATTTTCCATAGGAACCTGTAAATGTGATTTAGCCACTAAATCCACAGATGTATTATTGGCTACCTTATCAATAGAAGTTGGATTCCTAAGAAATTGAACATCTCCAAGCCCTGTAACATCCTTGACTATCTCCAATTCATTTTTATTGTATACTTCTGATCTAAGCTTGATTATTCCCTCAACAGATATCTTTCTTTCATTTACAGCATTACAATTAATATGTTCTACATCATAATCTGCATTAGAAATCATCTTATGGGCAGCACCCTCTATTTCTACATAATTACTGAATTTAGCTGAATAAGAAACTCCACATATTTCTGTATTCTCTTCTGCCTTACCTAGATAAATTACATCAAACTGTACTTGTCCTTCTATATATACCTTGTCCTGCATTACTTCTGTATTGGTTATAGAAGGTTTTGCATCTACCATAAGTATCTTTAATACATCCGGTTGAGTGTCTGGTATAATGTATTCTTCCTGTACTACAGTATCCGCTGTATTTTCCCCCAATAACTGTTCATATTCTATATTCTCTTTAACTAACTCTATAGCCATATTACCTATCCCTCCTATGAAATACCTAAGGTATTTGAGATACCTTATATAATGTATATAAGTATTCCCTTAGAAATATGATAATTTTTTTAATTATTTTTATTTTACATGATCCAAAAATTAGAATAATTATTTTTTATAAAAATTAAAAAGTAGCTATTTTCCTTTAATCTTTATTGTATTTTCTACATATTAATTCTTATTTCAACATATTTATTTAAATATACTTATGTTTTATATTGTAAATCACTTAAACTTATTGACAAAATTCACAACATCACGTAATATAGAAGATGGTTATTGACCATATAACCTCTCATAAATTCTCAATACCCTTTTATACCATAGTTGAAAGATGGAACCCACCATCTTTCTTTTTTATTACCTTGAATTTTTATACTTATGTTTTGTTAAATAATACTGCAAAGCATATAAGTTAAAGTATTAATAATTTTCGGTACACAAACTACTTAATAAAAAAACGATACTAAAAATTTAGTATCGTTTTTACTATACTGCAAAAACTAATTGAACTGTTTTAGTTAATACATCCGAATAACTATATGTGACTTTCCTTTGGGTGTCTGACTCTAATCTAACCACAAATATACTAGGATAAGTTTTTTCTATAACTCCATTATTGACCACAACTCTTTTTCTTCCACTATTTGCCTTCAAAACTACTTTCTCTCCCAAGTGGTCCTCAATATTTCTTTTAATAGAATCTAACACATTCATTTTCTCCACGTAAAACACCCTCTTTCCATATCATATATTATATAATATAAATTTATAGATGTCAAGTAAACTTATTATTTTAACAGTAAATAATACAAGTTGTCAAGGTAAAATTTTTGTTAATAAAATAAACTTTAGATTTATTTTAGCTATATTCCTCCCATTACTTTAATCTGTTATATAATAACTAGCTTTTTATAAAATAAGCATACAAATAATTATTACACTAACTATAATAACCAAAAAAATTTATTTTACTTGAAAAAAGCTGAACGTGGATATCCTTCTCTGCATTTACCTCTGGTTTGAAGTCCTCCTACTCCTTTTGCACCAGTTATTGTATTACTGACCACTTCTCTTATATTGACAATATCATTTATATTTGTATAAGCAACCTTTTGACATACAAAAACCGGATCCAAACAATGTATAAGAACTCTTTCAGGAGAACTTGCATAATTAGCACCTGCATCCAAAATTGCCTCGTAAAATGACTGACATGCCCCTGCATATATTACCAGATCATCATAATTAGGTTCATAATCTCTTAATCGTGCTACAGAGTCAACAAAATATTTTGAATTTCTATAATTATTTAAATCAAAATAATCCTTTACTCCTTTTGCCACCCCGTCATGGCCTGTTATTACTACTATATCCGGTTTAACTTCCTTTACAATATCAACTATCTTTGAAGGCTGCTCACTTTCAGAAATTACTTTTCCTATTGCATTTATGGAAAGCTGTTTATATACTTTAATACAAACATCCAGATAATTAGGGTCTCCATCTACATGCAGTATTTTACCAGGTCTGCTGAATATCATACTATCACTATTTTCAACTTGAGTAATTTTAATTTTTTTTAGATCTCTAGGATAAATTTCTGCTAATGCAGTTTGCCTGCTGCTGCTTGTATCTTTAGATTCTCTGTAAGATTTTTCTCTTTTTTTCTTTTTGTGATTTTTATATTTTCCAGTTTTTCTATTATTTCTTCTGGACTCAATTATATTTTTTATGGATTCATTGACCTTTTTATTAAATACAACATCAGATAATCCAATATTATCTTCATCAACCTGTTCAAGGTCTTCTAAGGGTGAATCTGCAACTATTCTTAAATTAACTCCATTAAGTACATACATTGTACCTTTATCAGTATCCTTAATATCAATAATTTTAAAAGTTACATCTTTATCATAAGACTTTCTTACTACTATATCTCCTATTTTCATAATTTCACTCCATAAAATTACTATTACATTCTATGAAATATAGCGGAAAAATGTTAAAAGTCATGTAAAATATAAATATATTTTACATGACTTAACTAATTATCATATAATCTCTTATTCCTCTTGATTATACATTTCTTTAAAATCATCAATAAATTTGTTATACTTTTCTCTCTCATCTATCAGTTCTTGTATTTTTTTATTAAAAGTACTTTGTCCCCAATTGACTTCATTATAATAAAATCTATTGGAAAGCCTCCAAAAACGTTGTGGAAAGAGTAGAAATGCAAATAATACTCTGTATTCACCTTCTTCTAACGGCGATATTTTATTATAGGCATCAATTATCAGCTTTGCATATTTAATATCCCAGTCACATCTTTTCAGTACCTTCATCAAATAATTTGATAAATCATATGCCCTTATTTCTCTTTTACAATAATCAAAATCAATAATATTCACCTTATTTTCATTATCTATAATTATGTTATGATAAGTATAATCATGGTGGCAAAATGCCTTTTCTTCCTCAGTCTTTTTACATAAGTTCATATATTCAGAAGTATTTAAAATCTTTATGGCCTTTAGTCCAATTTTCTTAAAAAAATCATAATTTTTAATATAGTTTAAATCAAATTGAGCTTTATTACTTTTCTTTCTAGCCATATCCCTCATTTTTTCAAAGGATCTGACTCTCTTTTCCATAAGATGAGGCCACCTTCCCAGATCTGTTTTTAATTTACTATTTTCCGGTGGTTCATATCCTTTTGATCTCTCATGCAATATAGCAAGAGTTTCAGATGCATTTATTAACTCTGCATCATCATGAAAATTACACTCTCTGCCTTCAATCCACTCTGAAAGTGTATATATATCTTCATTTACAAGTGCATAGGGATTGCCTTCAGTATTTAAACAGTATCTATCCACTTTTGTAAATCCTTTTGAAATAAGATGTTCTTTTGCAGAATAAACAAATAGAAGCTTTTGAATACCATAATCTATTTTTTTAAGGCATTTATTGCCTTTATTTGTTTTTAAATAATACACTCCTCTATTGGGTTTAATAGATTCAATCTTTAAATCAAATTGCCTTTCTATTTCAAATTCCCTCATCATCTTTTAATCACCCCCCATAGAAATATGTATATGATTATTATTACTTTTTTAGAATAAATTTATTGTACAAGTTACTGATTAACAATTTGTTTTAAGTAATCATGGCAAATATACAAAATTATTAACATTTTTTAACTTATATTAATATACTAAAGTGAAGCAATTATGAAAGGTAAATATATTATGAGAATAGGAATAGATGCACGAGCTGCTAAACTCTATAGAGGTACTGGTATTGGAACATATACTTATCAGCTCATAAACTGTCTAAATAAAATTGATACTATTAATGATTATTTATTATTTATGCCTGAAGCTTCAAACATAGATATAAACTTTTCTAATAAATTTAAAATAAATAATATAAATGAAAAAACTAATAATAATTTTTGGGATCAAGTTAATATACCCAATATTTTAAATAATAAAAGTATAGAATTATATCATGTACCACAAAATGGAGTTGGACTTCCTTTAGAAAAGACATGTCCCTTTATTATAACCTTACATGATGTAATTCCCTATAAAATGCCTGATACTGTAAGCGATAGGTATCTTCATATATTTAACGAAGAATTACCTAGCATAGTGTCTATTTGTGATGCTATTATAACAGTATCAAATTTTTCAAAAAATGATATAGCAAAAACATTTAATTTTCCAGCTAATAAGATATATGTGACTTATCTTGCAGCTGAAAATATATATAGACCTTTAAATAAAGAGCTGAGTAAGAAAATTATTAAAAATACTTATGGAATAACTGGAGATTTCATATTGTATGTAGGTGGCTTTAGCCCCAGAAAGAATATAATAGGTCTTTTACATGCCTTTAAAAAACTTATAGCAAAAACTCCAAATGATTTAAAGCTGGTCATTGCAGGTACAAAGGGAAAATCCTATAAGAACTATAAAAGTTGTGCTCAAAAGCTCCATATTGAAGACAAAGTTATATTCCCTGGTTTTATTCCTATAAATTATATGCCATACCTTTATAATTCAGCAAAGCTTTTTGCATATCTATCCCTATATGAAGGTTTCGGTCTTCCTCCTGTAGAGGCTATGGCCTGTGGTGTACCTGTGGTATCATCAAATGTTACCTCTCTTCCCGAGATACTCAATAATTGTAGTTTACTTGTAGATCCAAGAGATGAAGACAAGATTTGTGATGCACTTTATAAAGGCCTGAATGATGAGAATTTAAGGAAAAATTTAATCCATAAGGGTTTAAGTATAAGTAAAAATTTCATCTGGGAAAATACTGCTCTTTCAACCTTAAATATATATAAAAAAGTATTTAAAAATACTTAAAATAAAAAACCCTTTATATCTGAATTACTCAGTTTAAAGGGCTAATTTTTTATATTCATATTTTAAAATTTATCTATTTCTTCTCTAAATTCCTGCAAGAATTCTTCTCTATCTGGTTCAAACCTAATTTTTCTATTTAGCCTAGATACAAAAATATTTTCTTCCCAGTCTTTTCTCTTAGAATAATAATCTTTTGAAATATCATAAAAGTCTTCTGGAAAAGTCATCATTCCCAGTAATACACTGAGTTCATTTTTACTTAATGTATTAGTACTACAGTAATTATCTAAAATAGTTTTCGCCTTATCTATATCAAAAGAAAAATTCTTTATTACCTTGTTTATAAAATTGCATAAGTCATGAACCTTTAAATCAATTACAGAAAAATCAAAATCTATAAAGTAAGCCTTATCATTATTAATTATTATATTATGATGAGCAAGATCATGATGACATAACACTATCTTATCCTCTTCACTGCAAAGTTTATAATAAGGAGTATTGTTTAAAAATTCCAAACACTTGTCAATTTTCTCTATATAAATATCCACATTGTCTAAAAATATTTTGTCAAACTCCGATCTGTTCTCATAGAGACTTACCATTCTCTTAAAAAATAATATTTCTTCTCTTTTTCTTGTAATATTTTTTAAGAGATTACCACATATATTTTTATTAGAATTTTTATACCTAAAGCCTTCTGATGCCCTATGAAGCTTTCCAAGTCCTTTAGATGATATAGATAAATCTACAGGATTACTGAATTCGCATTCTCTGCCTTCAATTTTATCCATAATACAATAGTACTCGCCTTTCCACTGAGCATATTTTTTATTATCTATACTATCTTCAAAATCCATTATGAAGCTAAAACTTCTATTTATATATTTTAGAGCTTCCACTATAAAATGAAATTCATCTAAAGTACAATCTATTCTCTTTAATATTTTATCCCCTTTATCGGTATTAATTAAAAATACTTTCCTTACAGGAACTAAATCTGTAACCTTTAAGTTAAATTTTTCAAAAAGTCTTATATCTAAATCATATTTGGACAAATAAGCTTTATCCCTATATCCTAAATCCACCATAACATAACCTCCTCCTATTAATGAATATATTAATCATAATTTATATTATAGTCAGTCTAAATTTTAATAAGTCATTAAATTTTTAGTATCTTTTACAAAGGTATATTCATCTATTATTAGAATGAGAGCAGCAAATACCTAGTCATAGGATAATATCATTACAATCAAGTTTCATGGCTCTATTAAGGCTCATGACATATTCATTTATATCCCACTGCTTTTTGCTTAATCTGTATCTCTCACAACACTTCATATATGCATGGGGATAGGATATTAAGGCTCTAATAAAATTATTACTGTACTTATCAAATTGTTCTATTTTACAAAAATAGTTTATTATTTTTTCTAAATCTATATCGTTTTTATTTTTCTTAACCTTGTTGATTAAATATATACCATCCATTTCCAGCATATTATAAGCACACTTTTTTAAACTATTTATTTCTAATCCATCACTATTTCTAAGATTATCAAAATAAGTATTTCCAAGACAAATTTCAAATCTTTGCATACTTCTTTTAACTAAGTTTATATAATTACATCGATTTACTATATCAATACACTTTTCTGCCCTGCTTAAATAATTATCTGAAGTCTTTAACACCATATTTTCAAATTCATTTAAAGTACTTTTATCCTTAAAGCCTTTTAAATCTCTTTTTAAATTTTTTATGCGTATTTTATATTTTTCAACAGTCTTTCCTATTTTATTTGGGATAGATTTAAAAATTATGGAATTACATCCCAGCACAGACTTATGAAAACCATATATAGTATCTATTTGCTCTAAAACTTTATTTTCAGTAATATTTTCCAATACATTATCAAAACTATTATTTGTTAATCTAATATTACTTTCATTTAAATATTGCTCTAAGGAAATTATTCTACTTTCAGCCATAGATAATCACCTCGATTTATGATGCTTACTTAATTTTCTTATTATTTCATGCTCCTTCTGCTCTAGTTCAGCAAGTTTTTTTGTTCTCCTTTTAATCCTTTTTAACCTCTTAACTCTCTCACTTAATTCTTCAATCTTTTTATCATAATCATTTATATCCTTTTCATCTACATTTACAGTTTCAATACACTTATTATTTATATGCTTGTGTTTTCCCATAGCCTTACCTAACCTCCGTAATCTAAATTTCTAAATTTCTCTAGGAATTCTTGTCTTTCATCTATGTCAAGTTCTATCTTCTTTAATTTATTTAGGAAAAACTCCTCTCCCCAAGGTTGTTTTTCCCAATAATATTGAATACCTACTTGCCAAAAATCCTGTGGAAATTCCATAAATGCAGTCATAACAGGTATGTCACTTTTTTCTATAGAATATATGGAATTATATGCATCTAACACATAAAGAGCATTGTCCATATCCCATTTACCATTCTTCATTTTTCTTATTAAAAGACTTGATAAATCATGAAGATGAGTATCTAAAATACAATAATCAAAATCTATTATTACTACCTCTTGCTCTTTATCTATAAGTACATTGTGATGTGCAAAATCATGATGACAGTATCCATTTTTTTTCATCTCTGTTTTCATTTTATGACAATAATCTGTCTTATTTAAATTCATTATACTTCTATTAGCTCTATTGATCTCTTTGTCAATCACATCTTTGTACCTATAATCAAATTCTGTCTTGTTATCTTTCTTTTGAATTCTATCATTAAAATCTAACATTTCATCTATTCTGGTAGTAAACACTTCTGGCCATTTAAGCCAATTATATCTTGGGTGCATTTCTTTTGTGACAACAAAACCTTCGCTTTTTTTATGCAAACTAGCAAGGGTAGAAGAGGCTAACACTAAATCTAGAGGATTATCATAATTACATTCTCTAGCTATAGCCCATTTTGTAAGATATGCATAATTCTCACCAAATTTTATATACTCTTTACCTTCTCTATTTTTTATTATTTTAAGTACATTATTAAAACCTCTATTGATTAGATGTTTCATGGCTTCTAATATGAATAAAAAATGTCCATATTCATAATGAACAATCTTAAGACAATACTTCTCTGATTTTCCTTCTAATTTATAAACATTTTTTATCTTTGTAACTTTATCTACACCTATTTCATAATTATCCATTATCAGCTTTATTATAGCTTCTGTTTGCATAACTATGCCTCCACTAAGCATTGTTCTGATTCATTATATGAGTTTTTTTTCAACAGTGTGAATGCTGACACATTTCCTAGCTTAAATTAATATTATTAATATAAGTAAAACAATTATAACCTTACTTATTAATCAATTTTTGAGGAGTGTATTCAATGAGAATTGCATTTGATGCCCGAGGAATAAACTGGTATAAAGGCACAGGAATAGGAACTTATGCCGAAAACCTTATAAAAAATCTTATTCTCATAGATAAATTAAATAAATATATTCTCTATTGGTCTGGAGAAAATTATGAAAAATTTAAAAATAATAATACAATTATACGAATGGCTTCGAGGAGATATCATAGATTTTTTCAGGAATATTTTTTCCCAAAAGATATAAAAAAAGATAATATAGATATATATCATATATCTCAAAATGGAATAGGACTCTCACAGAATATAAATTGCCTGAAAGTAGTAACAATACATGATTTAATTCCATATATAATGCCTGAAACTGTGGGTAGAGGATACCTATTAAAATTTTTAAAAGATATGCCGCAAATTATCAGTGAAGCTGATGCCATAATTACTGTCTCTGAATACTCAAAAAAAGATATATTGAAATTCTTCCCAATTAACCCGGATAAAGTATTTGTCACTCCACTAGCTGCGGATAAAATATACAAACCTCTAGATAAAAATTATTGTAAAAAATATATTTCTAAAAAATATAATATAAATTCTCCTTTTATATTATACTTAGGAGGATTCAGTGCACGAAAAAACGTATCCTCTTTGATTAAATCCTACGAAAAAGTATCTAAGGATATAAGTAAAGATATTAAACTTGTAATCTGTGGTTCAAAAAAGGATGATATTGAAAATTTAATACGAATGAAACTTAACTCAAAAATATCTGAAAATATAATATTTACAGATTTTATACCCAATGAAGACTTACCTATTTTCTATAATTCCTGTGAAGTATTTGTATATCCATCTTTGTATGAAGGCTTTGGACTTCCTCCGTTGGAAGCAATGAGCTGCGGAACCCCTGTTATAACTTCCAATACTACTTCTATACCAGAAGTTACTGGAAATTCTGCTCTATTAATAGATCCACAAAATATAGATATGCTTTCAGAAAAACTTTACAAGGTACTTACTAGTGATTTGATAAAAAAGGATTTGTCTAATAAGGGTTTAAAACGTTCCTTGGAATTCTCTTGGATAAAAACAGCCCAGGACACCTTAGAAGTATACGAAAAGATATATAGGGAATCAAAAATATCCTCAAGTATAATTTGAATAAATTAGTTCAAAAAAACATTTTAGGCATTTTAAATAAATGACAAGTCAAAGCTTTAACCTGAATTAAGAACTTGCTTCAAAACAAGCTTATTTGACTGTCTTTCTTTAAGATGCCTAACAAAAATATCCCTTGATCAAACCCAAATAATCATAGCTAATCTATATATTTATGCTATACGTAGATTATATACTAATCCTCCAACTTTGTAAACGTTTTTAAATGCTTATTTTAAAAATATTAATATATAAAATTATTTTAATTCATCTGATTGTTCTAATGCCGTCTGCAAATTATATAGACTCTCATTTAATGGTTTATTATTAGCAGAGGCATCAATTATAGTCTTTAAACTCTTATCTCTTATAATATTAAAATTATATTCATATTTCATATTTCTAAGTCCTAAGATTTCATCTACAGCCATAATACCTATATATTTGTTATAAAATTCGTTCTTCTTATAAAAACTATCCTCTACATAAGATGTAGTATCAGAGGATATAAATCCATACCTTTTAAATTCATAATCAGCGAATTCTTTATCAGAACTCAGAAATTGTACAAACTGCAGTGCAGCAGAATTACTCTTACTAGATTTCAAAAGCATTAAATTGTCTCCAAAATTTATATTATCCCTATTTCCTCCTGGTTCAAAGGCAGGAATTTTTTGTATTCTTATTTTGTCCTTTAAATCTGGATATTTACTTTCTATGTTATACATAGTGCTTACATTACATATTAATGATATGGCATCCCCATTTATAAAAGATTGTATTTTATCGGTACTATCCCGTGAAATTTTGCTTTTATATATTTCATTTAAAATACCAGCTGCCCTTACGGACTTCTCATTAAGCAAATCTATATTTTCATTATTGTTAAAATAGCTAACTCCAAGCTGACTTAAAAGCAAGTCATAAATAGTTCCATCATTAATATCCATTGAAGAAAGCATAGCTTTACCCTCGGGTTTTAGTATATTGTTTCCTATATCTATATATTGTTTCCAAGTTTTAATATCATCAGATTTTATATTTAAACTTTTAAGTATATCTTCCCTATAAAGCATAATTGTCGGTTCTACATACCAAGGGACAGCATAAATTCTATTTTTATAGGTATTATTATTTATTTGATTTTTGATAAATTTATCCTTTTTAAATTGTGGAATTTCTGAAGCATCCAAAATATTATTTTGAGCCTTATTTAATACTACAGGTATATTTTTATCTCTCACAATCATAATATCAGGCAAATGGACATTTTCCTTTGAACTTTTAGATATACTATCTAAAGCTGTATTCACATCTGAATATGAAACATTAATACTTACCTCAGGATACCTTTTCCTAAATAGTGCCGCTGCATCATTTATTAAAGCTGCATTTGCGTCAGTAGTCCATATAGTCACTTTTCCACTGAGTTTTTCTACATTACTACTATTAGATGCAGTTTCACAGGAAATTAAACTTATATTTACTAAAAATATAATTAATATAGAAATTATTTTCTTCATAAAGATTTCTCCTAAGTTTAAGAAAATTTTAAACTATTCTTTAAATATAATTAATATACCATCAATTCTATAAATAATATAAATTAAATAAGGTTATATATTTCAATAACAAATATTTAATAAAAAATGATATGTATATATTAATTTTAAATTTATAGGTTAAAAATGTCTATAGATATATAACTTTTTATATAAGTTTTAATTTATTAAATTTAAATTAACAGCATTGATAAAAATTAAACAAAATATTCCCTAACATAAATACAATATTTATTGTTAGGGAATATTTTAGTTATTTAAATTATAAATTATTAATTAATCCACTTTAGACATCTTATAGTTTCCTTCTTCATTAAAGACTTCTTTCCAAGCTTTTTCTGCTTCTGGTTTAAATTTAGCTGCTAAATTATCTAATTGTTTCATGAATAAAGGATCATCTATCATCTTTGCAGCACTTGGATGTGTTGGATAAGCTCCAGTCTTCTTAACTATTTCTCTTATTTGATTAGTATTATCTATCATCATACAAGGTAATAATAAATTCTTATTATAAGGCTGTCTGCTTCTTATTTCTTTAAAATATTCAGTCTTAAAGGCTTCTTTTAAAGGCTTTCCTTTAACATTATAAGCTGCAAAATGTGAGAAAATACATGGCTCCACATCTTCATTTGAATTTATATGACAATAATATTTACCAGCAATGCATCCTCCAACATAAGGGGAATCATTAAAGAAATCTATAGTAAAGTATGATTTTTCAGTTCTTATAGCTCTTGTTCTCTCTCCTAATCTCAATCTCTGCTCTGGAGTAAGCATAGCACTAATATCTGGTTTTTCACCAATTGGCATATACATAAAATACCAGCTCATTTTTGAGCCTTTTTCTATTAGCATATCTATGAATTCATCTGAAGTAACAACATCTATATTATATGCTGCAGTTGCTGAGGAAACTCCAAATAAAACTCCTCTTTCTTTTAAAAGATCCATAGCTTTCATAACTGCTTTAAATACACCTTTTCCTCTTCTTGCATCAGTTTCTTTCTCAAAACCTTCAAGAGAGAACATAGGAATTACATTTCCAAGTTTCTGTAATCTGTCTGCTACTTCTTCAGTAATCATTGTACCATTAGTAAATGGTGTAAACATTACATCATTAAATTTTTCGTATACATCTAACATATATTTATTTATAAATGGTTCTCCACCAAGTATTACCATATAATAAATTCCAAGGTCTCTAGCTTCACTTATGATTCTTTCTACTTCTTCTCTAGGTATATCATCTTCTTTACTATAGTTACCTGCATAACAACCTGTACATCTTAGATTACATCTCATGGAAGGGCTTAAAAGAATGATAAATGGCACACTGCCGCCCTCCTCTTTAAGACTATCTCTTATAGGAGCTCCAAACCACGCAGCGTTTGCAAAGAAATTAGTAAAAAATTTCTTTAGACAATTTTTATCTGTAGTTTTCAATATATTTTGTACAAAATCATGTATATGTTGGTTTTCATTATAGTAATCACATACAAAGTCTATTTGAGCTTTCTCATCTGGATCTTTAATTGTTTTCTTTATTAGCGCAAAAATTCTGTCAACATTTTTCTCAGGATTTTTATCTAAAATATCAACGATAGTATTTACTAACGTACTTTTTAGACCCTTCTCTACTGAATTAATAACACTCATGAAAAATCCTCCTCACAAACTAATAGTAAATAGAACTCATGTATCCTACAGGCTATTAAAAAATTGTTAGAATTGTTAGATTAGATAGTACCATCTTTTATCTATAGATTTATTATATTCCTATTATATAAATTTACAAATCTTATAAAGGTTCATAATTCTATAAAATATGAAATAAATTTCACATCATCTGGTAATACCATTAAAAAGCTTGAAATTTCTTCGATTTTCTCTTTATTAGAGGCATGTTTGTAATTTTATGTTAATTATAAAGTATCCAAATCCAATTAAAATCAACATTTTAATTAATGTAAACATTTTTTTAATTTTTATAAATATTGTAGACTTGCAGTATAATTGTAGATTATTATAATAATTTTTATCTTAGCTCTTCATATTAAATTTTTTTCTTAAGTTAGGCGTAATAAAACAAATTAATTTATTATGTTATAAAAATTTACTAGCTAGTTTTAAATTTATAAACCTATTATACTACATATAATACAAAATAATACATTTCAATTAAAATTTTTTATTAATTTTTTGCAAACAAAAGAGCATATTTATAAAATTACAAATATACTCTTTTGCTTAAATCAAAGTCAAATTTTTCATACTTAAATCAAGTACTTTATAAGAGTGCGTTACATAACCTGTAGATATATAATCTACTCCCGTTTCGGCTAAAGATCTTATAGTTTCAAGATCCACATTGCCAGATACTTCTGTAAGGGCCCCACCATTAATTATATCCAATGCCTTTCTTATGGTATCAACCTTCATATTATCTAACATTATTACATCTGCCTTAGCCGAGACAGCCTCCTTTACCTGTTCTAAGGTTTCTGTTTCAACTTCTATTTTCTTTACAAAAGAAACATTTTTTCTGGTCATTTCAATAGCATTTTTTATGCCTCCAGCGGCTGCTATATGATTATCTTTAATGAGCACACCGTCACTCAAATTATATCTATGATTTTCTCCTCCTCCAATTTTTACTGCATATCTCTCTAATACTCTCAAATTTGGAGTAGTCTTTCTCGTATCCAATAATTTAGTTTTTGTTCCCTGAAGTTTTTCTATAAACTTATTAGTTAAAGTTGCTATGCCACTCATCCTCTGAAGTATATTTAAAGCTACTCTTTCTCCACTGAGTACACTGGAAGTTGAGCCTTTTATTTCTGCAATTACCTGTCCATTCTTTACATTATCACCATCTTTAGCATAAAACTCTACTGATACACCACCTAAAACTTCAAATACTCTTTTAAACACCTCAGTACCGCAAAGTATACCATCTTCTTTCACTATAAGGTCTACTTTGCATCTATTCTCTGTATTTACAATAGAATTTGTAGTAATATCATCATAGGCACCATCTTCTTTTAAAGCATCAATTATTATATTATCAATTATTAATGAGTTCATGTCTTTTTTCTCCTAATACTTTTTTAAATTCATTAGTTATACATTCTAGATTTAAATTGATTAAATTATCAGCCTCTTCCAGGCTAATATCTCTTTTTATATTCACTATATTTTTATCATATATATTTTTATTTATATCTAAAGCCGCTCTTCTAGAAAAAACCAATCCCTCTAACAATGAGTTACTGGCAAGTCTATTGGCACCATGAACACCTGTACAGCTTACTTCTCCACAGGCATATAAATTATTCATAGAAGTTTTAGAATTTGAATCCACCTTTATACCACCCATAAAATAATGCTGTACTGGTGTAACCGGTATAGGCTCCTTTGTAATATCTATTTTTCTATTTTTACATTCTCTATATATACCAGGAAATCTATTTATTAAAAAATCGCTGTTCATAAAACTTGCATCTAAATACACAAATTTCGAGTTAGTATTTTTTTCTTCTCTCCATATTCTATCAGCCACTATATCTCTTGGCAAAAGTTCATCTACAAAACGCTGTTTATTGATATTAAAAAGTTTTGCACCTTCACCTCTTAGGGATTCAGATATAAGAAATTTCCTTTCCTGTGAATTATCTTGATATAATGCAGTAGGGTGAAATTGGACATATTGTAGATTTTCCACTTCTATATCATTTCTTAAAGCTATAGCGATACCATCCGCAGTAATAGTCCTTCTGTTTGTAGAATTTAAAAATAATCCCCCTATACCTCCAGAAGCTAAGATTGTATATTTTGAGTGAATATAATCTACTCTATTGTCTATCTTTACTATACCTCCGCAGCACCCTTCATTAAGCTTTAATATGTCAACTAAAATAGTATCTTCATACACAGTTATGTTATCTCTGTTTTTAACTTGATGAAAAAGTGTTTCAAATACTTTCTTGCCAGTTTCGTCCGTAGAATGGACTATTCTATTTATACTATGAGCACCTTCTCTAGTATAATCCAATTGACCATCTTTATAGTCAAATTTCATACCAAATTCAATTAATCTATGAATATTTTCCACAGATTCTTCTGCCAGAATTTTTACTGCTTCCAATCTATTTTTATTCTTACCAGCTTTAATAGTATCTTCCACAAAAAGATCTATATCTTCATAACCTCTAGCACAGGAGATTCCTCCTTGAGCAAGATAAGTGTTACATTCTTCTGCTTTAGATTTTGAAATTATAACAACTTTATATTTTTTATCTATATTTAAAGCTGAATACATCCCTGCTACGCCACATCCAACAATTAAAATGTCTGTATATATATCCATTTAATCACTTCCCTAAAATAAGCATATTTTCTAAAGCATTAGCAGCCTTTTTCCTTATTTCTTCATCTATATTTATCTCATAGTAATCTTCATCGAGACTCCAATATACGTTGTCCAAAGAAGTTTTTTTCATGTTTTTACAGGTCATGCCTCTTAATGAAAAGAACTGCTTATTAGGATTTTCCTTTTTTAATTTATGCAGAACTCCTTCCTCCGTAACAATGAGAAATTTATCATATTTGCTTTCTCTTGCATAATTAATTATTCCACTGGTACTTCCAATATAATCAGCTAAATCCCTAACTTCTTTTCTACATTCAGGATGAACTAAAACTTTGGCTGTACTACACTGTTCTTTGCCCCTGAGAACGTCTTCTTTACTAATTCTGTCATGAACACAACAATGACCCTTCCATAAAATAATTTTCTTTTCTGGAACATTTTCTTGAATATATGAACCTAAATTTTTATCAGGAGCAAATATTATCTCATCAGCATCTATATTTTTAACAATATTTATAGCATTAGATGAAGTGCAACAGACATCTGAAACAGCTTTTGCCTCTACAGAAGAATTTACATAAGTAACAACTTTTGCATTAGGATATTCCCTTTTCATATCAACAATCTGCTTAGCTGTAGCCATATCAGCCATTGGACAGCCTGCTTCTTTCACTGGAAGTAATACTTTCTTATGTGGTGATAAAATTTTTGCACTTTCTGCCATAAACCTTACACCGCAAAAAATTATCAGGTCTGCATCATTTTCTTTGGCACGCCTACTCAATTCAAAAGAATCTCCTATAAAATCAGCAGCATCCTGAATCTCAGGTACTTGATAGTAATGTGCTAAAATTATAGCATTTTTATTTTCTTTAAGTTTTCTTATTTCTTCATTTAAATATTCAGACATTTCCACAGTCCTCCGTTCTATATTAAAAGCTGTATATACACTTATCTCTAAATATATCACTATAGTTTTGTATTATCAAGATATAAAATAAATTAAGTTGATAATGCTATAAAAAGCTGTCTCACAATATATAAACATACATTGTGAGACAACTTTTATAAAAGAATACCATCTAAAGAATATTCTTATATCAAATAACCAATAGTTATTTTTTATATTAGTAAAAGATTTATCTATTACTATTACTTTTATATTTATTATTTGTTGTATTATTTTGTGTTTTATTGTCTTTAGAAGTATTGCTTTTAGCATTTTCTTTATTGGCTTCATTTTCTATGTTACTTTTATTATCTGAACTATTTTCGCTACTTCCCTTATTTTCACTATTCACATCATTTTTATTTGTAGTACTATCAGTAGTTTCTTTATTTGTATTACCTTCACTTGTTGTACCCTTTTTAGATGAGTTATTTTCATCATTTACATTACTTCCGCTATTTCCCTCATTAAAATTCTCTTTAGTTTTATTTTCCTCATCTCTATTGTGTGAATCTTCTTTAAGATTTCCATCCCAATTTTTAATTTTCTCATTTACTATATTTTTTATTTGATCAGCTTTTTCCTTGGTAATTTTTTTATCCTTAACTGCTTGATCTATATAATTATTTCTATCTTCTATCATTATTTTTTTTACTTCTGATTCACTGTGGCCTTTTGCCTTAGCAAGATCAAAAAAGCTTTTGCCAGATCCTCTTGCCTCTTCTAATTCTTCTCTTGTTATACCTAGTTTATCTAAAATCTTTCCCTTATGGTGATGACCTTCATGTGATCCTTTATTTTCTGTATTATCATGGCCCTTATTTTCTTCATTAACCCCTTTATTGTACTGATTAATATTTTCTTTTTTAGCTGCATTATTTGTTTCGGGATTAGCATAAGCTGTAGCACTTATTCCTATTGCTAAGCAAAGAGCCATTGCTGCAATTTTTTTTACAAATTTAATCATATTGTTACCTCCTAATAGTTATTTACGAGGTTATTATAACCATATGATTAATTATTAATTAGATATATGACAAAGTTTTTATTAGTAATTTTTACATTTTATATATTTAATTCTTGTTTATTCATTATAATTATATATTTAGAAATTAATTTTTTAGTATAAAATATCTTTATTTTATATATTTAATTTCCTGTCTTCCCTGAGTATTTTTATAATTGATTATATTATCTACTATATATAATGGTCTATCCTTAGTTTCATCCATTATTCGTCCAATATATTGTCCCAGTATTCCCATACTTATTAATATAAAACCACACATTATAAGATTTATGGATAATATAAAACTGATATTTAACAGGCTGATATGTTTAATTAAATCTCTTATAGATACTCCAATAAACAATATTATACCTATAAAGAGGGATATAACTCCTATATATGCCGAAAATATAAGTGGTTTATATGAAAATGCAGTTATTCCATCAAAAGCTAATTTCATCATTTTACTAAGAGGATATTTACTCTCTCCTGCAAATCTTTCACGTCTTACAAATTCTACAAAAGTTTGTTTATATCCTACCCAGCTTACAAGACCTCTTACATACCTATTTTTTTCTGGTAATAACTCCAAAGCATTACGTACTTTTCTATCTATAAGTCTAAAATCTCCCGTATCTACTGGAATATCAATTGTAGTCATACTCTTTAATACTCTGTAAAAAGCCATAGACGTAAATTTCTTAAAAAAAGTTTCTCCTTCTCTTTTAACTCTTTTTCCGTATACAACTTCATATCCTTCTTTCCACTTTCCAATCATCTTTAATATTACTTCCGGAGGATCCTGAAGATCTGCATCTATTACTATAATAGCAGCACCTTCGGCTATATTCATTCCCGCAGTTATTGCCGCCTGATGGCCAAAATTTCTTGAGAAATTTACAAGTTTTATTTTACTGTCTTCTCTACATATCTCCTGAACTTTACTTTTAGTTGAATCTTTACTTCCATCATTTATAAATACAATTTCATAATTTTCTTTAGTACAATCCATCACCCAAGTAAGCTTTTTATAAGTTTCATTGATTACCAATTCTTCATTATATAAAGGCACTACTACAGAATAAACAGCTTTATCTTCCAATTTTATCACCTCATTTTTTATCTTATTCAAATCTTAAAGCATCTATTGGATTTAATTTTGATGCCTTATTAGCTGGATAAATTCCAAATATTAATCCTACTAATACCGAAAATAAGAAAGAACCTAGCACCACATTATTAGATATGACAATTGTTGTGGAAAAAAACTTTTCTCCTATAAAGGCACCTATATATCCAAAAGCCACACCAATAGCACCACCCACAGCACTTACGGCTGCTGCTTCTATTAAAAATTGTAAAAGTATAGTTCTTCGTTTAGCTCCAATAGCCTTTCGTGTTCCTATTTCTTTTGTCCTTTCAACTACTGACACAAGCATTATATTCATTATTCCTATGCCACCTACTACAAGGGATATAGCTGCAACACCTGCAAGCATAGTAGTCATGCTTTTGGTAGTTGATGTAGCAGTATCAAGGAGACTTGTTTGACTCATAACTCTATAATAACTATTAGTAGTTGTGCTGCTGGCATTTCCTGGCAGTCCAAATTTTTTATCTAAAAATAATTGTATATATCCCATTGCTATGTCAACTTTGTCTTTATCCTCTGCTGATATATAATAGTTTTTTGCATTGGCTGTCTTTAAAAGTCTTTGACCGGAAGTTAGCGGAACTATTATTCTGTCATCACTGGAACCTGAACTTGAGGTTCCCTCTGATTTTAGGACACCAATTACCTTAAACTCTATACCATTAATATATATTGCATTTCCAACTACATTTGTATCTCCAAATACATTTTCTGCAGTTTCAGTACCTATTACAGCTACATTAAATCTATTTTTTACATCTCTATCCGTTATAAATCTCCCTAAACTTACTGAAAGACTTCTAATATCTAAATACTCTGGAGTGGATGCTTCTAATGTAGTAGTACTGGATTTACTTCCATATTTTATATTTATATTTGATTCCGATATTTGAGGAGCAATTTCTTTAATACCTGGTTTAGCTTTTAAATCAGCTAAATCTTCATCACTAATGGTTATGGATTTAGAACTCATAATATTTGCTGTTATAAGATTGGTCCCTAAACTTTCAATCTGGTCGCTAACCTCTTTTTGAGTTCCCTGTCCTATGCCCACAAGTATAATTACTGAAGATATGCCGATAATTATACCCAGCATTGTAAGAAAAGAACGCATTTTATTATTCCACACTGAAGATAGGGCTATTTTAACAAGTTTTGTGAATTTCATGCTCCTACCTCCCTATTATTTAAACTATCTGAGATTATTCTTCCATCTTTTACAGTAATAATTCTTTTAGCATGAGAAGCTATCTCCATATCATGTGTAATCATTACTATAGTATTTCCTTCATCATTTAAATCCATTAGCATCTTTAATACTTCTTTACCGGTTCTACTGTCCAAAGCTCCTGTAGGCTCATCTGCAAGAATTAACTGTGGATCTGTAACTAAAGCCCTAGCTATGGCAACTCTTTGCATTTGACCTCCGGATAATTCTGAAGGTTTATGTTTTAAATGATTTGATAATCCAACTTTTTCAACAACGGATTTTATTTTCTCTTTTGACTTATTATTTGGATATCCTAAATACAATAATGGTAATTCCACATTCTCAAATATATTTAATTTAGGCAGTAAATTATAATTCTGAAATATAAATCCTATCTTTTTATTTCTTATTTCAGCCAATTTATTATCATTACAACTAGTATTTAATCCATCTAAAATATACTCACCACTACTGGCCTTATCAAGACATCCTATAATATTCATAAGAGTAGATTTTCCAGCTCCAGAGGGCCCCACAATAGCCACATATTCTCCTTCAGAGATAGTTAAGTTAACATCACTGAGTGCATTAAATTCATTATTGCCCATTTTGTATACTTTATTTATATTAGTCATTTTAATTATATCTTTACTATTTAAAGCTTCTGTCATTTCTTTCCCTCCTTACATAACTCTCTGAGACTGTCTCTCATCTAATTTCCACCTCCAGGTGCTTGAGAACCGCTTCCACCCTGTGAACTTCTGCTACCTTGAAAACCACTTCCGCCTCCTTCAAGACCTCTGCTATTCATACCACCAAATCCGTTATTTCTATTGCTATTTGTAGTAGTGGACTGAGGCAGCTGAACCAATACTTTTTGCCCTTCACTTATCCCTTCCGTAACTTCTATGTAATCTTCAGTTTCCAATCCTGTTTTTATTGCTACTAATTTGCCGCTATTTGAAAAAGTTGTTGTACCATTTCCACTTCTGCTGTTTTCACTGCCAAAATTGTTACTTTGTGCATTAGCCGTGCTATTTGTTGCAGTTGAACTGCCATTACTGCTTTGAGAGGAACTACTGCTGCTATCTACTCTTACATATTTCTGACCATTTGTTTCCACTAAGGCTTCTGCCGGAATTACTAAAGCATTTTCTTTACTCTGTACTGCAATAGTAGCAGTACCATTCATTCCTATTTTTATATTTGAATCAGGATTCGTTATACTGACAACTACATTGTATGTAGTTACATTATTTGAAGTAGTTCCTGTCTGTGATATTGCTGCAACTTTTCCTTCATAACTTTTATCTGAAATTGCATCAAATTTTATGGTAGTTTTTTGATTTAAAGCAACTTTGTTTACGTCTAATTCATCTACAGATACATTAATATTTAAATTGCTCATATTCTGTATTGTAAGCACGCTTTTCCCTGCTTGAACTGTATCGCCATTTACATTATTTACTGCAGTAACAAGGCCCCCTATAGGAGCAGTGACTGTTATATTATTAGCTGCTGCCTTTGCATCTGCTAATTTCTCTTCCGCTTCACTTACAGATATTTCATCTTGTTCAACTTTATTCGAATCTACCTTTTCTGCACTCTGATCTGACTCTAAGGCAAGCTTTGCCTTTTCAAGGTTATTTTCTGCCGAAGTCACGGCAGAAGTTAATTCACTGCTGCTGGCTGTAAATAAGGTCTGACCTGCCTGTACAGTATCTCCTACCTTCACAGTCAATCCAGATAGTGTTCCATTATTATTTGGGGATACTTCCTTCGTTGACCCTGAATAGACCGCTCCCGTTCCCTGTATAGTTTCACTTAAATTCATCTTCTTAACTGCTGTACTATAATATCTTGTAGATGCAGTAGTTGTCTTCTTACCAAAATAATTTTTATATCCAAAATATCCGCCTGTACCTAAAACAGCAACTACTACACATGCAATAATAGCCTTAATCAACTTGCTTTTCATTCTTATCCCTCCACCAATACAATTTTATATAATATTTATAATTACTCTTTATCTTATGGGTCAATTATAATTATGAATTGTTGGACTAATATCAAATAATTATGTGAAGTTTATGTGATTACGCATATAAGTATATTAAAGGTATTGTTAAGCTACTTAGCATGTGAGATAATTGATTATATAGTGATTCTTTTTGTATCTAAATTATTAATAACGCAACTTAAAAATTCATCTTACATAGTAAATAAAAAACTAGGAAGTGAAAAAATACTATGACAAAGGAATATAAGAAAAGCTTGCATGTTATCAGAGCAGCAATTATAATAATTCTTTTTATAATTGCCACCTATTGTGTGTATTATATTGTAAAGCCTATGATTATCACTTATAAAAATGATAACTTAAACAAAAATATAAGCAAAAAATATCATCAATCTATAGAAAAAAATACAAATTTTAAAGATAGATACAGTGATTTGGAAAAAATAAATCCAGATATAGTAGGATGGCTTAATATATCTGGAACAAAAGTGGATTATCCTGTGGTAAGAACTAATGATAACAGCTTTTATTTAATTCATAATTTTGAAAAACAGCCTTCAAACCATGGATCTATTTTTATGGATTTCAGAAACATTGAAGATTTAAAAACAAAGAACAATATAATTTATGGTCATAATATGAAAGATGGTTCTATGTTTCAGCAACTCATGAATTTTAAGGATAAAAGTTATTTTGAAAGTCACCCAATAATTGAATTTGATACTTTGACAGAACCTATCAAATGGCAAATTTTTTCTGTATATGTAACAAGTACAAAGTTTAACTACATAAGAACAGAGTTTAATAACGATTCTGATTATGAAGATTTTCTAAAGCAGCTTAAAAGTCACTCTATGTATGATACAGGTGTAAATGTATCAAAAGATGATACCATACTTACATTATCCACCTGCAGCTATGAAATTGAAGATGGAAGATTAGCTATAGAGGCAAAACGAATAAAATAATAATATTGAGCATATCTATAGCTTCTTCTATTCAAGAAATATACATATCTAATCCTAAGCTCACTTCAAAAGAACTGTTTAATTCAGGAATGAATGTTGGTAAAGATATGATGGGAACTATGGCAAACACTCTTATCCTTGCCTTTACAGGTTCATCATTAAACATGATAATGGTTATATACTCTTATAATGTGAATTTTATTCAATTAATGAATATGGACATGGTAAGCATAGAAATTATTCAAGGACTTACTGGAAGCCTAGCTATAATTTTTACAGTTCCTATAATATCTTTTATTTCCTCAAAAATTATACCAAGCTTGTTATTTGAAAGCAAAAGTGAAATTGCCAATAACATACTGAATACTGATATAGACAACAGTTAAATACCTGTTGTCTTAGTAATTTCAGCCTTTATATCACATATTCTTTTGTTTAAAACAGGATGTATTACATAGGGTGCTATATCACAGAGTGGCTCTATAACAAACATCCTTTCTGCCATTCGTGGATGAGGTATAATGTACCTTTCATCAGAAGTAACTAGATCATCATATAAAAGTATATCTAAATCAATGGTTCTAGGTCCCCAATGTATTAATCTTTCACGTTTTAAATCTCTTTCAAAGTCAAGAAGCATATTCATAAATTCCTCTGGAGACAACATAGTTTTTACCTCTAAAGCACAGTTTAAAAAATCATCTTGATCTAGATAACCTACAGGAGCTGTAACATAAAATTTTGAAGTTTTTGTAACCCTGCTCTTACCACTGTGGTGAATTAGTTCAATGGCATCTTTTAAATTCTTTTCCTTATCTCCCATATTTGACCCCATGCCTATGTATACTGTATGCCAGCCTCTTTTTATTTCTACAGCTGCATACTTAACTGGTCTTCCTATAGGTGCCCAAGGCTTTTTTATAAGAACTTTAACACACTTTACCTTTTCATATTCTAAAAGTATAAATTCTGCTACCTTTTCAGCGGCAGTTTCTATTAAATCATACTTTTCTCTTGTAAATTGTTCTTCTACTTTAAGGCAAAGCTCTCCGTAATTAACAGTTTGCTGTAAATCCCCAGTCGCTCCTGCCTTTTTAAGGTCCAAACTCAATTCTATAGATATAATAAATTTTTGTCCCAGCCTTTTTTCTTCTTTGAACACCCCATGGTTTGCATATATTTCAAAATCTTCAATAAATATCTTATCCACTTTAAGATCTCCTTACTATAGCATCTGTCATGGCACAGGCTCTTTTATTCTCAAGTACATCATGAACTCTTACAAAATCACAGCCTTTCATTACTCCTATAACAGAAGTGGCCACAGTTCCTTCCATTCTTTCTTCTACAGGTAAATCAAGAGTATTCCCTATAAAAGATTTTCTGGAAGTTCCAAGAAGAATTGGATAGTTTAACTCTTTTAATCTTTCTAAATTATTCATTAAAATAAGGTTTTGTTCATAGCTTTTTGCAAAACCTATCCCCGGATCAATTATAATGTTATCTTTGTCTACTCCAGCTTCAATTGCTATGTCTATAGATTCTTTCAAATCTGCAAGTACATCTTCTATAAAGTTATTATAATCTCTATTCTCTCTATTATGCATTATGCAGCAAGGAACCTGGTACTTTCCAGCAACTTCTGCCATATAAGGATCTTTTTTAAAACCCCACACATCATTTATAAGATTAGCCCCTGCTTTTATGGCAAGTTCTGCAACCTTTCCCTTATAAGTATCTATAGATATAGGTACATCTATTTCCTTAGTCAAAGCCTCTATAACTGGAACAACTCTCCCTATCTCCTCAGCTTCGCCAACTGGAGTGTGATTAGGCCTTGTAGATTCTCCTCCAATATCTATAATATCTGCTCCTTGCTCAATCATTTCTCTTGCATGCTGTATAGCATACTCTATACTATTAAACTTTCCTCCATCAGAAAACGAATCCGGAGTAACATTTAAAATTCCCATTATAAATGTTTTTTCACCTATATGAAAATTTTTATTTCCTATTTTCATATTATTTACCTCTCTTACATAATAAAATAACAATAAATATCAAACATGAACTTACTATAAAACCTATTATCAGTATATTATCTGCAAATTTTTCTTATCAATACTCCAGTTACAATGGCTAAAGGCACTGCAATCATAGCACTTCCTTGAAAGTTTATCGCTGGTATATAGCAAAAATCCAAGTTCAGAGTTTCTTTCTTTATTTCTGTGATTTTTTATAGCTTTAGTTATGAAATTTATCTCTTCATCATTGAAGTCAGCAGCTTTTAAAATATCTATGGAAAGTTCAGCACTAGCTTCATCGTGAGGAATATCATATTTGTACTGTTTCCATCTTCCAACATCATGAAGTAATGCTGCTCCATAAATAATATCTTTTTTTATGTTCATATTTTTTTCTAAAGCTATTATATAAGCTATTCTTGCTACATCTAAAAAATGCTGCAAATCATGGAGACAAAAGATTCGTTCTTTTTCACATTGCCTGTTCTTATCCAAATATTTCCTATAAATCTTATTATGAAGTATTAAATTAATTCTATCAATTTTATCCATGAAAATAGCTGCTCCTCTAAATAAATTTATATTAAATATTATCTTCCATTAATAAGTGAAAGAGCCTCCATCCTTATCTGAGAATCTGTCTTAATTACTCCTCTTAATGCTGAAGTGATAGTTTTAGATCCTGGCTTTCTAATTCCCCTCATAGTCATACATAAATGCTCAGCTTCAATTACTACTGCAACTCCTTTTGTATCTACAGCCTCTATAATAACATCAGCAATTTCATTACCCAGCCTTTCCTGAAGTTGAGGTTTTTTGGCTGTGGTATCTACAATTCTTGCCAATTTACTTAATCCTAATACCTCATTTCCACTAGGTATATATACAACATGTGCAACTCCCATAAATGGCAGCAGGTGATGTTCACACATAGAATATACAGGTATATCCTTTACTATTATCATTCCATTATCATGATCCTCATGAAATTTCTTAACATCATCTAAAGGATTTTTATGAAGTCCTGCAAATATCTCTTCGTACATTTCAGATACTCTTCTAGGTGTTTCAATAAGTCCTTCTCTATCGGGATTTTCTCCTATTCCTATTAAAATCTCTCTTACAGCTTTTTCAATTTTAATTTTATCTATCATTGCATTTTTCTCCATTCGTACATCAGGCTCAAATAAACAATCAGTTGTTAGTATGCTGATTTACCTAAAATCCAATTGTGCCTATAACAGATCAATTGAGACTGTTATAATTCCGACCTATCATAATTGTATGATTGAAAATAAATCTTACATCTTTAACTTATTATTTATTTTCATATGCCCTAAAATAATATAAACTATTTTTATTTTACCATTGCCTTAAAGAAAATGCACCTGATTTTTTAACTTATAGGAGCTTTAATTATAAAACTTACTCCCTTATCTCTATTTACAGCTTTAATTTCTCCATCATAAAAATCTATAATCTTTTTAGATATAGCCAATCCCAATCCAAAATTTCCTGTTTTATCCTTATAGAGATTATCAAAAATGTTATTTATATGTTTTTCATCTATATTTGGACCATCATTATATATTTCCAATATTACATTTGAATTTTCTACATTTGAATTTTCTACATTTAGTTTAACTGAAATTTTTTTCTCTGCATACCTAAGAGAATTTTCCAATATATTTTCAATGGCAACTTGAATTTTTTCCGCATTACCTATGATAAAAGCATCTTTTATATCTAAGTCCCATTTAATTTTATTATTGACTATCTCAAATCTATTTGATATATATAATATCAATTGATATAAATTAATCTCACTAGCCTTACTATTATTCTCAAGAACATAATCTAAAGTGTTTAAATATAATAGCTGTTTTATTTTTTTCTCCAGTGCAATGGCCTCATTTTTTATTATATCAGCTGTCTTTTCTACAGAATCTATATACATACCATCTATTATAGCCTCTGCATGACTCATTATCACCATAACTGGTGTCTTTAAATCATGGGAAATACTCTGTAAAAACATTTTTTCCTCTTCATCTGCTCTCTTTAATTCTGTCCTCATAATATTCATGGCTTTTGCAAGTCTTCCAATTTCATCTTCATTTTTAATCTCAATAGGTTCCTTCCAATCCTTATGAGCTATTCTAAGGCTATAATCTTCTAATTTCTTAAGAGGTTTTGCAATATATCCAGCCACTATCTTAGCTGCAATAAAACCAAAAACTATAAACATAATACCAATTGCTATAACCATATACAATAAGCTGTTATCTTCTATATTAGATAGAGGGATATAAGATATTAAGTAAATCTTATCTGAGGTATCAGTACTTTTAATTGAACTTACTATAAAAAATACTGATTTACCATTATAGGACTTCTTAAATTGCTGTTGATATACAATATCATTTTTTATAAAACCAGCCATCCACCTCCCAAGGGAGTCTTCACTAACCCTTAACTCCGGGGGAAATCCCTGTACAGGCTGCTGGTCTAAGGGCCTTCCTATTTTGTTAATATTTCTTACATTTACATTATTATCACTATCTATGGTTATAATAACATTACTACTTCTTTTAAGATTCTTAAGCTCATCGAATCTATTTTCAGGTCCATAAAAGTTGTTTGCATTTAAAAGAATACTATGAGCGACTTTTAAATCCTGCATTGTATCTTTTTCCTTAATTGTCCTAAAAACAGACAGATATATAATTGAAATACTGCATATTATTATCAAAATTATAAGTGTGAATGTAGCCCATATTCTTATGGTTAACGATTTAAATTTAAATCCCTTTACCTTCATCATTTGACCACCATTTTATATCCATAGCCATATACCGTTTCAATATTAAGTCTGCTCAATTTTTTTCTCAGTCTTCGTATGGTATCATCTACAACTCTATCTGAACCAAAATAATCATCACCCCACACACTTATTAAAATCTGTTCTCTGGATAAAAGATTATTTTTGTTTTCTATAAAATAACTTAGCAATTCAAATTCCTTATTTGTAAGTTGTACTTCATTGCTATCTAAGAAAATCGTTCTCTGATTTTTACTTATTTTATATCCATTTATATCTATTATATGCTCTTCAGCTTCTTCATCTTCATTTCCCTTACTATAAATTCTTTCAAGAAGCTTATTAGTCCTTATTACAAGCTCTCTTGGAAGAAAGGGCTTTGACAAATAATCATCACTTCCAAGCTCTAATCCCACAACTCTATCCAGCTCCTCATTTCTAGCAGACATAAATATCACAGGTGTATTTCTATTATTTTGTTTAACTGCTTTAATTATTTCATATCCGTCTATATCTGGCAGCATTATATCAAGTATCCACAAATCAGGCATATCTTTTATTCTTTCCAGTGCAGATTTCCCATTAGAAAAAGTAACAACCTCATATCCCTCTCTTTGCAGATATTTTTCCAATAAAATATTTAAACTCTTCTCATCTTCTACAAGATATATTCTCTTTGACATATTTACCACCCCAATAAACTGTATTTAATAAATTCCTCGTATTTTCAAATATATATTAATATTTACTACAATTATATATTAGGATTTTAACATAACATTTCAGAAAAATTATATATAAAATATGTGAAAATTATGTGCTTACTTAATTGTAAAGTAATGCCTACAGAGAATTCAAATAAGTTTATTTTAATTTAAGTTTAGCCAATGCTTCTGCCAATGCTGAATTAATTGGCTCATCATTTTGTTTGTTCTGTTGTTTCATATACCTTGATACATCCTTTTTAGAGAGCTTTGTATTATCTTTTTTCTTTCTTTCATTAAAAGCAGAGAGTTTTTCTCTATAGCCGCAGCTGCATACAAATATCTGTCCTTCTCCCTGTCCTCGTAATTCTAATTTTTTATGGCATTCAGGACATCTTGCATTTGTAACTCTTGCTATTCCCTTTCTATAACCGCATTCTCTATCCTGGCAAATAAGCATCTTTCCCTTTTTACCATTTACTTCTAACATATATTTACCACATTCAGGGCATTTAACTCTGGTCATATTATCATGTTTAAATTTTTCTTCACTGTTTTTAATCTCATTTACTATTTCTTTAGAATAATTTTTCATTTCATTAATGAATGTATTTTTATTTAAAGAACCCTTTGAAATAGCACTCAACTTTTGTTCCCATTTAGCAGTAAGAGTAGGTGATTTTAGTCCCTTAGGTACTAGCTCTAAAAGCTGTTTTCCCTTTGAGGTTATATGAATATCCTTACCTTTTTTCTCTATGAGAAAAGTGTTAAACAATTTTTCTATTATATCCGCTCTTGTAGCAACAGTACCAAGTCCCCCGGTTTCACCTATGGTCTTTATCAAATCCTTACTCTCATTATTCATGTATTTTGCTGGATTTTCCATAGCAGAAAGCAGTGTTCCTTCATTAAACAGTGCTGGCGGTTTAGTCTTCCCTCTAGTATCAACAATCTTACTAACCTTTAACACATCATCCTTATTTATATTAGGCAGCATTTGCTCTGAAATATCATCTTCAGAATGTTCTTCCTGAAAATTATTTTCATATACCTCTTTGAAACCTTGAGATTTAATAATCTTACCCTTGGCAATAAATAGTTCTTCACCAATTTTTGCCTTTATAGTAGTCTGTTCATATTCAAAAGGAGGATAAAGTACAGCTAAGAATCTCTTAACTACTAAATCATATATTTTTCTCTCTTTATCACTTAAGGAACTCAAAGCAACAGACTGTTCTGTAGGAATAATAGCATGATGGTCGGAAACCTTACTATTATCTACAAAATGCTTACTTCCCTTTATTGGATTCTTCAGTACTCTAACAGTTAATTTTGAATAGGGACCTACACCGCAGGCTCTAACTCTATCCTTTAAAGTATCTACCACATCAGAGGATATATATCTTGAATCTGTTCTTGGATAAGTTAGCACCTTGTGACTTTCATATAGCCTTTGCATTAGAGAAAGTGTCTCCTTTGCAGAATATCCAAATATTTTATTGGCATCCCTTTGAAGTTCCGTTAGATCGTATAATTGAGGTGCATAATTCTTTTTGTGAGTTTTATCCACTTCAATTACCGTAGCATCTTTATTTCTAATAGAGGTAAGTATCTTATTTACCTTTTCCCTGTCAAAAGTTCTAAAGCTTTTGCTGTTAGAATCCTGCCAGGATAGTTTAAGCCTATTTGCTTCAGCAGTTATTCCATAAAAATCTTTTGGTTTAAAATTCTTTATTTCTTCTTCTCTCCTGGCAATTATAGCAACAGTAGGGGTCTGAACTCTTCCACAGGAAAGCTGTGCATTAAATTTACAGGTTAGTGCCCTAGTTGCATTCATACCTACAAACCAATCGGCTTCTGAACGTGCTACTGCTGAAGCATAGAGATTCTCATAATCCCTGGCATTTTTTAATTTATTAAAACCATCTCTTATAGCCTTATCTGTAACGGAGGAAATCCAAAGACGCTTTAATGGTTTTTTCACATGTGCCTTTTCTATTATCCATCTTGCAACAAGCTCTCCTTCACGTCCAGCATCTGTTGCTATAACAATTTCATCTACATCTTTTCTATTCATCTGAGTTTTAACTGCATTAAATTGTTTCCCGCTCTGTTTTATAACTACAAGCTTTAAGTGATTTGGCATCATTGGAAGATCTTCAATTCTCCAGGTTTTATATCTTTCATCGTAAGCCTCTGGATCAGCTAAGGTAACTAAATGTCCCAACGCCCAGGTAACAATATATTTGCTGCCTTCTATAAATCCACTACCCTTTTTACTGCAATTTAAAACTCTTGCTATATCTCTTCCCACTGAGGGTTTTTCCGCTAATACTAATGTTTTATTCATTTTAAACATTCCTTTCAAATAAACAACTGTAATAATAGTATCACAAGTAAAACACATTGTGAACTTAACCCTGGTACTCTATATTATTGATTATTGCACTTAGTGAGCTAATTATTAATATTATTTTACTAATCAATTATTCATATCTATGTAACAACATTAAGCACAAAATTCCTTTTAATAACTACTTTCTAATGAATAGAAAAATGAAGCCTTTAATAAGACTTCATTTTTCTATTCACATACATAATATGTTAACAATCTTTAATATCTACACTTTTTATGAACAAGATTTCTATTCTATCTATCATGCTTTTTATCTTTAAGTTCCTCTAGTTCCTTATGAGTTTTTTGATTTACTTTTTTATTGTTTTTGTTATTTTTATCTCCCTTATGAGACATACCTTCACCTCCTTTTACACTTAATCCTTAGTAATAAAATGCAAGCTTTAAGCTATCAAGAAAAATTCAAGCTTCACATTTTCAAATTTACAATAATAATTTAACCCAAATATGTTAATTATATTTATTGATCAATCTATTTTTTATCTATAATTCTACTCTACATACCCATTAATTTATAAAATTTTTATTATTTAGAAAGGAGAATTTATAATATATGATGTCATATTTATTTTATATAATATTGGGATTTATATCTGGTATTCTCAGTGGATTATTTGGAATTGGAGGAGGGACATTAATAATACCTGGTTTAATGTACATAATGGGCTTTAGTCAGCTTATGGCACAGGGAACTTCTTTGGCTATACTACTGCCCCCAGTTGGTCTTCTAGGATTCTTAGAGTATTACAAAAAGGGAAATGTAAATATAATTGCAGGAATTCTCATATGTATTACTATGTTTATAGGCACAAAATTTGGAGGAAGATTTGCCAACAATCTTCCTCAAGGAATTATGCAAAAAGCTTTTGCCATATTTTTAATTTTAATAGCTTTAAAAATGTTCTTTGGAAAATAAAGTTCTATTTTGAATTCAACTCTATTATCTTTAATATTACATCTACAGCTTTATCCATGGCAAAAGTGGGTATAAATTCATATTTGCCATGATAATTATGTCCACCAGTAAATATGTTAGGTGTAGGAAGTCCCATAAAGGATAATCTTGCTCCATCAGTGCCGCCTCTTATAGGCATTACTATTGGAGTAATCTCCAATTCCTCCATTGCCTTATAGGCTATATCTACAATATATTTTACAGGTTCTATTTTTTCTTTCATATTGTAATATTGATCTCTTAACTCCAGAGTAACAATTCCTTCACCATATTTTTTATTTAAAAATTCTGCTGAGGAAAGCATTAGTTTCTTTCTCTCTTCAAACTTTTCTCTATTAAAGTCCCTTATTATAAAATAAAGTTCTGTTTCCTCCACTTCTCCCTTAATGGAAATAAGATGATTGAATCCTTCATGGCCTTCTGTGTATTCCGGTCTTTCATTACAGGGAAGCATATCAATAAATTCTGAAGCTATGTGCATGGAATTTATCATTTTATTTTTAGCTGTGCCAGGATGAACATTTCTTCCTTTTACAAATATTTTAGCAGCAGCCGCATTAAAATTTTCGCACTCCAGTTCACCAATAGGACCTCCGTCTACAGTATAGGCAAAATCCGCTCCAAATTTTTTTACATCAAAGTGATCTGCACCTTCGCCTATTTCTTCATCTGGAGTAAATCCTATCTTTATAGTTCCATGAGGTATCTCTGGATGCTTAACAAGATACTCCACTGCAGCCATTATTTCAGAAACTCCAGCCTTATCATCTGCTCCTAAAAGTGTTGTTCCATCTGTAGTTATAATATCTCTTCCAATATAATTCTTGATTTCAGGAAAATCCTTTGGTGAAAGTATTATATTTTCTTTTTCATTAAGTACTATATCATTTCCATCATAATTCTTAACTATCTTGGGATTTACATTTTCTCCTGTCATATCAGGACTTGTATCCATATGTGATATAAATCCAATGGTTTTTACCTCTTTATCTATATTTTTGGGCAAAGTCGCCATTATATATCCATTTTCATCCATAGATACATCCTCAAGACCTAATTCCTCTAATTCACTTTTTAATTCTCTACCCAATACTAACTGACCCTCTGTGCTGGGTGTGGTTCCTGTAGTTTCATCGGACTTAGTATTGAATTTTACATATTTAAGTAGTCTATCTACTGCACTATACATAAATTCCACCTCCTGAAAATATTCTACACTATAAATTTTTTAACCTTATCCGTTAAATCTGAAGCTGAATGCCTCACTCTCTCAGCATGGTTATTAACTTCCTCTGCTCCTGCCAGCATTTCTTCAGAAGAAGCAGCTATTTCCTCTGAAGAAGCAGATACTTCCTCTGCCACTGCTGATACATTTTGAACTTTATCTAAAATACTCTTCTTATTTTCCATAACTGATCCAAGAGAATCATTGGCTTCATTCATTAAGGAACTTATATCCTTTACCGCATCTATTATATCATAAAGAATTATAATTGTATTATTTGCTGATTCTGCCTGGCTTTCCAGCACATCACCTACGCCGCTGGAAGTACTTTTAACTTCATTGGTTTCACTATATATTGATTTAACTAATTGTATTATTTCATGAGAAGAATCCTTAGACTGCTCTGCAAGTTTTCTCACTTCTTCTGCCACTACTGCAAAGCCCTTACCATGCTCTCCAGCCCTTGCTGCCTCAATAGCTGCATTAAGCGCAAGAAGATTGGTTTTCTCAGATATATCATTAATAACATCAGTGATACTGCCTATTTGTGACACAGAACCAGAAAGATTATTTACTTTTTCCAAAACAGCATCAAACTTCTCCTTCACCTCACATATATTTTGTATAAGTAAATTAATCTCTTCACTACCTTGTTTTGCTTTTTCTTCACTATCTTTTATTTCGCAATTAACTTTAACAAGTCTATTATTGGTTTCTTCTAATTCCTTTGTAAAATCAGACACCATATTTACCACATCCATTAAATCTTCCGCTTGTGAGGTAGATCCTGCAGCCACATCCTGAATGGCATTTGAAACTTCATTTACAGAAGTAACCATTTCACTAGAATTTTTTGAAAGTATATTAATATCTTCCCCTATAGAAACAGAAGTATTCTTTACCTCTGCCACAGACCCTCGAACACTTTTAATGGTATTATCTAACTTTCTTGACATATGACCAATTTCATCCTTGCTTTCTGAATGTACATTTATTGTAAAATCACCTTCAGAAAGTCTATTCATGGCTTCTGAAACTTTTATTATTGGTGCTGAAAGCCTTTTAGTAATAATAAGTGATAAAAGTATACTTGATATTATAGCTATTAGAGAAAGTATAACTGTAGTTTTCAAAACAGTATTACTTGTACCCATAAGTTCAGACTTACCTATAGTAGCTACAAATATCCATCCAAGGTTTGAATCATAGTCGTAAGCTGCCAATTTATCCTCACCTTTATATGTATACTCTATAGTTCCCTTTTTATCCTTAAGAATTTTATTAGCTGCATTTACATTTAGAAAATTCTTGTTAAATATCTCTCCTTTATCCTTATGAATTATCATAGTACCGTCATTTTCAACAACAAACACTCCTCCTGTTTTACCAATAGATATACTATTTATAAGGTTTTGAGACATATTTGTCAAATCAATGGACTGAAGTAAAACACCTTGAAATTGGTTGTCCACAAAAATAGGTTCAGAAATAACTATCACAGGATTTCCTGTACTTTGGCTTTTTTTCACTGAAGATATATATGTTTTACTATCTTCCTTTGCTTTAATAAAATAATCATTTTTTGCAAGATCCATATTTTCAAGAATTCCTGAAGCATCTACCGTACATTTTCCATTTTTATCGGTCAATGCAATATTTGCATAATAGGAAAAATCCTCTTTTGTACTCTTAAAACCATCTTTAATATTATTTTTTAAAGTATCATCCTTCTTAGAATTATTAATCGTTTTCATATAATTTCTTATTATAGTATTGGATGAATCCTTTTTACCCATAGCAGCTATGGTATTAATCTTGTCCTGTATAGAAATTTTACTTAAATTTTCTTGTGCCCTTAGTGTGTCAAAAGCAGAATTTATATTTGACAATCTGGTCTGAAAATAATTAATAGTACCAATTATTAAAATGGGAATTAGTGCAAATGCTAAAAAACATACCATAAACTTACTTCTTAATTTCATGAATTCTTCCTCCTTATAAATGTCTACACTTATTATATCGAAGTTTTTAAAACAAAGTTAACATAAATTTGTATTTTTGCATCATTTTATTATTAATATATATAATATTTTCAATATTTATGTAAAATACAATCAAGGGTGAAAACTTATAAATTAAGACTTCACCCTCAATTGCTCAATTAACACAATTATTTCTTTCAAAAAATTTAATTTAAAATTTTTATACTTTTAGCCATGGATATTATGTTATTTTCATTATTTTTATAAAAATCCGGCTTTACTAATCCGTATACATCATAGTGATTTCCCTTTTGAATAACGATCACATGCATAAACTTTCTTTCTCCATCATTTCCTGTAACAACAATCCCTTTCACTCCATCCTCTGTATAAAAATCTTCTACCTTTTTTCCTTCCGATATATATTGTTCTCTTTCTGAATCAATATATCCATCTGGAGCTTTTTCACAAAAAGTTCTTATGTCATTACCATCTTTATAATAAATAAGTGCACCATCCTGAGTTTCGCTTTCTATAATTCCTGTCCATTCTTTCGGATACTCTATTCTGTAAGCAAATCTGGCATTTATATATGCATTTTTTGAGGATACATTAGCAGAATTCTCTTTAGCTTTGTCACCTACATTATTTACAGAAACTGATTCCACATTTTTTTCTTCCTTTACTTGTGTTTTACTATTATTTTTATCACAAGCTAACAAAATAAATAGAGTTAATAATAAAAGCATAATTATTCCCATAGTCTTTTTACTATTCAAGCGGATCACTCCTCTGAAAATCATGCTTAAAGGTACCTGAAAGTAAATATTAAGTCAAAATGCTGCTATCCAGTATTTATTTGAAGATACCTTAAGCTATTATCTTCTTAATTCCAAGATGTTTCAGCCTGGACCATAGACGTTCCATAGTCTTTTCAGGATTTCTATAGAACTCACTGGCTCTTATCTTATGAAAAGTCCATCCCACTCTCTCTAATGTCATTTGACTTTCATGACCTGTTTCCCACTCTTCAATTCCATTCCATTGTCCATCATCACACTCTATAGCAACTCTACTATTATTATCCTCTACCACAAAGTCAACCTTGTAATGTTTAAGGCTTGCATCTGTTGTTATACTGTATCCTCTTTTACTTATCATTCTAAATACTTCTTTGTGAAAATCACTTTCAAACATATACTGTGTCTCATTTTTATTACCTTCTAATCCATAAGGATCTAGACAATATCTTAAAAGTTTTGTTCTTACACAATCTGGATTTAAGTTTTCTGTACTTATAGAATAAAATAACCAAAGTTGATTTCTTGCCCTGCTTACCGCCACATTGAATCTTCTTATATCCACCTCCCTGGTCAGTGCTGTAAATCTTACATTGTCCCCTACTACCATGGACAAAAATATTATATCTCTTTCATCTCCTTGAAAAGAATAAGCATCTCCGCACAAAAGCTTTCTTTTCATAATTTCTTTTTCTCCAATCTTTTCTCTTATCATGTTTTCAATTATTTCTGCCTGAGCATCTCCCAGTAATGATACAACTCCCATAGTCATACCATCATATCTTCTATCATTACAACATTTAAATATTTGTTCTGCTAAAGCTTTAGCCTCATTTATATTTATATTTTTCAATTTATCTTTTAGTCCATCCATTACCCTTATAGCCTTTATTGGAGAATTGAATACTTCCCCTTTCTTAGGATGCCTTAAGGGAACTATTTCTCCAGAATAACATAGAGAATTACTGAAACCTATTATTTCAGGCAGACATCTAAAATGTTCTTTTAACAAAAGCCTATCAGGAAAAACTCTAAGAGCTGTGTTATAAAGGCTGGTTTCCAAATCAAACCACTCTCTATGGGGTATACCCTTTAAATATCTATCTATCAAGCCGTTTACTGTTTCCTGATCTATGCCTATAGCCTGAGGACTTATCTGATTATCATCTCCTACAATTACAGCCCTTTTAGCTCTAAATAATGCACAAATAGAAAATATATCACTTTGACTGCTTTCATCAAATATTATCACATCAAAAGGAGTATTATTCAATTTTATATTTTCAATAACCTTGTTTAAAGGCATAATCCACACAGGTATGCAATCTTTACATATTTCCATTTCCCTTTGGGCTATACTTCTATATTTATCTGCAAACTTTCCCTTTCCTCTTCCTATTTTTTTCATTGCCTGAAGCCAAGCATAAAGGCTTCTTCTTTGAATATCAGTAGTATTGTTTATCTGATTGTACCAGGACTTTTTAGCTACCAACTCTTCTATTAAAATTTTTTCCTTATTCTTCTCTTCTGACAATAATCTTTCTATGAGTTCCGGCCTTACTTTATGAACTTTTTCCAGCATACTATTATATTGTCTCCATTTCCAAGCCATGCTTAAATCTTTAAATTTATTTCTTTCCTTACTTTCATAAAGCTTTATAGCAAACATAGGAACTAACTTTCGAAGCTTTTCCATATATAAATTTATCTCCTGGATATCCTTGTACAATTTTTTCAGCCTTGCCACTTCTGTATAACTTTCTTCAATGGCTTCTATATCCATTTTTTCAATGGCATCTCCAAGTTTTCGCAGTTCAAATGAACTATTGCAAAGTTTTTTTATATTGTTTATATATGACTTGTGCTCTTTATAATCATTTATATATTTCAAACTCATTATACCTTTTTTAAGATAGGTGTAAGTCTTCTCTTCATACCAATTTATCTTATTTAAAAAAGTTATTTCTCCAAGTATATTTATAATCTTACTCTTGAAATCCATATTCCAGTCAATAACCCTGCCTAATCCCTTTACACTTTCCTCCAGAACCATCATGGAATTAGCATTAAATACTTTAATTTCAAATGCCCCATAATCTTTCATGGCACCATTCCATAAGCTCTTAAATTCCTCCTCTAGAGCCAGCTTCTTTATACATATGTTTAATATTTCAGCTTCATCTCTGGAGACTATGGGATGCAGATCTACAAAACAATTATTAAATATATAGTCATACTCACTGTGCATTACTCTAAATACTTTAGTTATCTTACCTCTAGTTTTTATAACATCATATATATATTGAAAATCCATCTTAAATTTATTAAAGTTATCTATTTTAGGAACCTCCACCTTATGCACAGTAAGTCTTCTCTGTAATTCTGAAAGTTCTGTGATAAAAAAATTACTCTTCACATATATATGTTTTATTACAGGTCTCATAACTTCACTGGTATAATAGCACCTCATAACTTCTTTCAGCCAAGAGCCTTCTATTTTTTTCATACTTTTTTCAGCTCTTGTCAAAACCCCTATAAGTTCTTTGTAATTTACACGGTTATCATATCCCAGTGACCAATCTTTTAGATTATTTTTATATTCTTTATAATTTACATCTATATCCTTAAAATTATTTATTTTTACACATATATCATCAAAATCTGGAATTTCAGATAATACATTAATCATACTATTTACCTTAACTATATCTTCTCTTTCAATAGTATTCAAAAGATGTACCAATCGAAAATACTGCTGCTCCGTTAAAGGACAATTATTTTCAATTTTTATATCATCTTCTATCCATGAATATTTTCTTTCATTTAATCTTACCCATTTTGCTATATCCATTAATTGACTTATAGTCCCCTGAAATTTCAATTTTTTGTTTTCAATACATTCAGCTTCTTTTAATTTATCATATAACTCCTTTTGTCTGCTCTTACAGCTATCCAATTGTTTTTTAAGAGGTATACTTTCTTTTCTTATACTGTCTTTATCCATAGAAAGGTTTTCTGTTATTATTCTTACAGAATCATCCAGTTCCTTAAGTGCCTTTGTATCATCTCCAAGAATACTCATGCAAAGGGGCCTTATTCCCTTAGGAATATTTTTTGATAATACTTTAAGTGCCCTCCCCGTTTGACTTGTAACTAAAACTCTTTTACCATGGGCTAAGAGATGACATATAAGATTTACAATGGTATGACTTTTTCCCGTACCAGGAGGTCCCTGAACTACCACCCCAAAATTTTCAGATAACTTTGTTACTATTTCCTTTTGTTCTTCATTACTGGAAAGTGGAAATAAAAGATTTCTGCCCATTTCCTTCCACTGTTCTTTTACCTTTAAAGGTTCCTCTATTTTTTCTGAAGACACAAGAGCTTCTATAGTAGATGGAATTTTATACCCATAATCTATTGATTTTATAATATTTGTCAATTCACTATGCCAAAGTCTGGAATCAGTTTTTCTTATTATAATTCCAGGGGCATTATAGAATACAGGATATTTTGATAAATTAATATTATCAATGCTTGTATCCTTTTGGAACTCACCTTCTGGATTTATATCTGCACTCAAATAATGGGCTATTTTAAGTAATAGCTTCTCCATTTTATTTAAATCTCTTAAATCTACAACAGAATTTTCTATAATCCCTTTTATCCCTAAAAGTTTATCTATATTTGGAATATCTATTCCAGCAAAGATATCAAACTCCATCTTCACTCTTCCATCATAGGGTCTTAAAAAGAAAATTCCTCTTTCCGCATCAAAATAAAGCTCCATTTTAGTGGAAAAAAGAGGATGTACAATTTTTTTATCCCCTATTTCCCAAGCAAGTATATAGTTTCCCCAAACAATCTCAAAATTTTCTTCATTGTTATCCAAAGAGAGATATAACTGAAAAAATTCATCATATAAGTCTTTGCTGCTGCTATCTATGTAAAACCAATTATTCTCTTCTTCCTGCACACTTGTAACTTCTTTATCCACCACATTTAAATTTTTCTGCCAATAGATCTTTTCATACTGACTAATATTTCTTATTACATCTTCGTCCATGTTCTTTATGCTCAATAGATATGAAAACAAATTTTTTATCTTTGTCCTACAATTCATATTTATCACCTCTTAAGTTTCTCCTATTACCATCTAAGAACTATTATACCATATTTTTCTAAATATATTTAATAAAATTTCATACAAATTTTCCTCAAAATTTACATAGTATGTTCTATTTGGTATAATTATTGTCGTAAATTAACTATATGGGAATATACTAAAAGGAGTATAGCAATGCCAAATATATTAATAGCAGAAGATAATCCTATTCAGAGAAATAATCTTATAAAAATGTTAAAGAATATCATTATAAAAGATATAAATATATACGAAGCAGAGGATGAAGCCTCAGCCTTAAAAATAGCCAATACAGAAATGAGGCCACTGAAAAAGCAGTGCTTTTTCAGTAGCCTCCATTTTTTATAAACTTTTTTCTTTATTTGTCATAATTCTTCCTCCAAAATATTAATTTTTCAAAGATATTATTTTATTCCTTTAGTAATTTTGAATACATCTATATTCTAAATTGAAAAATTCTAAATTTAAATACTTTGGACACTAAACATCGATTTTAAGACATTAAAAACTTTTTATGTTAAAATTTTCATGTTTACTTATAAACCCATTCACATCTGAAAATTTTTAATTTACAAATATACATATATTTAAAATTAATAGTGCATAAATCTAATAATTAATTTTAACAAACATATAAATATTGGATCTCTTATATAATATTTCAATTGCAAATTTTTATTAAGGAAGTGTTAAAATGACTAATACAAATAATAATTTTGACGAATATAAAAAAATATTAAATAAAATTTATCTAGAAATAAAAAAACCTCGTTATATATCCACCTATAACAAAAAAGATTTAGAAAACATCATCAACAAAATTGATAACACTAATCATAATGGCGATGCTGACTTGTTAAGTAAAATAAAGGAAAATATAAGCAATTTAAAGTTTACTGGACCTGAAAAAGATATGGAAAAAAATAAGAAAGATTTATTGTCTGCAGTACGCCAACTAATAACTTGGCTGGGATAGTAATTTATATTAAATACATAAACCATATTTTTACTCAATATGTATTTAATTCGTACTATCTTTTTGATACAATAAGTTAAAACCTAAAATTTATTTACAGGAGGTTTTGCCCCTATGCTGAAAAACATTTTTATGGACAAAGACTTCAAGCTAAGGTCAGGCTGGAAAATAACTATTGTATTTATGGTTTTCTTTGCCTTAACACTGTTAACCCAAATAGTTATTGGAACTGTCTATGCCCTGTCCAAATTTTTATCAAATCCAAGTTTAATGAGTAATCCCAATAAGATTATTAATACCGTAAATTTCAATTCGTTTATAATCTTTATATCTACGCTATCTCAATGTATTTGTATGATAATCAGTATATTTATATTTTGGAAAAAGTTCGATAAAAAACCTATAAAGAATATTGGCTTAATTAATATAAGACGTGGTTCCAGAGATCTTATACTGGGATTAATCTTTGGAGGAGTAGCTTTAACCTTAGTATTTTTTATATTGTACGCAACTGGAAATATAAAGCTTATAGGTTCTTTCTATAGCCCCAATTTTAGTATATCTGCTTTAACAGGACTTATATTATTTATTTTTGTTGGTATAAATGAAGAAATGTTTGCAAGAGGTTACTGCTTTACAGTGCTCAGACAATCCACTAACAAGTGGATAGCAATTGTGGTATCATCCATTATATTTGCCGCTATGCACTCCTTTAATGCTGGAATCAGTTTTCTGGGCTATGTAAATCTATTCTTATTTGCCCTTTTAGCTCTGTATATGGCTATCAAATCAAAAAATTTGTGGATGTCCATAGGCTTTCATACAACCTGGAATTATTTTGAGGGTAATGTATTTGGATTTCTTGTAAGTGGTAATGAGACTAATGGAATATATACTGTTAGAAATACTTCTTCCAATATAATAAATGGCGGCAGCTTTGGCCCTGAAGGTGGACTTACAGTTACCTTAGTAATTATTATAATCTTTATTTTTATATGGAAGTTTTATACTCCAAAATCAACTGTAGAAAATACTTATATATAAAATAACAAAGATAATATTGCAAACTATATTATCTAATATTAAAGATCTATATGCACCTAAATAATTTTAACTATCAAAAAACTATATTAAGAACTTATTTGTGTAAATTTATGGATATTTTACAGCTTTAATGACTGAATTTTAACCGTTTATGACATATGTATTTACATATAATTTAATATATCTTACAATAAAACTAGGTTTGTCCTAATGAATCTTTATGGAATAATCCTATAAACCATTAAATAAATTATTATGAAGGGGGGAATATGTCATGGAAAATACTGAACCTAAAAAATTAGGAGGTGGATTACTTACCATAGTAATTATCAATATGATATTATATATTTTATCCATATGTGTAAGTATAATCATATTAATTACAAGTAATTCTGCCAATGAAGAAGTTAGAAATGCATTAGCTTCAACTAATCCTACTGAAATAACTATAAATTTGATACTATCCATAGTATTAGTGATATCATTAATATTAATATTACTTAAACAATCTATTGGTGTTTATATCTATTTTATTATTACAATTGCTGATATTGCCTATAGTATTTCCTCAAATGGATTTAAACCAATAACTTTAGCATCCTTTATACTACCTGTACTAATGCTTATATTTGTATATCTAAAAAAAGATGTGTTTTGGAATAAAGATATAACAAAATAAAAACAACAAAACTATAGAATGATATGTAAAATTTTTTTAGTTTTATATATCATTCTATAATTTTATTCAAATAAAATTTATTCATATTAGTCTATTTTATATTTACACTAAAAGATCCATTTATTCTTTTTACACTAACCTTTTTAACTACTTCATCAATAATATCTAAAAAATCTCCTTCCAAAATCAAGTCAGCTTTATCCATAACTTCTCTGGCAGATTTTTTAATACTGACATCTTTGCTGTTTTTAAGCATTATAAACACTCCTGGTCTAACGATTTTACGCAAGCTGTTGGATTCACAGATTATGAGAGCATTTTCTGGAATGTTAGATAAAAACGATTTTATCCCATCATAAATATAATTCTTTAGAACCTTAAGCCAAAATACCCTTTCAGCCCCTGAAGACAGCAAAAGAGAGGTATCCTTATTAGAATTTATATTTTTTTCCTCTATTAATTGGAAATTCTCATGAATATTTGTACAAACTCCACAGCCCTGTCCCCCTCTTGGACATTTTCCATCTTTTTTCTCTATAGTTGTAACTTTTAGTGCTATTACAGGGATTTTATCTTTCCATTGATTAATAAAGTTAACTGCAAGAGTTGTTTTTCCGCTATTACGCCCTGAAGATCCTATTAAAAACATTTGAGGAATATGCAGTTTATCTTCCATTAATTTTACTCCTTACAATTTATTGTTTTAATTATAATACAAAAGTAAAAGGTATCAAAGAGCAGCTGCGTACTCTTTGATACCACTTATTTTTTGCAGGTATCTCTTTCAATTATTTTATAATCCAATACTATATGCTCGTCTTCAAGCTCTGATTTATTAATTATTTTTATGAGCATTCTCATACCTACAGATCCCATGTCATACATAGGCTGTTCTACTGTAGTAAGCTTTGGATAATAAATAGAAGAAGCATATATGTTATCAAATCCTACCACATCTACATCTTCTGGTACTTTTATATTATTATCCCTTAAGGTATTAATAACTCCCATAGCTATTTCATCACTGGCACAGAATACTGCATCTATTTTTGTTTTACTCAAAATAGCTTCCATACCATCTCTTCCATCAGCTGCCTTTAATCCGCCAAATTGTACTAGATTTTCATCATATTTTAACCCATTGTCCTCTAAGGCCTTTTTATATCCATTAACTCTAAGACCACTGGCATTTTCTGTAGCTGGATTTACACCTATATATGCAATTTTTTTATTTCCCTTTTTAATAAGAAATTCTGTAGCATCATATCCTGCTTTCTCATTATCTATAGTTACGCTTGGAAATCCATAGTCTTTTCCTCTTGTCTCAACTAATACTGTAGGTAAGGATAAATCTTTTAACATTTTTATGATATCCTCTTGAAGGCAGTTGCTCATATATATAACTCCATCTACCATCTTTTCTCTCAATACTCTCAAGTATTCTATTTCTTTTTCATGATCCATATCTGTATTGCAGAGTATAACATTGTAGTTATAGATGTTAGATACATCTTCTGCACCTCTAACTACTTCAGGATAAAATTGACTAGAAATATCCGGTACAATTATACCTATAGTTCTTGTTCTCTGAGTCTTTAAACTTCTAGCTACAATATTAGGTCTGTAATCAAGCTTCTTTATTGCCTCTCTAACCTTTTTCTTAGTTTCCTCATTTACTACATCTACATCATTTAAAACTCTTGAAACTGTGGCAATAGAAACTCCCGCCTCTTTAGCTACATCTTTTATTGAAGCTGCCATTTAGCACCAACCCCTTACTTTTATTGTTAATTTTGTTATTTTATTATAAAACGTATACAATATAAACGGAATTTTTTGTATAACTAATATCTCATATTTAATAGGTATAATTAATTTATTTTTTCATAATAATCAATATTAATAATATTTTAAAGATAAAGCTATGTTTATTATAAACATAGCTTTATCTAATTATAACTTAATATTTCTAAAAAATCACTATTAATGTAATTTAAATACTTTTTTCTACTGATAGATTTAAAACTTCTCCATTAATATTGTACTCAGAATACTCTCTTTCTGAATTATATATAATATTATTAGCAAGAGTTTCCTTCTTTATGGAATCCTCATATTTTTTAATTACAGCTTCTAATTTATCATTTTTATCTGCATAGATAACTATTTTATCTGCAACCTCAAAGCCGCTTTCTTTTCTCATATTCTGAATCTTACTTAATATTTCTCTTACGTATCCTTCTTCCTGCAATTCTGGAGTTATAGTAGTTTCCAGTACTACACCAAGTTCTCCTTCTCCTGCAAAAGCAAAACCTTCCAATCCCTGCATTGTTACTAGCAGATTACTGCTGTTAAGCTCTATTTCTGTTCCCTGTACTTCTATCTTTACAGTTTCTCCAGAATTTACAGCCTTTGCAAGGCTCATCTGATCTCTTTCAGCTATTGCTTTTCTTATACCTGGTATCAACTTTCCATAAGCCTTTCCAAGTACAGGCAAATTAGGTTTTATTTCAAAATTAACATATTTTGAAAGATCTGCACCAAATACAATTTCTTTTATATTCAATTCATCTTTTATTATATCACCATAATAAGCTGGTATAGCCTTTGTACTCAAAAGCATTTCTCCAAGAGGCTGTCTGTTCTTTATATTAGCTCCATTTCTTGCACTTCTTCCAAGCTTAACAAGTTTGTAAGCTAAGTCCATATCATTTTCTAAATCCTTATCTACAAATTTTTCATTGTATTCAGGCCAATTACATAAGTGAACACTTTCTTTAGCCTTAGGATCTAAAGCTACCACTAAGCTTTGATAAATTTGTTCTGTCATAAATGGTATAAATGGTGCTGCTACCTTGCTTAAATTCACTAGTACATTATAAAGCGTAGTATATGCTCCTATCTTATCTTCTGTAAGTTCTGTAGTCCAGTATCTTGATCTGTTTCTTCTTACATACCAATTTGAAAGTTCATCTACAAAATTTTCAATAGCTAATGCACCTTGAGTTATCTTATAAGTATTTAAATCTTCATCCACTTCTTTAATTAAAGTATTAAGCTTTGATACAATCCATTTGTCCATAACATTTTCAGATACAAAATCCTTATACTCTAAAGGATTAAATTGATCTATTTCAGCATATAGTACATAGAAAGAATATACATTCCAAAGAGTACTCAAGAACTTTCTCTGAGTTTCAGCTACATCTTCTTCTGAAAATCTTGTTGGAAGCCAAGGAGCACTGGAAGTATAAAAATGCCATCTTGCCGCATCTGCCCCTTGATGTTCAAGTACTTCAAAAGGATCTACCACGTTACCCTTATGCTTTGACATCTTTAAGCCGTGCTTATCAAGTACATGGCCTAAAACCACACAATTTTCAAAGGAATTTGTATCAAATATAGCTGTGGATATAGCTAAAAGAGTATAAAACCATCCTCTTGTCTGATCCACTGCTTCTGATATAAATTGAGCAGGAAAATTATCTTCAAATAACTTCTTGTTTTCAAAAGGATAATGATGCTGTGCAAAAGGCATAGAACCAGAATCAAACCAGCAATCAATAACTTCCTGTGTTCTTGTCATTGGCTTTCCGCATACTGAACAAGTTAATTTAACTTCATCTATATATGGCTTATGAAGCTCAATATTTTCCGGTACATTTATACCCTTAGCTTTAAGTTCTTCTATACTTCCTATACATTCTCTATGACCGCATTCACAATCCCAGATTGGAAGAGGTGTCCCCCAATATCTATCACGGCTTATTCCCCAGTCAATAACATTTTCAAGGAATTTACCAAATCTTCCTGTTCTGATGTTATCAGGATACCAGTTAATCTTATTGTTATTTTCAAGAAGTTTATCCCTCAATGAAGTCATTTTTACAAACCAGCTATCCTTTGGATAATAGAGAAGCGGTGTATCACATCTCCAACAGTGAGGATAAGAGTGAGTGAACTTCTCTGATTTATAAAGAGTTCCCTTCTCTTTCATATACTCAAGTATTTTAGGATCAGCTTTTTTAACAAATAATCCTTTCCAAGGCTCAACAGCATCTACAAATTTTCCTTCTAAATCTACTAAGTTTATTAGTGGTAATCCATATTTTTTACCAAGCAGATTATCGTCTTCACCATAGGCTGGTGCTATATGAACTATTCCAGTACCATCAGATAAAGTTACAAAATCTCCATGGACTACATAGAAAGCTTTTTCCTTTGGAGTTTCAAACTTAAATAACTGTTCATATTCCGTTCCTAAAAGTTCTTCACCTTTGAATTCCCTTACTATTTCATATTCCCCTTCAAGCACCTTCAAAAGATCCTTAGCAAGAATTAAATGTTCATCATTATTTATGACTTCCACATAAGTGTAAGCTCTATTTATTGCAAGAGCTACATTACTAGGCAAAGTCCAAGGCGTTGTTGTCCATGCCAGTATATATTTATCTTCATTTTTAACTTTAAATTTTACAAAGGCTGTAGCTTCTTTTACGTCCTTATACCCTTGAGCAACTTCGTGAGAAGATAATGCTGTTCCGCACCTTGGGCAATAAGGTACTATTTTATGACCTTTGTATAAAAGTCCTTTATCCCACATAGTCTTTAATGCCCACCAGACAGATTCTATATAATCATTATGATAAGTTACATAAGGATTATCCATATCCACCCAGAATCCCAGTTTCTCAGACATATCCTTCCAAAGACTCACATAGGAAAAAACACTGTCCTTACATTCCTTAACAAACTTTTCAACTCCATACTCTTCAATCTGAGGCTTACCTGAAATTCCAAGTTTTTTCTCTATTTCAAGTTCTACTGGAAGACCGTGAGTATCCCATCCAGCCTTTCTTAAGACCTTATAGCCCTTCATAACTTTATATCTAGGAATAATATCCTTCATAACTCTAGTTATAACATGACCCACATGTGGTTTTCCATTAGCCGTAGGTGGTCCATCATAAAAAGTAAAATACTCACCATCCTGATTAGATTCAAAACTTTTTTTAATTACTGCTTTCCCATGCCAAAGCTTTAGTACATCTTTTTCCATATCCACAAAAGATTTAGAACCATCCACTTTTTTGTACATAATATAGAACTCCCTTCCAATGACTTTATATGAATTAGTATAAATTACAACTAAATTATATTTAGATTATTAACAACTTTTTAAAATTCTAAAGTATTGCTGATAAAATAAATCCTTATAGAATAAAAAAACTTCATCCGCAATAGGACGAAGTTAATTCGCTATACCACCTAAATAGTAAAATTCAGGTACAATCATACCCTATATTTTAACGTATAACACGGACAGACTTACTTTCAATTTCAGTCCTCAGCTCACAGGTGATTTTCCCTAAGTATCTACTATGGGCTCACAGCAACTCCCACTCTCTTTAAGTATAAAAATTAAGTACTCTTCCTGATCAAAGCCTTTATATCAAATTAACTTTTCAATTATTCCATATTAATAAATTATATTCTACAATAAATATTTTGTCAATTATGAAAACTTTATAACTTTACATAATTATTAAATATGAATATACAATATATAATTGCACTTACTATAATAGGCGAATAAGCTGTTACAGGGTTTATTGAAACACCTTCTGAACTTTCTCTGCTGCTGCCATAAAGATTATCATTTCTACTATCCTCTGAAGCTACACTTCCCATATTGTTTTTCTTAAGCTTTCTTATTATGGCAATTATAATTACAACACTTATAATAGAAGCTATAAATAGAGTAATAAACATGGAATTTCGTAAATTAGGATCAAGAGTTGTTATGTCCGGAGGCTTTACTCCATTTCTTAAAGTTCTCCAGGCTGATATTACGTTGAATCCATTAAATACAAAATGGCATATCATAGAAGAAAAAATAGAACCCGTTGCATTCACCATATATGCCAGTATTATTCCAAGGACAAAGGTATATAGAAATTGAGATGGATTTAGATGAAGTATTCCAAATAGCAGACCAGTTATAACTGCCGCCTTATGAACACCTATTTTCCTATATCCTGATAATACAGCACCTCTCATGGTAATCTCCTCGCATACAGCTGGAGTTAGAGCTACCACTACAATCATAAATCCAAGAGGCAAACTGCTCATCTTACTCAATACATCTCCCACATTATTGTGAAATACCAGGTTTGTTATAAGCCCTAAAAAAGAAGCGATAGGTATTACTAAAAAGCCTATAAGTATCACTAATGATAAATCTCCTATTTTCAGAGGTTTTATCCTAAGAGCTTTTACTGGTGATTGTCTTGTTACTACTAGATAAATTATTACAGGAATTATTAAAAATAGTATCTGTGTTAAAATCAGAACACTACCTAGATTCAAATGTAATGATTTTATAATAGGATTTAATGCATATCCACCACAAATTTGTATCAATACTAAAACGAGAAAAAAAATGTTAACATAAAAAATTTTTTTCATATATAATCTCCCTTGATTTTATGTTTTTATATGTTGAAATTTATATAAACAAAATACTTGGTTTTATGCAAATATAAAATGAATATAGTATTATAATAAATATAAGTAGTTAATTTGGCAAATAATTTTTATTTCTGAAGGAGATGAATTGTATTTTGGAATTAACATGGCTCGGTCACTCCAGTTTTTTAATAAAAGACTCAAAAAACAGATTAATTTTAACTGATCCCTTTAATAATCAAGTTGGCTATGATACATACAAAGGTAATGCTGATTTTGTAACCATAAGCCATTCTCATTTTGATCACAGCTATATTGATGAAATAAAGGGAAACCCTAGTATTATAAAGGAATCTGGCACTTATAATTTTGATAATTTAAATATTATAGGCTTTAATTCCTATCACGACAAACAGCAAGGGGCAGTAAGAGGTAAAAATACCATATTTACATTTGAAGTAGACAGCTATAGACTATGCCACCTTGGGGATATTGGTTATATTTTAAATGACGATGAAATTACTGCCCTTGGACCTATAGATATATTACTGATACCAGTAGGGGGCAACTTTACCATTGATGGTAAGGAAGCTGAAAAACTTTGCCATAAAATCAATAGCAGTATAATTATACCTATGCATTATAAAACCTCAATATTAACTCTTCCTCTGGATGGTGTAGAAAATTTTATCAGAGCTATGAAAAGCGGTGAAAGAATTAACAGTAGTACAATACATTTTCATAAAAAGCTCCAGGGACTTAATGAAGTTAAAATACTTACTATATAAGTAAACTTTAACTATAAAAATAAGGTACATGGATTTAATTTTATATAATCCATATACCTTATAATCCTACTAATAATTATAACACAGAATATCCTTAATTCTATATCAGCAATTAATAGTATAGATTTCCTTTGTATTTAGACTTTTCCTTATATCGATAATTCTTTGATTTGCAGATCCTCGAAATTTTAGTTTTTCATCTTTTTTATTTGTATCAAATTTACCATCTACAAGTACATCTGTATAATTGAGAAGTTTCTCCCAGCCTTTGTTTTCACTAATTTTACTTAATATTTCTTCAAAAGTATATCCAGTGTATATCCAAACACTCTTTCCCTTTTCTCTTACCTTCTTAGCAATATAGGAAAACTTTTCTGCTTGTTCTAGGGGATCTCCTCCGCTAAAGGTTACACCTTTAATCATAGGATTACTTACTATATCTACTATAATTTCATCCATATCCATAAGCTCTCCTCCAGTAAAGGAATGAGTATGAGGGTTAAAACAATTTTTGCATTTATGTCTGCATCCCTGTGAAAAAAGAACTCTTCTAAGTCCTGGGCCATTACTGAGGCTCTCATAAATCATTCCTGCCAACCTAATTTTTCTATCCTCCATAAAACTCTCACCTTCTACATATATCAATTAATCTTACTTAATTAGAACATATACTATAACTGAGTTTGTTTTTAGGCATCTGAAAATAAATAACAAGTCAAAGGTGCGACGAATATTTTGAATCCAACAAGGAAACAGGTTCTGATGATAGTTGGACTATCAGAGGGTTCTGTTGACGCAGTAGGATTTAAAATAGGCTAGCATACTGACTTAGTTATTTTTTGAAGATGCCTTATTCAGCTTCAAAAATTATTGCATATAAAGTTATTTATTTAACAAATCCTATAAAATAAACTCTAAATATTATAAACGTAGCTTCCATTTTCTTGAGAAACTCTATCTGCTCTTTCCTCGTATTTACCTTTTCCGAATCTTTCATCAAGACTTAGATAACCGGTAACTCTTGATACTCCCTGTATATCATGACTTCCACATGCTGTGCACTGCTGCTCTCCATTGTAGAGATAAGTCCCACATTTCTTACAATATCTTATGTGAAAATTAATTCCCATATAACTTATATTTGTGTTTTTATAGGCATAATCTATTATATCCTTAATAGTATCCCCATCTGGGTAATTATCAAGCTCTATATAACTTATATGTCCTCCATTGCACAATTCATGATAAGGAGCTTCTATATCTATTTTATCTTTTATGGATATATTATAACCTACAGGAATGTGATAACTGTTTGTATAATAATCTTTATCTGTAACTCTCGGTATCACACCAAATACTTTTCTATCCTTTGGTATAAATTTACCACTCAATCCCTCTGCTGGAGTAGCATAACAGCTCCAGTTAAGCTTTGTTTCCTTGGTCAATTTGTCTGTATAATCTCTTATGTACTTTATAATTTTCACACCAAGTTCTCTTGATTTTTCATCTTCACCATGATGTTTACCAGTTAAAGCTATTAAAGTTTCTGCAAGACCTATAAAACCAATTCCCCAAGTACCCTGCTTAAGTACAGGTTCAATGGAATCCTCTGGAGATAAATTTTCTGATCCCTTCATTAATCCCTGCCCCACAACAAAAGGCAGATCCTTTGTTCTTAAATGCTTAAGTACATTATATCTCTCAATAAGGCTGTCTTTTGCAAGTTCTAGTCTAATATCCAGTGCAGAGAAAAATTTATCTATATTTCCTTTAGCTATTATACCTATCCTAGGTAAGTTTATAGTTGTTGGTGCTATATTTCCTCTACCCTTTGTTCCTGGTTCTCCATTTATATTGGAGCATACATAGGTTCTACAACCCATAGTTGCAGGTACAACCCCCATATCATAATATTTTTTGTTAAAAGTAGCATCAATATTCATAAAAGTTGGATTCATTCTCTTAGCTGCCACATCACAAGCCAGTTTATATAGATAATAATATGGGTCTCCTGGTTCCCTATTAACTCCAGCCTTAACCCTAAATATTATATTTGGAAAAATGGGCTGCTCGCCTCTTCCAAGACCTTTTTTATACTCTTTTAAAAACACTTCGCATACTAAAGCCGCATCCTTATTATTTGGAATACCCAGATTTATTGATGAAAAAGGTACTTGTGAGCCCGCTCTGCTGTGCATAGTATTTAAATTGTAAACGATCCCCTGCATAGCTTGTTCCACAGATTTTAGAACCTTCTTTTCACATATATCTTCTATTTTATTTTCATCTATTCCAAATTCTATAAGTTCCTTTTTGATTTCCTGCCTTGTCAATTCTACAAACTCACCCATATCATTATCAAAATCTGGATGAGACTGCCCTCCAAACATATCATTTTGAGTGGATTGAAGTAAAATACAGGAAAGTTCCGCTGCTGATTCTATTCTCTTTGGAGACCTTATATTACCATATCCCGTATTAAATCCTTTAGTCAAAACTTCCTTTGTAGGTATATGCAAACAGTTTACAGTTAAATTGTAACTATCCAAATCATGATAGTATACATCTCCGTTCTCGTGAGCCTTTGCAAGCCTCTTTGGCATCTTTGCAAGGTTATGCCACTTATTTGACTCACTGGCTATTCTAAGCAGCTTTGAACTAAAATTGTTTCCCACATTGGCATTATCACGATCTGTTTCTACACCTATCTGTGCTATAGCCTTCATTAAATCAGATTTTATATCTCTAACCTTTGTACGCTCTCTTCTATAATTAGAATAGGCATTTCCTATCTTATTATATCCTCTATGTAAAAGAGTGTCCTGCACCATATTTTGAATTTCTTCTACGGTAACCCTCTCTAAACTCTTCTCTTCAAGATTTTTTATAATATCCTGAGTAAGCTCCAAAACCTCACTTACTTTAATACTAAATCCGATCTCTTCCGCCGCTCTCTCTATGGCATTGCTGATCTTTATAGAATTAAACTCAACCTCTCTACCATCACGTTTTACTACATGTAGCATATCTCAATCCTCCCGAACACAATATCTTGTACTCACATATTATACAGTAGTAAAATTTTTATGGCAATTTGGCAATTTACCCTATTGGTATAAAAATGCTTTTTACACCAATCTAGCTTCAAAATCTTCGTTTTTTTATAGCAATCTGACTGTTGATATTTATCAATATTGCTGAATAGAGTGAATAATGCTAGCATAATTTAATGTAAACCTGTTATTTACCTATACATCATAGAAATAAAATTTACAGTATAATATATCCCTTAAATAATGGGTGTTTTTATTTTATATATTACAAACTATTTGCTTTAACAGTATTGATATTTGCTATATAATTGATATATAACATAAGCTGCTTATACTATATGTTGTGAATAAAAAAATAATAAAGGATTATAAATTATGAAAAGCAAAAAAATCTTTCCTCTCATTGGAATAACTCTTATAATATTATTTTTTATATTTGGTACACCAAGATATCAGTCTGTAAAAATAAGCAATGAAAGTTTTATAGTCTTAGAAAATAAGTTAAAAGAAGCCTCTAATACAAATTCTGAAATAAATATAAATAATTTAACAAGCTTCTCTTGGGATGAATGCTATGTATTTCCCCCTTACTATCCACAAGAAATGATTTATGAAAAAGTAGGAAGAGAATGGACATCATCTGAGACATTTATTGAATTTCTTATGTTTCACAATATAGAAAATCAAACAGTAAATGATGACCAATATTTGATAGTATTTAAAAAAGATAATAATATTGTTTTATCAAAAATATATGATTTAGATCAGCTACCTGTTATTTTTAAATTAGATAAATATAAATTTAAAAGCAATAATGCAAATTTTTTAATAAAAGTTTCAAATCAGTATGATGAAGGTAAAATTAAAGAATTGACTTTAAAAGATTAATTCTTATTTTATTCCTTTAATAGAATTTATTACAGAAGAACGTTCATTGGCTAGTTGTCTGTAAAGACTGTACTCAGGATTATCAGGAGGAAAAGCTACATCTGAAGCTTTCTTCACAATTGTAAAAAGTCTACCTACCCCAGCTTGTTTTGGATTATTAGCAGAATAAAAATAAACATTTAATCCATTTTCATTTTTTAAGAACATATTTTCCCTTCCATGAAGCTGGAAAGGTAATAGAAAAACCTAAGTCATTATAAGTATATCTCTGTGGTGATACTGCTTCAAAAGCTAAAAAAGTAGAAGAATATAATAATATTAAATTTTCTACCAATAATACGGATTTTGAAATAAGTTATTTAAAAATCTATCCAACTCATATAGAAACAAATATATGCTTTCCCCAATACTTCAAATCGTGGAAATTATCAATTAAAACTTCCATTAAATATTGATTACATGATTCCAGATAATGATTCGGTGCATTTGCTAAGTCAGTTTGTAGAGGAGATGGATTTAACAGATTTGTATTCGACTTACTCCCGTATAAGGGAGAATCAAGCAACACCACGTCAGATGCTGAAGATTGTACTTTACTCCTACATGAATCACAATTACTCATCAAGAACAATGGAGAAATCATGCAAAAGAGATGTGAATTTCATGTATCTTTTAGAAGGTTCACCAGCACCAGATCATTCTACCTTTGCAAGGTTTCGTAGTATTCACCTTGCTCAATGCTTAGAAACAATTATGGCAGAAATGACAAATTTTCTTTATGAAATTGGAGAAATATTAGGTGACGCTATATTTATTGACGGTACAAAGATAGAGTCATCTGCTAACAAGTATACTTTTGTTTGGAAAAAAGCAGTTTCGAAAAATTTGGAGAGATTACTTTCTAAATTAGCTGATTTTGTAGCCGAATGCGAAGAAATGTATGGACTAAAGCTTGTATATGAAAATAGAGTAAAGATAAAGCATGTAAAGAAGCTGCGTAAGAAACTTTATTCCTTGAAACAACAAGAAAATATTGAATTTGTACATGGATGTGGTAAAAGGAAAACTCCAATTCAACGTTCTATTGAAAAGCTTGAAGAATACCTTAATAAGCTAAAAGAATACACACATAAAATCCATACCTGCGGTAAGCGTAATAGCTATTCGAAGACAGATAAAGATGCAACTTTTATGAGAATGATGTATTGTATAAACTATAACTGTGCCAAATAATAATTAAAAATCTGTCCACTAGTATTTTCCAAACCTTTTATACAAACAATATTTAGGTAATAATATTTTGTATAAGAGGAAGTGCAGAGGGTGATAGATTTGAATCAAAAACAGGATATTATATTAAAACATATTAGAGAAGGTAAATCTCAAAGACAAATAAGTAAAGAAACAGGAATATGTAGAGAGACCATAAGAAAATATGTTAGAGACTACGAAAATAAGCTTATTGAAGTAAATGATGACTTAGGTGAAATAGACAAAATTAATATTATTAATGATATAACATCTAAACCTAAATATATTTCATCTCCAAGAGTTAAAAAGGCTTTAACCGATGAGGTTATAGAAAGGCTTAAACAATTTTTAAGAGAGAATGAACAGAAACGATTAAGTGGATTATCTAAACAGCAGAAGAAAAAAATTGATATGTATGAGGTTTTGCTTGAAGAAGGCTATAATATCAGCTATCCATCTGTGGTAAATGCTGTAAACAGCATAGAAAGGAAAAAACGCGAAGCGTATATACGTCAGGAATACTCTCCAGGAGATATAGTAGAATTTGATTTTGGAGTAGTGAAATTACAAATGAATGATGGCACTATAAAGGAATTTCAATTGGCAGTATTTACGGCAGCTTACAGCAATTATAGATGGGCTAGATTATTTCCAAAACAGAATACAGGATGCTTTTTAGAAGCCCATGCTTCATTCTTTAAACATATTAAAGGTAATCACAGAACAGTTGTTTATGATAATACTAAAGTTGCCGTAGGTAAGTTTATAGGGCATACAGAAAAAGAACCAACAGATGCTCTTCTAAAGCTGTCGCTATATTATAAATTCAGATTTAGATTTTGCAATGCTTACAGTGGTAATGAAAAAGGGCATGTAGAAAGAAGTGTAGAATTTATACGAAGGAAAGCATTTTCAAGAGAGCGTACATTTATATCATTAAATGAAGCTAACGCTTATCTTGATGAAGTGCTAAATAAATTAAATTCAAGAACCTTATCTAATTCTAATAAGTCACCGTTTCAACTATTAGATGATGAACGCGAGTACTTATTACCGGATATGCCTTTATATGAAACAGCTTCTATTTCAGATCTAAGAGTAAATAAATATTCAACGATTATGGTAGATTCCTGTTATTACTCTGTACCAGATGATTATGTAGGCACAATGGTACGATGTAAGATATATACCAC
>Ga0334885_1000227_pt1 | contig 104857 bp, 94 predicted proteins | sample GraSluR1_MG_8_FD_207233 | JGI IMG/M metagenome (GOLD analysis project Ga0334885, IMG submission 207233) | Sludge microbial communities from methane-producing bioreactor in Wageningen University, Netherlands - Granular Sludge_31_05-R1 | ecosystem: Engineered > Bioreactor > Anaerobic >...
TGAGGAAAAGGAATGAGGAAAAGGAATGAGGAAAAGGAATGAGGAAAAGGAATGAGGAAAAGGAATGAGGAAAAGGAATGAGGAAAAGGAATGAGGAAAAGGAATGAGGAAAAGGAATGAGGAAAAGGAATGAGGAAAAGTTATGTTATCTAGTATCTAGATTTCTTTTTATTAAAGATATAAATATCTCTATGTAGCCGGAGATAATCACTATAATAAAAACTATAGTGCTTACAAAAGGGATGAATTTGTCAGTAATTACTATCATTGGCTCGTTTACTATATTACTTATTAATGCAAGAATTTTTTGGATAAATGAGATCATAAATATTGCACCAGTTGCATTAAATAATGGATATAAAAGATTAAACGGAAATCTTAAAATCTCGAAGAGTTCACCTAAAAAAAATATTATTGCCATTAGTATGATTATCAGAATGCTTTGGTTTGTAAATTTCACAATCTCTTGAAATATTTCGTTTTTTATAAAGAGAGATAATAAGTTAACAAGCGAGATTATTACTATGAAACTAAAAAACCAGTATAGCTTTGTTAAAAATACAAACATTATTGATTTTTGTTTACGCATAGGCTTTGGTGGAATCTCTTTTTGTTTTTAAAGATATTTAGTCTGGAAATTGGAAATATTTTAAAAAAACACAATGTGATTGACACTTTAATGAACTCGCTAAAGAAGGTCTATTACGAGATGTATGATAAATATGGACCACAAGGCTGGTGGCCATTGTTAGAATTTAACGGAGTAAATCCAACAAAAACTGGGAATCTGAAAGGATATCATCCGCTTGATTATTCCTATCCAAAAAATGAAATACAAAAATTTGAGATTTGCATTGGTGCAATTTTAACCCAGAATACAACTTGGGCAAATACAGAAAAAGCCTTGATTAATTTAGAAAAGAATGATTTTTTGAATCCAGAAAGGATTGCTAGTTGTGAGCTTGATACACTTAAAGGATTAATTAGGTCAAGTGGATACTATAATCAAAAGGCAATTAGGCTTAAGATTTTCTCAGAATTTTTTATGGATTTGAAAGGGAAAACACCTAATCGCGATGAACTTTTATCTGTGAAAGGGATCGGTCCTGAAACTTGTGATTCGATGCTTTTATATGCTTATAAAATCCCAACTTTTGTAGTTGATGCTTACACAAAAAGGTTTTTGGCAAGATCAGATATTTTTGATGGTAAATTCAATTATTACGATGTTAAAGCTTTTTTTGAGAAGAATTTGGAGAGGGATATTATTATATTTCAAGAGTTTCATGCATTAATAGTTGAGAATGAAAAGAGGATAGGCAATAAAAACAATGTAAAAAAAGGTTATTAAAAAGCGTTTTTTTGGAAATTGCTTTGGAAATTTGATTTGTACTGATATTAATGGGCCTCTTTAGATATTAATAAATTGAATTAAAAGAATGTGTGTTGATTATTGATGAAATCCTCAATTATTTAGTATGCTTTGATCTTTTGAGCCCTATGTATTTGGATCTCATGTAAGAAGAGACTGATTCACCAAAATATATTTAGGAAGGATATAGATGTTTTTATAGATTTTAGATGTTTATCTTATTTTGATTGAACCAAGATGAGATACCCACTTTTAGGTTTTTTGATAGAAGGATTTGTTATACCTTTTGGACAACCAAAGTAAGATAGGGATAATTGATTTTCTTCTCCACTATTTATAAGTTGATTAAAATCAAGTGCGCTAATAAAGGATTGTTCGCCTACTAACTCAATTGGACTAAATTCAAATGGATATTGAATATTTAGATATCCTTGATTTACTCTAAATAGTTCTGTATTATTTCTGAGATAGCTAGGTTTAGAATCTTTTAAGTGTTGTTTTATATCCTTATATCCATAATCGATTGATATAATTCCGCCAAAACTGATAGATTTAGATATTTTTTCGTATACTTTTGAGATATCTAAGCTGTGTGGTATAGAATTATCAAAAGAGTTCTCTTGGTATTGAAATTTGTTTTTGTGAACGTTATATCCGTGTTTTTCGATGAAAGCCAATATGTTTGGGTCTTCACAAGGCAATGGAATTATTTCAAATAGATGATCCTTTGATTCAGAAACAAATAAAAGATTTGGCTCTTTTCCTTTAAAAACTATTAAGTTAACTGGTAATTTGCTAAAGTATTGGTTCACTATTACAAAACCGTTAAAGGGGTCGGTATTTAATTCTAGTGGATTTATTCTTGAGATTATTAGTTTGTCATCAATACCTTTAAGGGTATTTATATCCTCTTCTCCTAGATTGTTAAATGGGTCAATTATTTGATATTCTGAAATCCTCTCATAGGTATCTTTATGAGCATGTTTTAGATAATCTAAAAGGTTATTTGCTAATGTTTGTTTTGTTCCGATAATTTCTCTTATTTTAAAAGGAATTTCTTGAAAAGGAATTTTTTGATTGTTTGTTGCTAAATTGTGTATTGCCTTTGCTGTGTTTTCACCAGGGTATTGACAGAGTTCTTCTGGAGAATAAGAGATATAATCTCTAGCAAGTGTTCCAAATTGAGAGATTTGAGATTTTTTGTTTTGTGAGTAGAATCCGTAATCACTATGAAAAAGTGCTATTTTCATAAACTCATCAAATCTAATTGGACCAAGTTGTTTTATTGATTGTGATATTTCTTCTTCTAAGAGTAATGACATAGTACTTGTGGAATGCGAATGTTCTTAAATAGATTTCGAGACTTCAAGAAAGATATTTCTTAGATGGTAATTTTCTAAGAACAAGTTTTAAAACAGGTGTTGAGATAAATACATTAACTGAATTATTAGATTAGGGATAGTATCCTTAATTAGTATTATTAATACTGGGATTTAATGGATGCAATATTTATTTTCTTATTTTGAAAAATTAAGAGTATCTCTAATTATTGAAGCGATATTTACTTAGGGTGTATATAGTATATTTTTTTAGAAGTAATCTTCACCACAAAACGGACTTCTTTTTGATAGGGCGCAATTTCGACTTTTACTTTCAGTGTCTTGTTTGGGGTCTATTAAAGGAGAATCATAGTAGTTAAATCTCCTGATAGCTTTAGAGTATTTTGTTACATTTTCTAAGGTAAGATCTGGTGGGTTAATAGTTTCAATTAAACGGTATAGTGAAAGTGATTCTTCTTCAAAGTCACTATATTTAATATCAAAGACTCTTTTCATGGCCATAATGGATAATAAAAAATCCAGCCCTGAGCTTTTTGCTTTAGGCAAATGCTTTTTTGCAAGCTCTAATTCAAGCTCTATATTGTTTTTATTTAAGCAGTTTTCATCCATTTAGGTTCTTTACAAGGGTAACTATTAATTAATTTGTATTCTTGAAAAGGTAATTAGGTTTTACAAACTATATCTTTAATTTAGAGTATTAGGTTTTGAAATCCATTGAAAGATATTTTGGATAATGAGAATAATTATAAAGGCTGATTTTTGTAGTATTGTATTTTGTAGTATATAGAAAAAGGGGGGGATATATGTGCAAGGAGTAAATTTTTTAGAACCTATTTATTATACCATGGTATATGGACCTGTGAAGTCTGGTAAGAGTAGTGAGTTGGTTTGTGCTATAAGAAATCTTAGGCTTTCAGGTGTTGAGAATGAAAAGATTATGGTGTATAAACATTTTTTAGAAGATAAAGCATCGCCTGAAAAGATTGTTTCAAGCTCAGGCCTTTTTGAAGAAGCGATTGAAGTTGAGTGTGCAGATGAGATATATTTTTCCCTTTTAAGGAATCCTAAGTCTAAGTATATCTTTATTGCAGGGGCTAATTTTTTTGATAAGTTTGAATGCGAGGCTGGGGAGTTTGGAAATGATAAGCCTGATATTTGCAATCTTGTGAAAGCTATAAGTGATGCAAAAAAATTTGTTGTTTTAAGTGGTATTCCTTTAGATGGTGAGGGTAATTATTTTAATAATATGCCAAGGCTTATGGCACTTGCTCAAAATTATGTAGGGAAGAAAGGGATATGCTTTAATGATGGAAGTGAAGCAACAAAAAGCATAAGAGATAATGGCGAATATATGCCTGTATGCAACAGCTGTTTTTATGGTCTTGATGTAAATGATAAGAATTTAAGAACCCAAAGTGTTAGAAGCATTGTGGGACCAATGTTTTCTTCAAAGACAGAGACGTTATGCAATATTTTGGCGGAGCTTAAAGTTATAAGTGAAAAAAGGGACGGAGTAGACAGATGCGTTGTTTTTAAGCCCAGTATAGATACGAGGTATTCAAGTAATAGCGAGATAGTTAGCCATAATAAAAGGGCTGTTGGTTCTTATAGTGTAAAAGATTGTAGTGATATTGAAACGATAATATCTCTTAATGAGAATTTAGGTAAAAATATTATTGTAATTGATGAGGCACAATTTATTGTTGGGATTTCAGAGCTTGTTAGAGAGTATTCTAAGCGAGGTTATTCTTTTATTTTAACTGGCTTAAACAGGGATTTCAGAGGTGAGGCATTTGGAGAAGATATTGGTAATGTTCTTAGTCTTTCAGATGTAATTGATTGTAAAAGCACAATTTGTTCTTATCCTGGATGTGAAAACATATCTACAGAGACTCAAAGAATTATTGAAAAGGATGGGATAAGCATGCCTGCAAATTATAATGACCCTATAGTTTTCGTGGGAGGGAATGATTCGTATAGGTCATATTGTAAGAATCATCATAAAACTTTACGTGAAAAAGACCCTAATCCTTTTGGGGATCTGAAATTCGCCTTAAAGTGAGAAATTATGATTAATAGAAAAGCATACCTCGTGTTTCAACATGAGGGCTTGGTACGCTTTTTTGTAATCAACAACCTCGCTTTAATGTAGTGCATGCTTTTATATTACCAACATCCCTCGCCGGTTTGGGGGAGGTTGTTGATTTTTCAAGTCAAAATAAGAATAGACTTATTCATGCAAGGATTAACCTCGACTATTTACGAGATTCCTGGAGCATTTATGCGAAGGTTTTTTATTTTAACATTGGTTCTTGTTAATTGTCTTAAGAGAATACGCAAGAGCATAGCTTGGTTGAGGCGAGGTGAAGAGATTGAAGTTTTAATTGTTAATTATAGATAATTGCCTAGGTACTATTTTCTAGGGGAAAGCATTAAATTCTCAATAATCACTTAGTAATGGTAAAAAAAGGTGGCTTTATAAAGAAATATGATTTTCTTATATTGTATGGAAAAGGAAAAATTGAAAGGAATCTATTTAGTCATCTCAGATATACAAGGAAGTTTTCAATATTTAGATCGATTTTTTAAATCAACTAAAAATATGAAGAAAAATGGAATTTTATGTTTAGGAGACATTGTTAATAAATTTACCGATTTTTCAGATAATCTGTGCATTGATTATGTCAGGAAAAATGTAGATTATTGTGTTAGAGGAAACCATGAAGATAAAATAACAGATAAATCATATCAAAAAATAACTCTTGAAAATTTAGAATATATTTCGAGTTTACCTAGAGTAGTAAATCTAGGTAATATCGTCTTATTTCATTCTAGTCTTCAAACAGAAGGGATTCGTTTAAGAAATGCAAGACTGCTTCAAAAAGAAGGAAAATATATTCAAGCTCATTATCCTAAAGTATCTATAGCATTATTTGGTCATACTCATAAAAAAGGATGCTATACACTTCAAAATAAAGGAGTTAATCAGTTAGAAGGAGATAATATTCAGTTAAATTTAGAAAAATTTACTTTAATTAACCCCGGAGGAATTGGTTTATGTTATGGCCTGGAAAAAACTTTTGCAAGGATTGATCTAGATAAGAATCGGTTAAACTTCTTTACATTAGAACAAGCCGAGAAAATGTCTTATAAAGCAAATTTAGTTAATGCGTTTGATAATAGATGGATGCCAGAATTGAATTTAAATTCTTATCAATGGTTCTTAGAATATATCGAAAAAGATGTTCCTGCCATAAAAAATGAAGGAAGAACTGATCAATTAGTTGATATGCTTGCAGAGAAATTAGATTCTTTTAATAGGGAGTATATGGACAATGTTGGAATTTCTAGAAGGAAAAGGTATTTAGAAGAATATAGTATGGAGTTGGCAAGAGCTGTTGATAAAATTAGAATGGATGTAAATGAGATTTATGATGTAAAAAACCCCTTTGAATCTAGAGAAGAGTATTTATTTTTAGAACGAAAAAAATACTAAGCGGCTTTCGGATCTGCTTTAAGTTTATATAGATACTCATCATCTAAATTCTTAAGACCTTCACATAAATAATTTTTATCTATCTTAGAAAGCAAATCTAATATCATATCTTCCTCTACTTCTTGGCTTAATTGTCTACCACATCTTTTTTGTTCTTTGGTTAACCAAGAATCTTGTTGTATTCCAACTATCTTATTTTGTTCTAGGTCATATTGAAGTTCAAAACCGCCACATCGTGTTAATAATTCACAAGATTTATCAGAGTCTCCCTTGTATAAAGAATCAGCTTTTTCATCTGTGTAAGAAAAATTACTTAATTTTCCTTCGACTAACCTTGCAACAGTAGCTGCTGCATGCCTATGGTGAGTATTTATAGCTTCAGTTAAAAAAGCAGTGTGATAATTTCCATCAGACCCCATATAAACGATTGCTTTAGCTCCCATAATATTTTTCCTAAACTTCTTTTCAAGGGGTGTTTGAAATATTTCATCGATATTTTTTTCAGTAATTTTAGCATATAATGGACTTTGGGATTTTTCTTTAGTTACTGGATTGTAGCCTTCTACAAATCCAACAATATTATCTATACTTTCTTTATCAACAAGCAGAATTACAGAAACTATGATAAAAATAATTCCTAAAATAGAACTAACTCCAGAAGGAATATTTGAAATTCCTACAACCGCTCCTGTAATATTCGTTTTTGAGTTAAATAAGAAGAACATTCCTATAAGGAGAAAAGTTAAACTCAAAAACCTAAAGTATTTTTTCTTCATATTATAAACAATAAAAAAGAAATTTATAAATATTTGGTTTGTGGAACGAAGCGAACGCAAGGTGAGACTTCTCCTACTCATCTCTAATTACTAAAAACATGTTTCTACTAAGTTAAAAATTTACCTAAATGATATTTCCCAATCGTAGAAGAAATTTTTTTCTCGAATAATTCAGAGCTAAGAAATTTCTGAAAGAAAGCTGGAAAATTATATTTGGTTGAAGAAGTCTACAGGGTTTTTGAGTCGTTAAATTCTCATTAGGTTACCAAAGGATTGATTTCTTGAAATCCTCGCTGATTTGCATAATTTGGTCTTGAGGTCTAAAGTTTTAAGAGACGGATTTTCATGAAGATTAAACTTGAACGATCATCTAGATACCCTAAGCATTTATGCCAAGGTTTTTTATTTTTTAGTGATTTAAAAACTAAAATCCTGTGAGAAAAACGTTAAATTTATTAAAGTAATATATTATTTAGCAGTTATATGGAGAAAGTAACTCATGCTAGACATTGGAAAAAGAATGCATCAAAAAAGGGGGTTTTTGTTAGTAATTTTTCACATCATGCTTTTCCAATTCTTGAAAAAAATAACAATATAAAGAAAGTATTAGATGTGGCTTGTGGAAATGGATTAGGAGTATCACTTCCATTGTTAAGAAAAGGATTTATTGTTCATGCATTTGATCATACTTCTGCAGCTATAAATGCTACAAAGAAAAATGCTAATAAGGAAGGATATAAAATTTTTACAAAAAGGTCTAGCATGTACAATCCATTTCCTTATAACAATAATGCTTTTGATTCCACATTTTGTTTTCAAGCTATTTATCATGGTAGGCTCGAAAATATAATGTTTACATTAAGTGAAATAAAAAGAGTTACTAAAAAAGGAGGATATTTTTTTGGAACTTTTTTAACTTACAATATGATAAAGAACGACAAAAGTAGATTCTATATTGAAGTGAGACTTCCAGAGGGTAAAATAATAAAGAATTATCATAAACAAGATAGATCAGAGCCACATCTTTTCTATTATCTATCAAAAGACTTTGAATATATGCAACCCCATTATTATTTTACAAAAGAAGAACTAAAAATCATTCTTGGGCAGTTTTTTGAGAATGTTAAAGTTAAGTTAGTTAAAAGAGATGATTATTCCATTTTTTGGTTTGCTTATGGACGTTTGCTTCCTTAAATTATTGAATTTTCCGAATAGATTTTGCGAATAAAAAATCCTTAAATCGCTTGGTTATAACTATCATCTAATGGAAAAAAAACTCAAATAAAGTTGATAGGAAAAATAAGATTGAATAAGAATAGCATTAAAATCATTTTTTATTTCCAACAGTTATTGCCAGCACGCAAGCTAAAATAAATTCAACCATTAAAAAAAACTATTTAATGAGACAATGGCCCTTATTTATTAGTGAAATTTCATTTTCTTCTGGTCATAATTAGGAAAATCATTATATATAGGAAGTTATACTTTAAGTGAATGAATAATCTTGTTGGCTTATCTACAGGCAGTATTTATTCATGGGACCCAAAAATAGATAAACAAATTGAAATCATTAGCAGGCTAAATGTTAGGGCAATAGAAGTTCTTTTTTCTCACGAAACGCACTTGACAGAAGGGCTTAATATTAAATCTATTTCAATACTAAACAAGATGAAATATGTTTCAATACATGCCCCTTTTTACAAATCTGATAAAAAAGAGATTTTTTATGATTCTAATCAAAAAACAAATGAAGTTATTAAAAGATTGGAAAAGATTTACTTTGAGGTGAATGCAAAGGCTATTGTATTTCATCCAAATCTTGTTAAAAGATTAGATTTGTTTGATAATACCAAGATGAATGTTTGCTTTGAAAATATGCCTAAAAAATCTAGGGTTAAACTTAAAGAATTGGAAGGAATTGTTAAAAAAGGCTATCAGCTTATATTTGATAGTGCTCATTCTTTAAGATATGGCAGAAAATATATGAACAATTTTATTAAAGCCTTTAGTGGTGTCATTCAACATATTCATTTTAGTGATAGAAGATTCTCTGAGTTTTTTGGCAAAATCAAGGACCATCAACAGATTATGGGATGTAAAAACCTAGATAAATTTAAGGAATTAGTTTCCCTTCAATGCCCAATACTTCTAGAACTAAATATCCAAGATAAAAAATACGAAATTGAAAATCTTAAACAGGAGATAGATTTTGTGAAGCAAATGTTTACTAAAGACTAAAAACCTTCAAATACTATTTTACATTTCATCTAAAACATCTATTCCAAACAACACAAGAGTATTCTTAAGAACTAATGCAGAGGCTTTTAAAAGCATAAGCCTTGATAGAGATATGGTTGGCATATTATCAACAGAAGTTGGGTCATCTTTTGAAATATCCTCTAAAACCCTGTTTGTATGGTAGTATTTGTTAATGCATTGAGATAAATCTAAAGCGTATCTTGCAAGGATGCTTGGCTTAAAGTTAATAGAAGCAGATTCTATTTTTTCCTCAAACCCAAGCAAAAGCGATATAAGTTCAAAATCAAGTGGGGTATCAAGCAGAGAACAATCAATTTTACCTAAGGCTTTTTTAATGTCTTTTGCGCTATCAAAATCAAAATTTATTCCTGTTTTGTTTACATTTTTTTCAATGCTTTTTATACGGGCATATGTATATTGTATGTATGGTCCTGTTTCCCCTTCAAATGAAAGGGATTCTTGGGGGTTAAATACAAAATTTCTTGCAGGATCAAATTTTAAGAAGAAGAATTTAATAGCACACAGGGCTATTTTTTCAGCACGATTATTAATTTCTTTGATTGTTAGATTAGAGTATCTTTTTTGTATTTCTTCTTTTGAGAGTGCACTCATCTGTTCAATTAAGTCATCAGTATCGATTACATTTCCCTCTCTTGACTTCATTTTGCCTTCTGGAAGTTCTACCATTCCATAAGAGAAATGAATACAATTATTAGCGAATTCATATTTTAATTTTTTTAGGATTTCAAAAAGGGTTTGAAAGTGACGTTCTTGTTCATTTGCTACTACGTATATCATTTTGTCGTATTTGTATTCGTCATATCTTTGTTTTGACAAATAGATGTCTTGTGTTATATATACACTGGTACCATTAGCCCTTAATAGAACTTTTTGCCCAAGAGATTTGTCTTTTAGGTCAGCAATTATTGCACCACTCTCATCTTTTTGAAAAATCCCTTGTTTTAGACCTTCTAAGATTATTTCCCTTCCTTTTTTGTAGATTTGACTTTCAAAGTAATCCTTTTCAATATTAAAACCAAGTTTGTTATAAGTTTTTTGAAAGCCTTCTATTGCCCATTTGTTCATTTTCTCCCAGAGTTTGATTACTTTTGGGTCTTCATTCTCCCATTTGATTAAAAGCTCTTCTGCTTCTTTTATTACCTCTGGATTTTCTTTTTCAATTTTTGAATAAAGAACATAATAATTTCCAACAAAATGATCGGATTTTATGTTTTCAGATTTTGGGGTTTTGTTTTCACCTAATTTTTGATAGGCAAGCATGGATTTACAGATATGGATACCTCTGTCATTGATTATATTAACTATGTGGATATCATTTCCATAAAAAGCAAGTATTTTGGAGATGGAATCACCTAAAAGCATGTTTCTGAGATGACCTAAATGGAGTGGTTTATTGGTATTTGGTCCAGGAGATTCGATGAGAATTGTTTTAGGGTTCTTATTTTTCAATTTACCATATTCATTATTTTGGGTTAAAATTAATGATAAAAGCTCTTTTGAAATGTTTGATTTATTCAAGTAAAAATTTAGGTATGGCCCGATTGACTTTATTGAATCGATATAGTAAAGCTCTTTTGTTAATTTTTCTTTTGAATTTGAGAAGGGCTTTGATAACAGACCTGAGATTTTTTGGGATAATTCTTTTGATATTTGGATTGGGGGCTTCTTTAATGTGCTTGATAGTTTAAAGCAAGGATATGCAAAGTTTCCAAGTTCTAGGTTTGGTGGGATTTCAAGCTCTTCTGAGATTTTTTGGGATAATAATTCTTTGGTTTCAGATGAGATTAAAGAGTGTTTTGATTCTTTTTCATGTAAAATAGTATTTAATAACAAGTATTGTTCTTCTTTTTGTAGTGATTCTATTATTATTTTTGCTAAGGCAATTCTTATTTTTTTGTGAAAAGGAGTAATATTTTCATTTGTTTGTTTGACTAAGCCTTCTTTTGATAATTCTGTTAATTGTTTTTTGTTTTGAGATTTCATTTTTCAGACTTTTCAAGAGTTGTATTCTTTAATCTTTTTTGTTGGGTTCTTTTAGTTCTAATGTCCCTGAAGGAAGCATTCTGATTATTTCATCTAAATCGTCATATGAGAATTTTGTTTTTATCAACTTTGCTATCTCCGAGGGCTTTTTTTTACCCTGCAATACTAATTGAAAATTTTCTTTGCAATTGGCTTTTATAGCTTGGAGTGGAGCAACCATTAATTTTTCTTGTGTTGAGTTGTTAGTTTTTTTAATTATTCCAACTGCAAGGGTCATCCTTCCTAATAGATAATTTACTTTTCCTCTTATTACAAAAGCACCTTTTGAAAGCGATTCTCCAGAATTAGGGTTTTTTGTTACTTGCGTTGGGTCTACATAGAATACTTCAAGAGCACTCATGCCTTTTGTCCATGCTTTTGAGAATGAAACAGTAAAGTCTGCAACTTCTTGGAGTATTTTTTCTGGGAGCTCTTCTTTTTTTTGGAGAGGCAATCCAAGCTCTTCATCTCCACTTAGTTTAATTACCGCGAAGGGGGATCCTGCCATGTCTGTGTGAAACACTAAATCATTTTCTTTTGTGTATTTTTTTATCAAGATTTCGTTTGTGGTTGAGTCTCTTCCAGCGATAACTAAAATGTTATTCGATGTTAAAAACCATCTGAATTTTTCAAACCATTCACGTTTTTTTGATTCCTTGATTGAAGGAATGTTTGTTTTTTCACTTGAGTTGAGGGAGAGTTCAGAGTGTTTTTTTTGGAATTTTTCTAGAGTTGATTTTGCACCGGATAGTTTTTTTTTTAGTTTTTTTGCGTTTTCAAAGTATAGCCCTGCGTTTTCTTCAAGGGATTTGTTTAAATCAAGCTCTATCCAATTGCCCATTTTAAGGGTCTCTTTAGAGGTTTTCGACTTATTTTTAGGGTTATTCTCTTTTTGACAGGTCTTTTGGTTTTTCATTTTTTTTTATTTTATAATAGGAAGTTTGCTTTTTTATCTTTTAGATTTATCTTTTAGATTTATCTTTTAGATTTATCTTTTAGATTTATCTTTTAGATTTATCTTTTAGATTTATCTTTTAGATTTATCTTTTAGATTATCAATTTCATTAAAGTCTATTATCAGCTTTTATAAATTGTTTTGTTCTAGAGTAGTATTTCGGGATTTATTCGCATCAAAGCATTGTTCAAAGCATTGGTATATTTGATTGATATTAGTGTAAACTGCATGGAAATATTTAAATATTCTTAAAAAAACGTAAGTTTTAAGTTGTAGTTGTTAGATACCAAGTTGTAAGATATGTTTTTTTTTGTATTTGGTATTTGATATGTTAAAAAAGGAGGGGATTAATTATGTTATGGACAATTGTTATTGTGGGTATTGCTTTAGTTTTTCTGGCAATCTTTATTGGGGTTTATAATAGTCTTATCAGACTTAAGAATGAGGTTAAGAATTCATGGGCACAAATTGATGTACAGCTAAAGAGAAGGACTGATCTTATTCCTAATTTAATTGAAACCGTCAAGGGCTATATGAAGCACGAAAAGGATGTTTTGGAGAATATTACTAAAGCGAGAGCGAATCTTATGAAATCTGATAATGTGCATGATAAGGCTTTAGCTTCTAATCAGCTATCAAATACATTGAAAACTTTGTTTGCAGTTAGCGAGAATTATCCAGATCTGAAAGCAAACCAAAACTTCATGATGCTTCAAGAGGAGCTTAGTGGCACAGAGAATAAGATTGCTTATTCAAGACAGCATTATAATGATACTGTGATGTTTTATAATACAAAAAGAGAGGTGTTTCCAAGCAATATTATTGCAGGAATGTTTAACTTTAAACATGAAGAACTTTTCTCAACACCAGAGTCAGAAAGGGACCCTGTTAAGGTAAAGTTTTGATTTTTTTTCTTTGTTTTTTTATTCACTTTTTTTAGTTTGTGTTTTTTTAGTTAAGATGTTTTAAGACCATTGTAAAAATCGTTTCATTTTTTAATTATTGGATTTTTTAATTATTGGAATGAAAAAGATTTTTTTAAGGGTATTTTTTTTAAGATTGAGAAAAAGAAGTATTAAAAAAAAGATTTAAGAATTTTAGCGATTAATCTAACATTTAATGTTTGAGAAGTAATAATAAAAAGAGAAAACATATTTTTGTTAAATCAGATTTTTTCAAGGTAACATCAAGAGTATGTTATGTATATACTAAAAAGAGTGATTGATATGAGAAGCATGTTTGAAGAAACCAGGAGAAATAAGATTATGTCATATATTATAGTATCCCTTTTCTTCGTGTTAATAGGAGTTTTAGGGGCAACGATAGGACTTGTGTTTGGTACTTTTTGGTTAGGGTTAATAATCTCTTTTGTCATATTCTTTGTTTATTTTTTGGTGATAATGAGTGCAGGAGATAAGATGATTTTGGGGATGTCTCATGCAAAACCTGCAAAAAAAGAGGATTATCCTTTTTTGGTGAATACTGTTGAAGGTCTTTCTATTTCTGCTGGGTTTAAGAGTGTTCCTGAGATTTATGTGATTGAGGATAAAGCTCTTAATGCGTTTGCAACAGGATTAAAGCCTGAAAAATCTATGATTGCTGTTACTAGTGGTCTTTTGGATAGTATGAATAGGGAACAAATTGAAGCGGTGATTGCGCATGAAATGTCTCATATTAAAAATCAAGATTCTAAGTTGATGATCTATTGCGTGCTTTTGGCGGGGATTGTATCAATACTTAGTAATATTTTGCTTAGAAGTTTTTGGTTTTCGGGTGGAGGAAAAAGTAGAGATAGGAATTCAGCACAGGTTATTTTTATTGTGGTGGGTTTGGTTCTTGCAATATTAGCACCATTGTTTGCAACATTAATAAGGTTAGCTGTTAGTAGACAACGTGAATATGTGGCAGACTCAAATGCAGCGATACTTTGCAGAAATCCAAACGCCCTTGCTCAGGCTTTAGAGGTGATAATGGAAAAATCTTCTGATGTGAAATATGCTAATTCTGCAACATCAGCGTTGTATATTGAAAATCCTTTAAAGAAAAAGAAAGCTATTTTTTCAAATCTTTTTTCAACTCATCCTCCGATTGAAGAAAGAATTAAGCGACTAAGGGAGATGTGAAGGATTTTTATTAATTGTTACTTTTTAATTTTTAATTTCTATATCTTTAAATGATTGATTATGTTAATTATTTTTTGAGATATTTTATTTATTTTTTGTTTGTGTTTTTATTTATTTTTTTACCAGTGTTTTGCAGGGATTTAGAAAATTTAGTTTTCTCGACTAGAAGTACTTTAAAAAAAATAAGATTGGAATAAGATAAATAAATGTTCTCGAATATAAAATTAAATTATAAATTAATTGGTAAGATTCATTATAAAATATTTTAAGCAACAATAAAAAAACAAATGCAAGATAAAAGTTGTTTTAGTTTTAATCTATTCTAAATGAAGTTGGGATTTATACAATAAAGTATATTATTTTTGTGTGAAATTAAATTTCACTACACTAGAGTTTCCGAATATAAAATTAAAATGTTTTTTTAAAATAAAGAATGCTTATAAATGAAAAGAGACAAAGATATATTTGGAGGCGATCTTATGCCAGCAAAAAAGAAAGCAGTTAAGAAGGTAGCTAAAAAAGCTCCAGCAAAAAAGACTGCTAAGAAAACAACAAAGAAAAAGAAATAAGTTTTTTATAAACTTTTTATTGAACTTTTATTTTTTTATTTTTTTTAATTTTTCTTGAAGGTAGATATGCTAAATTTCTATGCGTGCTCAGTATGATTATGAATTGTTAGTGATAGATTTGTTAGTAATAGAGTGGATTTAAGTTTGTATTGATATTATTTAATGTGTAGTATTTGTTCTAAAAATATTTTCCAGATTTTTTTTCGCCTAATATTTTACGACCTAGTGATGCTCTTATTCCTACATATATGAGGAATAAAATTCTTCCTTTTTTATCAAACCTTCTAGTTGATACGAATATTTTTGGATTTTTGAATGCATGAAATTTTGCATGTTTTGATATTCTCTTTGCAAATTCTGCATCTTCAAATGCGATGATTGATTCATCAAATCCTGAAGTCTTTAAAAATAGCTGTCTTTTTACAAAAATAAATGTTCCTGTTACAAGAGGGTTTTTGGTTTTTTGTGTGAGAGTAAGAAATTTGTTGTGGATAAAATATATTAAAGAGTCGTATTTTCGGATAAAAGGATTATTTAATCCTTTTTCTTCAAATCCATAAATTGGTATGTTATAAACTGTTCCTGCTAAAGAGTTATGTTTTATTATTTGTTTAACACACTTTTCTATAAAGTCTTTTTTTAGATATGTATCAGCATCACAAAAGAATATGTAATCACCTTTTGCGATTTTAGCACCTTGATTTCTACCATGTGAAGGAAGACCTCCTGTTGTGATTATAGCATTGTATTTTTTTGCGACTTCTATTGTATTATCTTTTGAGGATGCATCAGCGACGATGATTTCAAAGGGCTTATAGGTTTGAGTGATTAATGAATCTAATAACCTTTTGATGTATTTCTCTTCGTTTTTTGCAGGAATAACTATTGATATTTTTATTGAAGAATCCATTTTTATTTGCAAGGCGTAAGGAATATAAAATGATTTCGTAATATTAAGTGTTTAATCAACAACCTAGCCCTAAAGGGCAAGGTATGTTGGTAATATAAAAGCATGCGCTGTATTAAAGCGAGATTGTTTATTACTGAAAAGGTTACTGAGACCTCGTGTTGAAACACGAGGTATGCTTTTCTATTAATGAAAAACCTAGGCATAAATGCTTGAAAGTATCTTCCTATCTTCTTGAAGGTTAAGCGTTTTTGTGAATCTCTTTTTTAATCTGTTTTTTTTAATCTGTTTATTTTTATACTTTTATTAAATTAGGTCTAAAGATTAGAGTATGTGAAAGGATTAAGGATTTCAAGAGATTAATTATCTGATTCTTTTAAAAAAATTGAATGGAATTTGTTTGAGTCATGAGAATTATTTTTTTATATTTTGTTTTGAATGTAGGAATAGAAAAGTTAAAAATAATACTAATCTTAAAAAAATTAGTCTTTTCTTAAGAGTATTTCAAGCATATGAGCAAATGCTGGTCTTGTTATTATTACTCCTATTGATATTCCTACAATCGTTGTGAATGCAAATCCTTTTAATAGACCAACTCCAGCAGTGAAAAGTGGGATCATTGATACAAGGGTTGTGGCAAATGCTGCAAATACTATGAAAAATGCGTTTTTGATTCGAAGTTTCCAGTTGATGTATCCTGATGTTTGTTTTCTTCCACCACCCATAAGTTCATCAGTGATTACTATTTGGTCATCTACACCACTTCCTATTGCAATGATAATTCCTGCGATTGCTGAAAGGTCTAGATTCCAGCCGACTAAGGCTGCAAATCCTAGCGTAATTACTATTTCGGATAAAAGGATTAAAGTTACTGGAAATATTGTCTCAAAACGTCTGTATCTTAAGAATATCATTAAAACAACTATAAACGCTGCGACAAGTGCAGTTCTAAGGGAACTTGAGATGAACTCTCTACCAAGCAAAGGAGATAATGAATCCATTTTGACTATTTCAAGTTTTACTGGAAGGCTTCCTGTAATGAGTACTGTCTGAAGATTTTTCATGTTTTTGGCACTGTCTTGTGCAGCTTCTTGTGCACTTCTTCCAACCCCTGGACCAGATATTGAGATATCGGTGGATACCGCTCCTTTTAGTTCTGCTGCGATACGTAGTTGATCAACAAGCTCATCATCAAGGTATAGGTCTAATGTTTCGTTTAGGTACCCCCTTGAACCTGGTGTTGAGATCACTGATAATCCTCTTGTGATTTCAGCCATCCTTTGGGCAGCATCTTGGCTTAGTGATATTCTAAATGAGAATGTGCAGGCATATTCATCTGCTCCTACTCTTGTGCAACCACCACTATTTGGGTCTACTGCGAAACTGCAATCAGAGGTTCTGCACACAGAGACTATGTCGCCACCACCAATAAAGACTGTTTTGTTTCCAATCTTACCCTCAAATTTACCTTGCTGAGCAATTAGCGTTCTTACCTCTTCTTCATTTGCTCCAGCGATTTCTACTGTTATGAATGTGCTTCCATCAAGGTCTTTTGCGCTTCTTACTGAGATATCAGATAGACCGTATACGTTTAATCTTTGTTTAAGACTTTCAATTACGATGTCAACATCTGCGCTAAATTGGGATTCATTTGTGTTATCTTGAGCTTGTGGTTTTAGAATGGCTCTTGTTCCACCTTCTAGGTCTAAGCCCAACCTTAGATTGCTTTTTGGTGCGTCATATACTGAAAGACCAGTTTTTACTATGCCATCACTAGAAATCTCTATTTCTTCTAAGGTGTATGTGCCTTTGTTTGTTCTTACTAAAATTGTATCATTGTTATCAATCTGCGATATTGCTTTAAAATAACTATCCATGTTTGTTATCTTAATAGAGTCAATCTCAGTTATAATTTCCCTTGCTCTTGGAGGGGTTGTGGGCTGTGGTCCTTTCATTCCACTAAGATACGCGGGACTATCTTTTGTTATGCTTCTTATTGCAACACCTTCTATGAAGGGGTTTGGATTAATTGCAACTATTGCAAATAGTAACACAATTAAAAAGATTAACACTTTTGGATTTGTGATTATTTTATAAGCCTTGTTCATTTTAATTCTGCGCTCTTTTTCTTTTTATTGTCTAAATAGAGTTTTATAAAGCTATGATTTAATACCCATGTATTCATAAAATCTATTGCCAAACCTATGAAAATTACAAGCATTATTTCATCTATTACCTCTGATTTTGATAACAGCAAGGCTGCAAGTACTGCACCTCCAGTTGTTAAGAACATTAAAAGTCCAGTTTTAAATGCTGATCTTACTCTCTCATCAAGGGTACCTTCTTTTTCTTTGAATATTTTTGTTGATAATAATACGTTTGAATCTGAAGCATATCCTATTAACATTAGAAGGGCTGCTATTCCAGAGGTTGAAAATCTATAGCCAAATAGTGTCATTATTGAGATTACTATAACCATGTTTGAGAATGTGGAGAAGACTATTGCTATTGCCGGAACTTTTTCTCTGAAATAGAAAAATATAACTGCACCCATTAGTAAAAATGCGATGAATAGAACTTTTATTGTTTGCCTAAAGAAGCTCTCTCCTAAAGCAGAGCTCATGATTTCTATTGAATAATCTTCTTTTTTAAGACCTTGAAATGTTTTTTGAACTACTGCTTCTAATGAAGCAAGTTCTGATTCATCAAAGTCTGTTTCTATTATGTATGCCTTGGTGCCTTGGCTTGTTGTTATCACTTTTGTTAATATATCTCTTTGTGAAAAATCAGATTTTAATATTGATGTAAGTTCACCAGGGGTTAGTTCAACACTACTACGAATGGTTATTGAGATCCCACCTTTTAAACCTGCTCCTCTTGGAATTATTTCTCCTGTTGAGGAATACTGATAGATTAGTAATCCAAAACTAAGTAGAAGTATTAGTATTGGAATAAGCATTAGCTTTTTGTAGTTTTTATTAAAAAAATGCTGAACCCTTATTAGATATTTGTCAAATAATGGCTCTTTTTCCGAATTATTTTCTTTAAAAGACATAGATATCATCCTTTATGTATTGGTATGTTTAGATTGTTATTGTGCTTGATGCTAATTTGTTTAGTTACTTGGTTTTTAAATCTATTTTTAAGGCAAAACGCAGTCCATTAATAAATCTTTCGCAGAAAAGGGGATTTTAGTTAGTTATATTGTAATATAAGTACAAATGCATGCTACTTGGGAACTTTTTCAGCTCTAATAATCAACAATCTCGCACTAAAGGGCAAGGTATGTTGGTAATATAAAAGCATGCGCTACGTTCAAGCGAGGTTGTTGATTACAAAAAAGCGTACGAAGTCCTCGTGTTTAAACACGAGGTAGCCTTTTCTATTAATGAAATTATTAATTAAGAAGATTATTTTGGATGAAGCTTTAATGGTGGAGGGAAAAGCATTCTTTTATACACTATAGATACATCGAGGTTTGAAAGTCTTTCGTTGTAATGTTTTCTGGTGCTTGAGATGAAATCATGAAGAGTTTTAAGGTTGTGCGTTCCCAAGAGTACAATATAATTCCATTTTCCTATGGAATGAAATGCTTCTATTATGTATGGTTTCTCTATTAGAAAACGTTTAAATTCGTTTTTGGCTTCAGTTGATGCAAGATTTAAGCTTAAAAGTACAAAATATCCGTGTATTCCAAAATAGGACAAATCTACTTTTGCGGAGAATGCTTCTATTAAACCTGATTCTTCAATGTTTTTCTTGCGATATATTAGGTTACTTATGCTCATATCTGTTTTTAGTATATCTTTGATTTCAGTAATTTTTATCCTTGAATCCTTCATTAGTTGGGTAATTATTTGTTCATCTATTAAGTCAAGTTTTACGGGTTCGATGTTTTTCTTTTGTTTTTTTATCTGTTTGAAATGCTCCCCTTCCCCATAGACCCAAGGAACACTTTTACTGATTATGAATTCCTTGATATCAAAAATCTCTAGGTCTGTTATTTCGTCATATAACACATCTGAAAGCTTGTCTACAAATGATGATGCATCATCCATCTTTTCAATTAGTATTTTTATGCAGAAATCAATTTTATCGCTGAATTCTGTGACCTCAATTACTCTTGGGTCAGTTGTTACAAATTTTAAGAAATTTTCCATTTGATTATCTGGTATCTCTTTTAGTTGAAGGAATATTCCATATACTGAGTAGCCAATGTATTTGTAGTTTATGACACCTGTTGGCCAGATTATATTTTTTTCTTCAAGTGAAGATATTTTTTTTCTTACTCCTTCGCTTGATAGCCTTACTAGTCTTCCAAGTTCGTTATTTGAAAGTCTTGCGTTATCAGAAAGATAGTATAAGAGTTTTTTGCTTTTTTCATCAAGCTTTTCGTTTGCAACTTTTGATTCATCGAATTGGTTAAATGTGGATTTCATATGTTGATTTTTGGAATCACTTATTTATATTCTTTTCGAATTTATGGTGGATTTATGAGTCTTTGCTTGTTTTTAATTAAAAAATTAGAAAATATTAGAATTAATAAGATTAATAATTTTAGATTTAAGTATGTTTAATAATCTTTTCGGGAGTATTCTATTGTGCTTTGGTCTTTTCTTACTAAAGACATTAAAGAATCAACAACCTCGCCCTAAAGGGCGAGGTATGTTGGTAATATAAAAGCATGCGCTACGTTCAGCGAGGTTGTTGATTACAAAAAAGCTTACCAAATCCTCGTGTTTAAGTACGAAGTATTCTTTTCTATTAATAAAGTATATATTGTAACAGATTTACAAGGTATAAGCTAGATTATATTGTAGATAACGGATTCATGAAATCAAATTGACCTTTTAGGTATAAAATTTATATTCATTTGATTAATCTTAATACTTACTTGAATCAGGTTCAATCAAGGATCCAGCTCTTAGTTGGTATTCATCAGATTTTGCGGAATAGAAACAACCTGCGATTGCTAGACCCAAGCTTAATAAGGCTGGCATAACTCTACCATCAATTAATCTTTCTATTGAAGGAAATGCCATAAATGACGCAAGGATGTAAAAAGCAATACTGTTATCCTTATAGTGTCGTGCTTGATTCATGTTACAATATCTTATTGCTGCTTCTATACCTTGGGTTCTATCCATTTCAGAGTATGTGCTTTGGTCTTCTAAACAACTTCTTGAAAACCCTTCAGGTGTGTCTTGAATTTGATTTCTTATATATCCTTGATTAGCAATTTTATCAGATAATTCTTTTCTTGTTTCCATCATAATCCCCCAATACGGTTATAGGGGGATTGCAATATTATTTATAAAGTATGTTGCTTTTAAATATATAGAAATGACTAATAGAAACTAATAGATTTTATTAGCGGATTAGAAATTCTAAGGGTTAAATTGTTGAGGTCTTTATTATCTTTAAGCCGGATAATTCAAGCTTGGTTGCAATCTCTCTTATCTTTTGCTTATGTTCGCCTAATCCTTTCCAGTCAAGAAAAACTATTTCTGGTTTAATGGAACTTTTCAAAATCGCTTCTTTAATAGTTTCAAAGGATATGTCTTTAAGTGCGTATTTTGGACAGATGTGAGAAATAGCATAATCTAAGCTATCATAAATTTTTATAAAGTTTGAGCAATAATGCGGACCTCCTATTCCTAAGCCAACTTTATAGTTAAAATCATGATTAAATATATTATCTAGTGTCTTAAGTATTGTTTCGGCAATTACTTTTCCGTATTCAGGATTTACCCAAGATTTTTGTTGGGAACCAATTTCAATATAGCAACAAGGTATATCAATTGAAGGACCATGGTGGGTACATTCAGGTGTAACAAGCATTTTATTTGAATTGTTCTTTAATTGAAGATATGCAATCTTTTGAAATTCAACCCATGAATTTGATGCCTTTAAAGGAATGCCGCCATGGGAATTGTCTTTTGTAAAATTGCCCGGAATATGAACTGAGAATGAATTTACCCCTTCTTTGCTTTGATGTTTTGAAGGGAAGATTATATAATCCATTGATAAGAGATCTTCTAAGTCTATTATATCTACGCAATCTATTAAGTAGGTTTTTAGAAAAAGCTTATACTTTAAATTCTCATATACTAGCAAAGGACCTTCTTGTTTGAAATCCTTAAGCATTAAGAGCTGGGTTTTTATGTTAAGGGAGGCTTGATCTTTTTCTGAAAATATTAATCCGATTTTTTTCATTTTATGTATTTGAACTTTTTGTTTATTTAAGATTTTTGTTATGAAATTTACTTGAATTTATTGAGTGACTTAATAAAAGGATTATATATCAAATATCATTCCTAATGGACCAGGATTACATAATAAAATCTCTTTTTTTCTTCCAAAAACATCCATTACTCCAAAGTTTTCATGAAGGTGACCTGAAAAAGCATATTTTGGTTTTGTTTTTTGAATAAGTTTTCTAACTGACATACTACCTGTACTTGTTGAGATGTAATCAAGCAGGGTGTTGTAAGGTGGGCCATGGGTAGCTATTATAAGAGTCTTTTTTTCTAAAATTTTTTTTGCTTTTTTTTCAATTTTTGGAATGGATTTTTCTAATTTTTTATTTGTTAGAGAAAAGCCATCCCCTCCATATCCAAAGAATGTAAGATTTTTTATGCAATAAAATTTGTTATGAATTGGCTTAAGATATTTTGAAAGACTGCATAGTTCTTTAATGGTTTTGTTTGATTCGTGATTTCCTGGAATTAATAGGAATGGTTTTTTGAAAGATTCAAAGAATTTTAATGTCTTTTGTATTTTTGACTCAAATATGGTAAAATCACCACAACAAAGAATAATTTCTGCATGTTTTGATTTTTTCTTTAGTTCCTTATGAATCAAGGGGTCATTATGTGAGTCTGTGAAGACAAGCAATTTTACCATGAGTTTTATCTGATTTACTCCTTATATATATTGTTTTCTCTGAGGTTTAATGATTTGGTTAGGATTATTTGTTTATAAAGGGTCTCATTAAAATTTCAGATTAGGCTCAGTAAATTTAACTTAAGTCTTAATAAAGTCTCACTCTTTCCAGTGGAAATGAGGGGGTGTTGAATTTAAATGTCGTTATAAAATAGTCGGGATTAAATAATTCCAGTGGAAATGAGGGGGTGTCTCAAATGAGTATCATAATTGTATTGAGACTTTTTTATTTAGTATCAATTGAGTATCAAAAAAGCGTTAATTTTATATATTATTGATTATGAAATCCTGTTTATGGAGAAGGGGGAGATTTCAGCAGTAATGGAGTCAATTAGAGGCTCTTTTGAGAAGATTAAAGAGGAGCTAAAAATAATAAGAGAAAATAATTACAGGGTTGTTGAAGAAAACAAGGCTTTAAAGAATAGGATTGATAAGATTGAAAGTAAGATTAATTCATTTGGCGATGAGAATATAGAATATGATGAAAGGAGTAAAAAAGATTTATTAAAAGAGGAGATGTTAAGCTCTTTGAAGCGTAAGAGAAGACAGGTTATAAAAGGAAAGATATTAAGTATTATTAAATCGGGTGCTATGAGCATTCCAGAACTTAAACATATGATTGTTGATGAGCTTTCATATTGCTCTAAGGCTACATTTTATAGATATTTAAACGAGATTACTCCGTTTATTGAAGAAGTGATTATTAATGGAGACAAAAGGCTTATTTCAAAGCAAAAAGATTAAGATAAAAAAGTGAAAAAACATGAGAAAATGTAGGATTTTAAAGAATAACAATATAATCTTTTCTAAGGCAAAGATTTTGAAAGGATTTTTTGAGAAATCTATTGGACTTATTTTAAAAAGGGAATTGAATGAAAATGAGGCCTTGTTATTTAGATTCAATAAGCCTAGGATATATAGCTTTCATATGTTTTTTGTTTTCTTTCCAATTGATATTATATGGCTTAATGAAAAAATGGAAATTGTTGAGATTTATAAAAATTTTAAACCCTTTAGTATATACACTCCAAAAAATATTGCGACTAATGTTTTAGAAATGAGGAAGGGATCAATTGCTAAGCATGGTTTGTCTTTAGGGGATAAACTCTTTATAAGTTATCGTCTTTGATACAAAAATCTTTTAGCAAGAATTTGTTACTATGATCAAAAATACCTAAATCCTGATTTTAATTATTTCTTTAGAATTTGAAAAATAATTAGTTAAAATAGAAATGAAATACCTCGGTATAAATATTTAGGTATCTTTAGGATAGTCGAGGTTAATCCTTGCATGGATCCGTTTATTCTTACTTTTGCTTGAAAAGCCAAAGTATGCAAATGACGAATTCATGAAATCAACAACCTCCCTTAAAGGGCGAGGCATGTTGGTAATATAAAAGCATGCGCTGTATTCAAATAGGTTGTTGATTACTGAAAAGTGTACCGAGTCATCTTGTTAAAACACGAGGTATGCTTTTCTATTTGCCAAAGTATGCAAAATGAGCGAAGATTTTATGAAATCAATTTTTTAGTTTAATTTTATACTCTTGATAGAGGTCTGTATTTTTGCTTTGAACTGCAAGTGTGATTGTGTTATTTATCTCATTTATGTCTTCTTTTATTGGAGAAGTGGTTTGGATGTAAAATGTTTGGGATTCTTTTGGGTCTAATTCAAGTGTTTCAGGTGAGGTTATTTTAATATAATTTTTTAGTTCGCCAAAAACCTTTATTTGGTAGCTATCTGAAATCCTCCCACAATTTTTTATTTTTAGCTCTAGGGGCTTTTGTGGTTTATTTAGCTCAATTACAAAATCTGATAGTTCTGATTCTGCACAAAAACAATCTTTTTGGCTTAGTAATGATATTATTAATTGGTAAGTAGTTTGAGTAGTTGTTTTATCTGAATTAACTAGGATTGCACAATAAGAGGTCTTTTCAAACTCTTTTGGGATTTTGTAGTTTAGAAGTATTTGTTTTTCTTCAGATGGGTTTAATGAGAACGTTTGGTTTTGATAGCTGATGTATGAAGGACAAATAAACTTTAGATTATATTGATTTGACTGGGTAGCGGTATTTTTAACAACGATAGGTATTTTACCTTCTTCAAAAGCACAAACCTCAAGGTTTTTTGGTGCTTTGATTTCATAATTAATACAGTCTTCAACTAAAAAAGATTTTTGTGCTGTTGTTGATAAGTAAGGTCTTGATTTGGATGTTATTTTTAGCAAAACCTTTTCTATTGTTTTAGTTGGTTGGATTAATAATTTAAAAGGTATATTTAGGTCTGTTGTTTTTTCAACTTTATAGTCTCCTAAGTGTTTTTGATATGGTAAGATCATTTGAATTGTATATTCATCAGCCACCTCGCCAAAGTTATATATTGTGAGATTATATTCAATCTCAGTATTATTACAAGCTTCTTTTTTAGCTTTTATATCAGCATCAAAATCATAACAATCAATTATATTTAATTTTATTAATTCATTGTACAATGAATTTCTTGTGTTGATTGTAAGTACCTCGTTATATTCTCCAAGTTCTCTAGGGATATTGATTTTTGCAATTAGTTCTTTTTTTTCAAAGGGTGTTAAGGAGATAGTCTCAATTTCAGAGGGCAGGTCTAGAAAAATGTTTTGCGATTTTAGATTGTATTCTTTTTGTGTTGGACCGTTTTGGAGAATTAGAGTTATTGGGATTTCATCTGTTAAATCTTGACATATATTTAAAGGATTATTTTTTATCTGAGTGTTAATATTGGAACAATCTGTGTATTCTAGCAATAAGGGTATTTCTTTTTCAAAACCATTTTTTGATATTATTTTTAGTTCTATTGGGAAATCATTTTTTTTAATAGGGTTAATGTTGATAGGGATTTGAATGGTTTTTGATTCTAGGGGCTTTATCAATAAATCTGCCTTTTCTTCATTGTTTATATAGATTGTATAATGGTCAGATTCTATGGCTGTGTTTTTTATCTCAATAGATATGTTATTGGTTTCGCCAATACATTGTTTTTGATATTGAGCGGATGTAATTTCTGCAGATGGACAGCTTTTTGCAATGATTTTTGTTTGCTTTTCTACTATATAATTGTCTTGTTGAGTAAGTTTAATTTCGTAGTTTATTATAAATTCTCCAAGCTCGTTAATTTCTGATTGTAAGGGAATTTTTTTAATAAGGTTTTTAGGTAAAAGTATAACAGATTCTTGATTGAATTCTTCTATATCCGATTCCAATATTAGAGATATTTCTTCATCGTAAATCCCAAGATTTTTGATATATATGTTATTATTTAGTTTTTCGCCTTTACAAATCTCAATAATTGGAGGTGTTTCTAATTCGATGTTGTGGCAGTTTTTAAGTGTTATTGGAATATATTTTGAGTAGTTGTGAGTTTGTGAGGATATTATTATTTCAATGATTGTGTTTCCCAATGGGATGTTTAGATTAGGTGTGATGGAAATTTGGAATTTTGTTGCTTTTCCAGCTCCTAAATAAAACTCTTCTTTTGAAAGTGATGCAAAATTTTGATTAGGATTTCTTAGTGAAAGATTATATGTTTGAGGAAAGGCGTCATCGTTCTTTAAATATCCTGTAATGATTGTTTTTTCAAATAGACATGCTGATAGGGGCTCTTTATCCTCTAAATGTATGTAAGGCCTAGATAATGCAATGCTAGAGAATAGAATGATTGTTATTAGCATAATAAGTGTGTAATGTATGGGTAAGATTTTTTTTTTCATGATTAACAACCTCATTTTAGTGTTAAATTAGGGTTTTTTGCTTTTTTTAGTTTTTTTGTGGGATTTTTATCTGTAAGATCTAAATTATTTTAAATAAGCAAGCTTGGAGTTATACACATTAACCATTTTGCAGTAACTACTATTTATATTTTCCCTTTTGGGTTGAAAATAGATAGAACTGTTTAGGCTGAAATATTGAATATGTTGAGTAAAGGGAGATATTTAATTAGAATCTAAGATATGTTTATTGACTAACACGCATTTGAACAGAAAAATAGAGTTTAATAAATTAAAAAAACAAAAAAATAAATCAGTGTAAACTAAAAATATAATATTCTTAGAACTTTTTATGTTTTTGGTAACAATCCCTGCAGTAAACAGGTTTTCCTTCAGCTGGTTTAAATGGAACCTCGCACTCATTACCGCAATCTGCGCAGACTGCTTTGTGCATCTCTCTTGGTCCAAAGTCCCTTCTGAATCCACTTTCGTTTCTCATCTTATTCTTCACCTAGTTTTTATCACAGCTATTCAAATTTGCTTCTTAAGAATCATAGTTATATCTTTTTTATGAGATATTTTAGAATTCTAAGATATCGTTTGTATAGCCTAACTTGGAATGTAGCATGAGGAAGTATTTAAAGCTAACTGTTTATTTTATTAGAGTGAAGAATAGAGGAGAACTTTAAAAGGAGTTATTATGATGGGTAAATGAGGTGTAAAAGTATGTGTAAAGCCAAATAACCACTATCTGGTTTTTTCATTTTCATAAAACTTTTGACTTGGTTTGTTTAAATCTTTAAGTAAGATTCTCTTTAGCTTTTTTTTGGTGTTGTAATCATATATTATGTCTATTTTTTCAAGCGTCTTTGGATTTAGGCTTGTCCAATACATAGAGGTTGAGTTCGTCATGGGGGTTGGGGTAAAAACCTGAAATGACTCAACGTTTTCTAAGGATTCTAACTTTTTTTGTAAGGCAATGGTTTGGGTCTCACTATCGCCTGGGTGACAGATCATAAAGTAGTATTTTAGGTACTGTTTTTTAGGATTATTTAGTTTTTTGAAGTAATTAAGGAATTCTTCAAATCTCGCATTATCTTTATTCATAAGCGACAATACAGAGTTTGAGAAATGCTCAGGAGCTATCTTTAGGGACCCTGCTATGTGATGATCTGAAAGTTCTTTTATGTACTCTTTGCTCTCAAGTGCGAGGTCATATCTTATACCACTTCTTACAAAAACGTTTTTTACACGCGGTATTTCTCTTGCTTTTTTCATAAGCGATATTAGTTTGCCATGGGATTTGTCAAGCAGTGGGCAGTTCATACAGGATTTTTGGCAAGGATAATTTTTGCAATGGACCTCACAATCCATTCCATACATGTTAGCAGAAGGTCCTCCTAAATCATCAATTTCTCCCTTAAAATCAGGATGAAGGGTTATTTGTTTTATTTCATTTAGTATGTTTTCTTCAGAACGAGAAATAATCTTGTCCCCTTGATGAAATGCAATTGAGCAGAAATTACATCTTCCAATGCAACCTCTGTGTGTTACTATGCTAAACTGGGCCATTTTAAGAAGTGAGCCTTTTGATAGATTTCTTGTGTAGGGAAGTGCGTATATAAAATCAAGGTCTTTTGTTGTATATTGAGGGTATGAATACTGCACAAGATAGTTATTGTCGTATTCCTGAGCAAGATTTTTATAAATTGAAAATTGGGATTGCATTTTAGAAAACATTAGCTTATCATTATTTACATCTTTAAATGAAGGTAACAATTCAAATGTGCTATCTATTTCTTTTTTAATTACACATGTTCCTTTGATGTTATCTATGGGTTTGGCATCTTTTATTCTTTTAGCTATTTCTATTATTTGTTTTTCGCCATTGCCATAGACTAAAATATCTGCTCTTGAATCATAAAGAATGCTTTTTCGTATAGAATTTGACCAATAATCATAGTGGGCAAAACGCCGAAGGGAGCTTTCAATTCCACCAATTATGATTTTGGTTTTTTTGTATTGCTCTTTTATTAGATTGCAATACACTATTATTGCTCTATCAGGCATTTTTGTTGCATTGGAGTATTTGTCTAGTATCCTTTTCTTCTTTAGCGGAGTGTAATTATTTAACATACTGTCAATTGAGCCAGCGGTCACACAAAATGCCAGATTTGGCTCTCCAAGCCTAGCTATGTCCTCTTTATTTTTGGGTTTTTCAATTAGGCCTACACTAAAACCTGCTACATCTAATACTCTAGCTAAAACCCCTGATGGAGAAAGTGGATGGTCTTCGTAATATTCAGCAGTAATTATAATAATGTCAAAGTTTGATCCTATTTTTGCTATCATTTGGCTAAATAGCTATGGTTTTCTTTTCTTAAAGTTATTGTTTTGGCAAAGTTTTATAATGTAGGACTGAATATATCATTAATATGGTACAAGAGAGAATTCAAAAACTTATTTCAAATGCTGGCTTTTGTTCGAGAAGAACAGCTGAAGAGCTTATTATAGGTGGCAAGGTAAAGGTAAATGACCATGTTGCACAGATAGGGGAAAAAGCAGATCCAGATAAGGATTCTATTTTTGTTTTAAGAAGAAAGATTATTTTTGCAAAGAAAAGGTATATTGCTTTTAACAAACCAAAATTTGTGTTGACAACATTAAGCGATCCATTTAAAAGAAAAACTGTTATGAATTTTTTCAACGGGATTGAAGAGAGAATTTTTCCTGTTGGAAGACTTGATTTTGATGCTAAAGGACTTATTCTTCTTACAAATGATGGGGATTTTGCAAACAAAGTGATGCATCCAAGGTATGAGCTTATTAAGGTTTATAGGGCTAAATTAAATCAAAGGGTTAGTGAGGATGACATAAGAAAGTTAAAGGGAAAGATTATGTTAAAGGATGGTCCAGTAAGAGTTGAGTTTGCAAAGATTATTAATAAGACCCATGTTGAGATAGGTGTACATGAAGGTAGAAATAAGATTGTAAAAAGAATTTTTAAGGGCTTGGGTTTTTATGTTGATGAACTTGAAAGGGTGGCAATAGGTCCTATTAGTCTAGGAACGCTTAAATCAGGAAGATATAGAGATTTAAAAGATTCTGAGGTTAAGGCTTTGATGGATGAGAATAAAGAGATATTATGATTTGTTAAGATTGTTTAAAGAAAGATGCCGACTCGGGGCTTTGAACCCCGGACCTCTAGATATCTCAGATTTAAAAAATATCTAAAGACTCTATAATCCCAATTAGAGCAAAAGGCATCTGTTGCTTTAGTTCATTAAGATCTTGTTTGCAACAAATCTTATGAGTCTAGCGCTCTGACCAGGCTGAGCTAAGTCGGCATAACCAATTTGTTAGCAAAAAAAGATATTTTATAAAACTTTCTATAACGCTAAGGGATTGTTGAAAAGATAATTAATTGTTGTCTATTTTAAAAAGATCTTAGGAATAGAGATATTTTTATAATCCTAATTCTTTTCTTTTGTTTATATTTATCCGTTCAGGAGTCCAAGGCGGATCAAATGTTAATTTTATTTCTAGTTGATGGTCTTTAAAGGATTTTTCAATTGCTTGTTCTATTAGCATTTGAATGTATGAACCCATGGGACACATTGGAGAAGTGAGTGTCATGGTAATTGATATTTTTTTATCCTCTATTTGTATTTCATAAATCATTCCCAAATCCACCACACTTAGTGGTATTTCAGGGTCATAAACCTCTCTTAATGTATTTAACACATTTTCTTTTGTAACCGTTTTGCTTTTTGGAGCATGATTCTCTTTTGCCAAATAAAACACCTTTTTGATTTGATTAAGTTTTTTTAAAGTGTTAGTTTATTGAGTGAGTAAGAAATTCTATTTTGATATTTTTAATTTTTGGAATATATTCGAGTTTTTCTAATATCTCTTCTTTAATGTTTTCTTCGTAATCAACGTCTTGAGGATGGCTTAGCTGGATTAATATATCAACTGCTTTTTCGTCCTCTTTTGATTTTTCTACTCCTACATATAATACATATTTAAGTCTTACAATGTCAGTTCCTTTGGAAGGGTCTATTACATGACCTAACTTTGAAATTATAAAATCTTTTGTGATTGCGTTTTCGTCTATTTTTAAAAGCCCTTCTTTGATTTTATATTTTTCTATTGCCTGTTTTAGTGCGTCAACTGCTAATACTGAGCAATGAACTTTTACATTTGGAAGCCCGCCAAGCTCTTTTGTTGCATCCTGCCAAGAAATTTTTTCTGCGTCGTCAATTTTTTTTCCTTTTGCCATTTCTGTTACAATTGATGCTGTTGCGATATTTGATGCACAACCAAATGACTTAAATTTTATATCATCAATTATCTTTGATATGGGGTTTATTTTTAGCTGTAATTGTAAAAGGTCTCCACAAGCAGGGCTACCTTCTTTCACTTCAACATCAGGAGAGTCTATTTCACCTACGTTTTTTGGATTTCTAAAAAGCTCTATTACTTTTTGTGTATAATCAAGTGCCATTTTTAATTCACCTTTTGTTTTCTTAAGCCAACAAGTGGGCTTAATTTTCTTAAATCAGTTACTACCTTTTCTACTGCTGTTGCAATTATCGGGATTTCGCTTGGATGATTGAATTTTGATAATGAAAATCTTAAAGAGCCATGAGCCTGTTCATGGGAAAGTCCGCATGCCATTAAAACATGGCTTGGTTTTAGGCTTTGAGAGGAACAGGCGCTTGCGGTGGATACCATTATCCCCAAGTCATCAAGCCTAAAAAGCATTGCTTCACCTTCAATACCGCTAAATCTTATGTTAAGGTTATTTACAAGCCTTTTTTCTTTTGAAAGGTCTGTTGGTCCGTTTATTTTTGAGTTTTCTATTTTTGAAAGTTTTTGGTATAGTTCATCTCTTAATGATTTGATATAATCGCTATTTTTTTCTATTTGTTTTGTTTGAATCTCTACTGCTTTTCCAAAGCCTACTATGCCTGCTACATTATAGGTTCCAGAGCGGATTTTAAATTCTTGACCACCGCCACCAAATAGTGGTTTAATTTTTAGTCCTTCTTTGATATATAGTGCACCTACTCCTTTTGGACCATGAAGTTTGTGAGCATTCATTGTCATTAAATCAATGTTTAAATCTTTTATGTTTATTGGTATTTTTGTGTATGATTGGGTAGCATCGGTGTGAAATATTGCACCCACTTTGTGGCATAATTCGCTAATTGTTTTTATGTCTTGAATTGTTCCTATTTCGTTATTTGCATGTATTATTGATACTAACAAGGTTTTTTCTGTGAGTTCTTTTTTTAGTTCATCAAGTTTTACAAAGCCTTCTTTATCAACATTTAGAAATACTGTTTCAAATCCTTCTAATGATAATTGTTCAAATGTTTTTAGGACTGCATCATGCTCGATTTTTGTAGTGATTATCTTTTTTCTGGTACTATCTTTGTTTGCGTAAGCTATTCCTTTGATTGCAAGATTATCTGATTCTGTTGCACCTGATGTAAATATTATCTCTTCAGGGTTTACGCCTATGGATTCAGAGATTATTAGTCTTGCTTTATCCACTGCTCTTTGGGCAAATAGTCCTTTTGAGTGAAGTGAGGAAGGGTTTCCAAAGTCTTCTTTTAGGAAAGGAAGCATTTCTTCTAAAACACAAGGGTCAAGTTTTGTTGTTGATGCATTATCAGCATATATTTTCATTTTCAACACCTTAATTAGCAAACCTTTTTGTTTTTGATAAGGCAACAATTGTCTTTAGATAAGGACTTATGGATTTGACAGACTAGTCCTTTTGATTCAACAACTTGTAAGGTTTTTGCGATTGCTGTGTATATGATTGCAGGGGTTATGGATTTTTGCAAGGCCAGTTCGTTTGATACTAAATCTGATATTGATTTTGATGCAATTGGACATTGTATTTCAATAGCACTTGCTCTTTTTCCAGAACAATAAAGACTAACTGATGCTGGAGTTATGCCCATCATTTGTGATATTTGTGTTTGTTTGTAACCTTTGGATTTGAGCCAAATTGTAACAGATTTTTTAATAAATGGCAGTATATACCATGTTTCTATCTCTGGACGCAACATTATTTCACTCATAGTGAATATAAGAAAATATAAGGTTATATTTAAAATTAACGATTGTTAATAAGAAGGTATTTAGATGAATTTATAGCAATGAAACGAGGCGATGGTGTTTGCAACACTTATTTGGCAAGAAAATTATTGGTGTTTACTCAACAATATATCCCCCTTTTTGGATATTCCAAAGCTTTTTGTATTCTCCGGGTTGATTGATTAATTCGTTATGATTACCCATTTGAACTATTTTTCCTTTTTTCATTACCACTATTAGGTCTGAGTTCATGATTGTTGAAAGCCGATGAGCTATAATAATTGTGGTCTTGTTTCTCATTAGCTTTTCTAAAGCTTCTTTTATTTCAAGCTCGGTTTGAGAATCAAGTGAAGATGTTGCTTCATCAAGTATGAGTATTTCTTTTTTTGCTAAAACTGCTCTTGCGATTGATACTCTTTGTTTTTCACCACCTGATAATTTTACACCCTTTTCTCCAACTATTGTATTTTCTTTAAAAGGGAGCGAATCAATAAGCTCATCTAGATTTGCAACTTTAATTGCGTGCATTACCTCTTTTTTCGATGAGGTTGGATTTGAAAAAAGGATGTTATTATAGATTGTATCATTAAATAGTATGCACTCTTGAGGGACTATACTTAATTCCCTTCTTAGGGCTTCTTGCTTAAAACTTCGTATATTTATTTTATCAATTTCTATAGAACCACTATCAACATCATAAAGCCTGTAGAGTAATTTTATAAGAGTGGTTTTTCCACTTCCCGAATGCCCTACTAAGGCAACCTTTTTGTTTTTAGGGATCTTTAGTGAAAAATTGTCAAATATTTTTTTGTTTGCATAGCTAAATGTTACGTTTTTAAATTCTACATCGCCTTCTTTTACTTTGTAATCTTTTGCTCCTTTGATATCTTTAATTGCGTTTGGGAGCTTCCCATATTTAAATAGAGGGTCAAGGTCTGCTAATGATCTGTAATAGCCTCTTACTCCATGAATAAATTCATAAAGAGGCAAAAGCAATCTTTGAAATGTGGTGTATACAAATACAATAGTTCCTACAGTTATTAGCCCTGCTAGAAAGTCAAAGATTGTTAAAAGGATTAAGGCTAGTGTTCCTATTCCCAAGATTAGGTTTTGAAAAAAGGAAGACCATCTGAAATAATTCCAGAATTTGAGGAAGGCAAGTTTTGTGTTTTCGGTTGTGGTAAAGAATTTCTTTTTGATGTAATTCTCTTTTCCAAAGTATTTTATTGATTCTACATTTGCAAGGTAATCACTTATTTCTCCTTTTTCAATGTCCTCTCTTTCGTTTGCTAATGAGTTTGCAAGGTTTTGCTTCTTTTGAATGAATAGGCTTATTGCGATAAAGATTGTAAAAGTGATTAATAGTAAGAGTATATAACTTATTCCCAGATATGCAAGTGATATTATAGCAGTAATCAAGCTTACTATTAATGGAATAAAGTTGAAGACAAATACATCAACAAATCTTTCTATTGCTCCACCACTTCGAGTTATCTTTGAAATAATAGAGCCTATTCTATTTGATGTAAAAAAATCATAATCAAGTCTTATTATGTGGTTGAAGTATTTTCTTTTTAACTCAGCTATTATTTTTACTTCAAGGCTGTTTAGGAGGTGTATTCTTACCCAATTACCTACGCTTTTTATCAAGAATATTATTAATAGGAATAAAAATAGTAAAGATATGGTTGATAGGAATGCATCTTTTGATATTATACCTTGAGAAAAGTTTGTTGATTCATCAATTATTGATTTGAATATAAGGTTTTCAAATACAAAAAGCGAACTTACTATTATTATTATGAAAAGAAGGCACAATGTGATTAGAAGATGATTTCTAAAAAAACCTGCAATTTCTAAAAGGTCATATTTAATGTCAATATTTTTATATCTATTTGATTTTTGATTAGTGCTTGGGTTTTGATTATTTGCCATTAGGTTATTTAAAGATGATAAAAGATATATTAAACTTTGCTTAATATTTATTTACTTTATACCTCATCGGTTCGCCAGTATGGTCTTATTTGGGTTTGAGAAATATTTTGTCTTTTTCCACAAAGGTATTCTTTTATTCCAAGCCAAGCGATCATTGCGGGGTTATCAACGTTATATTGGTTTTCTAGGATAAAGCATTTTGCGCCTCTTTGAAAACACATGGTTTTTGCCATTTCCGAAAGCCTTGTATTACATGCTACTCCACCACCGAGCAATAGCTCGTCTTTTTCGCAGTGTGCCATAGCTCTTTCGGTTACTTCTAAAAGCATTGCAAATACTGTTTCTTGCATGCTAAAGCATAGGTTTTCTAAGGTATATTTTTTTGAGTCATATTTCTTTTTTAGATTTGTTAATATCCCACCAAAAGAAACATCCATGCCTTTTACCACATACGGTAAGGGGATGTAATTATGACCCTGTTTCGCAAACTCTTCTACCTTGGGCCCACCGGGGAATCCTAGTTTAAGATATCTTGCAAATGCATCAATGAAGTTTCCAACGCCCATATCAATGGATTCTCCAAATATTTTGTATTTTCCAGCTTCAAAGGCTATGATTTGTGTGTTGGCTCCTGAGACGTATAGTAATACTGGGTCTTTTGCAGGTGTGAGCATCTTTCCTATTTCAAGATGGGCTATGCAATGATTTACACCTATTATTGGTATATTATATCTTGATGAGAGTGTTCTTGCAAAGACTGCCCCAACTCTTAAGGAATGCCCCATCCCCGGACCTTGGGAGAAAGAGATGAGGTCTATGTCTTTAATTGAGAGGTTTGCTTTTTTTAGCGCATCATGGAAAGGGGTTTGACAGTTTTCTACTAAAAAATCTGCAACCTTGGCAGGGATCATTCCGCCTTCATGAGTTTTGTAAGAGACTTTCTCATTTGAAAGAACTGATTTTTCGCTTGATACTATTCCTACTCCAAAAGTGTGTGCTGTTGATTCGATTCCAAGGCATAACATACTTGTTTAGGTAATCTATGGTATTATTAAAACTTTTTAATTTTTTATTTTTATTAAAATCTTGAATATTTTGCATACTTTGATTGTTAAGTCTTTTAGTAAGAGTAGATGGATTAACAAAGAAAAATTCATTTGCAATGAAAAACCTCGGTATAAATTTCGAGGTATCTTTAGGATATTCGAGGTTAAACGTTATATGCATATGTTTCCTTAAACTTTAGGCCTCAAGACAAAAGTATGCGAATCACGGATTCACAAAATGAAAAACCTCGGTATAAATGTCGAGGTATCTTTAGGATATTCGAGGTTAATCCTTGCATGAATCCGTCTATTCTCAATTTGGCTTGAAAAATCAACAACCTCGCCCTAACAGGCGAGGTATGTTGGTAATATAAAAGCATGCGCTGTATTAAAGCGAGGTTGTTGATTACAAAAAAACGTACAAAGTCCTCATGTTGAAACAAGAGGTATGCTTTTCTATTAATCAACAGATATTATCTAGCGTGATACTTATGGGCATTTTTGCTTTAGAGATTTTTTCATTTTTGATTGAGAATGAAATGATTTGAAAAGTATGATCTTAGGATTAAGCAATTAATAAGTTGAAAGGATATTTCGTGGGTTTATATTTTTAATCTTTGTGGATTTCGTTGTGATTTTTTTGTATAACTTATTTTGTTATTAGAGTTTTTCTTAGGTTTCACTATTTACTTTTCACTATTACTTTGGCTGAACTATTAAACAACAGAAAAGAAGTAATCGCTAAATCCAAAGATTTTTAAAATCACTAATCTTCATAGATAGTCATGAGCGAAGAGATTATGAGGTTTGCAAAGAAGGGAAGGCCTGAAAGAAGCAAGATTAGGGATAATGTTAAGGAGATTTTAGAGGAGAATGGCTCAAGTGATGGATATTCACTTTATAAGAAGTATATTTTGAAATACCCTAAAGTAACTATGCGCTCAATTTATTATCATTTAAAAAAAGGTGTAGAACTTGAAATATTTAGAGTTAAAGAGGTTTTAAAGGACAGAGGAAATCATTCTTGGGGCGAATATTCTGAGAAGGTTATTTATGAGATTAATAAGTAAGTATTGTATTTCTGAGTATTAAATGTTATATCGAAAGTAATAAAAACATACTGTTAGTTTCTTTTGATAATGGAATTATTTATTACAAGGCACCCTCTTACTGAAGAGAACAAAAAGAGAATTATACAGTCTCATCAGGATGGAAATATTTCTAAGGAAGGAAAAATTGAGCTGACCTACCTAATAAGAAGGCTTAGGAAAGAAAAGATTGGTAAGGTTTATTCAAGTGATTCGCCAAGGTGCGTGTATGCTTGTGAAAAGATTGCCCAAGGATTAAAGATACCATTTGAGTTTACAGAGTGTTTAAGAGAATACAATAGAGGTGATTTAATTAAAGCTGGAGAAAATATCCCTGAATGGGGCTCAATTAATATACCTAGTTTGGATTGGGTGCCTAATAATGGGGAGAGTATTACTCAGCTTTATCAAAGAATTGAGTTACTCTTAGAGAAAATTGGGATTAATTCAAATAAAAAGGTGCTTTTTATTACACATTCTTTTGTTGCTAAAACAATTGTTTCTAAGATACTTGGTTTAGAGGTTATTGAATCAGCTAAGAGATTTAGCATCTCTAATTGTTCGCTTACAAGGATATCTTTTAGAGAAAACGTTAATAGGATAATATATATAAATTCTTGTGATTTTTTAAAGGATTAGAATAAAGGATATTTTAGTAGTATAATGACTTTGCCTTGGAGATTTTCTTGTTTGAGATTGCCATTTGATAGATTTCTTCAAGGCGTTTCATGCTGTTTTTGATGTCATGTTCTTTTACGCTTTCAAGTGCGTTGTTAGAATATTTTTTGTATTCTGAAGGTGTTAATCTCATGAGTTTTATGCATTGGTTTGCTAAATCCTTTGGGTCATCAGGTTCTGCTAAAACGCCATTATATCCTTCTTTTATAAGTTCATTTAAAGCAAGTTTTTTTACTCCAACTACTGGTATTGCACAAGACATTGCTTCAAGGACTACTATTCCTTGAGTTTCTATTGGACTTGCGGTTATGAATATATCTGCTTTTGAGTAGTATTCAGGTAGGTTTTCTCTTGGGATTTTTCCAGTGAATTGAACATATTTTTCTATACCTAGTTCTTTTGAAAGTTTTTGCATGTCATCAACGGATACACCAAATCCTGCAATTATTAGTTTAACGTTATATTTTTGGTCTATTAGAATCTTTAGGGCTTTTAAGATTATATCAACTTTTTTCTCTGGGGCGATCCTTCCAACATGTATTAGTGTTATTGGCTGATCGTTTTTAAAGGATTTTTTTGAAGAGCAGTTCTTGAATAGATCAAGTTCTATTCCATTGCTTAGAAAGATTATGTTTTTGTTGATTTTATGTTTTTTTAGTTCATCAACTAAAACCTTTGAAGGGGTTGTAAGGATGTTAAAGTGTTTGTAATGGCTTTTTGTGATTGACCAAACAAGCCTTTTTTTCTTTTCTTTTTTATGTTTTTCATTTTTGATAGATTTAATTTTTTTCTCAAAAAGTTTTAGTTTCATCCATTTGTTTAAGAATTGTTTTGCGGTTTTTGGATCTTTTTTTCTGAATTTTGTAAATAGTGCTTTAGTGAGTGATTTGAAGAACGCGATGGGTGATACATAACATGTAAAATCAGGGATATATGTATGATATGTTCCAACTATTGGCTTTCTTTTAGATTTTGCAATTGTAAGTCCTAGTATTCCAAGTGTTAGTGGGGTGTGAATATGTACTACATCAGGGTTAAATTTTGTAAAATCATTTGAGAGTTTTATTATGTTAGGGATGCTTATTCTCATATTTGGGTCAGTGATTACTTTAAATGAGAGCGCTCGGTATATTGAGATATTTTTTGGGAGTGCAGAATCATCAAAAGAAGAGTTTGGGAATTTTGGTGCATATATCCTTATCTCATGACCATCCCTAGCTAAGTAGTTGGCCATGTTTAATACAAAGGTTGTTACACCGCTAATTTGGGGGTGAAATGCGTCTGAAAATACTGCAATTTTCATTTTTGTTTGTAGATTGTTTGTTTGGTTGTTTATAATTATTTCTAAAATCCAGTATATTGGCATCTTGCAGATTCTTGCAGAGTCTTGCAGATTATTTGTTTATTTTTTTATTTGTTTAGATTTTTTATTATTGGATATAGAAACTTTAATAAATATTGTATTGTGTTCTTGTTCTTTGATGATTGTTATGGAAACTAAAGAATCAAGGGTTATGGGGTTTGAGGAGAAAGAAAGACTTATTGTAAGAAATACTCAGGAGGTTATTAATAAAGATAGTTTAAAAGAGCTTTTTGATGAGAAGAAAAGCCCTGTTTGTTATTGTGGATATGAGCCTTCAGGAGAGATTCATTTGGGTCATTTTGTTACTATTGGAAAGCTTATTGAGCTTAAGGATGCGGGATGCCAAGTGAAGGTGCTTTTGGCGGATTGGCATGGATGGCTTAACCAAAAGGGAGATTGGGATTATATGGCTAACCAGGTTAAGCAATGGCAAGCAGGGTTTGAGGCAGCAGGGCTTAAGGGCGCTGAGTTTGTAGTTGGAAGCTCTTTTCAAAGAAGAGTGGAGTATGTTGATGATATGATGCGAATTGCTGTTATGAGTACGCTTAATAGGGCTCTTAGGAGTATGCAACAGGTTGCAAGGGATATTGATAATGCTAAGGTTTCTCAGGTAATATACCCAATTATGCAGGTTGTGGATATTAAGCATCTTGGAGTTGATATTGTTGAAGCAGGTATTGAGCAAAGAAAGATTCATATGCTTGCTGTTGAGATTTTGGAAAAGATTGGGTATAAGGTGCCTGTTTTTGTTCATACCCCGCTCATTTCTTCGCTTAAGGGACCTGGAAGTAAGATGAGTTCATCAGAAAAGGAGTCTTTTATTTCTATTAGAGATGATGATGATTCTATTGTAAAAAAGATTAATAAGGCTTATTGCCCTGAAGGAGTTTTAGAGGATAATCCAATACTTCAGATTGCAAGGCTGATTGTTTTTCCTAGAGTGAATGAGTTTTTGATTCAAAGAGCTGAGAAGTTTGGGGGAGATGTGCTGTTTAAGTCTTATGAAGAGCTTGAATGCGCTTTTAAGGAGAAACAGGTTCATCCAATGGATCTTAAGGTTGGTGTTGGTGATTATTTAAGAAAGATTTTGGCTCCGGTGAGAGGCTCTTTTAAATTGTAGTTTATTTTTTGTATTTTAATGGAAGTGAGTATGCTAGATTTTTAAGGTTTGGATGACTTCTCAACAGGAATCTGGCGATGTTATGTAGGTAGTTTCCAAGTTTGTAAGGAAGTTCAGAAATTTCATAGTTGTCAGTTGTTTTGCTTAAAAGGAGTTCTGCTTTTTCAAGGAACAATTCTTCTAAGGGGTTGTGATAATCTCTTTTTGAGTGAGAGCAGTCTTTTGCAAGTTTTAGATATGTTTGAAATGAAAGATTTATTAAGTTTGTTTTTTCTTTAAATAGATTGTTTGATAGGTCAGTTTTGTATTCTGAAGGAAGTTTTTCAAATTCAGAGCAATTGAAAGGTTCATATTTGGTTACTTGGTCTATTAGATTTTCTATAATTTCAATGGATTCTTTTTCTGAAAGGATTGCTTGAAGGGATTTTGTTTTTTCTTCAAAATATGTTGAGAGTATAGATTTCAATGAATGGTAATTTTCTTTGTTTTGTGTTTTTTGTATTTGATCCATAAAAGGTTTTGGAAAGAAATTTTTTTGGGGAGATTCTAAGTAAAGTTTTTTTAGGATATCTGTTAGTTGCAATTCTAATGGTTTGTATTTTGCTTTAACTTGATATATTAACTTCAGGATCTTTTGTGTTGCTCTTGATAGAATTTGTTTTTTGTAATGAGTGGCTTTGATTGAGAATTCGGGCACTTCAAACATTAATATTGCTTTGGTATATCTTTCGAAGTTAAGATGAGGATTTCTTATTAGCTCTAAGAATCTGTTTATTTGAATTGGTGCATCAGAATCACAAGAGAGATTTTCGATTTCTTTTATTAAAGGCTCATATAATGAACATAAACGCTCATAAAGTATTTTTGATGCTTTTGGAAGTCTTTTTATTGATATTTCTTGGTATTTTGTTATCATGGGATGTTTTGGTGATTGTTCTTCTTTAGGTCTTATGTGTTTTAAGGGTATATTTGCTAATTCAATCAGTTCATTATATTGAGTGCAGTTGGTTTTTATTTGTTCTATTGTAAGGGTTAGTTTTTTGAAACTTTCTTCAGAGTTTGATATTAACATTACCTGAGATAGTTTTCTTGTTAGAGTCAGGTATTCTAATTCTTTTTCAAGTAAGGCATTTTGAAGGATGAATGGGATTAGTTTGTTAATGCTTTCATTTTGAATGGTATGTATGTTTGGTTTTAAGGATGCTATTTCTTTAAGGAGGTTGTAGCAGAGTGTATATTTTGATGTTTTAATTGAGCCAATGAATCTTTTAGGATTTTTTTTGATTGCCTCTTCAATAGATATGTGAGAGTTATTATTTTTTTGATTTAGGGTATAAAAATATTCGGGTTCTAATATTTTTTTTAGGAAGAATTCATCTTTTTGATTTTTGAAATTAGAAAAGTGATTTGTTATAAGAGATTGTGTTTCTTTAAGTATTAATTCTTCTATTGTGTTTAACATGGTGCTACTTTTGAAGGGTTAAGTTTTGATTTAAAAATATTACTTTAGTGGAGTATATTGTTTTTTTTGGGGTTTTTAGGAGAGGTAGATGTTAGTGTTTGTTTTTATTAAATGTAAGAATTGAAATACTAATTAAGATCTTTTAGGGATTTTTTGGGGTTTTTAAATCCTTGTGGGTTATGTTTTTATCGGGCGCCTCCGCCACCTCCACCTCCGCCACCTCCTGCTCCTCCCCCAAAGCCCCCGCTATGACTACCTGAAGAGGCAAGGCTCATTGCAGATGAGTAGGTAGTTTTAAACCTGGAAATAAACCCGAGTTTGTAAAGGGATCTTAGAGAGCTAGTTTCGCCTTCAAACATATCAGGGACTACAAGTTTTAGGTTTTTTAAAACCTTGTTGGCAACACCTAGTGCTGTTGCAAATACAATATGCTCTTCCCAGATTACAACTGATTCAGGGGGATATTTTCTTAAGTAGGTTAGGTTTGTTATAAAACGCCTGTACCCAAAGGTTTTTTTGTAGATGTCAAATCCTTTTTTTGTGAATTTTCCAAATACGTTGTTAGGGATTATGGCACCTATTGCACCAAAAACTATCATAAATATCGCTGGAATTAAAATAAATCTTAAAAAAGGGTATAGTTCTTTGAATTGAGTAGAGATGCTTTTTGAGTAAAACACTATCAATATTATCCCAAGTATTATTAAAATGATACTACTAAAAACAAATCGGATATAGCCTTTGTTATCAAAGTATTTTTTTATTTCAATCTCCTTTTTTATTTCTTTTTCAAATTTGTCTGCGAGTGTGAATAATTTTTTTGCATTACTTTTTATACGTACTTCTGATTCAAAGTCTTGCCAGTTTAAAACACTTTTTGTTGCAAAGCTTTTAAAGAAGTTATATACCAGTTTTTCAGGAGGGGTTAATCTAGTGTTAAGTGAATCATCAAATGTAAATTGAATAGGACTTTTTATCAACCTACTTAAGAAGGGGTTAGATATTGTTGGAAGTTTAATGCGTGTAATATTTATGTGTTTTCTTCTTACAAGATCTAAAAGCGTGGCAACTATTGCATCGGAGTTTGTTTTTCCGATTTCTTTTCCTATACCGCTATAAGCGATGAAATTTATTTGATATGCCTTAAAACCTTCATAAGGCTCTCTTTCATAGTAATTTTTCTTGATTTTTTTTATTTCTTTGCCATGGTTTTGGTATAATAGGTAGGTAAGAGAAATAATAGCTATTATTATTAACGGAACACCTATCATTAAGGCTGTTTTGTAAGTAATATATTTTTTTTCGTATGTTTCTTGTTCTTTTAGCACTAATTCTCTTGTGTAATGATGATTTTTTGGAAGAATAAAAGAGTCTTTTTCCATAAGAGCGCGAATCTCTAGAAAGCCTTTTAGATTTTCTGCTTGAAATGTGATGATATTTTTATCTATTTTATAGTCTTTTACAATTCCGAAAGGATTGAAAAAAATATCTGTGATTACTACGTTTTCGGGGAATGTAATTCTTGAGTTCAATTCTTTTAAGGGCTTTTCCCATTCTATGCCCCAAACTTTATAGTGGAATTGGGTTAGGTCTTCGCCTTTACTTATTGTGTTTGTTACATCCATATTGACATGAAAAGAAACATCTGTATCACATATACTATTGTATACACCTGCAAATTCATAACCTCTGTTTTGAATCTCGCATTCAGGTTCACAATAACCGGATATACTTTTAAGATAATATGGGTCATTAACTGAAGGAGATAGTTTTGGAACTCTGTATACTTCTTTGTAACACCCTTTGAATCTATAGTTTATTATTTCTTGAATGTATGCAGAGCCATCAGGATTTATTAGAATATTGACATTTGCGTTTTCTAAAGAATAGTCTTTTTGTTGTCTACTTGTTAGGTTTATTATGACCCCTAGTGATAATGGCAAGACGAATACTAATATGAAAATAATGATTCCTAATTTCGACTGCATTGTCAAATGTACCTTCATGATTTAGATTCTGTTGGTTATTTAATATTTAAAAGTAATGGAAATTGTTTTGTTGGGTATTAGAAAAATAATTAAACATCAAATTTCTTAGGTTATTAAAAAAGGGGGTTTTAACATGGGACTCATAAAGGAATTTAAGGAATTTGCCGTTAAGGGTAACGTGATAGACTTGGCCGTTGCTGTAATTATTGGCGGAGCTATTGGAAAGGTGATTTCTTCGCTTGTAAATGATGTAATTATGCCGCCAATTGGGCTTTTGCTTGGCGGGGTTGATTTTAAGGAGCTTAGAATTATTTTAAAGGAAGCGACAGTTGATACAGCAGAGGTTGCTATTAGGTATGGTGCCTTTTTGAATGTAATTATTGATTTTGTGATAATTGCCTTTGCGATCTTTATGCTCATTAAAGGGATTAATTCTCTTAAGAAAAAGGAAGAAGCAAAGCCTAGTGCACCACCAAAAGAGGAAGTGCTTTTAACTGAGATTAGGGATTTGTTAAAGGCTAAGAAGAGTTAGATTTTATTAAGAATTTTTTTTTATTTTTTTAATATAATTTTTAAGTAGTTCTTCAAAATAGTTAATGTTAATAGTCAAGGTTTTTTGGATTGAATTCCATTCCTGAAGTCTTTATAAAATTGATTGAGAATAATGGCGAATAAATCGATACTTTTAAATAACAAGTGATACTTTATAATATCAAATGAGAACTAAAAATATCAAACAAAAGATAAGAGAACACTTTTTTATTAATCCTACTGCTAAACTAAGAGTCAGAGAAATTGAAAAGCTCCTCAAACTCCCCCTTCCATCAGTCATAAGATACTGCAAAGAATTAAAAGAAGAAGACATATTGACAACAATTAAAACAGGAAATGTTGTTTTCTATACCGGCAACAGAGGAAGCGAAAATTTCCTTCTTGAAAAGAAGCTTTTTAATATAAAATCTTTATATGTATCAGGTTTAATAGAATTTTTGAAAATTGAATTAAGTAACCCTGTTATCCTAGTTTTTGGCTCTTACTCAAAAGGAGAAGACATTGAAAATAGCGATATAGATTTATACATTGAAACTCCCTCAAAAAAAGAGATTAATTTGGATAAATTTGAAAAGATTCTAGAACGGAAAATACAAAGTTTTAGGCATAAAAGTATAGGCGAAATAAGAAATAAGGAATTAGCAGACAACATAATCAATGGAATTGTTCTAAATGGCTTTATTGAGGTATTGTCACGATGAATGAGAAAACATGGGAAGATTGTTTATCCGAAGGAGATGTTAGGAATGTCAGCAAAGACATTAAAAAATCAGAATCTCTAATAAGAACTGCAGAAGGAAGAGTTAAATTTTTTGAAATCCAAATAATAAATGAAGACACTGCTGATTATATTTTTGAAGGATACTATACTTCTATCATTGAATTTCTACATTCCATTACAATCTCTAAAGGGTATAATGTTTCAAATCATATATGTATTGGATGTTATCTAAGAGATGTTATTAAAAGAAATGACTTATATAGAATATTTGACGATATAAGATACAAGCGCAATTCACTTGTTTATTACGGAAACAGAATGGATTTTGAAACCGCAAAACAAGCAATAGAAAAGTGCAAAAAATTATATAAAGAACTGAAGGGAATTGTAAACAATGACATCTAAAAACGGCAAAAACGCAAAGAGAAGAATACTATCAGATCAGTCAAGTGTGAATTCTTACATTAAATCTATTTGCGACATCATGCGAAGAGATAAGACAAAAGGAGCAATGCAGTGTATTTCTAGACTTACTTGGATGATGTTTTTTTAAGAATTCTTGATAAAAGAGAGCAAGAATAGCTAAAGAGCAGATGCTAGGTTTTAAAGCTCTAAAATGTTTTCTAGAGGGTGAGTTTGGTTATTAGGTTATCAAAAATAGACTTTTTATCATTGAATACACAAGTATGTCTTTAGTTCTTCTAATTTGATGTGCTATAAGTATTACAATGGACAATTTCGCGTGAAATATATAAATAAGTAAACTACTTTTAGCCTGAAATGGCCAAAAATAACACAGTTAGGCTTTTTGAAGATAAACGTATTAGAACGTATTGGGATGAAGATAAGGGTAAGTGGTATTTTTCAATAGTTGATGTAATTCAAGTGCTAACAGAGAGTTCTATTCCTAGAAGATATTGGTCAGACCTAAAAATTAAGCTTAAAGGTGAGGGTTTTGAGTTGTACGATAAAATCGTACAACTGAAATTAGTGTCTTCAGATGGAAAAGGCTATGAAACTGATTGTGCAGATACGGAGCTACTTTTAAGGCTTATTCAATCCATTCCTTCTAAAAAAGCAGAACCGTTTAAAGTATGGCTTGCAAAAGTAGGCAATGAAAGGATTGATGAGACTTATGATCCTGAGCTTGCATTTGACAGGGCAATGAAAACATATTTGCAAAAAGGATATTCTAAGGAATGGATTAATCAAAGGCTAAAGACGATTGAAGTCAGAAAAGAACTTACCGATGAATGGAAAAGAGTAGGAATTGAGAAAAAAGAGGATTTTACTATCCTCACAGACGAAATTACCAATGCGTGGTCAGGATTAAATGTTAAAAGCTATAAAAGACTCAAAAATCTTAGGAAAGAGAATCTAAGAGATAATATGAGCAATATGGAGCTGGTTTTGAATATGCTTGCAGAGGCTGCTACAAAAGAGATATCTATTAATGAAGACCCTAAAGAATTTGAAGAAAGTCAAGAAATTGCGCGAAAAGGCGGAAATATTGCAGGAAATGCAAGAAAAGATATAGAGAAACAAACTGGTAAACCAGTTGTTGTACCAAACAATAATTTGCTACCAAGAAAGAGAAATTCAATAGAAGAAAAAAAATAATTTGGATTTTTAAAGCTCTAAAATGTTTTCTAGAGGGCAGGGTTTTTTGGTGATTAATCCTTCTTTTTCAAGTGCTTTTATTAATGGAATGATTTCTGATTGATACACACCATAATCCCCGCTTGATGTATTCGAATGTGCTGTAAAATTGAATATGCTAGGCTTTCCAGTGTATGTTCCATATCTAAATGGTATAGGTGATACATAATCGCTTTCATTGGAATTTATTATTTGTTCAATCTCACTATAATAGCTTGATTGATCAGCAAGTTCTAAAAGTCTTGAAACTACTTTTTTTAGTTTGCTTTTGTCTTTTTGATTATAGAATATGTTAAAGCCAAATACTCCCAGGGTGTCGGGCTCATCAACTGATGATAGCACTTCGTACTCTAAAGGGTAGTGATAACCTGTATTTCTTTTTGATTTTATCATTTTTAGATTGGGGTAAATGGTTTTAGATTATAAATTTATAGGAGAAAGACTGTCTTTTATCTAAAATATTGATTTTTAGTATCAATTAAAGTGTAATTACATATACGCTTACATTGAATAAAAACCAAGGTAGACTATTCATTATAAGAATATGTAATACCTTGAATGAAACATTTTTATGGAGTTATACCATATTTTTTACTGAATAAGCAATATAATTTCTAGTAAATCTTTTAAAATTTATTGTTATCACCCGATTTAATATTTTTGTTAGTGTATTCTCCAAGTTGAGTATTATACTTTTCTATTTGTCCACAACTTGATTTTTAGAGTAGTATATTCTCAAGCAAGTTAATTTGTTTCACAGTTACTGAATAACAAATATATTTCTCTTAATTCAATGAATGTATCTTCAATTTCTTTTAAAGAAATCAATTTATCTGAAAGATTCATTTCTTTTTGATAATATTCATCAAAATAAAGATATTGTTTTTTGATTTGTAGATTTTTTATACCCGCTTCGAAATGAATTTCCATAACTCGTTTAAGTTTTTTTTCCCAATCTTTTTGTTTTACTAATTTACTTAATTGGATTAAAAATTGGAGTGAACAATAATCTTTTCCTCTTTGCACATGATTTTTACCTTCATCAAGTCTTTTGTTTTTAACTTTATGATAATCGATTAGTTCTAAGTAATACTCACTATTATTGGCTAATTTATTTATTTGTTCAGTAAATCTCTTATAATGATCTTTAATTATTTTTTTACCTATTTTTCCAAAAGTCATAACATCAATGTTGAACGAGGACTCATTCATACTTATAGTGTAATGTGTTTTATTTTTTTCTTTTGTTAAAATGTGGATAGGATCCCAATTTCCTTCTAAAGGCCTTTTAGAGGTGTATATAGAAATATGTTTAAATTTAGGGTATTCTATCCTTAATTGTTTAAGCATTTCTTTTGCCAATATTTTGTCATAATTATTTTCTTTATTAAAAAAAGTGATTCCATCAAATGAATTCAAGTTAATCACCTCTAGATATTTTTGAAATTCGGATAAAATAAATAATTCAATCTCGCTAAGTTTGAGCTTGTTGTGGATAACATAATTTTTAACCATTAAATGTATTTCTTCCCATGTTAGTTCCTTTTCTATGCAGTTGTTTTTAAAAAAATTTTCCTTGTATAATTTTTTTTGAGATTTATCAATTGGCGCATTTACCTTTGCTTCAATTAGAATAATATTTTTACTATCTGTTATCAACCCATCAGGAAGAGGATTGTTCGTTTGTGTGTCTCCATCAACTTCGATAGAATTCTGTTTAGATATATATAAGAAATATCTATATGGCCTTCCTTTAAGTGTGTTCACTTCTTTTTCGTTTGTTTGAAAAATATATTTTATATCTTTTTGGATTGGTATATTTAGTTTTGAAAAAATATTTTTAGAAAAAGAAGGACAATTTTGTAATGTAGTCAAAAATGCTCGAGTAACATTATTTTCTTTTTCATCTATTCCTATTTTTCGTCTTCTTGGTTCATAATTAAAAACATTTAGATAAGTCATGATTAAATCCCTATAATCTCATTAATTTACCAGCATCTGTCAAACGTATACCTTCATCTTTTGTTTTTTCGATTAATCCAGAATTCAAAAGTTCGTCTATTGAGCGATAAACCATTGCACTGGAAAGGCCTGTTGCATCTGCTAAGGATTTATAACTTTGTATTTTGTTTGATTTGATGGAGTCTAATATTCTTTCTTGACTATCAGTTAATTTCATGGATAAAAGAGGAAGATAAACCACGTTGCCTTTTTCTTCTCCATCTGGATAATAAGCTATTTTTTTAACATGGTCTTTTCTAGCATACGCACCAAATAAAACTCCCATGCTTTGGGTTTTTCTTCCAGAAGTAATATTAATGATGACTTCATTATTTAGATGAATCTTATCAATGAGTTCAACTACTATCTCTGCAATTTTAAGAATGTCATATTGAGGAATCTTTACTACTTCCAATTCAATAACCCTTCCGATAGATTTCTTGATTAGATCTAGTGAGGCTTTTATAGTTTTATCAGAAGCATCTGTTACAAGCAATATTAGTTTGCTTGGGCTTATCTTCGTACAGGATAGCAATACTGGATCTGGGCCATATACTGTTGAAATTAATATTTTTGACATTTTAATTGGGTAAAGATAGCAATACATTAATATATTTTTCTAATATCCTGAGCAACTTGGGATTAAATTAGGCATTTTTCTACATTATTATTAAACTTTCTATTAAAATGTAGAAAAATTTATATATTTGTTGTGTTTTATATTACTCATGAATGTCACTTTAGAGGATCTGCCACAATTTTTAAGATATTGTCAGATACATTGTAGTTTGAGTAAGATCATAAGACAAAATGATCAAATTTATTGCGATTCGGAAGTTAATATAATTGAAGGAAGCTCCAAACTCATTAGGGATTCCTTAAATAAAGATTCTTTTCTAAAAGAATTTTGTTTAGTACACAAGATGAAAATTATTGATTTGGATTTGTTATACTTATCGCTTTTTGAAAAAACAAAAACAATAACACTTGAAAAATATATGCAAGAAAGCATTTTTGCACCATATGAAAGCGAATTCATTCCAAAACTGATAAATAAAGTAAAAAATTCAAGAATTATTAAAAAAAAAATGTTGGTTTTTGATAATCCATATTTTGAAAATAGTGATAAGAAATCTACAAAAAACAACTCATACGATTTGATTAGTTTGATGAATTCAAAGGAAGCAAGTAAAAAGAGCCAAAAACGATTTTTAATCGAATTTGATACTTTTAAATATCTTGAAATGGACAAATTAGTGAAAGAACTTTTTTTTCTAGATAAAATACTAAATATAAACGTTGAGCACACAAATGAACTCGACAAAAACAACCAAAAGTTGCTTTATAGCTCTTATTTGAAAAAGATTGAGAGAAGCTATAAAAATACATTAGACAAAAAAGATTCTAAATTTTCTAGATTTTTATCTGATAATTCGCTAAAACTTAATGATTTGGTATTTTTAAACAAAATAGTACAACAACATGGATTTGATCAATCTCGATATACTATAAGTGAAAATTTGTACTCCCAATTCAAAGATGAACAGGCTCTATCAAAACTAATAAATCAGAAGTTAATAAAAAAAGAGCTTTTCTGGTACGAACTAACGGAGAAAACAATTAATGGCTTATTTTATTCAGATAATTGTGTCTTAAATAATACAAATTTAGTCCTTTCTGAATCTCCTAATCTTAATTTTGATGACCTGTGCGTATCAAAAAGGATTAAAAATGAGATAATTAATGTAATTAGCCAACATAAAAATAATGATTTGATTTTCAATAAATGGGGAATTGGAAAAAAAATTACTTATGGAAAAGGAATCACGATAAATTTTTTTGGGCCTCCTGGTACGGGAAAGACTATGTCCGCAAAGGTTATTGCCAATTACCTCCATAAAAAATTATTAACTGTAAATTATCCCGAAGTAGAAAGTATGTGGGTAGGTGAAACGGAAAAAAATATTAGAGAATTGTTTAATACTGCCAAAACAGAGGATGCAATTATATTTTTTGATGAAGCAGATACATTAACAACTAAAAGAGAAAATGCAAGATTACCCTGGGAGATATCAAGAACTAATACATTGTTAAAAGAACTTGAGAACTTTGAAGGTATCTGCATCTTTGCTACAAATAATTGGTGTAGTTATGATGAAGCGTTTGATAGAAGATTATCAGCCCATATTGAGTTTAAATTACCAACCCAAAAAGAATCTGTTCAAATATTCAATATGATGTTACCAAATAAGAAGATTCTTTCTAAGGATGTTGATTTTAGTGAGATTGCGATGAAATATGAAGGGATATTGTCAGGGGGAGATGTTAAAAATATTGTGCTTAATTCTGCCAGAATAGCAGCTAATGATAGTAGTAATAAAACACAAAAAATTTTCCAAAGACATATATTAGATGGCTCTAATATGGTATTAGCGAGTAAAAGAAAAAATAATGGTGGTTTTGAGGGAGATCTGAATTATATTGGGTGATTTAAATAGCAATTTCTACAATATACGATCTAAAATATAACAAAGAAAAGTATGTTTTAGATTTCAAAGAATTTTTTTTAATAGAGAAATTAAATGAGGAAAAGGGTAATAATTTTTATTCGAGGTTAGATATTTTAAGGGATGGACAATCAAAACTATATGCTTGCAGAAGAACAATCTATATTAAAGATGCTTATGTGATAGCGCAGTTGGTCGAACTAGAGGACTTTTTAGAGTTGCAACAAAAGAGCAAGACGTTAACGTTTTATCCTTTTATTTTTTCTTTTTTAAAAAATGATAAATTCAGAGGGTTATTTGAGTATATTGTTGATGATCAAGCTTCTGATATTATTTATGTTGAAAAACGTTTAGTTGATTCCTGTGTACCTAAAAATCTCTTTTTTTCTTTTGGTAAACGTTTTGCTAAAAGATTTAATGAATATATGGTTTATAAGATTATTTCCAATGAAAACATTCCTTTGAGAATTAATATTTCTATTGACTCGATTAAAGAACTAGTGGTACAAAGAAAGAATCGTTACCTAGAATCAATCTTAATTTTAGACGAGTTTACAAAAAAAGAATTAATGGTTGTTTATCCTCAATCAATGCATATTAAAAACAAAATTTGTTATTTTGAAGATATAAAGTTAGTTGAAATCAATTCCAAACAACTCGAAAATTGTATAGTGATGATTGTACCAGAACTTGTATATTGTCACTTCAACATATTTTTGGATAGTGTGGAATACAACAGCGATATGGAACTAAGACAGATTAGGACTTCAATTGTTGAAAAAAAAAGATTACCACTCTTTGAATTTGAATATAATTTGGATTTCATTACCGTTAAAACAGTTATGGATATTGGACTTTCGTTCAATAAAAATGAATATACAATTTTTAATTTATCGATGTAATGTAAAATAAATTTAAGTAGTTATTTAAAGAGTGTTCAAAAAATGCTAAAAGTTATAATAATGGTTGGTGATATCACTAAATATAAAACTGATATCATTGTAAATTCTGCAAACAAATCATTAATGAAAGGTTCAGGTGTCTGTGGTGCAATTCATGCTGTTTCTGGAAATGAACTTGAACAAGAATGTTTTATTAAGAAAAGAGAATTAAATATTGAATTTTTAAATGTTGGAGAAATTTTAGTTACTAAAGCCTATAATCTGCCACATTCTTATGTGATTCATACTCTAGGTCCTAAAAAAGGGTTTGATGATATTTCACTTTTGTTAAATTGCTATGTTAATAGTCTTAAAGAAGCTGACAGACTCAAAGTTAGGTCTATTTCCTTTCCGGCCATTTCAACAAATATCCATGGTGTTTCGTTAGATTATTCAGCTAAGAAGGTTAAAAAGGCTTTAATCCAGAATTCTGAACTTAAAAATCTTAAAGAGGTTTTCCTTTTTTTTATCAGAAAAGAGGATAGTTTAGCATATATTAAAGAATTAGGAGAAGAATTCTTAAAAAAGTAGTAGTAGTATTTACTGATTTTGTCATTTTTAGATGGGGGTACAATCTTTTAGATTATAAATATATTGGATAAAGGTGATATAAGAGATTTGCCTAACAGCATTTGGCTATTAATTTAGAGTAAGTTTTTAATTAAGATACTCTTTGAGAAGATGAGATTTTTATCAAAATCAATATCTTTTCCTTCTATAAATCTAATAATGAAGTCTCTTGGTGTTTTTCCATATGATACAAACTTCTCAATGTGGTGGTGATAGTTATTTAGTGTCTTTTAGGAATAACCTTTGAGCCTGTAATCTTGAACTAAAATAGGCTCAATCTCAGTGTTGGTGTTCTGTTGTTAGTTCAGAAAATATGAGAAAAATAACCGAATCTATAAAACTGCGTATTTTATGGCAAATTTGGGTATTGTGCGTAGTAAAAGTATGCTTAATAGATTTTGAGTTCAATTGTGTTTAATTTCTAAATTACGGAACGAGGGGGGGAGTTCGGTGCTTCGCACATATTGTATTTTACTTCGTAAAATCTATTTTATTGTAGGAAGAAAGTGTTCTAAACGATGGATAAGGGAAGTTTTTTAAAGTTACAAGAAAGATTTATAAAGAAATAGTTTATATGAATTCATATGGGGAGAAAAACCATTGCTTTAAGTCTGGATCAAGATATCTATGAACAATATAAAAAGTATTGTAAAGAGCATCATATGATAGTTTCTCGTAAAGTTGAAGCGCTCATGAAAAAGGAATTGGATGAACAAAATGGGAAATAAAGAAGCAAAATCAAGATTACTAATCAATAAATTATTAGAGGATGCTAAATGGCGTTTTTTTGATAATGAATTCGGAAAAGCAAATATCCAATTAGAAAATAATGTTAAAATAACTCAAAATATTTTAAATGAATGTGGAGAGGATTTTGAAAAAACTAAAGATGGTTTTGTAGATTTCTTATTACTTGATGAAAAAGGTTTCCCTTTTTTAGTTTTAGAAGCTAAAAAAGAAGGCAAGAATCCTTTAGATGGTAAAGAACAAGCTCGTAAATATGCTAAATCTCAAAACACAAGATTTGTGATTTTATCTAATGGAACTTTACATTATTTTTGGGATTTAGAATTTGGAAATCCTGAGATTATAACAACTTTTCCAACATATCAATCACTTAAAGAAAGATATTTAGGACATAATCCATATAAGCCAAATCCTGAATCATTAGTTAAAGAAAATATTGATACTGATTATATCGCTATTGCTCAAAAACCTGATTATAAAACAGATCCAAGATGGATGGATGAAAATTCAAAATCTGAATTTATTAGAGAAAATGAATTAAGGTTTTTTAGAACATATCAAGTAAATGCAATAAAAAGTCTTCAAAAAGCTGTTTCTGAAGGAAAAACTAGATTTTTATTTGAGATGGCTACAGGAACAGGTAAAACTCTTGTATCTGCGGGAGTAATTAAATTATTTTTAAGAACTGGTAATGCAAAAAGAGTTTTATTCTTAGTTGATAGAATTGAATTAGAAAACCAAGCATTTAAAGCATTTAATGATTATTTGAAAAAAGATTATTCTTGTGTTATTTACAAAGAAAATAAAGATAATTGGAGAAAAGCCGTAATTGTTGTAACAACTGTTCAATCTCTATTATTTAACAACAAATACAAAGATCTTTTTTCGCCAACTGATTTTGATTTAGTTATTTCTGATGAAGCACATAGATCAATTGGTGGAAACAGCAGAGCAGTATTTGAATATTTTTTAGGGTACAAATTAGGACTTACTGCAACTCCTAAAGATTATTTAAGAAATGTTGATCTTGGTAAATTAAATGAAAAAGACCCTAAAAAATTAGAAAAAAGACAATTGTTAGACTCATATAAAACATTTGGTTGTGAATCTGGAGAACCAACATTTAGATATTCTTTAGTTAATGGGGTTAATGATCCTGAAGGACCATTTTTAGTACAGCCCATTGTAGTAGATGCAAGAACTGAAATTACAACTCAATTATTATCTGATCAAGGTTATTCTATTTTAATTGAGAATGAAGAAGGAAAAGAAGAGGAGAAAATATTTTATCATAACGATTTTGAAAAGAAATTTTATTCTGAAAAAACAAATACAATTTTTTGTAAAACTTTTTTAGAAAAAGCACTAAAAGATCCATTAACTGGAGAAATTGGTAAAACTATTATTTTTTGTGTTAGTCAAAATCATGCTTCTAAAGTAACTCAATTACTAAATAAATTAGCTCACGAATTATACCCTGGAAAATATAATTCAGATTTTGCAATTCAAATAACATCAAATATTACTGACTCACAACAATTTACAATTAATTTTGCAAATAACAATCTTAATGGACATACTAAATTTAAAGAAGGATATCACTCAAGTAAAACTAGAGTTTGTGTTACTGTTGGAATGATGACGACAGGATATGATTGTCAAGATATTTTAAATTTATGTTTAATGAGACCGATTTTTTCTCCAACTGATTTTATTCAAATTAAAGGAAGAGGAACTCGTAAATTTACTTTTTCATACAAGGAAAAAAATTATTTAGGAGAGTTTGATTTATACAAAAAAGAAAAAGAAACCTACAAAATGTTTGATTTCTTTGCAAATTGTGAATATTTTGAAGAAAAATATAATTATGATGAAATTTTAAAACTTCCTCCAATTACTAAAGGAAGCATTCCACGTGATTCTCCACCTGTTGATTTAAAAGAATATGAAAATTATAATCCAGACCCTTTGAAATCTTATCAAGAGGCTGAAGTTGGTCTTGAAGGGATGAAAATTGATAGAAAATTCTATGATAAATTTGAAGAAACAGTTAAAGCTCATTCAACTATTAAAGAACAGTTTGAATCTGGAAATTTTGCAGAAGCAGAAGAGTATGTTAAGAATGAAATTTTTGATAAACCTTCAGAGTATTTTAATTTAGATAAATTAAGAAGAGCATTAAAGATTAATAGAAGAGTAACACTTCGAGAAATGCTTGAAAAAGCTTTAGGTCTAATTAAGAAAATTAAAACTAAAGAAGAATTACTCGATGAAGAAGTTGAGAAATTCATTTCGATGTATGGAAAAGATGAAGAAAAACAAGAACACTTGTTTAAACATTTACATGTAATAAAGCAATTCATTAATGCATATATTACAGATAAAGAAATTCAAGAAATCATGGAATCAAAAGAATATACACGACTTGCAACAAATCCAAGATTCAATATGAAAGACCTTAAAGAATTAAATGGATGGGTTGACCCAGTTATTGATTATATAAAAGATTATGTTTCATTAAATGCATTTGCTTGATGTTTTAAATATGGCGAATTTGCCATAATTAAAATATATTCAAACTTATTTATTTTAGAGAAATTAAAATGTTAAAGAAAGAAATTGTTAAGGTTGATGGAATTGATGTTAGTATTCAAAACATAGATTCTCATAAATATGTTTCTCTTACAGATATTGCAAAAAAGAAAAATTCTGAAGAACCCCGGTTTGTGGTTATAAATTGGCTTAGAAATCGTAATACTATTGAGTTTTTAGGAATATGGGAGAAAATTCATAATCCTAATTTTAACCGTGTCGGATTCGATACGATTAGAATGCAGGCAGGTCTAAATTCATTTACCATATCTCCTTCAAAATGGATTGAAATAACTAATGCTAAAGGAATTATTACTAAATCAGGTAGATATGATAGTGGAACTTATGCTCATGAGGATATTGCACTTGAATTTGCATCTTGGATTTCTGCAGAATTTAAACTTTATTTTATTAAAGAATTTAGAAGATTAAAAAATGAAGAAAATAAACGTTTAAGTTTAGGATGGGATGTTAAAAGAGAACTTGTAAAAATTAATTATAAAATTCATACTGATGCAATTAAAGAAAATTTAATTCCTAAAGAACTTAGTAAAAATGAAATTAATCGTATCTATGCAAATGAAGCAGATGTTTTAAATATGGCTTTGTTTGGAAAAACTGCTAAAGAATGGAGAGAGAATAATAAAGATAAAAAAGGTAATATAAGAGATTATGCTAATGTTACTCAATTAGTTGTTTTATCAAATCTTGAAAATCTAAATTCAGAATTTATTAAACAAAAAATACCTCAAGAAGAAAGACTTTTGAGATTAAATAAAATTGCTATATCTCAGATGAAATTATTGACTCAAGATATTAACAACAAATTATTGGAGAATAAAAGATGTTAGACGCAGACACTAAACGAAGAATTGACACAGCAAGAGATGTTCTTGTAGGAAAGTTACCTGATCCTAAAACTCAAGTTGAACAAATTACAATTGCTTTAATCTATAAATTCATGGATGATATGGATAAACAATCTGAAGAATTAGGAGGAAAAGCTAAATTTTTTACTGGCGAATATGAAAAATATGCATGGTCTAAAATTTTTGATTCAAGAATAAGTGGGCATGAATTAGTTGGTCTTTATGGAGAAGCAATTTTGCGAATGAATCAAAATCCAAATATTCCTCAATTATTTAGAGATATTTTTAAGAATGCATATTTACCTTATAGAGATCCTGAAACACTAAAAGGATTTTTAAAAACTATTGATGCTTTTGAATATGACCATTCTGAAAAATTAGGAGATGCTTTTGAATATTTATTGTCAATTATGGGTTCTCAAGGAGATGCAGGTCAATTTAGAACTCCACGACATATTATTGATTTTATTGTTAAAGTTGTAAATCCAACAAAAGATGATTTGATTTTAGACCCTGCTTGTGGTACTGCTGGATTTCTAATTTCTGCATATAAGCATATTTTAGAATCGAATGTTTTAGAAGGACATAGTAGTTTAACTGTAAATGAGAAAAAAAGATTAACTGAAAGTGTTGTTGGATATGATATATCTCCTGATATGGTTCGTTTGTCTTTAGTAAATTTATATTTGCATGGTTTTAGTAATCCTAAAATTTCTGAATATGATACTTTAACTTCTGAAGAGAAATGGAATGAATATTTTGATGTTATCTTAGCAAATCCTCCTTTTATGACACCAAAAGGTGGAATTAGACCTCATAAAAGATTTAGTGTTCAAGCAAACAGATCTGAGGTTTTATTTGTTGATTATATTCATGAGCATTTAACTCCAAATGGTCGTGCTGGTATTGTTGTTCCTGAAGGAATAATTTTTCAAAATGGAACTGCGTATAGGTCTTTACGAAAAATGCTTTTAGAACAATCGCTTTATGCAGTTGTTTCATTACCTGCAGGAGTGTTTAATCCATATTCTGGAGTTAAAACTTCTATTCTTCTTTTAGATAAAACTATTGCAAAGAGAACAAATAATGTGTTATTTGTAAAAATCGGAAGTGATGGTTATAACTTAGGTGCTCAACGGCGTGAAATAAAAGAGAATGATTTGCCTTTAGCTTTAGAAATAATTCATGATTATCAAAAAACAGTTCATAATGGTCAAAAATTAGTTAGTACTAAGTTTGGATTTGAAGGTTTTGAGATTGCACATGTTGTTTCTAAAGAAAGAATAGTTGAGCAAGAGTATAATCTCAGTGGAGATAGATACAAAGAAGCAGTAGTTTACGATGGCAAATGGGATTTAGTTGAGTTATCTAAATTAGAAGAAGAAGGTCATATTGATTTCTTAAGAGGTCAAGGGATTTCAAAAAAAGATATTGTTGAAAAAGGAAAATATAAGTGCATTCATTATGGAGACTTATATACGCTTTATAATCCAATAATAAAACGAGTTAAAAATGAAACAAATTTTGAAGGAAGAGTTTTATCTGTAAAAGGAGATGTTTTAGTTCCTGCAACAACCACTGCTGACCCTATGGGAATTGCTGTTGCAAGAGCATTAAATGAAGATGGAGTTGTTTTAGGAGGGGATATTAATATAATTAGAACAAAAAATAAAATAATTGATTCTAAATTTTTATCATTACTCCTAAATTATCCTTTAAAGGAACAATTATCAAAATTTGCTAAAGGAGTTAATATTTACCATCTATCAAATAGCGATATAAAAAAATTACAAATCCCTCTTCCACCTATTGAAGTTCAGGAAAGAATTGTTGAAGAGATTGAAAGTTATCAGAATATTATTGACGGAGCAAAGAAAGTTGTTGAGAGTTACAAGCCAAGCTTTAAGATTGAGAGTGATTGGGAAGTTGTTGAGTTGGGCAGTCTTGGAAAAGTCAATATGTGTAAAAGGATATTTAAAAATCAAACAACTGATTATGGCGAAATTCCTTTTTATAAAATTGGAACATTTGGTGGTAAACCTGATGCATTTATAACTCAAGAGCTATTTAATGAATTTAAAGCGAAATTTTCTTATCCTAATAAAGGAGATATTTTAATTTCAACATCTGGAACCATAGGTAAAATAGTTGTTTTCGATGGAAAACCTGCTTATTTTCAAGATTCTAATATAGTTTGGATTGACAATGATGAAACAAAAATCTTAAATAAATTTTTATTTATAATTTATAAATCCATCACATGGGTCCCGACAAGAGGAGGAACTATTGCAAGACTTTATAATAGCATTATTGAAAAAACAAAAATACCTCTTCCGCCTATTGAAACTCAAAAAGAAATTGTTGCACAAATTGAAGAAGAACAGAAACTTGTTGATTCTAATAAGCAATTAATTGAGATTTTTGATAAGAAAATTAAGGATAAGATTTCAGAGGTTTGGGGAGAATGAACTTCTCAAAAAGAAACTTATTGATGAAGGTTTTGAAGTGTCCGAAAAAATCGGACAGCTAAAATTATCGATATGAAATGAAAAAATCAGATTTAAAAAACTTAGATAAAGAACAATTAATTAACTTAATAATAGATTTATCAAAATTAAGTAAAGAAAATAATGCTTTCTTACAGACAAAATTAAACAAAGATTATAATAAATTATTTGAACTTTCATGTAATAAGATTAGTAAAGCTTTATCTTGTTATGAATTAATGAGTTTACGAGATGCTAGAAATACAATAACTGATTTCAAAAAGTCAAATCCTGAAAACAATTTATTAATTGAATTATGTTTACATTATATTAAAGAAGCTTATGATTTAGAAAAAACTGATTGGCGCTTTCAAGAAAATTTTTATTCAGCAATAGAAAAAGTATATAATAGTATTTTTGAAACAATAAAAAAAGATATTTCTTTAAAAGAAAGATACCTTCCTGAAATTAAAAAATTAATACAAAACTCCAACGAAGGATGGGGACATAGAGACTACTTAGAAGATAAAATGGATGAACTAAAATGAATAAAGCAATTTATGAACATTGCAAATTTTGTAAAAAAGAATGTCAAGAAAACTATATCAAAGAAAAACTTGAAAAAATAAAAGTGAATTATCCTTCTTTTTATGAAAAAGTAAAGAATAAAGGTGTATTATGGATTAAAAATTAACCCTCATTAAAACTATAATAATCATTACTACCAACAGTTACATGGTCTAAAACACGAATGGATAATAAATCACCTGATTTTCTTAAAATTTTAGTAGCTTTTATATTTTTGTGCTTTCAGAGGTTTGGGGAGAATAATACACTGGACAAATAGGTGCGAAGTATTTAAATGAGTATTAGAATTATTACATTAAGATGGGAAAAAACAAATCTATAAAATTATTTCAGGATAAAAAAGTAAGAGTTCATTGGGATCAAGATAAAGAAAAATGGTTTTTCTCAATTGTTGATGTAGTCGCAGTTCTTACTGAAAATGATTTTCAATCTGCTAGAAATTATTGGAAAGTTCTAAAACATAGACTTTTAGAAGAAGGAAATGAAACGGTTACAAATTGTAACCAGTTGAAATTAGTTGCAGAAGATGGAAAATTAAGACTAACTGATGTGGCAGATACTGAACAATTATTAAGATTAATACAATCAATTCCATCAAAAAAAGCAGAACCATTTAAATTATGGCTTGCAAGAGTTGGAAGCGAAAGAATTGATGAAACAGAAGATCCTGAACTTGCAATCGATAGAGCATTACAAACATATTTAAAAAAAGGATATTCAAAAGATTGGATTAATCAACGATTAAAAACAATAGAAGTTAGAAAGCAATTAACAGATGAATGGGAAAGAGTAGGTATAGAAAAACAAGAAGATTTTGCAATTTTAACAAATGAGATCACAAAAGCATGGTCCGATAAAAGTATTAAAGAATATAAAATACTTAAAGGATTAAAAAAAGAAAATCTTAGAGACAATATGAGTAATATGGAGCTAATTTTAAATATGCTTGCTGAAGCTACAACCAAAGAAATATCTCAAAAAGAAAACCCTAAAGGATTTGATGAAAGTAAAACTATTGCAATAAAAGGTGGTAAAATTGCTGGAAATACCAGAAAAGAAATTGAAAAAGAAACTGGGAAATCAATAGTTAGCTCTAAAAATAACTTAAACAAAAAAAAGAAATTAAACTAGCCCTCATTAAAACTATAATAATCATTACTACCAACAATTACATGATCTAAAACACGGATAGATAATAATTCTCCTGATTTTCTTAAAATTTCAGTTACTTTTATATCTTCCGCTGAAGGTGTTGAATCTCCTGTTGGATGATTATGAACTAATATTATACTATTAGAACTTTCTTTAATCGCAGATTTAAATATTTCACGAGGATGGACTAAAGAACAATTTAAAGTTCCGATAGAAACAAATTCATCTTTTAGAATTCTATTTTTAGTATCTAAATGAAGTATCATAAAGTGCTCTTTATCCAAATCTTTAAGTTTAGGATAACAATAATCATAAACATCTTTTGCAGTCTTTATCTGTTTTCCATTTTGTTTAGAAACATTATGTCTTTTATTAAATTCAAACAATGCTAAAATTTGAGAAGCTTTAGCTTTACCAATACCTTTTATTTCTTGCAATTCTTTAAGAGAACAAGAAGATAATTTATCAACTCCATATTTAGAAATAAGTCTATTACACATATCAACAACGTTTTCTTCTTTATTTCCAAACTTTAAAATGATTGCCAATAATTCTGCATCAGAGAGAACTTGAACTCCTTGCTTTTCCATTCTCTCTCTGGGTCTATTCTCAATAGATATATCTTTAATTTTCATTAAAATATACAGCAAACATATTTATTTAATAATCTTAATTAGAAAAATCCGAAAAAATTACAAAAAGCGGTTGCGATGTCCAGATTGGTATTTGGGTCTAAAAGAAGAACTTTATTAAGGAATACTGACAGTTTTATGTTGTTATTATCAACAATATTTTCGTCAATCATCATTTGAATACCCATCCTTCTTTTCTAAACATTTCAATTAAAAATATGCACTCAATCCCATATGCTTGGCACACATAAGGCACTTTGGTCTTTTTACCGCTTATTCTTTCTTCTGAAACCACTATTCTTTTTTTAATTGTTTCGATTAAAGTCTTCTGTGTGTCAGTTTCCATCTCAATAGCTAACGCAATAACAAAAGGGTCTGCTATCGGAACCATGCTATCCTCATTTAGCCATTTAGGATATTTGGCTAACAACTCTTGGACAATTTGAATCTGCTTAGGAGTTAATTCTTTAAATAATTTTGTCTGTTTCTTTGACCATTCTTTTAGATGGTCATCGCCTCTTTCAATTTCTCAACTTTTCTGGATAGAATAATAGAATGTTTCTCGCAATATCTTTGATATTCTTCATAAATGTCTTCATCCAAGCTTAAGGCAACTGTTTTTCTCCCCATATGTTTACATATGAAATCATATGTTTATAAATCTTGCGTCTCCCTGTCCAGTTGCTAGTGCTACTCTTCTTTTTTGTAAAAAGAAGCAAAAAAGCCTCGCCTGAAAAAAATCTGCTACTAACCCAAAGTACTTTCCTTAAACTTTCAATTATTCATGCCTATCTAAATATCTATTGCCTTGAGTGATAGAAAAAGATATAAATCAGGCTCTTTAACAGGGGTTAATAGGGAATGCTTTGGTTAGGAAATCCGAGGTTTTTCATTTTTTCCTCTAGGGATTATATTAATTGAAGTGGACTATATTTTTAACTTAAATTATTACTAAATATTTTTAAATTAGAGTTACTTATCATTAAGATGTAAAAGGGGTTTATTGAAAATGGAAGACGAAAATATGCTTATAAAAGATAGGAAACAAAATCTTGAGAATTTAAGAAAAGCTGGTGTTAATCCATACCCTTATAAATTTAGCCCCACGGCAAGATGCAATGATATTAAAGAGAAATACGCTCATCTAAATCCAGGGGATAAAACAGAAGATACATACTCTGTTGCGGGTAGAATAACATCAATTAGGCATATGGGCAAGGTAATGTTTTTTGATGTTGAGGATTTGTCAGGAAAGGTTCAGCTCTTTTTTAGGGAAAATGATTTAGGAGCTGATAAGTATAAGGTTTTAAGTTATATTGATTTAGGGGATATTTTAGGAGCTAGTGGACATGCTTTTAAGACAAAAACAGGGGAGGTTTCGATTTTTGTGGAAGCCTATGATTTGCTTTGTAAAGCTATTAGACCTCTACCTGACCAATACTATGGACTAAAAGACCCAGAGCTTAGGTATAGACAGAGAAGTATTGATCTTATTATGAATAGCGATGTAAGAGAGGTTTTTATTAAAAGGACTAAGGCTATAAAAGCTATGAGAGAATTTTTGGATTCTAAAGGATATATTGAGGTAGAAACCCCACTTCTTCAGCCCATATATGGCGGAGCAAATGCAAGGCCTTTTGTTACTAAAATAAATGCCTTAAATATGCCTTTATACTTGAGCATATCCCCTGAGTTATATCTTAAAAGGCTTATTGTTGGTGGGCTTGAGAAGGTTTATACAATCTCTAAGAATTTCAGAAATGAAGGGATTGATAAGAGCCATAACCCTGAATTTACTATGATGGAGAGTTATGAGGCATATGCAGATTATAATGATATGATGAAGCTAACAGAAGATATGTATGAATACATATTTACTAAGGTTTTAGGGACTACTAAAGTCAAATATCTTGATGTGGAGCTTGATTTTAAGGCTCCATGGAGGAGGGTTAAGATGTATGATGCTGTTAAGAAATATACTGGGATTGATGTTGAGCACATGAATAGAGAGGATATTGCAACTGCGATTGAGGAAAAGGGTTTTGATGGTCAGATAGAACTAAAAAAGAAGAGCAAAGGGGAGCTTGTTTTAGAGCTTTTTGAAGCCTTTTGCGAGGAGCATATGATACAGCCTACCTTTGTGATAGACCATCCTTTCGAGTCAACTCCATTATGTAAGGTGCATAGGGAAAACCCAGAGTTAATTGAGCGCTTTGAGCCTTTTGTTTATGGGATGGAGATTGGTAATGCTTATTCAGAGCTAAATGACCCGCATGTCCAAAGAAAACTTTTAGAAGGCCAAGAGAGATGCAGGGTTGAAGGGGATGAGGAAGCCCATCCATTTGATGAGGACTTTTTGCAGGCAATTGAATATGGGATGCCTGTTACAGGAGGACTTGGTCTTGGAGTGGATAGACTTATTATGCTTTTGACCAACTCAAAGTCTATTAGGGATGTTATTTTCTTTCCCTTTATGAAGAAGAACTAAATTTTATTTTCTTTTTTTAAAATGAATAGAAAAAATAAAAATTAAAAAAAAAATATCAGGTATTATATCCTTTAAGATGAACTTATTTCTTCTTAGCTGGTTTTGCTTTTGCTTTCTTTGCTGGCATAAAAATCGCCTCCAATAACTCTTTTTGGGAAGAGTGTTTATAAGTATTGTTTTTTTTTTTGAAAAAATTATTTTTTGTGTTCTGAAAAAAACTAGTAGTGAATAATTTTCTCACATATAAAAAATGAGGGTTAATGAATGAAAAAAGTCAAATGTCTTGATTTGTTTTATTTAAAACAACTTTTTTAAAAAGTTAATATCTTAATGGCTAAGTTCTCTTGGAGAAATTGATTATTAAACAGCGATATGCTCTAATATAAAAAAACAAAAAAAAACTTTTTAGCTAAGCCATAACCCGTGGATGTTGCAATAGATTCTTGCCGAAACATCCTTTGCTGGGATGCAAAATTCTGCTTTGGGTTCATCTGTTGGCTTAAGTTCTTTTCTTAGTATTATTCCGTCTGCTATTAATTCAATCCATTGGATGTAATGGGCGTTTTCCATTGGATGGGTTATGCTCCCTACCTTTACAATGTAGCCATTTTCAGATTTCTCAATAACTGGAACGTGTTTTTCAAGTCCTGCATCTTTTGATTTGCCAAAGAGTAGCTCCATTTTTTCTCCGCAACAAACAAGTTCTCCTACACCTGCGTTTAATACTTCAACGACATTTCCACAGATATTGCATCTATATACTTCTTTTATTTTTGTCATTTGTTAATTCCCCCCCTTTTTTGGTTAGTTTCATTAAGTGATATAGATATAAGGGATTTAAATAATTTGTTGAATTTATAAAATATTATTCCTTGAAAGAATTGTTTGGGGATAGGGATTTATACATCTTCATATTAGTTGAGTGTGTTTATATGTGAATTCGTCTTTTATTAATTTAAATATTTTGGCCAATTGGGATAATCTGAAGAATTAAAATAATATTTTTTCAATTAGAAACTATGTTTTTTATATCCTCTGAAGATATTATTTCCTTTCCATTTTCAACAGCAATTCTGCAAAGGTCTTCTAAGTCTTCAAGGAGCTTTCTTGGATTGTTTGAAATCCTGAATGTTTCTTTTATTATATCATCAGTTAAAAGAGGCATATCTCCTATTCTTTTTCTTATTAGCACAACTGCTTCATCCTCAGATATTGATTGTATTGGGAAAATGTTTCCATCAAAAAGCGATTTTAGTTCATCAGGAAATTTAGTTACCGAAAAATCATGAGAGACTAAGGCAATTGAATGGAAGAATTGTTCTTTATAGTATTTTGGCAAAAGCTCTAAATCCTTTAGGTTTAGATCCTGTGCTTCGTCAATTAAAAGGATATTATGTTTTTTTCTAATTTTTAAGAGCTTATGAAAAAATCCTCCAGCGTTAATAAGCATTCTATCAAAGTTTATTGAAGAGTCTATTTTATTTCTGCTGTAATATATTATTTTATAGTCGTCTTTAAACTGCTCAATTATGCGCTTTAGAAGAGTTGTCTTTCCAAAGCCATATTCACCCTCAATCAAGATTACTTTTCCATTTTGAATGGCTAAAAGTACTTGTTTAATTGACTCTTGGTTTCCAATTAGTTTTCTTTCATGTGAAGGTTTAATAGTAAAAGGGTTTTGTCTAAATCCAAGTTGATTATACCAAGTCTCTACTTTCATTGCTGTTCCCCTATCTCAAAAATAAGACCGCACTCTGGGCATCGTAGGTCTTCTTCATCACAAAGCGCTCCACAATTCTCGCAGTATTCGTCACAGTATTCGCATCTGTAATATTCGCCTATTTTCTTGAGCTTAGTACCGCAATCAGGACATAAGAAGTCTTCTTCTAATTCTTCTTCTTTAAAGCCACCTAGCTTTGAGATCGCTAAATCGATATCTTTAGTTTCGACTGTTGATTTGCCAGCTTCTTTTGCAATGTCACAAGCCATGTCTAAGAAAAGTAGGGCTTTTTTTATATTTCTTGATGCTTTGTGATAGGAGTAGATTATAGAATCCTTGTTTAGAATATCTGCAGAGTGTATCCTTTCTGTTACCATATCACTAAAAAGCTCATCAGGTAACGCTTCTAATTTGAGTACTCTTCTTCCAATTCTATTTCTTAGCGCTTCACTGATGTTTAAGGATTCGTAATCATCAGTTGTAAAAATTACAGATTTTAGATAGTTTTGGTCAAAGTAATATCTTATTTTTTCGCAGTTTCTTTTTGAGATGCTCTCGGCATTGTCTAAAAGAAGTATCATGTTTTTTGGAAGCTTTCCTAAAAGTTTACCCTTGACAAAACCATATCGTTTTATCATTAGTTTTTCTATATCAAGTTTTTTATTTAATTTTCTTGCATCAACGTATATAACTTTGCCTTTGCCTTTAAAATTATCAACAGCATACATTAAAAGCATAGTTTTTCCAAATCCAGGCTTACCTTCAATAACCATCATGTTGCTTGAAAGGACCATATACAAGAGTTCTTTGCATTCTCTTTCCCTATCAACAAGTTCGTATATTGTTCCAACCGTATCCACACCTAATGGGTTTTCTTCAAGCCCCATCTCTTCATACCATTTCATGATACCACCATAATTAAGTTCTTTTATTTACTACTTTGTTTTTTGCTTCTCTAGAGTAGTTATAATCCTTTGTTAAACAAGTTGTATTTATATTTTTGTATATTCTTGCAATACAAAAAGGATTTTTATAACACCATTGTGTTTTTCCTCGCTTTTTATTGTCAAGTGAAGGTTTTATATAAAAACACAGAGAATAAGAGGCTTTTTTAAGGAAGTATAAAAAGATTTCCACTTAAGATCTGGATAGGAATTCTGCATACTAGGAAAGTCATTTAGCAAGGGCATGCTTTTTGAGAGAGTGGATCTCATCTTCTGATATTGAGCATCCTGAAAGTTTAACCCCCCATAAGAGCCCATCAAGGAGTTGTTCTTTGATATTTGGAAGGGTTTTTTCTTGATTTTCTTCTAAATAGCAATTAAACATTCCCATTGAATATGCACTGATTAAAAGCTCTGAAGAGCGTATTATTTTAACAGTTTTTACTATGTTTTGGAATTTATCCAAAGCATCATAATTAATCTTGATTTTTGTATGAAGCTTTGATGCAAGTATTGTTTTTAGATTTAGGGGGGATTCTATTAATAGCCTCATTGTTCTCTCATCTAAAAGCAGGGCATTGTGAGATTTCTCAATATACATTGCTAGTGTTTCTATTTCACCATTATGAACTATTGGAATTGGTCTTTTGTATGCATAAAAGATATTATTTGAAAGAGTCATTAATTCATCTCTTATTTTAGTATCGATATCAATCAATGAAATTACACCTTCAGATATAAGGTCTAATACCTGAATAGCTTTAAGCTTAAATCTCCTGATATTAATTGGTTTATCAAACATCTCGCTTTTAACAACTGAGCCTATGCAAAATGAAACATCTTTTTTTTTAAGTTCTTTTAATACCCACAATAGATTGTTCATGGACAATGATATAATAGGTCCAGCATCGCAACTAATGTATTTCATTTGAATATTTCCTCAGCGATTTTTATTCTTTCTAAAGCAGTTTTACCTGTTAGATTATCATATTTGTTTTTTGTGTTACCAGCATAATTTAACAGGTCCCAAAGACTTACATCCAGTATTGATGCTACCTGGCCAAGTGATATTCCATGGTCATATATTTTTATGCCTTTTTTGACTTTTGCCTGAAAAATTACATCTTCGACGTATATATCGAATTTTTTGTCTAAATAACTTATTAGTTTAAACATACTTGCAACCTTTTTTCTAAAGCCTTGGATGTCATCGGAATTTAGAGAAAGTATCATTTTATCTATTATTAAAACAACCCTTTGGTTATTGAAATCCCTTCGGATAAATATTTTTGATAAAGAGTAAACCATTACTGCTAAAGAGAGGGAATCATCGTCTTGAAATACTGATGCAGAATGCATTGTTCTATTCGACAAAAGCTTTAGATTATCATAGTCTTTTCTTAAGATGGCTTTTTTTGATTCTTTTAGTATCATTAACACATTTTCTTTTTCAATCATTGTTGTTTTGTATTAAATAATAAGGCGTTTAAATAACTTTTGATTTCGTGAAATCCTTATTCATTCGTATAATTTGGTCTTGAGGTTTCTTTTTGAAGCATAACGTTTGAAGAGAGGGATTCACTCAAGGATTAACTTTGACTATCTTTGAGATGGCTTCAAGGAGTTATGCTGAGATTTTTCATTTTTGTGAAATCCTCATTCATTCGCATACTTTGGTCTTTAACGTCTAATTGATAAGGGTCGAATTAAAGGAAGGACTAATAACAAGAGAGTTAGAGAAAAATAAACTTCAAATGCTTTCTTTTTATCCTTAACATATGTATACTTGAAAGATTTTTTATTTTTTTAAATTAGGAAAAAAGGTATGTTGAAAAAGAGTGATTTTAAGAGAATTTTAAGAATTTTTTAAGGATTTCTAAAAAAAGAATTTAAGAGAGTATATTGAAAATGTTTTGTTTAAGAGAATATTATTTTAAAGAGAATTTTTTTAAAATGTTTATTGTGATTGTCGGTTATTGTGCTGGTTGGATATTGTTTTGGGTGGTTATTGTGCTGGTTGGTCATTGTGATGGTCGGTTATTTTGCTGGTTGGTCATTGTGCTGGTTGGATATTGTGCGGGGTGGTTATTGTGATTGTCAGGTATTGTGCGGGGTGATTATTGTGATTGTCAGGTATTGTGCGGGGTGATTATTGTGATTGTCAGGTATTGTGCAGGGTGGTTATTGTGATGGTTGGATATTGTAATGTTCAGTTATTGTGCTGGTCGGATATTGTGCAGGGTGGTTATTGTGATGGTTGGATATTGTAATGTTCAGTTATTGTGCTGGTTGGTCATTGTGATGGTCGGTTATTGTGATGGTCGGTTATTTTGCTGGTTGGTTATTGTGATGATGTTTAAATTACTTGGTCAGCTGCTTTATCTGATGCTTTTTCTATAATTTTTTCTTCTATTTTATTTACCGTCATTTTGGCGATTTTCTCAGCTGATTTCTCTGGAATCTTTTCTGGAGCTAGGAAAAAAGCGGATAATTTAGTAGATATTGCTGCGACTATTATACTTATCATTATAAAGGCAATCATAAGGTCTAAAACTAATGAGATGTTTGGTATTGCAACACTAGCAAGAGCAAAGGCAACAACAGCAGCAGGTATGCCTTTTGGCGCAGTAAGAGCCATAAATATCTTCTCTTTTGTAGTCTCGTTTCCTTTGAAATAGGTTATGTGAACAGCTAAATATCTTATTACTAGATATATCATAAATAAAAGAATTGCCCTTATCCAAAATAGATAATCAGTATCAAGTTTTATTAAAAAACCAATCAATACAAATACTAAAATTTCAAGAGATATCGAAAACGTGGAAGATGTTTTATATATTGCATCTTTATCTTTTAGAAAGCCATTTCCAAATATTAGCCCTAGTGTTGTCACAGCAAGAATTCCATTGCCACCTAGTGCTTCAGATAAGACGTATGAGAATATTGCAATAGCCAAAAGGATTACTGAACCCATTGATTTGGCATAATTTTTTTTTATGAGTTTGAGAAGGATTATACCTAAAAATAGTCCTGTGCCAAGACCTATTATGATTTTTAAAAATATTGTTTTTCCAAATAGAGCAATCATATCAGCACTAAATAAAGGAGATTCTTTAAATTCAAGTATCAGTAATGGAAGGATTACTGTAATAGGGGTATTTATTATTGATTCTATCTCAAGACTCTTGATTATTTTGTTGGCAGACTTCCCAAACATTGGTAGAATCACACTTGGGCAAGTACCACACATTGATGCTGAGAAGAGCAATACTGCAAGCCATCCAAGTTCTGGAAAAAATAGTCTTGAGAACAATGGAAGTATTATCATTGTAAGGGATGTAAACACAATTGATAATTTTAACACCTTACTTGAGAATGAGTCTACTTCTTTTAGCTTGAAATGGGATGTTGAATCAAATACTATTATTGCAAGAGCTAAAAAGCCTATTATTGATAGAAATTCAGGACCAAAGGTTACAAGTGGCATACTAGGATCCAAAGGATTTGAAAGATGGCTTAATAGAAGTCCACATAATAACAGAAAAGGAATATTTGGAATCTTTAGTTTATCACAAATCATTGTTATGATTATGCCAATTAACAGAAGCACTGCTATTGTGGTAAGGTACATTATAGGATCCATATTGTGGCTTTTAGCAGGTGTTGTTTATATATTTTTCTTAGTTATTAAGAAGTGAAGATAAAAAGTGAAGATAGAATCTTAGGAGAAATGAATCATAAGTAATATAACAATTAAAAATTTCAGGATTTACGCTGAGCTTTTTATTTAAGAGAAGCACTTTTTGAGGTTTTAGATTGAAAAAGTAGATATATTTAGAGATGAATGCATTGTGTTCTTATGTGCAAAAGGGCTTTTATTTTTTTGTTATTAAAAGTAAAATCAACAACCTCACCCTAAAGGGCGAGGTATGTTGGTAATATAAAAGCATGCGCTACTTTCAGCGAGGTTGTTGATTACAAAAAAGTGTACCGAGTTCTCTTGTTGAAACACGAGGTATGCTTTTCTATTAATGAAAATATGATAAAAATAAGTAACAAAATAGTATTAATGCGAAACGATAATAAAAGGCGTATTAATTATGATAACCAATAATTGATAATAAGAATAATGAACAATAATTATAATAATAGTAATAATAAAAATAAAATTTGAAAAGAAAAATAATTTTTACTTTCTTGCCTTTTGAACTTTTCCAGATAACAGGGCTTTTAGTGACTGGTCATTTACTTTTATAACCTGCCATCTAACACCAGGAATGTCGCCTTTTGACCTGCCCATCCTGCCACCAATGCATTCTACTATTACCTCATCGTGTTCATCTACAAACTTCATTGCGCCATCTCCTGGAAGAAACGCTGTAACCTGCTTACCATTTTTGGTTAGCTGGACTTTAGCGCATTTTCTCATTGCAGAGTTTGGCTGTTTTGCTTCAAGTTGTATTTTTTCTAATACCAAACCTTTGGCTTGAGAGGCACCTTTTAGTGGGTCTGATTTCTTTTTAAGGTCTAGTGTCTTTCTAACATATGCTTTGTCTTTCCACTTAGATTCGTTTCTTCTGGATATAAGTTTTTTCGCAGTGAAAAGCCCTGATGGTTTTTTTGCCATTATAAATAACCTCCTTTGAACTTGATTGTTGATTTCATGAAATCCAGCATCACTTCGCATACTTTGGTTTTTCAAGCCAAAGTTAGAATAGACGGATTCATGCAAGGATTAACCTCGACTATCCTAAAGATACCTCGAGATTTATCCCGAGGTTTTTCATTTTGATGGTTTTTTATTTCTTTTTTATCTGTTTTTTATCTGTTTTTTATCTGTTTTTTGTCTGTTTTTTTCGCACAGTTGAATATATTTTATTTACTGTTTGGTGTTTTTCTTTTTTTGTTGTTTTATGCTGTCTGGTGTTTTTGATTTATACAAGGGTTTTTGCTTTTGTTTTTCTAAAATCCTTTTTTCATTTAACTTTTATTTCTTTTAAGTCCGGAAAAAACCTGCGTGTGATGTACTCATAATTTCTTAAATTTGAGGCATTCCTTCCGATAATCATGCTTTTTTTGTTGAAATCAGGGTCTTGAATCTGAACAATTTTGCTTTCAGGGTCATATTCAATTGAGTCAACAACTATGGGAAATAAAAGGTTGTTTAAAAAGCTTTTCAAATCAGGATTATATGCACTAACTTTTATCTTTTTGTTAAGTTTGTTTTCAAGTAGTCTTATATTTACTGCTTTTTTTCCTATTGCCTTTCCTATATCGTTTTGTTCAACAAAGAAATTAAGAGTCCCTTTTTGATCTTCAAAACAATCTGTTAAGGTGGTATGAGTAATATTTTCAAATATTCTCATGTACCCCATTAAAGTGTTATCGTATTTTGCGCCTTTTACCAATTTGCTTCACTTTTAAAATATCAAATTAAAAATATATAGCTTGAATTTATTCAATTAATGTAATTACACCAATTGGATAGAGCTTTTTACATACTGAACCAAGTTCTATATTATCGATTGAAAGCCTTACTATTTCTATTCCTTTTAAAGCAGAGTATCTTTCAAGGTCTTTTACTAAAGATTCTTTTGCATTTGATGATAGGAACACTTTTTTTGCTTTTGAAGCCTTGATTGCCCTTAAGCACTGCTCTTCCCCAAAAAGCAGGTTTTCTGATTTCAGATTCTTTCTTATAAAGTTTAAATCATCCATTTTCTTTTTCACCTTGTTTGTAAATTTTTAATCAGTTTTTTAGTATTTTAAAGTGTTAGATATATTTTCTTTTGTTTTGTATTTAAGTCTTGTTTCTTTGTATTATATCAGTTTGTTTTATTGTTATCTTTTGCAATATTAGTATTTTGATTTCATGGACGAAAAACCTCGACTATTTGCGAGATGCCTCGGCATTTATAACTAGGTTTTTCATTTATTGTTTTTTTGGTTTTTCTTTTTTTTCTATGCCAACATAATGAAGTTTTGTAAGCCCAGTTCCAATTTGTATGGGCTGATTTAACATTACATTTTCTATTACTGAGAGTACTGTGTCTTTTTCTCCACTCATGCATGCGTTTGCAAGATGTTTTATTGGGGTTTCAAAGGAAGCTCTTGCAAGAACACTTGATTTGCTACTTGTGATTCCAAATCTTGTTATTCCTTCGATTTTTCCATTTAAACACATGGTATCAGCAACAAGCATTATGTGTCTTAGATCAATATTAAGTCCTTGCTCTTCGATTACAGCTGAAACCTCGTGGATTATTGCAGATCTTGCAGCTTCAATACCAAGTGATGATTCTATTTCATAGATATCATTAGTTGTAGTCCTTGTTTTGTCAACAAATGGAAGCTTTAAAACATCTTTTAATTTACTTCCTGCGGTGATGATCACAAATTCCTCTTCTCCAGTCTCCTCGTTTATTTTTTTTGTTGGAAGAACCTGAGTGATACCATTTATTCCACCAATGGTTAGATCCACTAACTTTTCTCTTACCTTAAATACCTCATTTGGAGTTTTATCTTTTGAGATTTCTACTGTAGCTATTATTGAATCTTCACTTTCTTTTTTGAAGCTTGCAGACTTGGTTTTTTTCTTAAGGATTGTCATTAGCTCTTTTGTGTCAAGACCTATTTCTGATAGTTTCTCTTTGTCAAGTTTTATCGTGATTGTGTAATCACTTATGTTGATTAAAAACTCTTTTGTGATTTCGCCTAATGATACTGAACGGATGCTCATTGCTATTTTTTTGATTTCTTCTTTTGAGCAGTTTGCATGGGCTTTATCTAGATAAATGTTCATTATTGGCGTCTTGATATTTTTTCGACCATCAAAGATTTCAATTATTCTAGGAAGACCCACTGTGACATTCATCTCTGATACACCAGCGAAGTGAAACGTATTTAAGGTCATCTGAGTGCCTGGCTCTCCAATGGATTCTGCTGCAACAACGCCTACTGATTCTCCACTATCTACCAAAGCTGTTTTGTATTCTTCTAAAACCTTGTCTAGCACTTCTTTTACCTTTGATTTTGATGTTCCTTTAGGGATTTTAGTTTCTACTTCAGCAAGTATAGATGCTGGCAGTAACTTTTGGTATTCGTTATATATTGAATCTGCCATTTTTACATAACCTCTTTGATTATCTTATCTACATTAATGGTTCCGCCTTCTGAACGTGAGACATCTACTCCATCCTCACCGTATTTGAATTGTACTACTCTTCCTGAAGCGTCTCTTACTGAACCGTCATCAAATGATTTTATGTCCTGAAGAGCGTTTGAAAGCCTTCTGTATAAGTATCCTGATTTAGGGGTTCTTAGGGCTGTGTCCATTAAAGAGTCCCTCCCTGTCATTGCAGCAAAAAAGAATTCATGTGGTTTCATTCCTTCCTTAAATCCTTCTTGTATAAAACCATGCGCTGAAGGGCTTAAGTCGCCTGGTTTAAAGCAAGATAGTGTTCTTCCCCTAAAACCGCCTTGGATCCGTTTGCCTCTTAAAGCTTGTTGACCTACGCAGGCAGTTATTTGAGTAAGGTTAAGCATGTTTCCTCTTGCACCGCTTCTTGCCATGATTAGGCTTGGTGTGTCTTTAATTGAATTCTTATCTACAATGCTTCCCATAAGATTTCTTACTGAATTTAGCCGTTCAAGTATCCTTCTTTCTAACGTATCTTCAAGGGTTCTTCCTGGTAATAGGTCCAATGTAGCGTTGTTATATTGCTCAACTAAGAGCTCAACGTCTTGGTAGGCTCTATCAATTTCTTGCTTGATTTCTCTTACCGCTGTTTTAGGAAGGTCTGCATCACTTACATAAGCTGAAAAGCCATGTTTTGCTAATGAGGCTAATCCCAATCTTAGGGTGTTTGATAAAAATTCTATTGCATATTCACAGCCATATTTTTTGTTTATTTCTCTAAGCAAAAGGCCTGATTCATCTCCAAGACTGCTTTTATCCATAACTCCTGAAGTTAGTTTTCCGTTTTTGATTATTACTTTTGGCTCTTCTTTGTCTTTGCATTTTCCTTCAAATTGGAAGTCTTTTGGAATAATTAGACTAAATATTTCTTTTCCAGTGTACTCTTCTTTTGAGCCAATGCTTTCTACAAAATCTAAAAGCCCTGCACTGCCTAAAAGCGCTACAGCTTCTCGTTTTGAAAACTTACCGAACTTTGTTAGAAGGTAATTTCCTGTGATTCCGTCTTGAAGTATTCCTATAACTGATAGACCATACCTTGGGGAAATCATCTGTTTTTGTACCTGCATTAGTATCTCTGCTTCAGCTCTTGCTTCTTCAGTTTGAGGGATGTGAAGATTCATTTCGTCCCCATCAAAATCAGCATTGTATGGATGACAGACTACAGGATTAACTCTAAAGGTTCTGTAAGGTAAAACCCTTACTTTATGGGCCATCATACTCATTCTGTGAAGAGAAGGTTGCCTGTTAAAAAGAGCTATGTCCCCATCAATTAGATGCCTTTCTACTACATATCCAGGTTGAAGCTCCTCTAGTAGTTGTTCTCTTGTTTCATCAGTTATTTTTTTCTTTCGACCATCTGGCCTTATAACATAATTTGCACCTGGATATTCTTTTGGTCCTTTATCTACGAATGCTTTTAGATAGTCTTTATTCCAATCTGTTACTTTTTCAGGAACAGTTAGTTTCATTGCTATTATTTTTGGAACCCCTACCTCATTTAATTTGAGCATAGGATCAGGACTGATTACAGTTCTTGAAGAGAAATTGGTCCTCTTTCCTGCAAGGTTATGCCTGATTCTGCCCTCTTTAGATTCTATTCTCTCAGAGATGGTTGTTAATGGCTGTCCACTTCTATGTCTTGCAGGAGGAATCTGAGTGAGGGAGTTGTCAAAGTAAGTTGAGATGTGATATTGTAAAAGGTCCCATAAATCTTCAATGATTATTTCAGGAGCACCCGCGTTTATATTTTCAAAAAGCCTTTGATTTATTCTTACAATATCTCCTAGTTTATGTGTTAGGTCATCTTCACTTCTCTCTCCACTCTGAAGTGTAATAGAAGGTCTTATACTTACTGGTGCAACGGGGAATACTGTTAGAACCATCCATTCAGGTCTTGCGCTCTTTGGATTCATTCCAAAAATCTTTAGGTCTTCATCATTTATCTTTTCAAGTCTTGTCCTTACTTCAATTGGAGTTAGTCTTTTTTCATCTTCTAAGAATGTTGTTGGTTTTTCAATTGTGATTTTTCCCTGATTAGATTTGCAATGTGGACATTTCTTGGAATTTTTCATCTTAGAAACTATCTCTGCAATTAATGAGAGTCTTGCTCGTTTTGTGGATTCTTCTTCTAAGTCTTTAATTTCTGAAAGGAGTAATTTCTTTTTATCATCAGGGATTAATAGCTTTCCACAGGATTTACATGTGCACCTGAGTATATCATATATCATAGGTGCAAAGATGACATGGACTACTGGTCTTGCAAGAGCAATGTAGCCAAAGTGACCAAAACATTCTTTTAGTCTTCCACCACAGGTTTTACATCTTAAAGAAGGGTCTATTACACCCATTCTTGTATCCATTAATCCACCGTCTACAGGAAAGCCTTCTTTGTCGTAAAGTTCTGCTGTGACTACCTTGACAGCTGACATCTGCTGAATCACAGTAGGGCTTAACATATCAAATCCGATTGCACTTATCAGCTTATGAAGCGTGATGTTCTCCTCATCCATTTTTTAATCACCAAAACAATATTTTTAAAAAAACCTTTTTTTATGAATATTATTTGAAATTTATTTGAAATTTTTTATCGCTTAAGTAAAGCGCTTTTCGTTTGTAAATTTAAAAACTCTAAAAACAAAAAACAAAAATAATATTATTCTAAATTAAATTCTAAATTAAAATAAAAAATGAGCTTTTGGATAGTTAATATCTTGTTTTGAGTCCGTATTTTGTGTTTAGGCACATTGCTCTTAACTCATCTGTGAAGAGTTTGAATGCATAGCTTATTTCTACATATGAGACATCAATATTATCTCCACAAATGGAGCATACGTGGCGATTTTTGTACCTATCGTAATATGCAAACATGCCACACTTTTCGCAAACTGGAACCCTTACTGAGTCAGCATTAAATCTCTCTTTTAATACCATTGATGCACCATGAGCTACGAATGTGTCTTTTTCCATCTCTCCAAGCCTTAGTCCTCCTTCTTTTGCTCTTCCTTCTGTGGGTTGTCTTGTAAGAAGCTGAACTGGACCTCTTGCTCTGGCATGGATTTTGTTTGCAACAAGATGCTTTAGTCTTAAGTAATACATATTTCCAACAAATATGCGCATCTCTTTTTGTTCTCCTGTTAAAGGATTAAAAAATGTCTCTACACCATTGTCCCTAAAGCCGTTTTTTGTTAGCTCTTTTCTTATGTCTTCAATATTTTCAGATGAAAATGGTGTACCATCTATTTGTCTTGCAGATAGTGCACCTACCTTTCCACTGAGTAAATCAATCATGTGCGAGAATGTCATTCTAGAGGGAATACTGTGTGGAGAAAAGATTAGGTCTGGAACAATCCCACATTCACTAAAAGGCATATTCTCTGGATTCACGATTAATCCTACTACGCCCTTTTGGCCGTGTCTTGATACAAATTTATCCCCTATTTCAGGAATCATTGGAGACCTTAGTTTTACTTCTACTAGCTTATGACCTTCTTCTCCTTCGGTTATAAAAATGGTATCAATAATTCCTTGTTCACCATGTTTTAATTGAACTGAGGATTCTCTTCTACCTTCACTTATGAGATTGTATTGATCGGTACTTGCTAAGAATCTTGGTGGACTGGTTCTTCCTATAACAACGTCTTCTTCTGAGACTTTAGCTTCAGGAAAAACAATTCCATCTTCTTCTAGGAATCGGTAATCTGTTTCTGATTTGTATCCTTTGACATCCTTATCGGGAACTTCAACCTTATCAAAAAGTCCTCCAGGGTATCTCATTTCTTCAGCTACTGCAGGTCTATAGTAAGTTGATCTCGCAAGACCTCTATCAATTGAACCTCTGTTTAACACAACAGCGTCATCCATATTGTATCCTTCGTAGTTTGATATTGCAACAATAAAGTTTTGTCCTAAAGGATGAGCTTCTATCTTTGAGACATCAGCCATTGCTGTTTTTACAATAGGTATTTGAGGATAGTTTAGGGTATTTACGTCCATATCACTTCGGATTGGATAGTTTGCAATATAGACTCCTATTGCCTGTTTTTGGTTTTTGGCTCCCATTGAAATTCTTGCACCAGGAGAATAATTGCAAAATGGAACTAATGATGCACAAAGCCCAAGCATAGAAAATGGAACCAATTCAAGATGGGTATGTTCAGGGGTTAATTCTTCCTCGTAAAATGAGACAAATGCATCCTCTTCTTCAAGTGGATCAAGGTATTCTACAAGTCCGTTTTTTATTAAATCCTCCCACTTAGTATCCCCTTTTTTTAGCTTTTCCACAACCTCTTTTGTTACTAGTGATTTTCCCTCTTTAACGACAACTAATGGTCGTCTTGCTCTACCTTGAGAGCATTCAACAAAAACACATCCAAGGGTTGGGTCAAATGCAATATTTACTTCCTCAGAGATCTTGCCTTTTCTTCTTTGTTCCCTAATTTTTGCCACAAATTTATAAGGCTCATCTACACTTCCAACTACATTTCCGTTGAGATAAACATCAGTCATATCATATCACCACATGGTCTTAAGCCCTGCTTCTTGGAGCTTTTCTAAAGTTTGCTTTTCGTTAAAGCCTATTGAAATTTTGGAGAATAATGCAAGATTCTTTTTAAGCCCAATGTTTGTTCCCTCAGGAGTTTCTACAGGACAAAGTCTTCCCAGGTGAGTATTGTGAAGCTCTCTTGCCTGAAAATTTTCTTGAGTCGCTGAAAGAGGACTTACAACCCTTTGAAGATGGCTTAGGAATTCAAAGTAGTTCCATCTTTGTATTCTTTGGCTTATACCTTTTCTTCCACCTACCCAGTTTCCCGTTGCCATTGAGCTGTTGATTCTGGAGGTTAATAGCTTTTCTCTGATTACTACATTCACAGAAGGAAGCTTTCCTCTTTTTACTATCCTTTGAAAGTTGTAAAGCATATCGTTTACTAAGATCTTAAGATTTACTCTCATTAGATCTGAGAGAAGGTCTCCTGACAGTTTGAGTCTTTTGTTTTTGTAATGGTCTATATCGTCAAAGGGTAACTTTCCTTTTGCAACCATTAGAAACTTTTTGATGTATTTACAGGTATTGACAGCCTTTATCATTCTTGTCTTTTCGCCGGTTCCAAGATGAGGTAAAAAGAAATTATCTAGGGTGATTTCTGCCCTTTCAATCCTAATCTCTCTTGATTGTGTAATACCCATATACTTTGCAAGTTTGTCTAAAGCATCCTCCCTTGTTTTTATTCCACTGTTTTCATATATGTTTGTCACTATTTCATTAAAGCCTTCAGGGAAATCTATGGCTTTTACAATCTCTTGGTCATTTATCATTCCCAAGGCTTTTAATAGCAATGTAAAGGGTATTCTTTTGAGCCTTGTAAAGCTAAAATATATGATTCCATCGTTTAATTTTTCCACTTGATGAGGAATTTTTAGCGCGCGATATTCTGAGAAAACTCTTCCGGATATTTTACTTGGACCTGTGGAGTTCTCTTGAACCATGAAGTAGTCTGATGCCAAATCTTCTACTTTCACTAAAAGCCTTTCGGTGCCATTTATTATGAAGTATCCTCCAGGGTCATCTGGGTCTTCTCCTTTTTCTATTAGTTCGTCTCTTGAAAGATTGTTTAAAAGACAGTATTTTGATTTTAGAAGGATTGGCATTGTTCCTATTTGACTTTCGAATGTTTCGGATTGTTTGCCGTTTATGTAAGCACTTACAGAAAGATATAAGGGAGAACCATAGGTGAGTTTTCTTATTCTTGCTTCTTGGGGATAAATCATCCTTTCAGAGCCATCTGCTTCAATAATTGTTGGCTTTCCAATTTTTATGTTATCAATCATGATTTTGTACTCTTCAATGTTTGGAGGAATTATTGTAGGTTCTATTGGATTGTTTTCTTTTGCAATAGAAACAAGCTCCCTTTCAATGAAGTTGTTATATGACGCTATATCTGATTGAACAAAGGTTGAATGTTCAAAAAAAGATTTTAGAAGAGTTTTGTTTTTTTCATCCATCGATTACCACCCTGTAGTATTTTTGCTCACCGGCAGTAGGGCTTTTTCTTACGATTTCGATAACGTTTCCCACTTTTGCTTTAAGTGTAGATATTCCCAGATCACTCGCCTTAATAGACGGGAGTTCCTTTTTGGTTATCCCAAATCGCTTCAATATTTCCTCTGTTTCCTTTTCGCTTAATAGTTTATGCTTAGAATACAGAACATGTTTTGTTACTTCAAATTCGTTTTTATCCAACTTATTACACCCCGCAACTCGCATTGGGATTGAGCTGGACGGGATTTGAACCCGCGACCCCTAGGTTAAAAGCCTAGTGCTCTCCCAAGCTGAGCTACCAGCCCTAAACGCCCTGGCCGGGACTCGAACCCGGGTCGAAGCCTCGACAGGGCTTCATGATAGGCCGCTACACTACCAGGGCAAATGAATTCCCCGCCCCCGGATTTGAACCAGGAACCTTTCGGTATCCGCTCAAAGGCAAGTGCTGCCCACTAAATCATTCTATCCATTTTAGGAAAAGTCATAGCAGGATCTACAGCCGAACGCTCTAACCGTTGAGCTAGGCGAGGAAACATTTGTTAAAGGGAAATCCAAACTGTTTATAAACCTTTCGGTCGAGTAAATCAATTAAATTTGTGTTTTTTAGAAGAGAATTTTTGAGTTATAAATTTTTGGCTGGTTTTAATCATTTTCAAATAAGTGCAAAAATGTAAGATAAAGTGAGGTTATGGATTATTGTATTTTTAGATTTTTATTGGGAGTTGTTTTTTTTTTGAGATGTCAAGATTTTGGATTTGTATTTTGAAGATTTAAGGGCATGTTTAAACATTATAGGAGAGATTATTGTTGTTATTAGTGCTGTTATTGTGATTGCAGAAAAGATTGCATGGTTTATTACACCAAGACTTAAAGCGATGCTTGCTATTACAAGCTCTATATCTCCTTTTGCGTTTAAGCCCCACCCTAAAAGCCAGCCTTGTTTTAGGGTTTCTTTATTTAAAAGTACTGCAATCATTGTACCACCGACTGTGCCAATTGTTGCAATGAGGGTTAATATTATTGCAAGTAAAGGGTTGCCTGTTATGGCTTCTAATTGGATGTTTAAACCTACCCAGATGAAGAATAATGGGATGAAAAGACCAAATGCAATGGTATGCATTGATTTTGCAATGTCTTCTTTTTCTGAGACTGGGATTTTTTTATCATTTCTTATTGTGTTGCCTACTAAGATTCCTGCAATGAGTACACCGATGACTGCTCCTATTGCAAAATTTTCTGCTAAAACTGCCATTAGAAGCATGATTATTATTGCTGAGGTGAAACGAGATACTTTTGATTTTTTATTGTCAGGTTGTTCTAGGATGTAGGGTATTATAACTATTTTGAATAGATATACTATTAAGGTGAATAGTGCTATTTGAAAGACTAAATCAATTAGACCAGTTTGTGATGCATAAGAGTCGATGTATGTTAGAAAGATTGTTGCAAGAACTAATTCGATGATATCGTCGATTGCACCAGTGGTTATTAGAAGAGAACCTATTTTTGTTTTGATTAATTTTAATTCTTCTAAGACGTTTACAGAGATTGATTGAGAGCCCATGGATAGGCAAAGCCCGACGATTATTCCTACTTCGGCTTTATATCCTAGAAATAATGTCATTACAATAAAGCCCAATACTAGTGGGATTGAGGTATTGAAAAGTGATATCAAAAATGATTGTTTTATGTTTTTTTTAATTGATACGATGGTTGTTTTTATCCCAATGTAATAGAATAAAAAGATCATTCCAAGGGTTGCAAGGGCATAAAGTATATCCAGACCACTATGATTGAATACGAATGTTTTGATTGGAGAAATTCCAAGTATTATTCCTGCAAGTATATATCCAACTACGCTAGGCACTCCTATTTTTTTTGAGAATTCTGAAAGTATGTATGAAAGAAAAATACAGGCTAATAACATAAATAGTACTGATAGCATAAGACCACTCTTCTAAGGGATTTTAGTTTTTCCCTTTTTTTAATTTTGAATTTTTCTATTTTTAGGAGTTTGTAGTATAATGCTTTCTTATTTCTTTATAATGTTTTTGATTTGGTGAATCTTTGATTTAGTGAAACCTTTTCTCATTTTGCATGTTTTGGTATTGAGGTCTAAAGTTTTAAGAGAGGAATTCAGATAACGATCAACCTTGACTATCTGTAAGATACCTTCGAATGTTTATGCAGAGGTTTTTCATTTCGTATATTTTGGTCTTAATGCTTACATAAGTGATGATGGATTTACTTATGAGTAACTTATGACCAGTAGTGATTAATTTTTTGGTTTTGTAAAAAAGAATTTTTAGAAAAGATTTTTTAGAAAGGTTTTTAATTGTAAAATTAATTCTTAATATCTGTGTTTGTTTTATATAAGTTTGTTTTATGAATTAGATATGATACAAAGGTTTTTCATTTGTTTATGGGCTTGTTGTCTAGTGGCTATGATGCTGCCTTCACACGGCAGTGGTCCCCGGTTCGAGTCCGGGCAGGCCCATTTCTTAAATTTGAAACTTTCTCGACAGAAAATAAGGGCATTTCATCGGTTTTTAAATGAAAAGAAATATAGCCAAGCACATATTAAATTGTGTAAGAATGCCATTAAAAGTGTGTATAAAAACTCAAGTGTGAATTTGGATTTGAGCACAAAATATATGGGCTGGCAGTGTAAAGGAATAAGAGTATTTTGTAATTTTTTAGCGTCTAAAAATCTATACCCGCAAGAGATTGGGCTCATAAGAAAGCATGTTAAAATCATTAGGTCGGGCATTGATTCCTATGTCCCAACTGATCAACAATCTCGCCCTAAGGGGCGAGGCATGTTGGCAATATAAAAGCATGCGCTGTATTCAAATAGGTTGTTGATTACAAAAAAGCGTACCGAGTGCTTGTGTTGAAACACGAGGTAGGCTTTTCTATTAATTAAAAAATATTTATTTTTTTTAAGATATTAATTTTCTAAAGTATTTATCTGCTATTTGACAGGATGCTTTTTAATGAAGGGTATTTAAAAGAGGTTTTTTCATAAAATATTTTTAACATTTTTATAACACTTGGGCTAAATTTACTACTATTTATTGAAGAGATATATCTTGAATAAAGATTTTCTGCAAGATTTAGAAATTCTTTTGTGTTTTGATGGTAGTCATCTGTACCCATCGCCTCATTTGCTAATGTTATGCTTTTTTCAATTATTGATTTTGCGTATTTTAGTTCGAATGTTCTAAACTTGCTTATATCGTCCATATATCCTACTGAAAGTATTGCATTTTTAAATCTTTCAAAGTTCTTTGATGATGATAAAAAATCAGAGGCTCTTTTTATATAGTTTATTGTGTCTTTATCAGGGAAGATTATTGAGCGCGAATCAAAATTTGAATCGTATATATCCATTGCTTTTTTGATTAATGTCCCAGAGAGCTCTTTTCTCATTTTGTTTGGTTCATGCTCTAGATAAGTGAGCGTATCTATGTAATCAGCATCAATTTCATTTGTGACTGAAAGTATTCTTTTTGCATATTGCACTATTTCTTGAAGATTGGAGATTGCAAGATTTGCATTTTCTATTTTTGATTCGAAACCATTTTTTTGTGTGCCTACTAATGTTAGATGATTTGATATGTAGCGAATCGAATGGTTGAAGTCACTTTTTAGATTTGCAAACAATTTGTTTAGGATTGAGTTTATTATTTGTCCCGACTTTTTTGTGTTTGCTTCTTTTGTGTTGAAATATACTTTTTTTAAGTCATCTTCGTCCATACTCGCTATTGTTTCAAGTGAGTTATAGAGTATGTCAAAATCACAGGATATAAGATTTTCAATAAAACCCAAAGGTTCAGAGGATATGAATTTTTCAATTTCGGAAAGGTCAAGTTCAGAATTGTTTAATGCATGGAAATAATCACTTGAGTCTTTGTATCCTGGTCTTAGGATGAGCCCCATTATATCTTTGTTTGAGCGAATATATTTTAGGAATGGAGAACTTTGAGTGGGATGATTTTTATTTTGGCATAGTTTTTCTGATATAACTGATAGTATGTTATCTGCAATTACAGATTCTAAGCCACTATATTCTTGATCGTTTTCAAAGATATTATTTTTAGCTTGGTCATCTGAGTTTTTGTTTTGCGGGTTCTTTTCCATGTTTAACACCTTTAATGTAATAGTTGAAATTGCCTTTAGAGCTTTGATTAGAAAGACTATCTAATTGGTTAAATTCTAAAGGAGTTAAAGGGTAGAATTCATTTATTTAAAATAGTTTTGGAAGAAATATTTCATATTTTTAGCTGAATGAAAAACTTTAGTATAATATTTTATTCACAAAAAAACATACTTTATAAAATTAATAAAATTTATCCTCTTGATTGTTCGTCCTATCCCAAACCTAAAGGTAGGGGGTATTTACAGACTCACTTATTGAGAATAAATTTTAAAATTGAAAATCTCACACTAAAGTGTAGGGTATTAAACCCCTAACAAATCTCACATTGTGAGATTTTCAATAAATATACGCATTGAGAAGATAGTTTTCAGTTAAATTAAAAAAGTTAAATTGAAAATATATATATTATGATAAGTATATTAAATGAAATTATTCAGAGGTCTTTTCATCAGATTCTTTGGTTTCATCGGGCTCTATTGTGTCAAGCTCATCTTTTTGAGCAGTCCTTTGAAATACTAAGAGGTCTTCAGTTGTAAGTTTTTTACCGGTTTTGATTTTTTCAGAAACTTCTTTAGTTTTTCTTGTGAGTTCTTTTTCTATTGCCTTTTTGTATTTGGCATCTTTTTCTCTCTTTTCCTCGGTGAGCTCTTTTGAATAGTCTTTTGTTTGTTTTAGTTTTTCTTTTAGGATATTATTTTGAATAGTATATTCTTCTTTTGCTTTTTTGAAGATTTCAAACTGCTCTTGCTCTTGGCTACGAAGGTCATCAATCTCTTTTGCTAAAATAATTATTTCTTCATGGCATTTTTGGACTTCTCTTGCTTTCTTTTGGATTTGTGCATGAACTGTATCAGATTCGTCTTTTGCTGAATCGATTTTTTTTGATATTTCATATGATTCTTTCCAAACATCACTTGTTCCAATTATTTCGTTTATTACCTTTTGTTTTTCTTTTAAGATTTTTCTTAGCTTTTTTTCGTTTTCAAAAGACATTACTTCAGTTTGTAATTTGAATTCAATTTTATCTATGTCATCTTTTAACTTGCTTGGACTTTCTTTTATATCTATTTTTTTTGAGATTTCCTTCTTTTGGTCATTTACTTTTTTTGCTTCTTTTATTAAATCCCCTACGTTATCGTTAAATTCTTTTCGTTTTTGTTTTAATGAAGAAATTGAATCTGAAAGAGAATCCCTTTCCTTTTTAAGAGCTTTTATCTTATGAAATGCGGATTTGATTTTAGAACTAATTTCTGTCTTTTTTGTGTACTCTTTTTCTTTGATTTCACCAAGTTCTGAGACCTTGGTTCTCAATTCAAGTATTTCTTTTCTAAGTACGCCAATTTGTTTGATTGCATCATTTTCCGTTATTTCTTCAGCCAAAATAATCACTACCCCAACAATTTATAACCCAACTGTGTCGAGTCATCAGGGATTAACCCTTTGAAAGCCTTTTCTTTGTGGGAAAAAATATTTTTTAAAATCTTTTCCTCAATATCTGGGCCTTTTTCCGATATTAAATTTAATTAACATACGGTATTTTATTACAAACTATTTTTTTATAGCTGTGGTCTTAATCAATGTTTTGGTATTTAAGGCTTTTGTGCCTATAAATTAAAACCTATTTTGAAAAAATTTAAAAAATAAAAATTAAAGACAAATTAGATGTTTTATCCAAATAAGGCACCAAGACCTGCGGCTGCCTCTTCTTCAGACTTTTTCTCTTCTTTTTTGTCTTCTTTTTTGTCTTCGGCTTTGCCTTCAACATGAGCAGGACTTGCTACTACTGGGGCCGCCATTGTCATTGCATTTTTTATTGCTTCTTCAATGTTTACACCCTCAAGGGCACCCACTACTGCTTTTATTCTTGAATCATCTGCTTTAACACCTGAAGCTTCAACTACTTTTTTTATTGAGTCTTCGGTTATTTCTTTACCTGCTTTATGTAAAAGCAATGCTGCATATATATATTCCATTTTATTCCCTCCTTGTAGGATTATTAAACCTTTGCTGCTAGCACTTGCGCTGATGCGCTTGCTTTTGCTAACAACATTTCAATCAAGTCTGGCACAAATATTCCAGCTGACAATGATATGGATACTGCACCTTTTTGTGCTTTTGATAAAAGGGCAGATATTGTGTCTTTACTAGCGTATCCTATTTCTAAAGCTAGGGCATGTGCTTTTTTTGCCTCAAGCAATAGATTGTCAATATACACCTGAGGATCAACGCCTAGTAATTTCTTGTCAAATATTATTGCATCTTCGTATGCTCCTAGTATTGTTAGTCCTATTTCCATGGGGGTTATGCCAAGCCGAGTTAAAAGACCTGCAAGTTTTGCAGAGATTACTTCTCCTTCTTTTGCAACGACTTTATCTTCCTTAACGGCAACTTTTCCACCTTCTACACCAGTTTTTATGCCAAATGAGCCAAGCTCTCCGATTATTGGCCCTGGGGCAAATGGGGTTGCACCAGCTTTAACAGTTATGTCTGAGGGAGCAACTTGGCCAGGTTTTGCAGGAGCACTAGTCCTTCCTTTTCTTAGAGTATTCGCAAGTTTGAAAGGATTATCGTTTGTAAATATTAAGGCATTCATCCCAGTAAGATTACTTTCAAGGGCTTCAATTCCAGGTTTTTTTGATTTTGCTTTTTCAAATGCTATTTTAATAAGCCTTTTTTTTGCGGCAAATATTTCAACGCTATTTTTTAGATTCTTTCGCATTTGTTGAAGTTGTGGAGCAGGAAGATTATCAAGGTCAACTATCCCAACTACCTTTGATTTCTCTATTTTTTCTGATATCTTTGATACGATGTCTTTTTTCTTTTCTGAAACGTGAGCCATATTTAAATCACCTTGATTATATTACTTTTATTGATTTACCCATTGTAGTCTTAATCATTATTGATTTGAGATTGTTAAGTTCGTTAGGGATATGATGTATGGTTTGATCAATTATTGAATAGATGTTATCTGATAGTGTTGAATCATCCATGCTAACTTTGCCTACCATTGCTCGGATTGTTGCGTCGTTTTTGGTTTGAGCTCTTATTGTTTGATTTAGCTTTATTATCAGTTGATCAAGGTTTGCTTTAGGTGGAACGATACATCCTGCTTTTGGATTTGGCATCTTGCCCCTTGTTCCAAGAATCTTACCAAATACTGCTGCAATCTGAGGCATGATGTTTGCTTGAGCTATGAAGAAGTCATGCTCTTTTGCAAGCTTTTTGATTTTTTTGCTGTCTTGTTTATATGAATCAAATTCGTTTGAAACAATTACACTATCACAAACTTTTTTTGCGTCATCGGTCATTTCTGGACCTATTAGCGCACATACCTTCATCTTCTTTACTGGGTGCTTTAATTGAAAGAAGTAATCAAGTTTCTCTTCAGGATTTTTTATGTTTATGCTTTTAAGGTTAACTATAACCTCAACAGACTCATCAAAATTCCTTTTAACTTTTGTAGAATTAGCTCTTAGTTCTTTAATCGCATTGTTAATATTCTTTTGATCTATCATTAAAAATCAATCCTCCTCCCTCCTACCATCTTTTTTAAGGCTAGTAGTCTAGCGGGATTAGTTAGGGGAAAAGTTGTTTGCTTTATAAATCTTTTGGAAAATTGTTTTGGATGGAAAAAAAATTTTGGTTATAGGATTTAGAAAGAGTATTATGCTAGGGTAAAGATTGAAATTAGTGTGAAGATTGAAATGGATTTTTCAGAAATTAGAGCGTAATTAGAAAATTATTTAAATTGAGAACTCTTAAGATGAGTGATGAGTTATTTGTGGTGTGTTGATTGGACTTGTGAGTTAATTTATTTAATCTAACGGATTGGAAGGTCTTTAAAATGTCAAAGAATAGGAAAGATGGAAAGGATAGGTTTGTTAAGAGAGATTCTATTGATGATGTTAAGTATAATAAATCTAGTTTTAAGTCAAGTGAGAAGGAACATAAAAAGATTAATTCATATTTTTTGGTGATTTTTATTGTTGGGATTATACTTGCATTTTTGTTTTATGAGATTTCTGTAATATTAAACCAAGGTCCTGATAAACAAAGGGATAGGCTTTTTAGTAGGTTTTTCTCTAAAGAGGTTGGACTTGTTTTAGATGACAGACTAAATGTTTCTGCAATTATTGAGGCAAGGATAAATGATGGTTCACTTTTAAAAGAGAAACTTAAAACGAATCAGGATTTCTGCATTTTAATACTGGATTCTGAGGATAAGCTCATATATGATGAACAAGGAGAGCCATTATATGTATGTACTATAAGTCAGAAATAGTTTTCTTTTTGTATTTTGATTAGTTCTGCCTAGAGATATTTTAAGGTAGTTAAGATTTTTTGATTAATAGAAAAGCATACCTCGTGTTTCAACACAAGGACTCGGTACGTTTTTTGTAATCAACAACCTCACTGAACGTAGCACATGCTTTTATATTACCAACATATCTCACCTGTTAGGGTAAGGTTGTTGATTTCATGAAATCCAGTTCATTCACATACTTTGGTCTTTTGAGGTATGTAATAAAGAATAACTTGAGAAAAGAAGGACTCACATAATGTTTAACTTCAAATATCCTAAAGATACCTAAGACATTTATGCTGAGGTTTTTTATTATTTTATTCGAGGTTAGTTAGGTCAAGAGTGGGATTTGCGTGGATTTTTTTATTGAATAGAAAATAGAATAAAAAAAAGAAAAAGAAAGGAAAAAAAAGAAAAAATCAATAAAGCTAGTTATGGATTAAAAAAAACAAAAAAAGATGTTGGCTTTATTCTACTGACTCTAAAACCTTGCCATAGTAGTTTGTTGGTTTAATATCTGTTATTACGGTTTTATGTATCAGATATTTTCCGTCTTTACTTTTTGAGATTTTACTCTCAACTATTGGCATTTTTGCAAGCTCTTTGAGCTTTTTTTCTGGGAATTCGTTTAGTTCTTCCATGTTAAAAACCTCCTATGTATTAAATGAGATAAAAATTAGGTTATAAAATCCTTTTTTAGAAATAATTAGAATAATTACAGATTTTTTTTTCTTAATCGTTAAATTTATAAATTTAATATAAATCACTTGCTAATATGCGTCGGTGATCTAATGGCTATGATTACGGCCTTCCAAGCCGTCTATCCGGGTCCGAATCCCGGCCGACGCACTTTTTTTTGAGCCTGTAGCTTAGCCTGGTTGGAGCGCTGGTCTTATATGGCAGCGTTTCAAAACAATATGCCTAGGATAACCAGTGGTCCGGAGTTCAAATCTCCGCAGGCTCATTTTGTTTTTTTTAAAGAGATTGGTTTTTTTGGCGATTGGTTTTAAATTCTAGAGAGGGATTTTTAAGATTTTGTTTTAGATTTATAGGAATGATACATTAGGTGTGATTGAAAAGAAAAAGGTGTGATACGAAAGATTATTTGAATAAATTATTTGAAGAGCAGGAAGTATAGCTCTTTTAATTTTAATGCTAATAGGAAATTTAAGAATTTATGTTTAAATCTAAATCTTGCTATTGGGCCATATAGATAAGCAAAAAGTCGCACTGATTTTTTATCGATTTCAAGATATTTTTTATCTAAAAACATTGATAGAAAGTTAAGTTTTGTGATTTCTTCTTTTGCACTTTTTGATAGCCAAGGATAATTAATTTGGTTTGTGTGGAATTTACTCCATTCGTAAAGGGTTTTTGGCTCTTTAAGACCAAGTTTTTTGCATTCTTCAAATAATTCGTTTCCCGGAAGTGGTCTAAAGCAGTGCAAGAGAGAAACTTTTGCTTTTTTGTTTTCGTTTAGTAAGTAGATTATAAGTTTTCTTGTTTGCTCTCTTTGTAGTTTTGTTTCGTTGGGAAATCCTATTATGAATGAGTAATATGGATCAATTTTTCGGTTATTTAGTAGTTTTGATATTTTATAGACTTGTTGTAATGTGAGGTTTTTTCCAATTATATTCATCATATCTTCAGAGCCACTTTCAATGCCTACACTTAGTCTTCTAAGTCCGCTTTTTTCAAGTAGATCTATCCCTTGGCATCCTAGTTTTAGTAAGTCATCAATTCTTCCACATGTGTTCCAGAATAGTTTTAGATTTTTTTCTATTAAAATTTGCGCAAATTTTTTTATTCTATTTGTATCTACAAAAGAGCTTAAGTCCTGAAGCTCTACTCCATCTATTTTGTATCTGTTTTTTAGATGGATGATTCGATTTACAAGATTTTCAGGGGATATACTTCTCCAAACTCTTTGGGATGTGCTTTTATTAACAAAACAAAATTTGCATCTATTTGGACAACCTCTTGACCCTTCTAGTATAAGCATTTTTTTGTTTCCATAAGAAAGTGTGTAATTAGACATCTCCACTAGATGGTATGGAAGCATTGGAATGGTGTTTAGGTCCAAGAGTTTTGCACAAGGGTTATTTTTTATTTTACCTTCTTGTTTATACCAAAGGTTATGAACTTCTTCTATTCTTAATTTTCCATCAAGAAATTTTATAAATTCATAAAAAGATATTTCGCCTTCTCCTTCTATTACGTAATCAATGTATTGATTTTCCAAGGTTTGTTTTGGGAGGATGCTTGGGTGAGGGCCTCCCCAGATAATGGGGACTTTTGAGTTTTTTTTTACAAGTTGTGATATCTTTAAGGCATTGAGAATTTGTTCGCCTGTTGAGGTGCTAAGCCCAACACATTTAGGCGAGGATTTTAGCTCCTCTAAAAGCTCTTTTTTCCAATTAGTTGATAGTCTTTGGTCAATTATTTTGATTTTGTATTCGTTGTAAAGAAATACTGAGCAGGATAGAAATGACAAGGGCAAATAGAATTTGTTCATGGCTTTTTCCATGAAACTTGCTTTTGGATAAACTAGGATTATATCTGACATTTTGTTCACCAGGATTTGGATTTATGGCTAGTTTGTTTTATATTTCATCTTTAAGATTGAGTGGGATTTTAATGGTACTTTTTATAGTATTACTACTTTTTATAATATATGAGATAAAAACTATAAATTAATTTAAACTGATTTTTTTAAGGTTTTTTTACTTGTGATTTGTAATACTGTTTCGAGATTATAGTATTTATAAGATTTTGAAGATTGTTTGGAGGAATAAGGGAAAAATGGCAGAAAATAAGGATGAACAAAGGATTATGGTTGTTAAAACAGATAAGCTATTTGGTGATGATAAGCAGAAAATTTTTCAAGGGTTTTTAGAAGGAGAAAGAGAGGATTTTATAACTAAAGTGTTGGAGAATTATTTTTTTGATAGAAGAGGGGATGCAGAGCACGATTATACTTTAAAACAACCCATTGCTTATTGTATTATTGTCAATCCTAAGCTTAAGAAGGTTTATGCATATCAAAGGGCATCTTCAAAGGAAGCTTATGGGGAAACAAGATTGTATGGCAATTGGTCTGTGGGGGTTGGTGGGCATATTGAAAAGATTGATTCTGAGTGTGAAGACCCAATAACTGATAGTCTTAAAAGGGAAATCTCAGAAGAGGTTAGGTGCGATTTATCAATGCTTAGTTTTAAGGTGCTTGGATATATTAATGATGACTCTGATGATGTGGGCAGGGTTCATTTTGGAGTGCTTTATGTTGCTTTGACTAATGAAGAGATTGTGTTGCCAAAGAATGGGGAAAGCGTTGTTGGTGAACTTAAACCTTTATCTGATATAGAGATGATTTGTAAAGGAGAGAAAGTGGATAATTGGACAAGGATTGCATATGAACCACTAGTTAGATATCTTAATCGTATTTGAGATATTTAAAATCATTTTATCATTTCGCATACTTTTATCTTTTGAGATATGTGATGGAGAATAAAGTAATAAGAGAGAAAGCAGGAAAAAATGGATTTACTAAACGATTAATTTTGAATTATTTTGTTAAGATATCTTCTAACATATATGCTTGAAGGGTTTTTTATTTTTGGAGCTTAAAGAGAGGAGTACTTTTGGATTTTGTGTGAATCAGATTGAATTTTATTAACGGGATAATTTTTTTTAATGTTTTTATATTTTAAGATATGTGGAAATATAAGGATTTTAGTATAAATAAGTTTCAAATCTTTATTTGAATGCATTAGGGTGAATGCATTTTGGTATTTATTCTATAAGAGTATTTATTAAAAAGTTAAAAAGAAATCTTTCATAAAGGTTCATTTTTTTAAGGGATAGGCATTGGATCTGTTTTTTCTTTTTAGCAGGGGCAATATTTATAAAGAATGATATAAACAGATGTGTATTGGAGGGGATTTTTATGGAGGAAGTGGATAAATCGTACTATATTGTTAAGAGCAATATACACAAGCTTGTGAAAGATTTCTCAGTCTCAAAAGATTTTGAGGAAGCACTAAATCTGTTGGTTCAAGAGATCGTGTTAAAGGCATGTGTTAGAGCTAAAGCGAATCATCGCAACACTTTGCTTTCTAGAGATTTATAAATTATTTTTTTTAAATTGTTTAATTTGGTTTTGTGAAATACTCATTCATTCGCATACTTTTGTCTTGAGGCATAAAGTTTGAAGAGAGGGATTCACATAAGGTTTAACCTTGGCTATTCGCAAGAGGCATGGGTATTTATGCAGAGATTTTTCATTTTTGTGAAATCCTTACTTGTTTTGAATGCTTAGATTTTTAAGGTTTTAATATTAAAATCTTTAGTAAGAACAGACGGACTTTTGGAGCGAAAATAACAAAGGACGATTTATACGCCAAATTGTTTTTTGCTATATCAACAGATACTTTGTGAGAGTTATGCTTGAGGTTTTTAATTATAAGAAAAATTAGAATAAAATTTAATTTATGCTGGCTGTTATATTCTTTGAGTTTGTCTGTTATCTTGGTTTTTTATTTTATTTTTGATACTTTGTTTTTGAGGTAGGATAGTTTTTCTTCAAGATTTTTTAGGGATTTATCGTTTACTGTTCCTTTTACTTTTGATATCCAATCCTCAAGTGTTTTTATTTTGGATAACAATTCTTGCTTATTTGACAACTTTGATTTTTTTTTTAGGGTTTTTTTATTTGGTTTTGTGTGAGATTTCAAGTTAAGAGATTTGATTTTTTTTGTTTTTGTTTTCTTTTGGTTTTTGGATTTGACTTTTGATGGGGACTTGGCTTTTGATTGGGATTTTACTTTTGTTTTGGAGTTTTTATTGGGAGACTCCAGTTCGTTTTGGACTATTTTCTCTAAAGGGTATTTTATGGGGATCTCGGATTTGTTTGTATTAGAGTCTTGTTTAACACCATCAAGAGAAAGAGTTACCTTTTTTGGTTGGGCATTGATATATGGCTCAAGGGTTACAATATTTTGGGAGTTCTTATTCTTATTATTTTTGTTATTGTTTTTTGATTTTGTTGTTTTGATTAAAGGCTTTTTTGAGGATTTTTTAGTTGATTTTTGAATATTTTTTTGGGTGTTAAAGGTGTTTAGAGATTTTCTTTTTTTTGTGGTTTTAGAGGAATTTTCTTTTTTGGGCAGGGGGATTAGAAGGTATTTATTTTGTTTTTTAGGGAGTTTATTCTTTTCTATTGTTATATTTGAAACCTTTAATGGTTTAGAATTTGATTGATTGTTTTTTTTATTCGAGAGTTTTGGCAATACATCTAGTTTTTTTTGGATTAATTCCCTTGAATAGATTCCACTTTCTTTTCTGCGTTTTATTATTTGTGCAATTATCTTTAGAAATTTTAAGGGATAATCTTTTTTTTGGGTCATTTTTATCTTTTGAAAAAGCCTTTTTTTAGAACCAATTGATCGTTTGTGTTGTTTGTTTGAGCATTCATTTGATTAGGTGAGGGCTCTAAGTTTTCAAGATTTATGTTATTTGAGTCGTGCAGTTGGTTGAGCTCGTCTAAGAATTGGTTTTGAACTATTGTTGGTTGGGGTTGTGAAGCTTGAGCAGAGTAACGCATTGGAGAGATGTTTTGGGGCTTTTGAGGTTCTTGAGAGGAGTTAAAAGATTGGGAGGAAATGCTTTTTTGTACATCTAAAAGCTTTTCTCTTAGCTGTTTTTGTTCTTCTCTTTCTCTTTTTAGTTCCTCTTTTTCCTGCTGGTCTGATTTTACAAGATATAAGATTCCTTTGGCGATTGCTTTATTTTGGTCTATCATGATATCTAGTTTTGACCCAAGGGTTGAGATGTCACCACTTTGAATTTCTTCTTTTTCACTTTTTAGTTTTTCTGATGCTTCTTCAAATAGTTCTAATAAGAGATTTATTGAATTGTTTAGGTTCAGGATTGATTCGTTGAGATCAGATATAGGCACTGAATCTAGTTTCTTTCCACCCGACACTACTTCTCTTAGCTCTTCAACCTGTTTTTTTAGGCTATCTATTTCGTTTTTTTGGATTATTACGTAATCCTCATTTGATTCAAACCTTTCATCATTTGATTGCACCATTTAAGACCAACCTCTTTTTTGTGATAAATTAACCTTTTTGTTAGCAGACAGTTAATGTATTTGTGATTCTTATTTAAATATGTATTTATTTTTATGCAATACATATATAAATATTTCCAAAAAACACTTAGAACAAGATGAAGGATTTTAGTAATTGTTATTCTTCTTTTAGTTTAGGGACACTGCCAAGAGGATGTAGGCTTTGTGTAAATGGTTTTAAGAGTGTGATTTTTATTACCGGAATTTGCCCAAGAAAGTGCTTTTATTGCCCCATTTCTGATCAAAAGAAGGATATTGACAGGGTTTTTGTTAATGAGGTGCCTATTTCTGATTCAAATGATTTTGATGAGATTTTTTCAAAGATGATTAAGGAGGCTAAATCACATAATTCTAAGGGTGCGGGGATTACTGGAGGGGATCCACTTTCAAAGATTGATAGGACTATTAAAACTATTGAAATACTAAAAAAAGAGTTTGGAAATCATTATCATATTCATCTTTATACTTCTTTGGATCTTGTTAATAAAAATAATCTTTCAAGGCTTTTTTTGGCTGGTGTTGATGAGATTAGGTTTCATCTTGATTTGTATGATTCAAGGTTTTGGGATAGGGTTGAGATGGCTAAAGATTTTTCATGGGATGTGGGGATTGAGATCCCTTTGATTCCTGATTTGAAGGATAGGTATTTTGAGATTGTTGAGAGATTTAGGGGGGTTGTCGATTTTTTTAATCTAAATGAGCTTGAGATTTCTGATACGAATTGGAATAAGCTTTTAGAAAAAGGGTATAAAACTAAAGATGATATTTCTTATGCGGTTTTGGGCTCAGTTGAGCTAGGTTTTGATATACTCCATAGATTTAAGGATAACGGGATTAATATTCATTTGTGCACTGCATCTTTAAAGGATGGATTTCAGTTGAGAAATCGGATGATTAATAAGGCGAAAAATGTTAGTTTATTAACTGATAAGGTTAGTTGCGAGGGGATGCTTTTAAGGGGGGCTATTTTTCCTAAAAGGGTTAGCCCAAAAGTTGTTTTAAGAAAAGATATTGAAAAGATAAGTGATAATGAGAAAAAAGCTATTGTTTTAGAACTTGAAGACATAAAAAAGAGGATTTGCAAGAAGTTTGGGGTTAAAAGTGAACATATTTTTTTAGATATTGATAGGTTAAGAATAGTATGCTCAATGTCTTTTGCAAGAGCGAATGCACAGAAGCTGAAAGGAATGTTTGAGTGCGATGTTTGCATAATGGAAGAGTATCCTACATTTGATGGTTTTGAGGTTGAGATTGAGTTTTTATAAGAGAAATCTAGTGCTTTTTGTTGGATAGTAGAAAAAATAATGAATAGAAGAAAAGGTAACAACAACTCAAAGAATCAACCTCACCCTAAAGGGCGAGGTATGTTGGCAATATAAAAGCATACGCTGTATTAAGGCAAGGTTGTTGATTACAAAAAAGCGTACCGAGTCCTCTTGTTGAAACACGAGGTATGCTTTTCCATTAATTAATAAAAGTTATCCTCTTGATTGTTCGTCCTATCCCCAACCTAAAGTCAAGGGTATTTACGGACTCACTGATTGAGGATAAATTTTAAAATTGAAAATCTCACACTAAAGTGAGGGGTATTAAACCCCGAACAACTCTCACATTGTGAGATTTTCAATAATATTTTTGCGATTTGAAAAAAATCGACTATTTCTTATGTTTTTTAAGGTAAGAAAATAAAATATGTTCAAAAAAAATTATAAAAATTAAAAAAGTTTTTATTAGTCTTTATCAAGCGAGTAATTTGGATATTGACTTGATGAAGAAACTTCTGAAGACTCGATTGATCTAAGGTAATCTTCAATTGGTTTTTGTCCAAATACTATGTTTTTTGGATATGCGTTGTCTTTTAAACAAGGGTAGTTTATTTGCCTTTCTTCATCCAATTTTTTTACCCATAGAAAATAACGAAATTGATTGTAAGGAAAAAAAGTGATTTCATGTTCTTTTGAACCATTAACTATTTTTTCTATGTCAGATTGTTTATGTGGAACAGAGTGGTTTGTATGAAAGCTTTTGATTTCATCATTTTCGTGGGTTGTTGTTAATAGTGTTAATGAATAAGTCTTTTTAGCATCTAAGATTTTCTTTGCTATTTCTGATACTTCATCAAAATCTGAAGTAGGCAAGATATACAAAGTAAAACGCGCAGTATTTTCTTCTTCTATTTTTATCACCTGTTTTTTATGTGTTTTAGAATAGGTATTAGATTTTTAGGGGTATATTAATATTGTTGTTCTATAGAGAAATAAAGATATGTTGTGTTTTATAATGTTTGACAAATTGTTTGAATAAAGAAATATTTTGTTCAGAAATAATAATAATAATAATAATAATAATAATGACCTGATGGATTGGTTGAGAATAATTTTTTAGTTTTAGGATTTTTAGAAATCAATATCAGATAATAAAAGATAAGAAAATAAAAAAAATAAAAAAGTTTTTAGTCTTTTTTGCGTTTTGTGAAAAGCGCAATAGCCACAATCACTGCAATTAATGCAAATAGGGTAATTCCCAAAAAGACTGCATTTGTGTTGTTTTTTACAGTTGGTTTTACAGGCAGAGTTTCTGGCAAAGGCTCTACTTCATTGTCGTCAACGATTTCCTCATACTGCTCTGAAGGAACACTCTCTTTTATTTCTGGGAGTGAATCATCCTTTGGTAGAGGCGTTGGTGTGGCAGTTGCTTGCCCACAGCTTTGGGTTAATGAAGGCATTTCTTCTCGGATTGCACAACTAGATACCTCTTTTTCACAAGTTCTTTCTTGCAGTCCATTTGCGCATTCTCCCCAATCTGAACAAATCCATTGAGTAATGCAAGTGTCTCTTCTTAATACACTTGAAGAGGAACTTGATGGTGTGTATACTCCAAACTCTGTAAAGTGATAAGTCCAGATGTACATATTACCATCTACGTTTAGATAGCACATTCCTCCCTCAGGAATATTTGTTGGTGCGTCTTTATCGTTGCATTCTGTTGTAATCACATTTAGACTTGCATTACCTCTTGTCCAGCCGACTCTTTTTCCTGATCCTACTCCAGTTATAACTATTTGAACGGGGTTTGAAAAGTCAAGTTGTATGTCGTTTCCAAATTCTACAACGATATTAACCCGACCTGAATCAACTGAGTAATCTGTTGATGTCTTTACTTCAGGAAGTTTTAATAATCCGTCCCATTCTTCGCCAGGTGTCACTACTGTACCATCAGGGATTGCTATGGTGTAATTCCTTTCACTTGTCTGTCTTTGTATTGATAGGTTAATCCCGTTTTCAAATCTTGCGTTGCCATCACTATCGATCAACTGGGATAGATTTAGGTTTTGAGTCCCGTTTACACCAGTTGGAACAATGATGGTTTCAATAACATTTGTGTAAGGCAAGATTGCAGTTGTTGTTTCGTTGTCAAATTCGTATTCAGTTTCCTCTTCTGAAGGGATTAAATCTGTTCCTTCTTCTGTGTCCTCAAGTACAACAAAGTGGACTTCTGTAGACCCTTCATTTTCTGCATGGTCAAATAGATAACAAGTCAAAATATAGTACTCTCCTTCACCTAATGCTTCTATTTCACCTTCTCCAAACTCAAGGATATCTTGCAGATCGTATTCCACTGAACTTTCATTTATTGTTTGACCAAGTATACATTCTTCAAATTCAGGGTCATCATCTAAGTTGTCAATAAGCAATGCTTCAATACTAATTGATTGACCATAGTAGTATTGCGCATTTGTAGGGGTAATTATTGTTATCTCTGGAGCAGTTGTATCGTAAACGAATGTTACTGTTTCTTCAGCTTGGTTTCCCTCCTCTCCACCAAAGTCTATTGCTATTACTGTCAAGGTGTATTCATCATCGTCCATCTCATCGTAAGGCAAATCGAATTCACAGGTTACTACATCTGGTGTTTCAGTTTCATGGGAACAATACTCTCCCATGTAGATGTCAAAGTAATCTAATTCAAATAACAAGTCATCGTTTAAAAGCACCTGTATGGATGATAGCTGTGAACCCGTTCCATCTGCATCAAATGTTATGGATTCAGGAATTGTACCTGCACTATAAACTAGGTCTTCAGGGCTTGTTATTGTGATAACTGGCTCTTGGTCATCAGTGATGTCGTATTGTGAGAACCCATTTACTGTGAAGTGAAGTTCTCCGTTTGGCACATGGTATGTTATATACTGATCATCTCCTAACTCTACGTCACATATTCCGTACAATGTAGTATATGCACAATATTCTTCAGTATATTCTTCAGGGTCATCTAAACATTCCTGATAACTAGTTACTGCATCGCCAAAGAAATCTGTGTCACATTCTCCTTCACAAGTCTCGTTCCCTTCACAGTCATCATAGCATTCAAACAACAAATCAACGTCCTCTTCAGCCTCGGCCTCGCATACATCAACAGTTATTTCAAATGCTTCGTTTGCAGTGAATTCTATACTTTCTTCATCAAGCGCATCTCCTAGGATTGTTGGCTCAACTGCAAAAGGCAAAGCATAAAATGAAACGTCTGCTTCTACATCCAACTCTTCAAAAAATGTTGAATTCACTTTTATGTAGCTATCTCCAAACTCACCTGGCGGGGTTATGTAAGGCTCAATTGCTGAAGCGAGTTGTGGAAGTTTTGCCCAGGTATCTGGTGAAGTGAAGTCAAGTCCGTAGAATGTTACAGAGAATATTTCCATCCAATCTTCCACTCCATACCAAGGAAGAGCTCCACCATCGTTGCATTCAGGGTTAGCATTTTTTTCTATACTGAAGGTGTATTCAACATCTGACCAATCTAAAATATCGCAGAAATTGGTTGTTGATGCACCATTCCTATCGCAAGAGTCATCCATTTCAGGACCTGTAAAGTCATAAAATACTGCAACTGAATAAGGATTTACTTCTTCTTCATCTTCTTCCCACATTACAAATTCGTTACCTGCAACATCTCCTGCGATGATAGCAATTGTCCTTGTTTCGAAATTTGCATCTGTTGTGTTTTCCATTGGTATTGTTGTCTGCCATAGACCGTTTTCTTCGTTGTACTCAAGTGCTACATAGTTTATTTCTGAACCTTCTTCTCCGAATTGTCCAGTTGTTAAGCCTGATAAGTCTGGCTCAAAGTCTGATAAGATATTGCCATCAGTGTAAAATGCCCAGACATAATCAACACCTGCTAAGCCTTGGTCGGTTGCGTTCACTTGAATGTGAAGCTCTTGGTTTTGATTCTCTTCACCTGGTAAAGCACAGACCATGTTATCTGGCGTAACCTCAACAGAGTTTATTATAACGTCTTGGTTATCAACTACAAATGTCCACTGGAATTCTTCAAGAGGATTTCCAGCTAAATCATTTGCATTTATTGTAACAGTTGTTGTTCCATCTTCAAGAACAATCTCATCACCAACTCCAAGGGTTATTGTTAAAACACCTGTCCCATCATTGAATTCAACGTGCTCATCATCTACATCAACATTATCAAGGTGTGTTGTTGTTCCATCAGTCAAGTGGACTAAGATTGAAGCAGGTACGATTCCTGTTCCAACATCTGATAGTGTTACTTGGATTGTAGCAGTTTCTTTGACAGGCTCAGTTGGTGTCTCATCTGAAGCAGTTGGTATTTGTGTATCTTTTGTTATAGTGTCATTAACTTCATTTCCAACATTAGCTAAGGCGTCAGTTAAGACAAGCACTACTGTTAGCTCACCATCTGCAAGGGTTGATACATCAATGCTAACTTCTTGTGCTTCACCAATTATTGTTCCTGACCCAGTAAGTTCACCTGCACCTCCATTTGATGTAATTGTGTAATCGTAGTCTGCTCCTACCTCTGCATCACTAAATAGAATAGTGATGTTGTCTTCATTAAGTGAATTCACATAGCCTTGAACAAATGCAACACTATAACCTGATGGCGCCAAGGTATCTATTTCAAATGTTCCGGCATTTGTATCTGCAAGCATTGTATTGCCTGCTAGATCTTTTGCTCCTGAAACAGTGATTCTGGCAATTTCTTCCTCATTATCGTCATCTAATGTAAAGGTTCCAACCCAAGTATTCCCAACATAAGTTGATTGAATCAATGCATATGGTTCATAACTTAAATCAAGAATCTGAACAGTTGGGCTTGTAGCAGTATCCATTGTTTCTGTGAATACTACTGTAACTGTTATTTCTCCAGCACCTGATGGGTCTGGAACTGCAGTTGCACTTTGAACGGTAGGTTTAAGCGTATCTACATTAAGAGGATTCACTGCACCTCTTGTTGACAAAGCAGTCATTGTATTTCCTGCTAAATCTTTACCACCAGATACTGCATAATATGCATTAGTAACAGTTTCGTTGTTATCTGCTAAAGTGAATGTTCCTCTCCAGACAGTTGAGTTAAACCAATCTCCTGTTAGTGCACTTGAACCTCCACTTATTCCTTCAACTGAAACAGTAAGAGCAGTTGTTTGATCCATTGCAGTATCAAATGTTACATCTACTTGAACCAAACCTACATCGGCTTCTGCTAGTTCACTTGGAACAACATTGACAACCTCAGGCAAATCTGTATCTTTTGTTACTGTGTCAGTTGCATTTGCACCTTGGTTTCCAGCAGGGTCAGTTAGATAGGCAGTAAGTGTTAATGTGCCATCTTCTAGAGTTGAAACATCTACACTTGTAATTTGTTGATCAACTGCTAATGCAATATCAGAACCTGTAACAGGGACTCCTCCACCTGAGGATTCTATTGTATAATAATAGGTAGCGCCAATCTCTGCTGCGTCAAATGTAAATGAGAGTTGATCGTCGTTTAAGGTATTTATGTAGGCTTGGTCTATTGAAACTGTGTATCCAGAAGGTGCGGTCTCATCAAAGATTACTGCACTTGCGTCGGTTGTTGATGTTATTTGAGTAGCAGTGTTTCCAGCTTCATCTTCAAAGTCTATTGTAAAAGTGATTACACCTGCTGTATCTCCTGTCTGCATAACCCTTGTTGCAACCCAGTTGTTTCCTGAAGGGTTAGTGAGTGTATCTGCCTCATTTCCGTCTATATATACATCAACACTTTGGATGGTTTCTGATGCACTAAAGCTTATGGTTAGTGTATCTCCTATCTTAGCATAAGATGAGTTTGCGTTACTTGAAGTTATTGTTACAGGTGTTGCGGTTGGTGCAGTAGTATCTACATCAAGAGGATTGTTTGCTTGTCTGTCTGATAAAGCAGTCATTGTATTTCCTGCAACATCTCTTGCTCCTGAAACTGCATAATATGCATCAGAAATAGTCTCATTGTTATCAGATAATGTAAATGTTCCTCTCCAAACTGTTGCTGATTGCCAACTGCTATAGGCTACCGATATTGGACTTCAGGTCAAACCTATTACATTCACAGTAAGTATATCCGCTTGTTCCATATTTTCATCAAAGGTGATATCTACTGTAATTACACCTACATCGGCTTCTGCTAGTTCTGAAGGAACTATTGAAACTACGCCAGGTAAATCTGTATCTTTTACAGCAGTATCTTGTGCGGATCCACCTTGGTTTCCCGCAGGGTCTGTTAAGGTTACTGAAAGTGTTAGTGTTCCATCGTTTAAAGAAGATACATTAATAGAACTTATTGTATCAGTTGCGGTTGCAATTGTACCACTTCCTGTAACATCTGGATTAACTCCATCGCTTATTGCAAAATCATAGGTTGCGCCGACTTCTGCACCAGCAAAAGTAAAGGATATCGCTTCTTCATTTCCCGTGTAGGCATAACTTTCGTCAAAAGTAACAGAATATCCAGAAGGTGCAGTCTCATCAAATGTTACTGAACTTGCGTCGGTTGTTGATGAAATTGTTGTTGCGGGATTTCCAGCTTCATCTTCAAAGTCGATTGTAAATGCAATCGCACCTTGTGTGTCACCTGTTTGCATAACTCTATAAGCGACCCAATTAAAACCGCCAGTGTTTACTATTGCATCAGCAGGATTTGTATCTATGGTGACTACAACGTTATCAACAAACTCACTTACAGTAAAGGTTATTGATACATTGTCACCTACTTTTGCAAGGCTTGAGTTTGCGTTATCTGAAACAATTGATACAGGTGTTGCGGTTGGTAGAGTTGTGTCTATTGTAATATCTCCGGTTGCAGGAAGACCTGCACCAGTAGGCAAGGTGCCACTTGCTAGACCTAAATCATCTTGAGCAATCTGAATTACAATTGTTGCATCATCTGTTGGGCTTCCAACGATATCTGCACAGATTGTGTATGTGTTTAGACCAGCACTGAGATTCCAATCAATTGTGTTGTTTCCCCACTTTCCTCCCGAGTAAGATAATTCTACGTTTGTTCCCAAGCAGTCTGCACCTTCATACAACAAAACATTTGTAATATCTGAGTTTGTCGCATTGCCTGTATTTTCAATCATCAGATCTTCAAATACATCAAGGTAAGTTGTATCATCAGATGTTCCTATCCAATCAACAGCTGCTCCCCAAAAGGTATCGCCATCATCAAAGAAATAAACATCTGACCAAGGGTTAGTTGATGTAATTGCAACAGCAGATGAAGGGATTGAACCAGCGATTGTAAAATCAGGGTTTAAAAACAATTCATCTCCAGATTGATAATCCCCTGAACTTGCACCACCTCTATAATAATAATAGGTAGTATCTGCTTCAATTCCTGTTGCAGTGTTATCACCACCGGTAAAGCTTGCTAATGCAAAATCACCATTTGCTACGTTTTCAGTATTTGCAAGGTTTCCTGAAACACCTGCGAAGTTTTGGGTTACTAAAGTTATGTAGTTTGATGCACCTTCTACTGCAGAGAAAATTCCATGTCCACTTATTGCACTTGTGATTGCCTCTTGCACTGATTCATTTGTTGTAGTAGATGAAACATCTATTTTTACTGCATCAGCACACCCACCAACTGCAGGAGCACCACCATCGTTACCTAATTTATCAAACCAAAAGATGTAACAGTCTCCATATCCATTGAGTGTGAAATAATCTGCTGGGACCTCATCTTCACCATATTGAATTATAGAAATACTAAAAGCTCCACCTACATTAATGTCTACAGCGTCTGATAGATCCATTGCGTCTATGGTTGTTACACTAACTACTGCGCCATCAACACTTGCAGAGAATTTTGAATCTGAGTTGATTGTGGATTGAACCTGACCTGCAACCCCTTCTGCAGTTCCATCTGTAACAACACCTGTTATTTCTACACTTCGGTCTGCGCCTTGGCAAGTTGCATGTGTATCTGTTAATAATGCACCACTATCGTCTACATCAAACCAAAAGCATACAGAACCATCACCATCGTAAAGTAAAAATGAGGTTGTATTTAGATCACCAGAAGAATCTGCTCTTAGTGTTATGTTGTATGTTTCTACCACACCATCCTGATTATCAACAAAATTTGCTTTTGCGATTGCCTCTATTTCTGCAGTTGCCTCAACGGCGGCACCATCAAGGATATATAGTCCTTCTTTTGTTGTTCCGTTGGTACAATCTCCATCGTCATCTAGTCTTACTGCACTAGGGTTTGTGAGATTATCAACGCAGATTACTGGACCTGCACCATTTCCTGTGCTATATTGTACTAACACTTCGGTTCCTACTAAAGAAGTAGTGCCTGCACCCAAAGTTGCTTCTTCATCTGCATCAACTAAAGCATCTGCATAAGAGGTATAGAAATTATCATCATCTGTATCATAACCAATCCAATCAGTAGCGGGGTTCCAGTTTTCAGAATCATTATAGAATTTTACATCTTCCCCAGACCAAGGGTTTGTGGCTGTAAGTGTTTCGCCGTGTGTTGGTTCTAGACCAGCGATTGTTGCGTCATTATTTGTTGTCAGAGTGAATTGATAGATTATCAAATCAGTTTCACTTGCTCCGACCCTTGAACTTTCGGTTGGCAGGGTAAAGTTAATGGAAGTTGCTCCAACTAACCCTGGTAGCGTTAAACACAACATTAAGATCGCATAGACCTTTTTTAAGAATTTCTCAGCTTCTAAACTCATTTTCATTACAAATACACCTCTTGCTTTATTTCAAATCATACTGGCACAAATAATTTTTTGAACATCCATTTGTACAGCATTTACACGAATTCTAAAATTATTTTTTTTAATTAAAAAACTGTTCAGACCACTTTTTTCCACAAAAATAAAAAATTAATTGTGTTAGATATCTATTTTTTGAAAAAGGAATATTTAAAGCTTTTCTTTTTAGTATCAGTATCTCCGATTGTTCTGCTCAACTTCGTTTTTATAATCCCAACAAACCACTATTTAAAGTCACATACAGATTTATCTTGCAAATATTCTAAAGCAAATTGCCCTAATGGTACGTTTATCTTCTCGTTTAAGTCAAAATTGAAGAAAGCTATCGCTAGCTCATTACACTCAAATCCCCTGTATACCTACAAAATCGAAGAATAAATTTTGTTCAATTATCTCTAAATACTTCTTGAATTGCACATAAAATTTAAATTTCTTATGAACAATCCAGTATAAATGCAAAAGATGTCCGATTAAAA